>Ga0182738_1004201_pt1 | contig 16031 bp, 14 predicted proteins | sample eDN5th30CBELigMG_FD_128876 | JGI IMG/M metagenome (GOLD analysis project Ga0182738, IMG submission 128876) | Enriched Miracle-Growth compost microbial communities from Emeryville, California, USA - eDNA 5th pass 30_C BE-Lig MG (version 2)... ... | reverse complement strand
TTTTCAACATGCCGCCGGGCGACTGGGCATCGGGCGAGCGCGGCATGGCTGCGCTGCCAGGGCGCAGTGAGGAATTTCGGGCCGGGGTAGCCAAGGCGATTGCGTATGCCAAGATGCTTGGCACGCGCCGGTTGCATGCCATGGCAGGCCTGATTCCTGCCGAAGCGGATCGGCAAGCCTGTCGCGAGGCCTACATTGAAAACCTGCATTACGCCGCCGAACAGTGCGCACCGCATGGCATAGACGTACTCATCGAACCCATCAATACCCGTGACATGCCGGGATATTTTCTGAATTACCAGGAGGATGCGCACGCCATTCGGCAAGCGGTCGGTGCGCCTAACCTGAAAGTGCAGATGGACTTCTACCATGCACAGATCATGGAAGGGGACATCGCCATGACATTCAGGAAATACCAGCCGCACATTGGCCACATACAGGTGGCCGGCGTCCCCGAGCGCCATGAACCTGATACCGGTGAAGTCAACTACGACTACCTGTTCAAGATGTTGGACGAGCAGGGGTATGATGGCTGGGTCGGCTGCGAATACCGGCCCGCGAACGGGACTGTGGATGGCTTGGGGTGGATGGTGGGGCGGACGCCTTGCCTTCCTGTGCCATAATTTTTGAAAAAACCGTTAAAGCCTATCTGTATATGTGTGAGCGCTGAAGCCGCTTACGCATGGCGCTGGCACCAACCGAAATCCAGAACGTTCGCATTAGCTGACCCATATGCTCGGCATAGATGGTGTTGTTCATCTTGCCGCGTATTACATAAGCCGTGTTGAGCCTTACGATGATCGCCAATCCGCCAACGGACAGCCGAGCGGTGGAGAGCGCGTGCAATGACGCATGGAATGCGTACGGAAGCCATATAGACCGAAGTCGGCATGCAGCTCGACTGTTGATAGATTGAGGTAGGTACTCACGTTGCGGGGCCGCGCTGAAGGTGTACGTGGAAGGCCAAGAAAAACCAGGCTATATACAAGCGGATTATATAGTTGCTGGCTTTTCATAGGTATATGGAAACTGCCGCGCGGGTGATAGTAGCCGCACTTTACAGCAGACTATGCGCACGCAACGGCATGCGGGGGCAAGCTTGACGAGCGCCTTGGACAGCGGACGGTTGATGGATGTGTTGGAAAGGCTGCTGACCATAACCGACTTTATACTTCGACATATAGGCTTCCTGAGGGCACGAAGTGCCTCAATTAAGTGAGAGTCTTGCAACAGCAAGTCTGCCGGTATCGTCGCTACTGCGCAAATTCCTGTGCTTTCGGACCATAACCTTCGTTGCCAGTTTGCCGTAGTACCTCGCCGTTCACGGCGAGGCCAAGCCACAGGCCTTTTGCGGTACAAGAGCGGTGTGCTGCCGCCACTCGTCCCGAGTCAGCCGAAACTTATGATTTGCACGCATTTCTAATAAGACCCGCTGAACTCCTTTTGTAATAATTTTCCACGTCATGCCGCTACTTGGCATTGGGACAATTCAAACTAGAACAAGGGAGACGTGGTGAAGATCAGAAATGCATGCCTGCTGGCAGCGGTCCTTGCGGGAACAGCCCCTAATTGCTTTGCGGAATCTTATGTTGCCATCTCGGGTGAACTGGATACAGGGCTCCAGCATCAGAAAGATGCCAGGGGCGCAACCTTGACCGGGTTGCAGAACGGCGGGTTTGCCGCATCCCGTCTAATTATTTCCGGAGCCGAAGATCTCGGTGGGGGCCTGAGCGCGAAGTTCAAGCTTGAGATGGCTCCCAATCTTACTACGGGGAATGTCAGCCGGTTTGGCATGTTTAACCGGAATGCGTCTTTAAGCCTAAAGAGTGAACGCTTTGGCGAGCTGATGGCTGGCCGCTTTCTGACACCCACAGCCAATCTCCTGTGTGAGGTGGACTTGCACTGGTGCGCCAGCGGTTTTAATGGCACAGGCATCATGTACAACGGTGATGGATTTGGACGGTGGATTTCCGGCAGCCCCGGGCGGGGCGGTAATGCCAACGCGGGGATCTCGGTGTTCTCAGGCGGAGATGGCACGCCAGGCAGCGCCGAGTCCAATCGCAAGAATCATGCACTTGAATACATCAGCCCCAGGATCAACGGTTTCCAGTTCAAGCTTATGTATGCGCGGGGAGATACGGGAAATGGCGCCAATGATGGCGAAGGCGATCATATCGGCGGGACGCTCACTTATCACAACAACAATCTGATGCTGGGTATCGGACATGAACGGGTCGAGTCTGACCCGCTCTGGAACGCCAAAGGAAATCTGACATCGATTGGCGGGGTATACAAGCTTGACCAGCTCAAGATTGGCGCCATTTTCCAGTATGAACGGGCGTCAGGGCCGCGTGCCCAGTGGACCAAAGCAACGTCCTGGGCGATTACGGGTGCATACCGTGTTCAGGCATTCGAACCCTATGTGAAGTTTGGGCAGCATCGAACTAACGGCATAGGCGCATATGGCATAGAAGATGGAACAGACTCCTTCGTGGCCAATATAGGAACGCTGTATTTCCTGTCCAAGCGCACAAAACTGTATGCAGACTTTGCCACCGACCTGAAGGGAAGCAGCGGAGCCGGACAGAACTATCGCGATCCCCAATCCTTCAAGATCGGCATCAACCATAGCTTCTGATCCTGTGGCCATTACGGCAGCCAGCCATGCATGCGCCTCGGCGTCCATCCATCCATGCGTGCCGCTGCCTGAACACACATTCGAGACATAAAAAACATGGAGAATCTTATGAAAAGGCTGAAAAGGCGATCGCTTCTGGCAACTATCATCATAGGAGCGCTTGTTTCCGGCGGCTCCGTACTTGCCGCGGATTCAAGCGGCTTTCCTTCCCGGCCGGTAACGCTTGTTGTTCCCTTCTCGCCTGGTGGAGGGGTGGATTTGATGGCCCGTTTCTATAGCAAGAAGCTGAGCGAAAAATGGGGTCAGCCGGTGGTCGTCGATAACCGGCCGGGAGCGGGTGGAACAATAGGCACTTCCCACGTGGCTCAGGCGCGGCCGGATGGCTATACCCTGCTATTCACCAGCGTGGCACATGCGATCAACCCGAGCTTCTATCCCAATCTGCCATTCGATGCGTTGCAGGATTTTGAGCCGATAAGCGCCATTGCCAAGGCGCCAAATGGTATTGCGGTGAATCCGGATACGCCTTTCAAAACGCTCGCGGAGTTGGTCGCGTATGCGAAGAAGAATCCGGGGCAACTGACGTACGGCGCGATTAGCGGCTCAACGACCATGCATCTTGGCATGGCCATGTTTGAAAAGGCAGCCGGAATACAGCTTCAGTACATTCCATACAAGGGCACAATGGCATCGGTGCAGGCAGCCATGACAGGGGAAGTCAATATCGTTTCCAGCGGTTATGCCTCGTCGGATACCTTTGCGAAAGAGGGAAAACTGCGAATGCTTGCTGTCTCATCAGAGGAACCGACATCCCTGGCGCCGGGCATTCCGACCATAGCCAGTGCTGCCGACCTCCCAGGCTTCGAGGTGATGAACTGGATGGGGATGCTGGCGCCCGCCGGCACACCCAAGAGTGTCATACAGCAGATCAATCAAGACCTGAAAAGCATAGGGCAGGGGCCTGAAACAGCCGCATTCTACAAGACCCAGAAGAATGAGATGGTCTACCAGACGCCAGAGGATTTCCGCAATACGATTGTCAACGAAATAGGACGCTATGAAAAGATCATCAGCGGCCTGGGGCTTGGCATGAAATACGGCAAGCAGTAACAGGAGCATATATATGTCAGATGAGCAAAAGCGTATAGGAATGATCGTCCCGTCGCTTAATACGATAGGTGAGGATGATCTGAGAAAGTTCTGTCCAGTGGATGTCAAATATCATGTCCATCGTATACGGCTCAGAAAGGAAAGCGGTCGGGTAACTCCTGAGAGCCTGGTTCGCGCTCATCTGGAGGCGATCGATGAAGCGAGCTATCTCAAGGATCTGAACCCGGACGCGGTAACGTTCAACTGCACGGGGGCGAGCGTGGCTTATGGCGTCAATGGTGATCGCCATCTCGCCGAACGCATGAGCCAAGAGCTAGGAATCCCCTCTTCAAATACGATGGTGGCAATCAAGCGGGCCTTGGAGAAAACAGGCGCAAGAAAAATCGTCCATGTGTGTCCCTTTGCGGGCATCTTCGCCCAGGAGGAAAAAGGGTCGCTCGAGGCGGCGGGCATCAACGTGCTTGACTCCGTCGGCCTGAACTTCGTCGATGCCCGGGAGGCAGCCTTGATGGACCCTGAAAAGCTGGCCTCCATTGCCATGCGGTATGCCATCCCTGGAATGGATGCCATTCTGCTTTCATGCGCAAACGTTCGGGCGTTTGAAGCGGTAGAGATGCTGGAACAAGCGCTGAAGGTTCCCGTCTTGACGAGCAATCAGGCTGTGCTGTGGGATGTATTGCGGCTGATGGGGTGGACTGGAAGCGTTCCTGGTGGCGGAAGCCTGTTTCGGTGATCAGAAAGGGGCGGGTTATCCCGCCTTTTTTGACCACGCGCCAAAGCGCAAGCCTATAGCCGTTCACGGCGAGGTCAAGCGAGGCCATATCAATGCGGCGCCAAAGGCGCCCCTGCATTGTGGCGCAGAAGCTCCGGCCCCAAGGCCGGAGCTCTTCACATCAGAGGACATGCTCAGCAAGATCTTATGGGTTACCCATTTTATTAATTAGATTGTTTAACGCCTGATCCATAGAATCTTCTCATCGGCAATCATCAGCAGGAGGTAAGTATGGAGAAGGTTTTGTTCGCGGGTACCGCTGTAACCCGAGAAGGGGCCATCGGTTCCCTGTATCGTCTAAACCATGGCGGGCAGTGGGAAAATGTGCCAGACGTGCCGGACGATGCGGCTGTTCAGGCGATTGTTCAGCATTATCAATATCCAAATATATTGTTTCTTGCCACGCGCAAGGGTTTGTACAAGTCCGAGGATGGCGGCCAGAGCTGGCGGTATACCCCAGCAGCAGATGAAGGCGTCCAGTTCTGGTCGGTGGAGGTTGACCCCAGGGATCCAGAGCATCTGTTTGCAGGGACCTCTCCCATAGGTGTATATGAGAGCCGGGACTGCGGCGAAACGTGGACGTCATGCCAAGTCGACTGGCCCGAACGCTTCAACATACGGTTCGGGGCGTCGCGTGTCATGCGTCTGGCCTTCCATCCAGTCGACCCTGCGGTGATGTATGGCATTGCGGAAATCAACGGTTTCATGGTCAGCACCGATAGCGGCAAGACCTGGAAGGGTGAGCCACGCGGCTTGCTGGAAATGGCTCGGAACGATGTTCTCAAGAGCAAGATAGAAACCGATGACGATGCGGAGGGCATGTTCGACGCCCATGCTGTGACAACCACGCCCGCATCACCTGATTCAGCCTTTTATCTTTGCCGCATGGGCGTCTTCGAAAGCAAGGATCTTGGCCAGTCATTCAATGATCTGGAGGTGCGCAAGTTCGCCCCGTTTTCGTATTGTCGGGATCTGCGCGTTGTCGCTGGCAATGATAAGAAGTTGTATGCGTGCTTCAGTATATCGTCACGCAGCGAGGCGGGAGCAGTCTACACCAGCGATGATTTGGGCAAGAGCTGGCGGCGCGCAGATTCCTCGGTTACGCCACGGAGCACCATCATGGGAATCAATGTGCACAAGGCAAACCCGGATGGTGTTATTTCCATAACACGGGGAGGGCAAGTCTTTTATACCCTGGACGGAGCCAGAACCTGGACGGAAACGCAGCTTCCAGCGGATGCCGGGGATGGCTTCTGCGTGGCGATAATCTGAAACTGGATAATTGAAGGATGAAAAGTGCGTCTTAATGGAATCATCCGGGCGTTGGAGACGGGCCCTCGAATTGCGTTTACATCTTTCGTCCAGGCGGAAATAGAGAATGCGGTAAATTTTGCGCAATCCAAAGTTGACGGCCTGGTGTTTGAGCTTGAGCATAACCCCTGGGATATCAACGCGTTGCGCATGTCGATGCAATTCCTGCTTTTGCGTGAGCAGATTGTCCGGGCGGGAAGCATAGCTTGTCCGATGACCCCCATGGTGAGGATTCCGGCCAGCGGTAGTGAAATGAATCAGTGGTTTGCGAAGCAGGCGCTGGACTTGGGTGCCTATGGCATTGTCTGGCCGCGGATCAGCAATAGCGAAGAAGCGTACAACGCAGTGGCGGCTTGCCGTTACCCCAGGCTGCCATCGCGTCCATTGTATGAGCCCGCGGGCCTGCGGGGAGATGCACCTATGGCTGCGGCCCGCTATTGGGGGCTTTCGCAGCAAGACTACTACAAGAAAGCCGATGTGTGGCCCCTGGCTCCCGAAGGGGAAATACTGGTCGGGCTCATGATCGAAGACGTGGATGGCGTCAACAATATAGAAAACATGCTGAAAGAGGTTCCTGGCATAGGCATGCTGCTGCTCGGCGAAGGTGATCTTACGCAGCAGCTAGGCTGCCCGCGCGACTATGAGAACCCGGAACTGTTGCGCATGATGAATCATGTTCTGGAGGTGGGCAAGGCCTACGATGTACCTGTTGGGCACCCCCACGTCACCAGGCAGAATGCGGACGAAGTCATCAGGCAGGGTTATCGCTTTCTCATGAGCTATCCTCGGCGGGATTTCTCTGTGCTTGAGGCTGCGCGCGACCTTGTGACGGGCAGGGTGTGATATGGAAAAGCTGAAAACAGTCCTGGGCAAGCATGGCCAGCTTGATAATGTGCGTGCCCGTACGGAAATCATGCCAGGGATAGGGCTCGATCTGCTTCCTGTCAAGCGTATGCCGGATGCATACCGGGACATGGCGCGCACACAACCTTATGACATCTGCGAGATGGCGCCGACTATGTATCTGATGGCACTGGAGCGTGGCGCCGAGATTACTGCCCTGCCTGTACCGATGACGCGCAGGTTCCGTCATTCCGGTATCAAAGTGCGTAAGGGGCTCGGCCTGGCGAGCCCCAAGGCGCTCGAAGGCATGAAAGTAGGAGTCCGCAACTATTCCGTCACTGCGGCGGTATGGACGCGTGGAATTTTCGGTGACGATTACGGGCTGGATGCCGGAAAGGTGACGTGGGTGACGGAAGAGGCCGAGAATCTCGATGATATTCCGTTGCCGCCCAATGTGCGGCGGCTTGCCGAGGGCAGGCGAGTGGCTGACGCGCTTGAATCCGGCGAGCTTGATGTGGCATTTGACGGGTTGGCGGGTGCTGGCGATGCTGCTGTGGAAATGGAAGAGCTTGTGATGGATCATGCCGCTGTTGAGCAGCAATGGTTCCGGCGAACGGGAATCTATCCCATCCACGGAGTCATCGTGGTGCGAAACGATGTCATCCGACGGTATCCACAATTGCCTGGCGCCCTGTACGCGCTGTTTGATCAGTCCAAGCGGAACTATCTTGAGCGCCTTGATTCCATACGGGATCCGTCGCGCGATGATAAACGCTATATGGGACTGCGGGCTCTGATGGCCGATCCATTGCCGTATGGGTTTGAGCCGAACCGCCAGTCTTTCGACGCCTTGATCCGCTATGCGTTCGAGCAGAAGCTCATCGGTAAATGCGTGAAACCGGAAAGTGTCTTCGCCGATCCTGGCCCGAATGGCGATATTCAACTGGCCAAATGGATATAAAGTTATGCGGAAAGTAGTTCTTAAATCTATGTTCGGAAGCTACCCGAAGACCGCGCCCCTGAAGGACGGGTCAGTCGTTTCCGAAATGGTCTCGCTGGAGATTGCGCCAGTCGACACCGCACAGAAAGCGTTCAAGGACGTTGTCCGGAACCATCTCTACGATGTTTCCGAGCTGGCCATCGTTACCTATCTGCTTGCCTACGATGCAGGTCATCAGTACAACCTGCTTCCTTTTGTGATGAATGGTGGTTATCACCATAAAAGTATTTACTCGCGAGCGGATGATGTCTTCGGTCCGGTCGATCTTGCAGGCAAGCGCGTGGCGATGCGTTCCTATTCCCAGACCACACCCACATGGGTCAGAGGTATCCTCAGTGAAGCATATGGGCTCGATATGACGGCTGTGAACTGGTACAGCCAGCAAGGCGCTCATGTGGCCGAATACAGAGATCCTTCATGGGTATGCAAGCTTGATCCGGAGCTGGGCCTGGAGCAGGCGCTATTGGAGGGAAAGGTGGATGCCATCATCGCGGGGGGAGCCATTCAGAACAAGGACAAGCTTCGGCATATTATTGATGATCCAATGAGAGCCGGCGAAAGTTGGAGTGAACGCACAGGCGTCGTTCCTATCAACCATATGGTGGTGGTCAAGCGCGATACGGTGGCTTCGCAGCCGGAAGCTGTCGCCGAGGTGTTCAGAATGCTGGTTCAAAGCCGGCAGGTTTCAGGCCAGGATGCAAAGCCGGGAAGCAGGGATACGCAGCCTGTCGGCTTTGAGGCCATTAGCCTTTCGCTTGAACGGGCCATTCGGTATACCTACGATCAGAAGATGATCTCCAGACCTTATTCCGCGGAAGACCTATATGGTGATGTCATGAACATCATCAAAGCCTAGTGAACAGGAGACAGAATGGCTGGCCTAATTTCTTCTATAGCATACGTGCGCCTGGGCGCCCCTGACCTGGATGATCAGGAAAAATTCCTTTCGGATTTTGGCCTGATCAAAGTAGGGCGGGACCTGGATTACCTGTACATGCGCGGTATCGGTGACTCGCCCTTCGTGCACGTGACAGAGCGCGGTCCCTCCGGCGTGATTGCGGTGGGTTATGACGTGAATCCGGATATTGACATCGAAGACCTGCAGGAACGGTTTTGCGCCCCGGTATCGACATTGGACGGGCCTGGTGGCGGCAAGTGTCTGCGAATCAGGGATCCCAATGGGCAGGTGGTAGAACTGGTGCAAGGAAGAGAGCGGGTGGCTGAGCTGCCGCGCCAGGACCGCGTGCGAGGGCCGGAAGGCATCAGCAAGGATATGGGGCCCGCGCGAGTGGAGCGCCTGGCACATACGGCATATGCGACCACACGCTTGCGCGAGACGATAAATTGGTATCAAGACATGTTCGGGTTCCTGCCGACGGATGAGCTATATATAGACCAGCCAGGGAACACGCTCGGCCGGTTTGTGAGGGTCGATCGGGGCGAGGAACTGGTGGATCATCATGTCCTGTTCATATTCCGGTCGGAGAAAAATGGCCTGCACCATGCGTCGTTCGAGGTCGAGCGCGTGGATGATATTTTCACTGGCGGTGATTATCTGCATGAGGGCAGCTACGATCATGTGCGCGGTATTGGTCGACATGCGCTGGGAAGCCAGATATTCGATTATTGGATGTCTCCCTTCGGAGTCATGCATGAACACTGGTCTTCGAGCGAGAAGATGAATGCGTCCAGCCGCTTCAATGAAATCAAGATAGGCTCCGGGATGGTGCATGACAGTGGAGAGAAGCCGCCAGAACGATTTGTGAAACAGGCGTCGCCCATCATCAGTAAATGAACAAGAGAGTAATAAAGAAATGATTATTGATTGTCATGGCCACTTCACTACCGTTCCCAGGACTTTGCATGCATGGCGCGAGAACCAACTTGAATCCAACAGTATTTCAGGCAAGGCACTGAAAATTTCCGATGACGAATTGTGCGAGTGCCTGGAGTGTAAACAGCTGAAGGCCCAGCGGGAGCGAGGCCTGGGAATGACGCTGTTTTCCCCCATAGCCGGACAGATGGGGCACCACCTCGGCTCGCCCGAACAGAGCATTGAATGGTCCCAGCTCTGCAATGAGCTCATCTATCGGGTAAACAAGCTGTATCCATCCAGTTTTGTTGGCGTCTGCCAGTTGCCACAGTCCGCGGCCGCCGGGGATTTTGGCGTGGCCGCATCCGTCGAGGAGCTGGAGCGATGTGTCACTCAACTGGGCTTCGTAGCCGCCAATCTCAACCCAGACCCCTCGGGCGGCTATTGGAAGGTACCTCCTCTAACTGACCGGGCCTACTATCCCTTGTACGAGAAAATGGTGGAGCTCGATGTTCCGGCCATGATTCACGTGAGCAGTTCCTGCAATCCCTGCCATCATCACGTTGGTGCACATTACTTGAATGGCGATACGACCGCGTTCATGCAGTTTCTGCTCGCCCCCCAGCTGTTCAAAGACTTTCCCGGGCTGCGGTTTGTCATTCCCCATGGTGGCGGCGCTGTCCCCTATCACTGGGGGCGGTACAGGGGCTTGGCGCAAGACATGGGGCTGGGCAGGCTGGATGGCGATCTGCTTGATCATATTTTCTTCGACACCTGCGTCTATCATCAGCCTGGGGTTGACCTGCTCACCAAGGTCATTCCCACGCAGAACATCCTGTTCGGTTCTGAAATGATCGGGGCGGTGAAAGGCGTGGATCCGGAAACAGGGAGCCACTACGACGATACCAGGCGCTACGTGGAAGGAGCTTTGCATCTCACAGGCGAGCAACGGCAAGCCATATTCCATGACAACGTCTTGCGCGTGTACCCACGCCTGAAACAACACATTGAAAGCTAAGGAGCCCCCTATGGATTTGGGTATTAAAGGCCGTAAGGCCGTCGTGTGTGCGTCCTCTCAGGGCCTCGGTCTGGCCTGCGCCATGTCCTTGGCCAGAGAGGGCTGCGAGGTATTCATCAATGGCCGTGGCAAAGACAAGCTTGAGCAGGCTGCCACTGAAATCGGACAATGTACCGGAAACCCTCCACGGATTATCGTGGCCGATATTACCACTGAGGAGGGGCGTTCAAAGATACTTGAGGCGTGCCCCGATGCGGATATCCTGATCAATAACAATGCGGGTCCGGAGCCCGGAAAAATTGAGGACTGGAGCCATCAGGACTGGCTGCAGGCCGTCGAGGGCAATATGCTCGCGCCTGTGATGCTGATGAAGGCTTATGTGCCGGGTATGAGAGAACGAAAGTTTGGGCGGATCATCAATATCACTTCGGCCATGGTCAAGTCTCCAAGCGCAACTATGGGTTTGTCGGCCGCTGTTCGCGCAGGGCTGACGGCCTTGAGCAAGTCAGTACAGAAGGACTCGGTCATAGATAACGTTACCATAAACAACTTGCTTCCAGAGCGATTCGATACTGACAGGCAGCGTTTCATGGCCGAGCGCATGTCTGGGCGCGAGGGTATTTCCATCGAGGAAGCGCGCAAAAAAATTGCCAACACTATCGCTGCCAGGAGATTCGGGAAGCCCGAGGAGTTCGGTGACGCCTGCGCATACCTTTGCAGCACGCAGGCAAGTTTCATTTCCGGACAGAACCTCCAGCTCGATGGCGGTTCCTATGCAGGGCTGATCTGAGGAAATCCATGAAGCTAATAAGTTTTGAATATCGCGGCACTGTTTCGTATGGCGCTGTTGTTGGCGATCTTGTTGTTGACATCGGGGCTGATCTGTCGCGGCAGTTCCCCACGCTGAAAGATTTTCTGGCTCAAGGGGCGCCTGATGCCACAGCTTTGGCCAGCTGCCAGGCCAGGTATCCCTTGTCCAGTATGAGGCTGCTCAAGCCTATTACCAATCCCGCGCATATCTGGTGCCTTGCTGTGAATTACCGCGATCATCACAAGGAAGTCGAGTCGGCTGGGCGAATACAGGATCTGCCAAAGTCACCGGCAGTATTTGCACGCTACATTGATTCTTTTTCCGCGCAGGGAGAGGATATTTTTCATCCTGGCGTGAGCGAGCAGTTTGACTACGAGGGCGAGCTGGCTGTTGTGATAGGCAAAGGGGGACACAGGATCAAGGCTGTGGATGCGTTCGAACATATTGCAGGCTACACGATTCTTAATGATGGAAGCGTGCGGGACTGGCAATTCCATACGCGGCAGATAACTCCCGGCAAGAATTTTTATCGCAGCGGCGCTATTGGACCATGGATAGTCACCCCGGACGAAACAGGCGATCCATACGATTTGACAATAGAAACAAGGCTGAATGGCGAGGTGCTGCAATCGGACAAGTCTGGTCTGATGTTGCACAAGATTCCAGAGTTCATCGAATATGTTTCCACGATTGCTCCTTTGGAACCTGGTGATATTCTGGCGACGGGAACTCCCAGCGGTGTTGGGTTTTCCCGTAAGCCGCCCATATGGATGAAGCCGGGAGATACATGTACGGTGAGCATTGAAAGAATTGGTGTATTGTCCAACAGGGTTGTAAATTTGTAGTTTTGGCAACTCGGCCTTTCCATTCGGAGGGAAGGCCGGGCATCATCTGTCGCGGACAATATGACACAGCTCCCAACAGTCTGGCATCTTAGGGTTTTTGATTGCGTCGCCCAGTTGGAAAGCGTAACCAAAGCGGCGCAGATTCTGCTGCGCACGCAACCGGCAATCACGCTATGCATTGTCTCGCTCGAGAAACTGCTGGGCGTTTCGCTGTTTGAACGCAGTAAAACCAGCATTTATCTCACGGAAGTCGGTATCGCAACCCATATTCGTGCAGGCAAGATTCTTGGCGCCCTTGAACAGGCGATAGACAGAATATCCGTGGAGCGAAAGATTCCGGCCCTTTCCATCGCTTCGCGGATCACCCGATCTCAGATTCAGGCGTTGATTGCCATACATGAATGCCACTCGTTCCGGACTGCCGCGACCCGACTTGGAATTTCAGATTCCTCCCTGCAAAGATCCGCTCGCACGCTTGAGTCGCATTTGGGATGCAAGCTTTACAAAAGCACCAGTTCAGGCATCAAGACAAGCCAGCAAGGCGATGAGCTTGCGGTGGCATTCAAGAATATCCAGGCCCAGATCGCGGCGCTGGTGGAGTCTGTGCAGCAATTCAACTACCCGAAAGGAAAGTCGGTCAATCTGGGCGTAATGCTGCTCGACCCGTCCATGCTGGTCGTCAATGCGATCAGGGAAACCCAGCAGTCATTTCCCGATGCACGCATCGCGGTTATCAACGGAACGCATGAGAATCTGGTCCAGAAGCTGCTGCGTGAGGAAATTGATTTCATTGTCGGTCTTCTCAAAGATCGACAGCAAGGGCTCGGTCTGCATCATGAGATGCTATACCGGGAATCGTATTGCATTGTTTGCCGCCGGGGGCACCCTCTGTGTCGGAAGGTCGATATCACGCTTGAGGACCTTCAGCAGCACCCCTGGATACTGCCTCCGGCCACCTCCCCCAGGCGCAGGGCTTATGAACATATCTTCGCGGAAACATCCTCACCTCCGGCGCTGATAGAGACTTATTCTCTGTCAACTATCCGCATGACGCTTGCCGATTCCGACATGCTGACCGTGCTGAGCTGGGTGGAGGTTCTGAGCGAACGCCGTTTCAACATGCTCGTGCCGCTGGCATTCGAAGTGGTCTGCCAGGAGCCGATGGTCGGTATCACAACACTTGAAGACAAGAAGATGACGGAAGTGCAAAAGCGTTTCCTGGATGTTTTCCGCAAGAACGCCGCGCACCTGGCAAGAAGTTGAGTTTCTTATTTCTTATCACAACAGCGACAGTTCTTATCGATGCACGGGCTGTGTGGGATCTACCATATTTCCTGTATTTCCCATTCTTGAAAAAAAAGGCATCCAGGCAATGATAGTAGTAGATTCGCAGATCCACCCCTGGTCGGAAGGGACGTCGACCGGGCACCATCAGAAAGAGCCTATTGACGAGCATGTGCTGTGCAGTGATATGAAAAATGCCGGCGTGGACCGCGCGGTACTGGTTCCCCCGTTGTGGGATCCAAACGGAAACGCATATGCCCTTTCGCTGACACGCAAGTTTCCCGAAAAATTCTGCGTTATGGGTCTGCTGGACCCAAGGCAGCCAGATGCGGCAGCGCAATTGTATGGGTATGCGCAAGAGGCGGGAATGCGGGGCGTCAGGTTTCTGCTGAATACTGCGGAGCGGATACAGCCGTATGAAGACGGTTGCATGGATGATCTATGGCCAGTGGCCGAGGATCTGGGCTTGCCCGTGGCTTTGTTGATCCCCGGAAGATTGGAGGTTGCCGCACATGTGGCGCGAAAATACCCCCGTCTGAAGATTATTGTGGATCATCTGGGTGTGCCCAGAGCTTCCCTAGGAGAAATGGCATTCAAGCATCTTCCTGAACTGTTGCGACTGGCAGATTTGCCCAATATCCATGTGAAAGCAGCTGGGGTAGGGGACTATGCTCTGGATCCCTTCCCGTTCAGTTCGCTCGATGCTCCACTTCAGGCGATATTCTCGGCTTTCGGATCCGAGAGAGTCATGTGGGGCAGTGATCTAAGCAGGCTGCACCATCCCTATGCACACTGTGTGGAGCATTTCAAGTCTCATCTTGCCTTCCTGTCCCCTACGGATGTTGAACGGGTAATGGGCAAGAACATACTTGAGCTGCTTCAGTGGAGTTAGCGTCTCTGCTACCCACCGCCATATCCCAACGCTCAAAATGAAATCTGCCTGCCATCAGTTCGGCCTATGGCCGAACCGCAGGCATTGGGACAATCACAAAAACTATCATCTTATAGGAGGCAGGAATGAAACAAGGATTTTCTCGCAGGCGATGCCTGCAATTGATTGCGGCAGGCATCATCTCCGCATATGGCGGCATTGCCGTGGCGGAAAACCGGGAAAAACTGAAATTGGCCAAGATATTGCTGGGTGTTCCCGCTGGGTCTCTGGTCGATCTTATTGCCCGGAATCTGGCTGATGTCATCAAGCCGGGTTATGCGGAAACAGCATACGTGGAGAACAAGACGGGCGCGGGAGGCATCCTTGCGGTCAGGTATCTGACGAACCAGCCTGCGGATGGCAGCACGGTATATGTCGGTGTGTCGTCGCCGCTAACGGTGTATCCTGAAACACACAAAAACCTGCCTTACGATCCAGACAAAGACCTGATCCCTGTGGGTTGCCTTGGAACCTTTGATCTGGCCCTGGCGGTAGGCCCGGCCACACCTGATTCGGTGCAGAGTCTCAAAGATTACTTTGCGTGGTGCAAAGAGCATCCAGAACAGGCGACATTTGGGTCGCCTGGGGAAGGCTCCATGTTGCATTTTATTGGCAGTATGACCGGGCACAGCGCGGGCGTAACCATGCGCCATATTCCATATCGCGGCCCCGGGCCCGCAGTCCTTGACTTGGTCGGTGGAACGATTTCCGCCGCGGTAGTCCCGCTTGCGGATCTGACCGAGCTTGCGGAGGAGGGAAAGCTGCGTATCCTGGGAACGACGGGGAGCGTGAGAAGCCGCTTCGTGCCCGATGTTCCTACATTCGCCGAGCAGGGCTACGGTGAATACGCCATGGACGTATGGATCGCGGTCTTTCTTGCCGCCGGCACCCCGCAGCAGCGTGTCCAGCAACTGACATCCACCATTCGGCAAGCTTTGGAGGATCCGGCGGTGCGAACGGGCATGGGGGCGCAGCTGCAGGAGGTCAAATGGGGGGATGCCGAGTACTTGAGAAAACGCATCGCGCAAGAACGAAAAGGCTGGAAGGCCGCCGTTTCCGCACTCGATTTTTCCATCGACAGCTAGAAGCGATTCCCTGCATCACAATACTTGAGCCAGTCTCGCGCGCCCATTTCGCTATGGGCAACCGTTAAGTCTGGCATCATGCAGCGTTGCCGGACCAACATGCCCCAGAAAATGCGGCAACGACAGATTCACCTGTTTTTGAGCCGTCGACGCCGCCATGACAATGCGCGATGAGGTGAGTGGCCCCTGGATGCGCTTGAACACCACGCCAGGCGGTTTGGTGGGCGTATAAATGCTGGGAACGATGGATACGCCCAGACCTGCCGCGACCAGTGCAAGAGTGGTGCTGTTTTCCTGAACCTCTTGCACAATGTGTGGTGTGAAGCCAGCCTGTGCAGTGAGTGTGGAAATATGCTCGAACAGGCCGCAGCCGGAGGCCTGGGGGAACAGAATGAAATCTTCATCGCTCAGGCGTTCCAGCCTGATGGGGCGGGTGGCCTTCGCAAGCGGATGATGCTGTCCAACCGCCAGCATCAGCTCATCACGCCAGAGTTCAGTGGTTTCCAGGCTCGGTGGCGCCTTGAAGCTTGATGAGGGGCGCAGGAAGCCGACATCAATGTCGCCGGCATT
>Ga0182738_1004200_pt1 | contig 16032 bp, 5 predicted proteins | sample eDN5th30CBELigMG_FD_128876 | JGI IMG/M metagenome (GOLD analysis project Ga0182738, IMG submission 128876) | Enriched Miracle-Growth compost microbial communities from Emeryville, California, USA - eDNA 5th pass 30_C BE-Lig MG (version 2)... ... | reverse complement strand
TGAAGGGAAGGGTGGCAATGGTAATAGAGAATGAGGGGAATACATCTTAATCTTTATTAGTATCTACATATACCTTCTTCGTTATATAACCCTGAGCGGAAATTTATTTTGACCTTTGCTATAGATGAAATCTCTTTTTTGGCTCTCTTCACTTCGCCTATGGGAATTTGGGTAAACCTCAAGGCATTACTATAAAACTTCTTCATCAAGCTTTTTTCTCCAGTTTATTCGACTATGGAGCTTGAAATTAGTTATCAGAAAATTTAAATCAAGCCGAATTTGGAGGAAGAAATCCCTTTCAAAAACACTGCCTTTTCCTAAGTTCACTTTGGAATTCAATTAAGCTCTTTATGACCTTCTGATTAAATCTCAATGTAAACTAAGTTTGAAAGAGTTTGAAGGGGCTTTTGGAGTGAGGAAAGTCTTCATCAAGTGCAGAAAACCCTAGGGATGAGTGATTGTTCACATAATATTCCTGGGATGCATTTGGTCAAGTTTCCAGTAAAAAGGTTTGAAATTCAAAAAAAAATTATTATTTTCCCTTAATAAATTCACTTTATCTTGAGGCAAATTGTTTGAAAAAGGAAAAAGATTTCTCATTGGAAATATTGAAATAGCATATATATATATATCTAACGATACGAGAGTTTCAAGAGCCATGAAAAAATTTTTTTCAACTCTTTGCACACGCCCGCCTTTTCTCAGATTCAGAAAGAAACTAATTATTTTTTTCTTGAAAGATCATACACAGTCTTTAAATATTTACACACTTTATAAACAATTTTATTTCTCATATAATTACTAATTTGCCGAGTACATGTAAAAAACAATTAAATCTCTTTTTGCTTAGTTAGAATTTGAACGAATCAGAGGCATATTTAGAAGTTTTTCTCAAGAAAACTTTCAGTATAAAACTTGACAGAACCACTTCAGCTGAAAAAATTTTCAGCACATTTTTAAATTGATTGACTCCTTCCTTCAACTTCCTCAAAATAAAAATCCACATTAACCCTCCAATCACAACCGACACTAAAGAACAAGCAATCAAATAATCACTCTTATCCTTTTCATTTTCTTGCAATTGCTTCTCAAGCTGTGCATCAATCAGATCTGACAGAGCCAACGCCGCATTTGTCAGGATATTAAAGTAAGACGGAAGCAGATTATATAAATTCCTTTGCAGGTTCTGCAGTGATTTAGCAGTCTTATCTGACACTTTATAATCGTTCAAAGCAGTAATCAAAGCATCTTCATATTCTCCAAGGAGGTACACAAGGCCGGTTTGCTTTCCTGTATCCTTCAGAATTTGGCAAAAGAACGAACTTATAGACGAATTGGATGTGTCCAGAATTCCACAAGCATCTCCAAGAAGCACAGTTTTGACCGCATGAATTTTGTTCACAGTCTCTTCATTTAAAAGTTTTGTATAAACTTCAGACTTTACATTCTTGAGTTCATCAACTAAATAGGAAAACTCATCATATGGGTATTTGTTTTCAATTTTTCCTGTATTGTTAGTCGCTGTTAGCTCTCTTGCTGCTTGTCGTGAAAGAGCTGCTCGCGTTCTCATATAATCAAGGAGATATATCTGCACTTGCTCACTCTTAAAACTCTCCAATAATTCTGTTGTCAGAGTCACTCCTATTGAGACAAGCCCAACTAAAGCAGCAAGGAAAATAAAGTAACTCGCGATAAAAATGTAATAGTTTCTATGGAAACCTCTATGGTGAGGATCTTTTGTAGCTTCTCTTGTAAATTGTTGCTGCTGCTGATTGTGTTGTTCAGTTTTTACATTATTCATCTCCATTATTTGGTGAACAGTACTGCTCATGGACTTTTGATCTTCAATTATCTCTTTAAATTTTGTGAATTCTCGTAACATATCATCGATTTTCTGAGTGCTAACTCTACATAACGCTGACAGGTTTTTTGCTTCTTTTTTGTATTGTTTCCATAGTGCTAAGACAAAAACACACAGCAACAAGATCATCAAGACAAGCTCGATAATAAAGTATTCGGTGACTCGCTTAGTAATTTGGTCCCTTTGATCATTTAAAAAGCTGGTGATGGTGTCAGAAATTCCCTGGCTTTTCACCAAAATATCATCCAGACTATTTCTAAAGACAAACTGAGCAGGGTCTTTAATTCTGGCCAAGTTCGTTCCATTATAATTTACGACAGTAACGCCAGCTGTGATGATTCTATCTATGCCTCCAAAAGTATTTTCTTCTATGTAGCTTTGTGGAGACTCGCCAAAATAAGTGTAATATATCGGGATATCCTTTCTGAACAAAAGGGAGCTAATTTCTTCATTCAATAAATTTCCATTCAACAAGAGCTTCTGGTTCATTTCAGTCAGATTTGTCAGGTATTGCTGACCAAGAGCTTTATAAATTGCTGTGCCTCGAGCAAATGATCTGATGCCACTTGTATTGAATGCTCCAGTTCCGACATCATACAAGACTCTTACGGTCCCTTCTAATGAAATCAAAAAGAAATTCCTCAACTGGAACGTTCTCAGGACATTTTTCTGGGCTTTAAAACTGTCCAAATTATCCTTAACGACAGCCATAATAATGAATTGGCTTGCTAAGAAAGCTAGCAATGCGAGATATAGCAGAATATTCAGACCTTTAAAAACCTTTGAGTCATGCTTACTTTCTAATGAAAGCACAAAAATGCGGGCTAATTTCTTTTTCTTTGAAGATTCTTTTGAACGACTCTCATACCAGGACGAATCCTTCTTTGAATATTGACCATCTTTTTCTTGATATTTATGCTCAATCTTTCTCTTAGATTTCTTTGCGGTATCAACAAAGAGTGGTTTTCTCTCAGTTTCAGCTGGAAATCCAGTCAGGAAACGGGAAGTTCCTCCCTCTTCTTGGGTTTTTCGACTATCCGTATAGGTTTCTTCTTCACTTTTGATTAAAAGAGTCTGCACTTTTTTGCGAGAGGTCAAAGGTTCAAAGTCGATCCAGCCTTGTTCTTTTTCATCCTTCTCAACACAACATTCTTCACAAGACTTGGTTTCATCGAATTCTTTTCTCGTTGTTGTTGTGATTGACATGCTCCCTTTACCACTTTCTTCAAGGATCAAAGTCTTGATCAGCTTTGACCCAAAATTCTCATTGACAACCTTGCAATGATATAAATAGGATTTATTTGGATTTAATAATGAAGACAGCCAGATATCCCTGCCTTTCGTTGTGTATAGATCATAGAGCTCTTGAGCTGCCTCCATAGTTAAGCCTTCTTCTTGATGATTTTTCTGAGGAAAAGTGACCATGTTAAAAGCTTTATTTATCAAGAGCAGTTCTTCTGATAAATTCTTGATATTTTTCATCATTTTGATGTCTTTTGAATTCGCCAAAAATCCCAGCTTTTCAGAGACATTTTTGGTCCCACAATCAATATCTCCATTCTCCAGAATCAATATTAGATCTCTCGTTGTCACAATCGGCCGTAAAAACAACACAAAATAAAACCCTTGCGTGACGTATGGATGTATATTCAAATGATAAATGACTTCAATCAAATATCCGTCTTGATGATAAATATGTCCTTTTGCTGTCTTATTGAAAAACGTCTCATCATAGCTTTCAGCAACATGTTGATAAAATTGAGCAGTGATATTTCTCAAACAAGGAGCTGTTCGACTTATAATGTTGGCTTCTGAGAATGCGGCCCCTTGACGAACTCCCAAAGGTTTCGGTGAAAAGATAATGTCTCCTGCAGTGCCTTTCTGGCCAGAAAGCAAGTATAAGCCATTGCTTGCCTGGAAGAGATTTTTTTGGCAGAGATCTTGTTGGTCAAAATATCTTTGGTACTTTTGGAATCTTTGAGAATAAATTTTGAGATAATGTGAATAGTCTTCGAGGGAATGGTTCAGCGACAAAAAATAATGGGCATACAGCAATAGAGGCTTAAGGTTTGATTCAGAAAGGGACTTGAAAAGCACCCTGATATTTTGAATATTTTTGCCACGAAGTTTGTTGAAGATTTGAGCAGTTCTATGAATTAAAAACGTGTCAGGAGCGTTCTTCTTTATCTCTCCACAGACTTTGATTTGAGCATTGGCTTGTTCAAGCATCGAGGACTGTAATTGAAAAACTCGACCTTGCTCTTGGAGATAAGATGTAGGATCGATTTGACTTTCTCGATTTCGTTCAGCAGATCTTTCTTGAAGTTCATTCTGAATCTGAATAAGCAAAAGTTCAGCGTTCAATTTTATGTTGTTGTTTGATCCTTTAAGTCTTAGAGCTGTAACTGTCTTTACTGCATCTCCGTATCTTTGATATTTCTTGACAAAATAATGAGCTGCATACAGTTGAATATACTCATTATTTGGATAAATCTCAAGCAGTTTTTCTAAATAATTTGCAAATATTGTCTTTGCAGATTTTTTATCATTAATATTGAGCCCTGTCTCTTTGGTAATTTTCAACAGATCTTTGAGGTTCTTATTTACACTTCCTTTGGCAAGTTTCATCCATGAGACCTTCTTGCTAGTAGATTTGGGATTTTTAAGCTGGTTAATTGCAGGTATTCTATGGATTAATAAACTTGGGCTTGCCACTGAGGGATCACAAATGATTTTCCAGAATCTACGCCTCAGGTACTCTTTTGAAATCGTATTGGTCAACAAGGAGATGAGACCCCAGAGATACATAAAGAAAGCAAGATTTACAATATCTGAATCGATTGATTTTCCAATAACTGAAACCAAGCAAGCGAGATTTATTGAAGAGAGGATCATCAAAATGGTCCCTTGATAATCGAGAGCTTGGAAATCATATAATGGTAAGGTCTTGAAAAAGTATAAATTTCTTATCAAGTCAGCTATGGTATTAATCACTGTTATAATCCACACACTGCTCTGAGAATTTAATGGCAAGAAAACCATCAAAACTTGCAAAACAAACTTCTGAATCAGAGTGATCATTTCCACCACATTATCCTTACCAGAAAGGAAATTCTTCATTGGAAGCATGTAATGATACCTCGTGTACAGCAAAAGTGAAAAAGCAAAGTCAAGGATTATAACCACAAAGCTCTCTGCTACTCTCCCTTTATCTCTTGTCTCTTCTTGGTCAACCATCGCCATATTGACCCAGAAGAATGTCATATAGAAATATAACACTCGTCCTTGAATATTAAAAAGGGTCCTCCAGACTTTTATGAGCAATTTTTGAGGTTGAGAATTTTGTCGGAATTTGTAAATAATCCATAACAACAAGAGATATTGCAATATTTTAAAGGTCAAGAGACCAATGAGAATCAGAATCTCGAAGGTTTTCAGCTCAGTAAAAGAGATCCAAAGGCCAGGATTAATTAATCTGGCAAGGGAAAGAAGGTTCTCAGGAAGGGAAGTTTCTTGCTTCTGTTGAAAGAAGAGAGCGAAAAGGAGAATAGGGCTGAGTAGTTGAAGGTATTCGAGAAGTAAAAGTAGCTTCTGAGAAAATATAGATGATGATAGAGAGTCGCCAAATAAGGAAATCATGGCAATTCTGGCTTTGGGACTGGATTTATCAGCACAAGTGGAGCTCATTCGTTCCAAGAAAAGGGCTTTGTCTTTGTTTTTTGAAGGCATGGTCCAGTTTGGGACTTATTTAGAAAAGTAATAATAATGTTTATTATTCTTGCTCGTTAAATTTTATTGAAATTATTCAGAAGACTTCGAATAATTTAAAGCCGCTTTCCCTAATTATAGGATTTTCATCTTCAAAGAAAGTTTCACTTGAAACATTCTTTGGATGAAACTTTTTTCAAAAAGAAAATCTGGGTATTTCTTCTCCAAGCCGAATCTAAAGTTTGTTTATCCATAGCGCAACACAACACAATTGTCCTCAAATAAAAATTTATTGCTGTTTATTTCTCTTTCCTCTTTTGCTTTTATTCAACAGCTTATCAACGGCTAAACCTCAAAAGCCCTTTATCAGATTTTCTCTTCAATATAAGTCACTTCTCCTTCAACTCTTCACTATTATCTACTTGAGAAAAGAGAAGAATCACAAGAAATATCTGCTGATCGATGAGAGCTTCTTCCATCTTCAGCAGTCCACAGATTGGTTTTGAAAGGTTTTTATTGATTAAGGTCAGAACAATATTTAATTAGAACCATAAAATCACCCTTTTCAAACAATAAAATCAGCATTCTTTCTTTTACCTCTTCTCCTCAAAATTAAACTGAATACCCACTAACCTTCTCTAGACTCTAATAGATTATTTATTTCTTTCTCTTGAAAGGAAAAATCTTTTCATATCCCTTGTTTCTCATTCATGACTGGCTTTCTTTTTCAAAAGAGAAAAATTCGATTTTTCAGGGAAAAAATTAAACTCTGAAATTAATTTTATGAATGTAACATCACTTCAACTGTATCCAAATGAACCAAACAGTATGTTACAGAATTACTTCCACCAAGAATTGAATCCTTCCGATGGTTAGGTGTCGGCCTTTCAAGGTTCCTGCTGAGAAATTTAACGAAGTTTTGAGGAAAAAGGAGACGAGTTTGTTTGAAGTGAGGAGCTGTGGTTTGTAAACAAATTAATTTTCCAAAAGATTAATGGTTTTTACAGTGTTACAGTGTTTTTATCAGGAAATTAATTCGTTTCAGAGAAAATTCGAAAAATTCCAACTGGTTTTAAATTATGCTCAAACCTGTTAAGTTTCTCTTGAAAGTCCTTTTCGAAAGGAAACCCCCATGAAACACCTCTCTTGAACTTTCAAGGCCCGAGGAAAGTCAAGCCAGAAGTTCTTCTTTCCTTTCAAGTCACCTTAGATTTGCCTGGAAAAGCTTGAACAATCGAATTTTTCCCACTTTCTATCTGACGTGTAAAAATTTTGAAGGATCTAAATCAGCCCTTCTTTGAAGGCCAAACAAAAAATTTTGTAATTAAAATTTATTGATGGAGACTAAAGAGTCACTTCATCATTGAAAGTTTGATCATGTGGCTCAGGGATTTGAATCAAAAGAAGAGGCTGCCGTCTCAATTAAATCAAGACAAGGAGCTGAATCAGACTTAGCAACCAAATAAATTCAATTGTTTAAATTTTAAAAATAACTTCCTTGCTTACTAATACAACATTCCTCCCTTGATTTTTCTTTAAATGCTGATATTCTCGTTTCCTCTCTAATCTTGTCTTCTTTCAAATATTTGCCACTTCCTTATGAGACTCAGTCAGCTAACTCATTGGATAACTCACAAAACACATAGTTCTTGCAATTTCTATCCCAATGAGGTGAGATAATAAATTAATCACAGATCAGTTGTGGTTTTAATAATTGCTGTTAAAATGTGAATAAGCTATCACTAATTTATGATTACTTAAGCCCTCACTGATAAACTCAGTAAATAAAATCTTCTTAATTTTAGTTTTAATTCTCATGTCACAAGTATTATCTTGATACTGAGCCCAACTCGCTCTCCTGTCTTCTTTGTTTTCTCAAGAAAAGCTCGTTTTCTCACCCACTTATGAGGTCTTTGTTTAATCCTCAAGGACACTCGAATGTTTTTGAACAATTTTTTTAATCTGATTTGTTTCATTTGTTCGAAGTAAACATTAAAACTTGTTTGGAGAAAGAGAGACATAACTCTCAGCTCATTTTCTTCGGTTGCAAACCAGCTCTTTTGGCTTGTGAAAGATCCCAAGCTTTTCACGCAATCAGATCACTTTGATAATGATTAGTTCATGGCTTGAGTTAGATCAAATTGGGATCCTGGAAATTTTTTTGCAGAAACAATTTTGAAAAAAAATTCTTGTCTTTGTGTGCTCGTAACAATTCCTTATCTTAGAACTCCCTCAAGCAGGAAGACAATGAAGGAGTAAATTCTTTCCAAAAGTGAAGAATAAGCCCTCATAATACAAAAAAAATCTTTCTATTTCAAGACTGCTTTCCCACGTTTTCAAGAGAAACTTGAATCGGAAACAATATTTTCAATAGTGGACAAATATAACGAATAATCAAAATGATAATACAAAAATAAGTTGAGTAGGTAAACCAATATCCAAAATTTCAAAATCTCTAAACAAATGTCAAGAACTGCATATATCGTATCGAGTGACAACAGAGTAACAACTACCGTAATTACAACAAGAAAAAAAATTTCAAGTATTATATGCACCAAAGAAGAACTTTCACTTTACTTCCCACACAACTCCTATTGATTTATGAAAGAATCAAAGCCACCTTTTGAAGTTTTTCTCAAGAAAGTTTTCAACAAGAAACTCGACAAAACCACCTCAGCCGGTAAGACTTTCAACACATTTTTAAACTGATTTACTCCTTCTTTAAGCCTTCTCAAAATAAGCATCCACAAAAGCCATCCAACAATAACCGCAACAACCGAACAATAAATCAAAGAATAGATCTTACTCTTGTTATTTGATTCCAACTGTGCTTCAAGTTTTGCATCAATAATGTCTGACAAAGTCACTGCTCCATTCCCCAATACTCCATAGTAGCCAGGAATCTCCGTATACAGCTCAGTTTGAATGTCCATCAACGCAGATTCGGACTTATCAGAATCCTCATAACTCCTCAAATAATTTGACAAGGCGTCTTCGTAGTATGCAAGGACGTACACAAGACCAGTGTTTGTATCCGCATTCTTCATGATTTGACAATAGAATTGAGCCTGAGAAGAGTCTCCCATTAAACTACAGGCATCTCCAAGAAGCATCGTCTCCACATCAGGAATCTTCTCCACAGTGTCTTCGTCAAGAAGCTTGCTGTAAATCTGACTTTTTACCCCCTTTAACTCTTCCAATAAATAATAATATTCATCCACTGCTTGTCTATTTTCAAGCATTGCAGTGTTATTTGTGGCTAATAACTCTCTTGAAGCCTGCAATAGGAGAGCTATCCTTGTTCTCATGTAATCGACAAAGTAAATCTGCTCTTGCTCTTTCTTGAAAGCATCCAATAAATTACCTGTTAGTGTCGCTCCGATGACGATAAGCCCAACTATAAGGACAAGAAAAACACTGAAAATCCCTGCGTAAATATAGTATTTCCTCCTTAGGCCTTTGTGATTAGGGGTTTTGTTGACTTCCCTTTTTGCTTGATCGTCTGGATTTTGTTTTCTTTGAGTAAGCCCAGTACTTATCATGACATCGACGTTCAAGGACTTTTGTTCTTCGATTATCTCCTTGAATTCCAAGCATTCATTCAAAACTTCATTCACTTTTTGATTGCTAATTTTGCAGAAGGCAGTCAGATTTGTTGTCTCCTTCACATACTGCTTCCACAAAGAGAAAATAAAAATAACAAGGATAATAACATTCAAGACAACCATTCCAATAAAATAACAAGTCACATCATTCCCAATCTTGTCCCTTCGGCTATTTAACATACCGATAATCGTGCCAGAAATCTTTTGATTCTTAACCAACACATCATTGAGACAGTTTCTAAACACAAAATGAGCGACATCTTGGATGGCCTCTGCAGTCGTTCCCTCATAATTCAGTACCATTGTAATCGCTGTTACGATTCTTTCAACGGCCCCAAAGCTAGTTTCTTCAATGTAACTCTGAGGAGATTCATCAAAATATGTGTAGTAAATAGGGATATCTTTCGTGAACAATAAAGAGCTGATCTCTACATCAAAATACTTTGAGTTTAGCAACAAATTTTGGTTTGCTTCTGTTAATCCTGAAAGATAATTCCTTGAGATTGTATGGTAAGTTCCAAGAGCATTTGCAAGGACAGGAACTCCGCTTATATCAAAAGCTCCAACCTGAATATCATGAAGGAATCTAGTCACGCCTTCTGTTGTTATCAAGTAGAAATTTCTCAGTTGGAAATTTCTCAAAATATCCTTCTGAGCCTTGAAGTCATCTACATTGCTTTTCACAACGGCCCAAATCAAAAATTGACCCAACAAAAAGACCACCAAAGCCAGGTATAAGAGACCACTCATCACCTTAAATAACGAAGGATAATGCTTATATTCCAGCGAAAGTCTGAACACAGTAGCTAGTCTCTTTCTTTGTGAAGACACTCTTGATTCGCTTTCATTCAAAGATGAAGCTTTTTCAGAATAATGCCCACCTTTTTCTTTTCCTTTCACGTTCTCGGATTCTCTATGCAATGTTGTTTGCAGCTTCTTCTTTTGCATCGTCATTTTAGCAACATCTCTCTTCAATAGCTTACGGTGGTCAGTTTCACTCAAAGGCGAGGTTGGTGATCTAAGAAGGAATCGAGAAGTAGCGTTTTCTTCGTGAGTTTCAGTACAAGAATCGCCGCCTTTTGTGAGAAAGCCATTTTGGGTTTTCTTTGAAGTCATTGCTTCAAAATCAATCCAGCCAGATTCCTTTTCATCTCTTTCGAGGCAACATCCTTCAGATTCCAGTTGAGTCTTGTACCTTCTTTCTGAGGTCATCGTCTTGTGTCGTGATGACGCCAACTGTTCAAAGGCGACCTCATTGATCAGTTTTTGAGTTTCTTTGATGTTTTCTTCAAGGGTTAAAGTCTTGATTAACAAAGGCCCAAAGACTCTATTCACCATCTTACAATGAAATGAATAAGAAAAACCACTGCTTTTATCAAGAGGAGATAACCAAAGACTTTTTCCCGTTGTTGTGTAAACCTCATATATAGCCTTCGCGTCTTCCATTGTCATAGTGCTGTCATCTTTATATTTCTGAGGAAAAGCAATCATATTAAATGCTTTATTTACAACAGCAAGTTCCTCAGATATTTCCTTGAGGTTCTTGCTTATTTTCTCAGAAGTCTTTTTCTCCAAAAATCTGAGTTTTTCAGAGACGTTTTTGGTTCCACACTCAATATCTCCATTTTCAAGAATCAAGATAGCATCTCGATTTGAAATCACAGGTCTCAAGAAAAGGACAAAATAGAAACCTTGGGTCACATAAGGATGAATGCTTAAATGATAATTCATTTCAACAAGATATCCGTCTTGATGGTAGAAATGCCCTCTGGTCACCTTATTAAAGAAGGTTTCATCGTTATTCTCGGCAATATTCTTATAAAATTGCGTGTAGACTTTCCTTAAACAAGATGACATTGAGTTCACCATATGTGTTCCAGAAAGAGCAGTCCACTGCGAAGCACAATCTGTTCCAAGTGCTCTGAAAGTGAAGATGATATTTCCAACGTCAGCTCTATCAGCAGATAGAAAATACATTCCTATATTCTCTTGGAACATATTTTTATGGCTCAAGTCTTCTTGGTCAAAATATTTTTGATATTTTTGGAGTCTTTGTGAATAAATCTTGAGATACCGAGAGTAGTCTTCATAGCAATGATTCAGACTTAGAGAATAGCGAGCGTATAATAACAAAGGCTCAAGATTTGATTCCGATAAATTTCTCATTAATCCATCAATTTTCTTTAGGTTTTCTCCCCTCAATTTACTGAATATTTGAGAATTCTCATGAATTATCTGTGTGTCAACCAAATCTTTCTTGAACTCAGTGCAAACTTTGATTTGAGCTGAAGCTTGTTCAAGCATGGAAACCTGTAATTGAGCCAACAGGGCTTGTTCTTCTAAATAAAAAGTAGCATCAATATGACTTGATTTATTTCTCTCAGCACACTGAGCTTGGATTTTGTTTTGAATTTGAATCAAAAGAAGCTCAGCGTTAAGTTGAATATTGCTTGACCCGTTCATTTGATATGCCTTTATTAATTTTATCGTGTCGCCGTATTTCTGATATTTCTTCACAGAATGTTTAGCAGCATAAAGCTGAATATGTTTATTGCGAGGAAAAGTTTCTTTGAGGCAATCCAAATAGCTCCTAAAGATCACATTTGCTGATTTCTTATCATTAATATCTCCTTCGCCATTGTTGATTTTTAAAATTGCCTTGAGGTTTTTATTCAGTGTTCTATTCAACAAAGAAGTCCGAGCGTTCTTTTCATTTGATTCAGATTCCTCTTCAGTCAGACTTCTAAGCTCTTTAATAGCAGGAATTCGATGGAGTAATAACAATGGATCCTTCACCGAAGGATTACAGATGATATTCCAAAACATTCTTTTGATATATTCTCGGGCTAGCGCAACCGAAAGAATACTAATCAGCACCCAAATACATATGAAAAATGCCAAACTAATCGAGTCGAGTGATTTCCCAATAAGTGAGACAAAGGAGGCCAGATTCACTGAAGTGAGAATCATGAGAATCATCGCTTGAAAGTCAAGAGCCTTGAAGTTATAAAGCGGTAAAGTCTTAAAAAAGTAGAAATTTCTTATCACATCGGCTATCACATTTACCACTGTAATGACCCACGTGCTGCTTTCACTATTCAACGTCAAGAAGATAGTCAATATTTGCATGACAAACTTCTGCACCAAAGTGATCATTTCCACTACGTTATCCTTGCTAGAAAGGAAACTCTTCAATGGAAGCATATAATGATGCCTCGCATAAAGCAAAAGCGAAAAACCAAACTCAAGCCCAATGGCAACAAGGCTAACAACGACTTTACTTCTCTTTCTGGTCCCTTCTGTCAAGTTATCATCCAAACTTGTCGGCATGGCCATATTGACCCAGAATAATGTCATAGTGAAATACAAAACTCGCCCTTGGACCTGGAAAAGCGTTCTCCAAGCCTTTACAACCAAGTTTTGTGGCTGAAAGCCATACAGAAACTTATAGATAATCCAGAATAACAGCAAATATTTCAGAGTCGTCAGCAGAAATAAGACAGACAAGATCATATATCCAAGGCCAGTTAACTCATCAAAAGACATCCAAAGGCCAGGATTGATCAGCCTAGCAAGGAGTTTCAAGCTATCAGGGAGGAACGTTTCTTGTGGTTGCTTGAAGAGAAGGGCAAAGAGGAGAATAGGGCTGAGTAATTCGAGATATTCGACTAGCAAGAGGGCTTTCTCAAAGAGTAAAGGAGTTGAAGAAGGCCCAAAGAGGGAAATCATGGCGATGCGGGCTTTGAGACTAGATTGGTCAGCACAGACAGAGCTCATTTGCTTGAGGAAGAGACTCTTAGGTTTAGAAGTCATGAGGGTATGCACTGGTTTCTTGGTTAAGACTTTTAATTAGTTAATAATTTTAACTTGGATATTTGTCACGGAAAATAACTTTTTTTTAAACACTTGGCTTTTTAATGTATGATTTTTGAACCTTTGAATTGTTTTTATTGAGAAGACTACAATTTAATCCAAGGTAAAAAAAACAATGGGCTTGATGTCTATGGAGAAGAGATGCTCTTCTTGGCAATCAACTCACATTTCAAGTCTTTAGCTGCTTCTGGGCAAGCTTTTATTGAGGAATTGCAAGAGAAGATAGATAGTTGTTGAATACGGAGAAACTGGTTTAAATAAGTTCTTTGACAGTTCAATTGAAATGACTCAAAATATTGGTCAATTGCTTCACGCATTAAAATTAACTGTTTAGGACAAGCAAAAAGATTTTTTCGTTTTTTTTTTCTAAAATAAAAGTAAAACTTTTCTATTTTTATATTTTTATCAACCAACATCTGACGAATCAAACTGAAATGAGAGAAGACTGAGGGCTGTTGGCCAAAGGGGCTATTCAGAGATGTAACTGCATAGAGAGATGATGATAAATTGTTTGAAGTTAAAACTTCTCATTTTCATGGATGAAAAGTTCTCAGATAATCTATGAATTGAGCACTCAATCAAATTGGGTTTTTTTCTCAAGGCTTCTTTTAATTTACAATTTTTACCGCTCCCCTCACCACATTCCCTCAACAATCACTAGTTTACTGCCCCTCTTGAGATTTTCCGCTTTCTTCTTTCGGCAATTTTTCCATTCAGTTCTCCTCTTCTCCACACTAAGGATCTCATACCTGAAGCATTTGGTTTCTTTCTAACGCTTCAGCTTTGAATTACCAATTTCAACTTTGAATAAAACCTTATCTCTTTATCAGCAAAAGCAACCTCGCACTGACCTAGCTGACGCAATGTCCAATCATCACCATCTTTCTCCTTCTTTCAAAGCATTTTTGAATTACAAAGCCTCACAAAATGGTTCAATCTCGGAAAGAAATAACTCTTTTGCCATGAAGTAGCTCCTAATCTCTTTAATCAAGTTCACTGTTGCCTTGAGCTCAGCTGCTTTGTTACTGGGTCTGCAGCTTAAAGTTATCAAGAGGGATCAGTAAAGACGGAGTTGTATTGGCAGTTACGGATAAAGAAAGAGGGTTAAACCGCTTAGGAGCACAAATTAAAATTTTTATTTCATGGTAATGATAAAATGAAGACTTTCAAGCTCTTTTTCAATCAAACAATCAGCCAATCTCGGAAGCTCGGTTCAAACCAAGTGGAGAAAAGCAAATAATATGAGGGAAGAGTCAGGATGGATTATTAGAAGAGAGTTGTTATCGTTACCTAGTCAGTATTTATAACAGAAGATTGGCCTTTTGAGATTGGTCGAAATCAAGATTTTCGAAATTCGAAATTCTCCTTGAAATAGAAAATTGGAAAATTCCTCGAAAGTCTTAGATCTTCTAATTAAACTAACAGTTCTTTTCATTGGTATGTGACCACAAAGAATCACCTCGAAAGGTCAAAATCCTCTTGGAATCAGAAACCAAATGAGGGTCTCACTTCCGAACTTCCATCAAAAGAAGGAGTGATCTCAAAACATCTTCTCTTTCTTTCTTTTTGAAACGAGAAAATTTAATCGTTTTAACTTAGAGACTTCAGGTTTTAAGTTAATCCCTTCCATCTGTAACTTTTTTGCCTTTGCAATGCCTTCAAAAGAAAAGAATTCTCTTGAAAAATCTTTGACGAAGAAAAATTAGAAGAGAAGGTAAAAGACTCGCGAAACAAAAGAACAGAAGAGATCTCGAATGAAGGAAAAAAGAGGTTCTCATTTCCTTTTACAACTTCTAGAAGAAAGCTCAATTTTATCTGCAAAAAAGGCTAAAATAGATATGTTTAATCCATTCATTCACAGGATTTAATTCATCCTTGAAAGAGCCTTATCGCAGAATTTAATTAAGCTGGTGGTTGAAAAAGCAAAGGGAGGTCCCCAAAAGGAGGTTTATGCGTTGAAAGACTCGTTTTGTTTACATAACATCAGGACATAATGACTCGGAAGTCACCTGATAACAAATGTTGCCTTTGGATTTGATGTAAAGGAGCTTAATCATTTGATGAAGTGGGATTTTCTGTAAAGTGTTAAAGCATAAAATGATCTGGGAATATCATAAATGTGTCAGAAACATTTTTGATGTCTCACATATTAGAATTTTTCAGACAGATTTACAACATCTCAGACAATCTCACAAGAACCTGACAAAGACAAAATAAAGCTTTAAGTTCAAAAATTAATGTCTAAGTTAAAGTAGCAGCTGAGGGACTCAAAACCAGATAAAGGGGGTGAGGGGATCGAGAGGTTTGGAGGGGTTGGGAGGTTGCTGTGGGAGTGCAGACAATCTAACAGTAAATCGGACCAAAAGAAAAACGTTGCCAAATGATTTGATTCAAAAATGTTCAGAAAACGGCAAATGATGTCAAAGCTGTTTTAATAAATCTATATGTTAAAAAATAAAACTTTAGCAATTTCAAACGAAACTTTCAACTAAAATTTTATTCAGTCAAGATCGTTCATTCTTCAACAAAAATTAACATCATTTTCATACCTTATGAAACTGTTTTCATTTGGGAAAAACTCATCAAATTGGCCTGCCTCAATACTCAATATCGAGTCAAGGCTTCCACCTCCAAATTTCTCATTATCGCTCCTCTTCGAATTCTCGAAGGGTTTTGCAGGAATCTGATGCTCTTTTATAGTTTTGGATGACTCTCTCTTTATGTCGACATGTGTTGAGAGATTGTTCTATTTTTTGTCGTCTTGCTTCTTTTTGAGAGATCAAAATATTGATCCGAAACAACCCTGAATCATTCTTTTTGATGGAAGATGAAGTCCTGAACTTGGCTAATGTCGGAATTCATCAAAGAATTTTTGTGAAATCAGACTCTGATGTATCATGAGAAAAAAAGCGAAGATCAATTTCACAAATTCCAAAGAGAAAATTCTTTCAAGAAAAGAAGAGAGAAAAAATTCAAGAAGTTTTT
>Ga0182738_1004199_pt1 | contig 16032 bp, 16 predicted proteins | sample eDN5th30CBELigMG_FD_128876 | JGI IMG/M metagenome (GOLD analysis project Ga0182738, IMG submission 128876) | Enriched Miracle-Growth compost microbial communities from Emeryville, California, USA - eDNA 5th pass 30_C BE-Lig MG (version 2)... ... | reverse complement strand
GTCCGGCGGGAGATTCAACCGAGAGACTTTCTTCGCTCCAACCAAGAATCGCTCGAATGGAACGGGGACCTTCTTTTGAGTTAAAGACGAGCTCGAGGTAGCTCTGCTCTCCCGGTTCCACGCTCCCTTGTTCAGAGTAAACCAGTTCGAGCCGGCCGAGTGCGATGGGCTCGGCAAGCTTTCGAGCAAGTGTTGCCCCCCCTGCCCCAATGCGCAGACTACCGGTTCCTTCGGATCGAGGTTCATTGACGACTTCGATCGACCCTTGGCGTTCCCAGCCTGTCAGGGTGGAGGTATCAAAATCCTCGGCCAGGACACGCATTTCGCCCTGGCGCTGGACGATCGCGGTAACCCCACCCTGCTCGATTCGCAGGGGTTCTTTTACCGAGGCCGCCTTCAGCCGGACTACCTTCGGATCGAGAGAGATCAAACGGCCCGAGATCCGCCGGCCAAGCCCCAGATCGACTTGAAAGGGGGGATACCCAAGGGCCTGGCTGGCACTCTCCTTCTCGAAACGCAAGGTCTCGCCGACCTGGACGACGACCGGCTTGTCCTCCCCGTCGGGAAGGAATTGCAACGAGGACGACTGCGCCTCGATCAGTCGACCCATGGTTTGAGACCCTCGAGCCTGCTGATACATTCCGCTCCAACGCCGAGTTTGTCGCGGCTCATCCGCCTGACTCGGGCTTGAGCAGAGGATCAAGGTGAGGGCAATCAGAACGCGTTTTCCATGTCGGGTTCTCATCTCGTTGATTCTACGTGGTCAATTCCTGAATCGGCAAGAAACTGTCAGACCCAAGATGAGATCAATGACAATCAAAGTTATTGAATGGTGGAATCAACATCTCTGTGACAGGTTCCCGGAACTACTCCAGGGCTTGGCGGAAAACTCAGCGTTAATTCCAGGTGGAACCTCGCGAGACGCTGGCGGGACGCCTAGAATTCAGGATTTTTGAGCCAATACTGGCCAAACGAAGTTTTCAACCTGGAGCACCACCCCATGTCATACTGGAAGCCCATCTTCAAAGCCTTTGTGCTCGTTCAGCTTCTCGGGTTCGCAGGGGCGAAGTCGATCGCGGCCGAAGCCGGTGACGACAAGCTGCGGATTATCGTGTTCGGGGCTCACCCGGACGACTGCGAGCTCGAAGCCGCGGGCGTGGCGGCACGCTGGGCCAAACTCGGGCACCACGTCAAGTTCGTAAGCGTCACCAACGGAGACATCGGCCACCACGAGATGGCGGGAGCGATCCTGGCGCGTCGCCGAGCCGCGGAAGTTCAGAAGTGTGCGAAGATCCTGGGGATTACCACCGAGGTCCTGGATATTCACGATGGGGAGTTACTTCCGACTCTCGAGAATCGGCGGACCATCACCCGCAAGATTCGCGAGTGGAAAGCCGACGTGGTGATCTCGCATCGGCCGAACGACTATCATCCTGACCATCGCTATACGGGAATCCTGGTGCAGGACGCAGCCTTCATGGTGATCGTGCCAAGCTTTTGCCCCGACGTCCCCGCGCTTCGGAAGAATCCTGTCTTCCTCTACACGGAAGATGATTTCAAGAAGCCGAACCCCTTCCAACCCGACGTTGTGGTCCCTATCGATGCAGTGCTGGACCTCAAGGTGCGTGCGATCGATGCGCTTGGATCTCAGTTCTACGAGTGGAATCCGTGGTTGGCCGGCTACCTCGATCAGGTTCCAACGGGGAAGGAAGAACGGTTAGCCTGGACGCGCGAGCGGGCGGAACGGCGATATGGTGCCATCGCGGATCGATTTCGCGATATTCTGATCCGAGACCTGGGTCCGGAGAAGGGAAAGCAGGTGAAGACCGCGGAAGCGTTTGAAGTGTGCGAGTATGGTACCCAGCCCGACTCGGAAGGCCTGAAGAAGCTGTTCCCGTTCTTCGGCGAAGCCAGGTAGTCGTTGAATCGTCCCGCGGGGGTCGATCGAAGCGGACGTGGTGGGATCTAAAGTGAGAGAGAGGAAGGAAAACGACCGTCCCGGACGGTCTGCCCTCGGATATGAGAGCAGACTGACCGGGACGATTGACTCAGCAAACTAAGCGGATGGTTCCGGAAGAACCGAGTGATCAAGGAGGAGTCGTGGCGACGGGCGGTCCACCGCAACGACGGAGGTGGTCTTTGTCGATGTAGACGACCTCGACTCGGTGATCAACGTGGTTGAAGGGAATCGGGTAGTCCGACCAGTACGACTCATCGAAGTAGACAGTGCACTTGTAGTGGCAGTGAACCAACTGGCAAGGACCGGCAAGGGGATAGACCTTGCAAGGATCGACCTTGTCGCCGATCTTCTCGATCAGGAATCGGACGTTGTTCCGCTGAGTCTCGTAGAACGGAGGTGATCCGTTCTTGAACTTGGTGACCTTGTTCCAGATCTCCTGCTCGCTGGGCGGATCGAGGCAGGTAGAAGGAGCGAACTCACCAGGGATCGGGTCGAGGATCGGCACCCGATCGCTCTCTTCCCGCTCCATGTCGCGTTCAAGCCGCTGCTGCTGGGATGGTAGGATTGGCCACGCGAACGACCAACCAGTGGGACGTAGCGGCGAAATGTTCCGGAACACGTAGGAAAGGCCGCAACCGATGTTGCTGGTGGCGACAATAGCCAACAAGGCCCCCGTCAGTATCCCGCGAACCCAGCGCGGGGTAATCGGGCCCCGTTGCCGCGCGGATTGGGTCATTGGAACTCCCCTCCATGGAATATGCGCGAACTTGCCGGTGAACGCTCCGGTCTCACCTGCCAAGGCGCCGGGTTCGTCAGATTCGGCGCTGTGACCGAGCGCTTCGATCTCCTACCGAAGCGACTGACCGGTCCATGTGGCTTAGTTATCGAACGATGGAAGCCCAACCTGTGAGGATTTTCCCTATTCGGCCGCAAATTCCCCTTGTGAGATTTCCGCCACTCTATCCACGGCGGTTCTCCAGTTTTTTTTAAGAATCTCCACGAGTTCTCGATGCGCGCAAAAAGAAAGCCGGCGGTTGAACCGCCGGCTTTCAAGCGTGATCGTCTCTCACCCCAACGTTGGCTTAGTAGGCGAAGAGGCCGAACGGGTATGGGGTGAAGAACGGACGGGTGTAGTGCTTCTTGAAGTCGAGCCACCACAGGCCGTCATCCCATCGAAGGGTGACCGCTCGCCAGTCGAGGGGAACTTCGGGATAGGGGTGGGGAGGTCCGATATTCGGCCAGGCCTGCCAGGGGTAAACGGTCGGGTAACCCACGGCCGAGTAGTTGGGGTACGGAGCATAGCTGGGCCAGGCGTAGTTGGGCCGACCCGGCACGGCACCGGCAGAAGCACCAGGCCCACCAGCCGGACCTTCTGGCAGAGGTCCGCCATCGTAAGCCGGAGCCGAGGCGACGGCGCCTGAAGCGGCTCCATCATAAATCACCTCGCCGCCACCCAGTCCTCCACCAACCATCCCCGCGCCACCGCCATGAGCGACTCGGGTCATTGAGGTCGGTTGATACTGAACGGGTTGAACCCCGTCGGTATTCAGCCGGATCTGGTCGTTCACAGCGAAGACGCCTTGCACGCTCTGAGCCCGGGCAATGGCCTCGGCCTTCTGAGCGGGGGTCGCGACGCGCCCACTAAGGGTGACCATCCCGTTGTTCGTCTCGATCTCAATTCGATAGCCAGAGAGCGCGGGGCTGGTGCGGAGGGCACCCGCAACCGCGTTGGCCGTCGTCTGATTGGCGCTCTGGGCCATGGCCTGACTCTGAAGAGCCACGGCAAGGCCGGCCATCATGCCAAGAGCCTTGGAAATCCGTTTCAGTCCAATCAACATTTGCTTTATCCTTCTCCCGCCAGTATCCGACTCGACACCAAAACGAACGGCGAGCGGGACACGTCGTTCGGGTCGGTTAGGTTTCCGACACGACTTTCGTTTTGGGAGATCCCGAGTGGACCGCGACTTTGGCCCTTCCTTCTTCGAAGGAACATGGCCCAAACGCAGACGTCGGCCCTCATCTCATGCGATTTGAAATGAGAGGGACAGAAGGAAGAGGATGTGAAGTCATGAGTGGCTTTTGCGATTCCAACCGCCGAACTCCGCTTTCGTCGCGAAACTATGACCCACGGAATCGGCGTGTCAAATCGCAAGGCAAAAAAAATCGGGGCCGTTTGGCCCCGTGATAATAACGCGTTGAAATGATTAGAGTTAGGAAATCAAAAAAGCGACTAGCTCGCCAAATTCGGCTCGGTACTCACACGGTTCCTCGCAGCGACGACATGATCGGTTTGTCCGCTTCCAGCGGTCATTCCAATCAGGAGGAGGGTCATCGTGACTCCAGCGAAAAGTGCGAACGCCGAGTGATGTTGGCCGCAGAGCGCGCCCGTGAATCCGAGTCCGATCATGGCGATCACAAAACCGACTCGGCCCCTCACGACCCAACGGGTCGAGGTCGGGGGCACCAGTCGACTCATACAAAGGGAGATCACACCGGTCACTTGGAACATCATGACCAGTAGTTCGAGCATCATGCAGGGCTGAAGATGGGACCAGGCCATACAGGGTCCTTCCTTGGGCACTGTGTGGGTTGGCTCGATATGAGCGGAGATAAGATGAGAAGGTTGAAACGAGAGTAGGAGTATTGCAGCTTCGGCGCCAAACCTCTTGGAATTCCAAAAGTGGAGCGTGACGATGCGTTTCAAGTCCATAACTTTAGAAAAAAAGCTCTCGGACGCAATTTTTTTGCGCCGAGAGCTGAAAAATCTACAATCGAGTGTCACAAATCTCCCCCGAATTACATAAGGAGGAGATTTGGCTTGACCGAACCGTACCTCAACGACGGCCAGGTCGGCGTACCCCCATTCGTTTGATCTCGCCGACACCGCTGATGTCGACGACCTTCCAGCCAGCTTTCTCACGCCGGGTTCTGATTGTCCGCCGCAGTGTTGACCCGTTTTCGCCTGTTTTACCCAAAATCACCGTGAACTGACCGGTACTCTTCGGCGTGTTGTTCCCGATGATCGTGTACCCCTGGAGTTTGTTGGCGAGGTCGTTCAGATCATCCTCGGTCAAGACTTCGTCGAGTATCGAAGCAAAGAGGGCCTGGTTCTTGGCCCCAGTGGCTTCGTGTGGAGCGCGTTTGGCCGTGGCCTCGGCAAGCTCTTCGGGATTCTTCTCTTTCAGGGCGTTCAAGAAGGACTCGACCGCCTTGAATGGATTTCGGTAGTCGCGTTTCGACGACGGACCACCCCCGCCCCCCATGCCTTCCCCCATCTCGGGGCCAGCGGCCTCTTCGATCCCAGGCGCGGCGGCCGCGGCGGCCATGTCATTCGGATTGCCGCCTGGCATGCCGGGGGCTGTCGCGGTCCCCCCTTCTCCCTCGACTTGAACCACGACGGAGCTCGACGGGAGCGGTTCCTCTTCGGGGAGAGCCTTATTTCCCAACGCGAGTAGTTCCGAGGTGCTTACCGCCCCCTTCACCACACTCGAGCTGGGCGCGGGCGTGGCTTCCGCGGTGGGAGCTTCCTCGGTGGGGGCTTCCGAGGTCGCGGTCGCGGCTGGCGTGGGTTCGCTCGGAGCGGGCGCATCCGACGCCGGGGCCTCGGGAGCCGGACCAGGATCTGCCGGAGCTTCGGCCACCGCGGGGGCGACTGGATCTCCAGGGGCCACCGGCATTGCTTCGTTCGCGGCGTTTGCGTCCGATTCAGGGTCCGGCACATCGCTTCCGCCGCACCCTCCTAACAGGAACAGGCCGAGGAGCGAGGCTCCGAGCGAGAATCGCCAATTGTTCCACAGTGTCATGGGTCGACGATCCTTTCCGATCGAATCGTTGAATTGCGGTTCTTGCGTGTGCGAGGTGCGGTGGACCTTTCGACCTTGACCTTGATTCCCGTGGCCGTTGGTCCAACTCCTTTAATTATGACGACCTTGACTGACTTACGAAAGAGGGTGGATGCAAGGTGGTCGGTCGAGGTTGGCACGAGGTACCTCGGTGACCGAATCGCGTTCCCTTTTATTCGAGACCTCGCGCGGTTGTCTTGTCGAGAGGCTTGCGAGACTTCTCGGACGAACCTAAGATCTGGGAAGTTCGAGTCTCGCGTGCCTCAATGCGTCGGAGCCAATGCAATGCCCGCAGCTCAGAAGGTGATCCTTCTTGTCGATGACGATAATGAAATCGTCGAATCCATGCGCACCGTGTTGGAAAGCAAAGGCTACCGTATCATGGTCGCGAGGGATGGAAACGCTGGTCTTACGCTCGCTGAACGCGAGAGTCCGGACCTGATCGTGTTGGACATGATGATGCCCAAGAAGAGCGGGTTCCTCGTGCTCGAGAAGCTCAAGGGGCGTGCGGGGGGACTGATCCCCACCATCATGATCACCGGAAACGAAGGGAGCCGACACCGGGCTTACGCGGAAATGCTCGGAGTTCGAGACTATATCCGAAAGCCCTTCGCGATGGAGAAGCTAGTCAAGTCGGTGGAACGAATCCTCGATCCTCGTGCGAAATCAGACTCACGCGACGATTTTTGAGTGTTTCACCCTGTACTGTCCTTGCCAACAATCCACCCCTCCCGAACGGGCCATGAATGGAGACTCCAGCCGACTACCTCGACTGGGAGCATTCCTGGCCCCGCGTTCCTCTCTATCGACCTTGAGCTGACTTCAAGGAACCGCGTAGCCGAGGGCTCGCAGCCGAGAGGTCAACTCGATCAGGGGTAAGCCCTGAATCGCGGAATGATCCACTGAGTCGATGCGGTCGAAGAGCGCGATGCCACGCGCCTCGATCTTGTAGCTGCCTGCGCAATCCAAGGGATCATCGGCATCGACATAGCGAGCGATCTCTTCTCCAGAAAGCGGCCGCATTTTCAAGCGTGTCGTATCGACATGGAGCGAAGTGGCGCCATCAACCCAGAGGGCCAGCGCCGTGATGAGCTGATGGGTGCGACCCGACAGGGTTTCGAGTTGCTCAATCGCGCCTGCTTTGGTTCCAGGCTTACCCAGGATCCGTCCCTCAATCTCGACGAGTTGATCGCTCCCGATAATCAAGGCCGCGGGAAATGAGGGCGAGACGCTTTCCGCCTTAAGTCTCGCAAGCTCGGCGGCAAGTCTGTCCGGAGCAAGGTCGCCGTGCTTGAGGGCCTCCTCGTCGACGGGAGGAACAACGCTCCGGAAACTGAGCCCGAGCCTCGCGAGGAGTTCGCGACGGTAGTTTGATCCACTTGCAAGGATGATTTCCCGAGACACACCGTTATCCTTCTTCTTAGATCCACTAGGTGCCGGGTCATCAAGTCGGCTTGCGCGGAGGGGCAACGTGGTGAACCGAACTCGCCGTTCACCACGATCGCCGGGCTAATTTGGGGTGTGGTCAACCGAGGAGGAAAGCTCGATCGAGTTCAACCAAGGTGTGATTCACCATGCTCCGCGTTATAGCGTGCCTCATACTCCGCGAGCCATTCCTTGGCACGGCCGAAGTCAGCGGCACGTACCCAGACCCTTGGTCCCGAGCTCATACTTCCTAGCGAATCCTGCATGTCGTGAGTATCCGCCACGGCGGGAATACCGTTCTGGCTCAACTCGTCCGCCAGGAATTTTGCCTGCATCAGGTCGAGTGCCCAATAGGCTTCGACAAGCTCTCCCTCCAGGGAAGGGCTGGCGTTGGGAATCGGCTGGTTACCTAACGGCATCTCCAGATCGAGTGGAGAGTGGAGCGCTTCGGCCGTGTCGGCGGTCACGAAGCTAGGATCCTCCGTTCCGTCTTGCGACGTGCCGCACGACCAGCACACCTCGAAGGAGGGGTCAACCTTCGTCCCGCACTTGGTACAGGTCCACATCTCGAATTCCCTCTTCTTGAAAGACCTCGGAGAGATTGGTCCGCCGACCTCAACCATTCCAGACTGAAATGTTCACCACCCCATGCACATCTCGTTCCCTTGTTATGCGGGGCGTATCGTCGCCTTCCGAATCGTCCTACGACAGCCACGCGAATAAGGTCCAGTCGACTTGCCCATTTCTCGGTTCCGTCGAACGTGGGAAATCCCTTGAGATTCCCTGTTAGGTCTGATGACCGGAACCATTGATCGATCGAAGCCGTGCTTGAGATGAAAGCCGGGCTTCAACTGCGTCATGGCTCATTCGACTTCGAATCGAAAGGCAAACCGTACTCCTGGCCGTCCAACCAGACCTGATTCCCATGAGCCGGTTCTACCCCGATTCGCTCTCCTGGAACCGTGGACAATGGGACCATGGAATGCCGGGGGCGAGCCGGCATTCTCTTGGCCAGCCGTGGTAGGATCAGAGACGGAGCGTCTCGACCAACTCGGACGCGGGCACGATGTAGCCAAAGTAGAAGTCGCCGAAGAGAGCGTACTTCGCCGAGCTCTCGTCGAATCGCATGGTGTAAACGATATCTTTGAGGTAACTCGGATTCTTGCCCCAGAGCGTCACGCCCCACTCCCAGTCGTCGATTCCCGTGGATGCCGTGATGAGCTGAGAGACACGTCCCGCGAATTTCATCCCGCTTCGGCCATGCTGGCTCATCAACTCCGAGCGTTCTTCAAACGGGAGCATATACCAGTTTTGCTCGCCACTGCGCATCTTGCTCATGGGGTAGAAGCAAAGGCAGGGCCAGTCGGGGAAGTCGGGGTAGAGCCGCTGCTGGTTCATCGGCCCTAACCGCGCGGCGTAAGAATCGACCTTGGTCTTGTACACGCTACTCGCGGGATCCACCCCCTCACGTTCGCGTAAAATACGCCCATACTCTTCCGCGTCGGGGACGTATTCAGAAACCTCGGTGAGCGAATAAAACGAGTAAGAGGGTGTTAACGCGGGACCGAGCGGGGAAGCCTGGATCGCGACCTGGATGGCATGCACCGCCTTGAGATCCTTGCCGGCGAGCATCACGCCGAAGTCGGCCTTGTGCCCCGGGACCGCAAAGCATTGAAGTTGGTCCGGCGCGTTCGGCCCCTTGGGATCGAGAGCGGCCACCAGGGCTTGCCGGCCCGCTTCTCGAACCGAGTCGGGGAGCCCAGCCAGAACGCCCCGATCGACCTTGTAGAATAAGTGGAGGAAATGCCACCCCTCCTGGGGGACAAGGGTGCCCGGAGTCTGGGCGGAAGCGGCGGGTCGGTGGCCATGCTGCATGGGGTGTGTCGTGGTTGAGGTGGCTGGAGGATTGGTCGAACCGGTCTCATGCGACATGATATGGGGCCCTTGAATGCGCTCAGGTAAGGCATGACTCCGCTGGCTCGAGCGCGATGGGAATCGCACTGTTGCTCAAGCGATTGTTTTTGAAAGCCCCGGGTAATCCAGGCGTGTGCATGGTTGGATGGCAACGATTGGTCTACGCGGCCAAGCGCTCTTCGCCGAGCCTGGAGTTACGCGAGGGGGCGAAGCGTTCTCTCTCGAGTTACCGAATCCATTCTACGTCGCCGGAGACGAAGGGCCAAGCCTTTGGATGATTGGAGCTTCGTGGTCGAATACGGGCGAAAGCCAAGGATTCGACCGGCATTGGTGGGCGTTTCGATGACTCGGCGCGGGAGAACATCGGCTTGTCGATCGTTCCGATCTCGACTAGGATGCCGAAGGCCACTGGCTATAGATGGAAAGTCTAGGGCGTTTGTGATGGGCAGTCGCTCAAGCGACCGCCTTCGGAGATGAACGTTGCCTGGCCTGGTGGATCGGTGCTTGCGCTTGGTATCGGTGCTTGCGCTTGGTTTTGGTTGCGTCCAACACATCTAACCTGACCTGGAGATGGAATCGATGGCGACAGACGGCCGATCGCGAGGGCGGATCTATGATGATATTACCCAGACCATCGGTCACACCCCTCTGATTCGCCTCCGGCGGGTTTCGGAAGGGTGTCAGGCCCAGGTTGTCGCGAAGCTTGAGAATTTCAACCCCTTGTGGTCGGTGAAGGACCGAATCGGCGTCGCCATGCTCGACGCGGCCGAAGCCGAAGGCAAGGTGAACAAGGAAACCTTGATCGTCGAGCCCACCAGCGGCAATACGGGCATCGCGCTCGCCTTCGCCTGCGCGGCTCGCGGTTATCGGCTGATGGTCACCATGCCAGAAAGCATGAGTCTCGAACGCCGACGGTTGCTCAAGGCCTTCGGAGCCGAGATCGTCCTCACGCCAGCGGCCGGCGGTATGCCAGGCGCCATTCAGAAGGCCAAGGAAATTGTCGATAGCCATCCGAACGCATTCACACCACAACAATTCAAAAATCTGGCGAACCCCGAAATCCATCGCCGTACCACGGCTGAAGAAATCTGGAACGACAGCGAAGGTAAGGTCGATATTTTCGTCAGCGCGGTCGGTACGGGGGGGACGATCACCGGCTGCGGCGAAACCTTGAAGAAGTACAAGCCCTCGGTGCAGGTGGTCGCGGTTGAGCCGGTCAACTCGCCGGTCATTACCCAGTACAAGAAGAACGAACCGCTCAAGCCCGGTCCGCACAAAATCCAAGGCATCGGTGCTGGGTTCATTCCCGAAGTCATGAATACCGACATTATCGACGACGTGGTCTTGGTCCGCGATGATGAAGCCTTTGAAATGTCGAGGCGACTGGCGAGCGAGGAAGGGATGCTCTGCGGGATCTCCTGTGGCGCCGCGACCGTTGGCGCGATTCAGATCGCGAAACGGCCCGAGAACGCCGGCAAGATGATCGTGGTCATCCTGCCAGACCTTGGCGAGCGTTACCTCTCGACACCTCTCTTCCCGGAGTGAGCTTCGTCGCTCTTCAGATGACTCCATCAATTGATCGAAAGATCGCCAAATTCCAATGAGTGAACCTGTGCCGATTCTTCAAATTCCCACGGCAATCCATAACGCGATGGTCGACCATTGCCAGAACGACGCGCCTCTGGAATGCTGTGGGATTTTGGGCGGCATCCCCCCCCTGGTCTCCTCATTCCATCCTCTCCGAAACGCCTCGGCCAGTGAAACTCGGTATGATGCCGACCCACGCGACCTCATTGAGGCCGTCACGGACCTGCGCGATCGAGGGGCGGAAATCCTCGCCATCTACCACTCGCATCCGAAATGGGCCGCGGTCCCAAGTCAGGTGGACCTGCGTGAGAACCATTACGGCGCGATCCCTCGTATCATCGTCTCGCTGCTTCCCCCTCAACCCGAGGTCAGAGTCTGGCGGCTCGATCCCAACTCCTATGTGGAGCTTCCCTGGGAAGTCGTTGAGGATGGGAGAGTCTGAGATCCATCCAGGTTGGTCGATCGTTTTGCTCTCTCGATGCTGAACGTATGAACGTTGGCGTTGAACCGGCGGCGAGTAGCCGATAGACTACCCCTCTTATCAATCTGAGATTCCGGAAGCACGCAACAGCCCATTCGGGACTGCGTCAAGACTACCTCGTACCGAGCGAGCTCGTTTCTCCCATGCAGCGAACCTTGATCATCTTCAAGCCAGATTGTGTTCAGCGCAGACTAGTCGGCCAGATTCTTCAGCGGTTTGAGGCGAAAGGGCTTCAGGTCACCGCTCTCAAACTTTTGCAGGTGGACCGGGCTCTCGGCGAGAAGCATTACGGCGAGCACCAGGGTAAGCCGTTTTTCAATGGCCTGATCGACTTCATCACGGGTGGTCCCGTCGTGGTGGGTGTACTGACTGGTAACGAGGCGATCACGGTCGTTCGAACGATGTTGGGCGCCACCAACGGAGCCGCCGCGGCCCCCGGCACCGTTCGAGGGGACTTCTCCATCAGCAAGCAGAACAATCTGATTCACGGGAGTGATAGCCCTGAATCCGCCGAACGTGAGATCGCCCTCTGGTTCAAGCCCGAGGAACTGGTGGATTACACGATCGATGGTAGCCAATGGGTGATTGGCGGGGCCTAAACCTTCAAAAGTGTCGGAAGATCGGAGCGGACGATCTCAATGACCGACCGACCACGAAAGCCCTTGTTTCCCAACCCCTTCTACCTGCTGCTGCTCGTCTCGAGCACCTGTTTCGTCGTGACAGCCCTGGCTTACGTAGTCAGCCCCCTTGTCATTTCCGGCGAGCAGCAGGCGATGGCCAAACCGGGCAAGCTTTCGCTTGCCCTGGTAGGCTGGCTCGACCGAAACGGGCCTCTCACGCTTGGCATCGAATTCTGCGGCATGCTGATCACGGGCGTGCTCGCGATGCTGACCGATCAATGGTTCTCCCCCGAGGGGAAACCGAAGCGTTCTTGACGGACTGCCGCGGTCACAAGGAGGATCCGTACCCATGGCGTCTTTGGAGGCCGCGCGCGAGGCCGCGCGTCTGCGCGAGGAAATCGAAGGGCATAATCGTCGATATTATCTCGACGCGAGTCCAATTATCAGTGATCGTGAATTCGATCTGATGATGAAACGCCTCGAGGCCCTCGAGGCCGAGTGGCCCGAACTGCTCACTCCAGACAGCCCGACTCAACGGGTCGGTGGAGCGCCTCTCTCCGCCTTCGAAACGGTCACGCATTCCGTGCCGATGCTCTCCATCGACAACACGTACAACTACGACGAGCTCCGCGAGTGGGATGCACGCGTTCGCAAGGGGTTGAATCCGGGCGAGCCCGTGCATTATTGCGTCGAGCTGAAGGTTGATGGCGTTGCCGTTTCACTGAGCTACAAGGATGGCCAACTCGTCCAAGGGGCCACTCGAGGAGACGGCGAGCGAGGCGACGACATCACCGCGAACCTGAGGACCATTCGGAGCGTGCCACTGAAACTGGGAGATTCGCCCCCCTCGGTCCTGGAAGTCCGAGGCGAGGTCTACATGACGAACTCCGAGTTGGTCCGCCTGAATGAGATCCGCCAGGAGCGCGGAGAGACTCCGTTCGCGAATCCCAGAAACTCCACGGCCGGCACCCTCAAGCTGCTCGATCCCAAACTCTGTGCCCAACGCAGGCTGCAATTCATCTCGCATGGGCTCGGTCTGATCGATGGAGTCGAGGCGCGTTCCTACTCCGAGATACAGAAGTTGATGGCCACATGGGGGATCCCCATCAGCCCTCATAACGCGATTTATGAGACCATCGACCAGGTGATCGAGCACGCTGAGCGCTGGTCGAGCGAGCGGAACTCGTTGGACTACCAGACCGACGGCCTGGTGGTGAAAGTGGATGATCTATCCCAACGAGCGCGATTGGGACGGCGTAGCAAGAGTCCCCGATGGGTGATCGCCTTCAAATATGAAGCGGAGCAGGTAATCACCAAGATTATTGGGATCCAGGTGCAGGTGGGGAAAACCGGTAAGTTGACACCCGTCGCCGACCTGGAACCTGTGTTGCTCGCCGGCACCACCGTCAAGCGTGCGAGCCTGCACAACGCCGACGAGATCGAACGCAAGGGGGTCAAAATTGGGGATGCGGTCCTGATCCAGAAGGCTGGGGAGATCATCCCCCAGGTTGTTCGGGTCGAGGTCGATGCCCGAGACGGAACCGAGGTCCCCTTCGTATTTCCCAAGTCATGCCCAAGTTGCGGCGGGCCGGTCGAAAAAGAACCGGGCGAGGTGGATTATCACTGCGTCAATCCCCCTTCGCGCTGTCCTGAGCAGCTTAAGGAGTGGATTCGCTGGTTCGCGCACCGCGACGCGATGGACATTGATGGCCTTGGATCTAAGTTGATCGATCAACTCGTCGCACGCGGCCTTGTCTCAAGCCTCGTCGATCTGTATCGACTTGACGAGCCGACACTCGCCGGCCTCGATCGAATGGGAAAGAAGTCGGCCGCGAACCTGGTCCATGCGCTGGAGGTCAGCAAGCGAAGGCCGCTCGACCGATTCTTGACCGGGCTGACCATTCGACATGTTGGCACGCGAAGCGCGGAGATCCTCGCGCAGAGGTTTTCGACGCTCGAAGCCATCCGCGCCGCTGCCTTATCCGAGTTGGAGTCGGTTCCCGAGATCGGACCAGTGGTCGCGGCCAGTGTGTTTGAGTATTTTCAGGACCCGGAAAATCAGCGTCTGCTGGATGAGTTCCCGGTCGTTGGCGTGCAACCCGAACCCGTCGTCTACGTTGCGTCCAGCCGGGCCGATCTACCGTTTTCGGGAAAGACCTTCGTCATCACCGGAACCCTTCCCAAGCGAACGCGCCCCGAGATGGAGGCGTTGATCAAGAGTCAGGGGGGGAAGGTCACCGGCTCGGTGTCCAAGTCGACGACTTACCTTGTCGCGGGCGAGGAGGCGGGAAGTAAGCTCGAGAAGGCGAAGGCGTTGAATATCCCGATCTTGAGCGAGGCCGACCTGGAAGCTCTTGGAAATATTTAGGTTTGTTGTGGTTGGCCAGTTGGAGCTAAACGGTTCGATCTCGTTGTGGATTGGATCATTTGAATGATCGTCTTAGGGGTTAGGTGTGTCGCCTGGGCACCGGCCCTTGTGACGGAAAGAGCGGCTGCCGCACTGGCCCATTGGGTCGCGTCTTCCAGGGCGAATCCCTCCGCGATCGCCGCGGCAAGTGCTCCGTTGAACGCATCCCCTGCTCCCACGGTATCGATGGCGTCCACCTTGAAGGGAGAGATGAACGATTCCCGAATTGACTCCGGTGGGCCCGAGTACAAACGACTCCCCCCACTCCCAAGCGTGACGAGAACGTGCTTGACTCCCGCTTCGAGCAAGGTCGCCGCGTAGCGAGATAGGTCTCCCTGCTCCATGCTGGGTAACTGACCGGTGAGGGCTGCCAACTCAAGATGATTAGGGGTTAAAATGTCAATATTTGAAAGGATTTGAGGATCAATGAGTGAGGGATCGGCCGGAGCGGGGTTGACGATGACCGTCATTCCGGCTCGACGAGCACGTTCCACCGCGCAAATTACGGTTGGAAGGGGAACCTCGAGTCCGGTTAGCAATACGTTTTCATCGTCAAATACCGAGTCGGGTAGTTGTTCAACCCATTCTCGGGTCAAGCAGGCGTTCGCACCCGAGGCGACGCCAATTCGGTTTTCCCCACCATGAGCCACGAAAATCAGGGCCACCCCGGTCGGCGTTCCCGAGATTCGTTGAGCATAAGCGAGGTCGATCTCCAAACTGGCCAGGTGGTTGCGAACCTCCTCCCCCGCGGCGTCATCTCCGACCGCCGTGAGAAAGGAGACCGTGGCGCCGGCGCTTTTAGAGGCGATGGCCTGATTGGCCCCTTTACCACCAAAACCCCGGATAAAATTCCCACCCAGCACGGTCTCGCCCGCATCGGGAAAGCGTGAAAGATGGATTGCCATATCAATATTGGTTGACCCGATTACGATCACACGCGCCATGGAATCACTCAACTCTTGGCAAGGCAAGGCGAGTAAAGCCCTCGAGCCACTCCATCGACATTGACGGGCCAGTGCCTGGGGTCGGGTCAACCACGGTCCGGTAAAAGATCCGCTCAGAGAGCTTAGAGATAGTCTTGTCGGATCGGGTGAAACACGTCGAGGGCCACGGCGGGGCCTTCAAGGGCTCGCACGCGATGGACGACTCCTCCAGGAATGCGCCAGAGGTCGCCAGGGCCGAGGACGCGCGTGGACTCTCCGATCGTGAACTCCAGTCGTCCGGAGATCATCATTCCCATCTGTTCGTGGGGATGAGAATGATCGAGGACCACCGAACCGGGCTCGAAGTTCACGACCGAGATCATCATCCGTTCGCCAGCCGTCGTGCAGATCTCCACGCCGGGAAAAATCTGGTGGCGCGAACCTTTCCCCGCCATCACGAAGTAAGGATCTTCCGCGGAATCGTCCGTCATCGTCGTCGCCCGTAGTTCATCCCAACAAATTCCTGAGTGCCCGCCAGGAAGTTGGCTCGGTTGGTTCCCAGAACGTTCTTAAGCACGTCGTCCAGTTTTGCATCGTCTTTGAGCAGGCTATCCACGAACTCGGGGAGGAGTGGCCGGGTGGCTCGGTTGGAAGCGAGCGCTTCGATCATGGCAAAGCCAATGGCTTCGACGACCTCGGCTTTTCCTTCGCCCCCGAGCGCCTCATTGGCCTCCGTGGTCCAGTTCGCTTGCCAACGCTCAAAGGCAAGGCGTCGCAGTTGGTAAGTATGCGGACTTTGTAAGTCAATTCTGGATCCGAAGTAAGCGCCTAGGCCCTGGCTGAGCCAGAGCGGCGGGTTCTTTGACACCCGAT
>Ga0182738_1004198_pt1 | contig 16032 bp, 14 predicted proteins | sample eDN5th30CBELigMG_FD_128876 | JGI IMG/M metagenome (GOLD analysis project Ga0182738, IMG submission 128876) | Enriched Miracle-Growth compost microbial communities from Emeryville, California, USA - eDNA 5th pass 30_C BE-Lig MG (version 2)... ... | reverse complement strand
GATGTGCGTTCCAGCATCTGCGCCGTCGAGGAGAGCGGCGGCCGCTTCGCGCTCGCCAAGCAGGCGACCGTGATTTCCTACGGCGCCAATTCCGACGGAATCCTGGTGACCGCCCGCCGTACGCCCGCGTCGCCGGCCTCCGATCAGGTGATCGTCGTGGTGCCGCGAGACGACAGCGTGCTCGAGCAGGAGAGCGAATGGGACACGCTCGGCATGCGCGGCACCTGCTCCAACGGCTATCATCTCAAGGCGAGCGGCGAGATGGCGCAGGTCATCCCGACGCCCTATGCCGACGTCTCGGCGCAGACCATGCTGCCGACCTCGCATCTGGTGTGGAGCGCGCTGTGGTCGGGCATCGCCACCGACGCGGTGGCGCGCGCCCGCGCCTATGTACGGGCGGAGGCCCGCAGGAAGGGCGGCACGCCGGCCGGTGCCTGGCGGCTCGCCGAGGCCGCGAGCCTGCTGCAGCTCATGAAGTCGAACGTCGTCGCGGCGCTTCGCCAGTACGAGGCGGCGCTCGGATCGGAGGACAGGCTGTCCTCGCTCGCGTTCGCCGTGGCCATGAACAACCTGAAGACCGGCAGCTCGCAGATGGCGGTGCAGGTCATCAACCACGCGCTGCTGATCTGCGGCCTGGCGGGCTATCGCAACGACACGCCGTTCAGCCTCGGCCGCCACCTGCGCGATGCGCATTCGGCGGCGCTGATGGTCAACAACGATCGTATCCTCGCCAGCACCGGCAACCTGCTGATGGCGTTGCGCGAAGATCCGGAGCTGCTGCCATGACCGAGCTGGCCGACATCCATCGCGCCTACCGCGACGAGCTGTTGAAGCACGGCCTGCTGATCTCGATGGGGGTCGACGGCCTCTATGGCCGCAGCGGTCTGTTCGAGAAGGTCGTCGAGGGCATCAATGCCGCTTTCGGCAGGGTCGGCGATCCCGACGGGCCGGAGGTGATGCGCTTCCCGCCCGGCCTCGGCAAATGGCAGCTCGAACAGAGCGGCTACCTCAAGAGCTCGCCGCAGCTCGTCGGCACCATCCACAGCTTCAACGGCGGCGACGCCGATCATCGCGCCATGCTGGAGACCCTGGAGAAGGGCGGCGACTGGACCGCCAGCCAGCGCACCACCGAGGTCGCTCTGGCGCCGGCGGCCTGCTACGGGGTCTATCCGGCTGTCGGCGCGCGCGGACGGATGGGAGAGCAGGGCGCACTGGTCGATTGCTACACCTACTGCTTTCGCCACGAGCCCTCGGTCGATCCGGCGCGCATGCAGATGTTCCGCCAGCGCGAGCATGTCCGGCTGGGCAGCGAGGCCCAGGCACTCGAGTTCCGCCAGACATGGATGGAGCGCGGCCAGGCGATCATCACCTCGTTGGGCCTGCCGTTCGAGGTCGATGTCGCCAACGATCCGTTCTTCGGCCGGACCGGCCGGCTGCTGGCGGCGAGCCAGCGCGAGGAGAGCCTGAAGTTCGAGCTGCTGGTGCCGATCCATGGCAGGGACCATCCGACGGCGTGCTGCAGCTTCAACTACCACCGCGACCTGTTCGGCCGCGCCTGGGGCATCGAGACGGCAGCAGGCACGCCGGCACACACCGCCTGCGTCGGCTTCGGCGTCGAGCGCATCACGCTCGCCCTGTTCAAGCATCACGGCTTCGCGGTCGAAGAGTGGCCGGAGAAGGTGCGCGGTGTCCTCGGACTCTGACAACGCCTGCAGGCTGTCTTCCATCCCCGTCGTCCTGAGCGAAGCGAAGGATCTCGCCGTACGATCGGACACGGGTCGCGTGGCTGGCGCGAGGTCTTTCGCTGCGCTCAGGACGACCGGAGGCAGGACGCATTCGCATGCAGCCTGACGACTCGAGCGCCGCCGACATCCTGGGCCTGAGCGAGGCCGCCTGGACGCCGCAGAAGCTGCACGACGGCGAGCGGATCTGGCTCGAGACCAACTGCTACGTCGACGTGTGGGCCGAGCTGCTGCCGGCGCTCGGCCATCCTGCGGAGGCGGCGCTCGGCTTCACGGTGCGGCAGGATTTCGAGGGCGACCACTTCACCTTCTTCAAGTTCCCGCTGGAGGATCTCGAGGCGCTGTTCGGTCTCGCCGTGCAGGAGCTGGCGATCTACGACACGATCGAAAGCCATACGCTGGGCCAGCTCCGCCGCGGCCGACCGGTGCTGATCGAGGTCGACGCCCACTGGCTGCCCGACGCCGGCCCGACGTACCGGAAGGGCCATGTGAAGACGACGGTCGCCGCGATCGCCCTCGATCCGGCCCGCCGGCGCTTCGGGTACTTCCACAACACCGGCTATCACGAGCTGTCGGGCGAGGATTTCGACGGCCTCTTCCGCAAGCCGCCCGCGCCGGACCAGCTCTTTCCCTATGTCGAGTTCGTGAAGCGCGACGGCGTTGCGCTCGCCGGTCCGGCGCTGGTCGCCCGTTCCATCGAGCTGCTGCGCGGCCATCTCGCGCGTCGGCCGAAGGCCAATCCCATCGGCGCATGGCGCGAGGTGCTGCCGGGTCACCTCGAAACACTGGCCGCACGGGACATGGACTACTTCCATCTTTACGCCTTCAACCTGCCGCGCCAGCTCGGCGCCAATTTCGAGATGCTGGGGACGTATCTCGACTGGCTGGGCGGCAGCGACGCGGCGGCGATGGCCGCGCGGCGCATCGCCGAAGGGGCGAAGGCAGTGCAGTTCCAGCTCGCGCGCATGGCCAATCGTCGCCGTTTCGATCCGGCCAGGCTCGATCTCGCGCCGCTCGAAGCGGACTACGATCGCATCATGACGGCGCTCACGACGCGTTTCGCTTGATCGGCGGGTGGCAGATGGCGCTTGCGGCGCCGGGTGAGCCGATGCCGGAGCAGGGCTGGATCGCGGCCCCTGTCCCCGGCACGGCAGCCGAGGCCCTGCGCGCCGCAGGTCGATGGGACGCAGCGCAACCCACACCGCTGCACGACAAGGATGTCTGGTATCGCGCGCGCTTCGAGGGCACGGGCCGGCGCACTCTACGCTTCGGCGGTCTCGCAACCGTCGCCGAGGTCTGGCTGAACGGCGCAACGATCCTGCGATCGGACAACATGTTCCTGGCGCACGACGTCGAGGCCGAGCTGGCGGGCGACAACGAGCTGCTGATCGCCTTCCGCTCGCTGGACAAGGCGCTGGAGGGCCGCAAGGGCCGCGCGCGGTGGCGAACGAAGATCGTCGAGAACAATGCGCTGCGCCTGGTGCGCACGACGTTGCTCGGCCATATGACCGGCTGGCAGCCGCCGGTTCATGCCGTCGGCCCGTGGCGTCCGATCACGCTGGTCGAAGGCCCGCGGGATGTCGTCCTGCACGCGACGCTCGACGGTGAGGAAGGCATCCTGCAGCTCTCGCTTCGGCTCGATGGCGAGGCGACCGTCGCCGTCGGCGAGCACGGCGTCCCGCTCGTGCGCACCCGCGACGGCCGGCTCGAAGGCACCTTGCGCCTCCCCAGGGTCGAGAAATGGTGGCCGCATACGCACGGTACGCCGACGCTGCATGACGTGAAGATCAGGACCGGCGCGACGGAGATCGTGCTTGGCCGCGTGGGTTTCCGCTCGATCGCCGTCGATCGCGATGCCGACGGCGAGGGCTTCGCGCTCGTCGTCAACGGCGTGAGGATCTTCGCCCGCGGCGCCTGCTGGAGCGCGTCGGACCTCGTCTCGCTGGCCGGCGATCGTGCCCGCCTCGCGCCGTGGCTGACGCTGGCACGCGATGCGCACATGAACATGATCCGCGTCGGCGGCACCATGATCTACGAGAGCGAGGACTTCTTCGCGCTGTGCGACGAGCTCGGCCTGCTGGTGTGGCACGACTTCATGTTCGCCAACATGGATTACCCGATCGCCGATGCCGTCTTCCGTGCGAGCGTCGAGCAGGAGGCCGCTCAGTTCCTCACCCGCACGCAACGCCATCCGTCGCTCGCCGTGCTGTGCGGCGGCAGCGAGGTGGCGCAGCAGGTCTCGATGATGGGCCTTCCACCGGCGCTATGGACGGGGCCGCTCTACGAAGAGATCCTGCCGGCGGCCGTCGCGAGACTGCGGCCCGACGTGCCGTACGTTCCCCATTCGCCGGGAGGCGGCGACCTGCCCTTCGCCACCCACACCGGCATCTCGCACTACTACGGAGTCGGTGCCTACAGGCGCCCGCTCGAGGACGCCCGGCGCGCCAATGTGCGCTTCACGTCAGAGTGCCTGGCGTTTGCGAACGTTCCCGCTGCCGCGAGTCCCGGCGTTCCCTGGGGCGATGCGGAGAAGTGGAAAGCGGCTATCCCGCGCGACCGCGGCACCGACTGGGATTTCGAGGACGTCACCAATCACTACGTGGGTCTGCTCTATGGTCCCGATGCCAAAGGTTTCGACGCCCAGCGTGCCGCCACCGGCGAGGTGATGGAAGCCACCATCGCCGAGTGGCGCCGCGCCGGTTCGTCCTGCCACGGCGCCCTGGTATGGATGCTGAAGGACTTCGTGCCCGGTGCCGGCTGGGGCGTGATCGACGCCAACGGCCTGCCCAAGCCCGCATGGCATGCGCTCCGTCGCGCCTTCCGGCCGGTCCAGGTCGCATTGACGGACGAGGGCCTCGACGGCCTGGACATCCACCTCATCAACGAAACGCCGGCCCCCGTCCGCGCCAGGCTCATGCTGCGCTGCTTCATGGAGGGCGGGACCGTCGTCATGCGCCGGGAGCGCGAGGTCGAGCTGCCGCCTCGCGGCACGCTCACGATCGGCTCGGCCGAGCTGATCGGCTCGTTCTTCGACATCACCTGGGCCTACAGGTTCGGTCCGCCGCCGCTGCAGATGACCGAGGTCACGCTCGATGACTGCACCAGCGGAGCGCGTCTGGCCGACGCGCGACATTACCCGGCCGGACGGCCGATGCCGCCGTCAGGCGGCGAATGAGCGTAGGACCTCGCCCGGCCGGCTCTTCGGATCGGCACAGAAGCCCTTCTCGTCGGTCACCTGCGCGCCGTTGATCCACACGCCGTGCAGGCCGACCGCGCTGGTGGTGAGCCGGGCGGCGCCCGCTGGCAGGTCGTGCGCGCGGCGCTTCGGGCCGCGCGCCACGGTCTTCGGGTCGAACAGCATCAGGTCGGCGGCATGGCCTTCCTTCAGCAGGCCGCGGCCCTGGAGGCCGAACAGCTTCGCCGGCTGGCCGCTGAGACGATGCACGGCCTGGGGCAGGTCGAGCACGCCGAGGTCGCGGCTCCAGTGGCCCAGCAGATGCAGGCCGAAGGCGGCGTCGCAGAAGAAGGTGAGGTGCGCGCCTGCATCGGACAGCGAGATGTGCGTGTTGGGGTCGGCCAGGATCTTGCCGACCTCCTTGTCGTCGTTATGCAGCAGCTGCGCCACGAACAGCGTGTCGAGGTTTTCCGACAGCGCGAAGTCGAGGATGCAGTCGAGCGGATCCTTGCCGGATTGCTTCGCCAGCTCGGCGAGGGTCGAACCCTCCAGCTTGCGGTTCTCCTCCTTCGCCGTCTCGACGACGAACAGCTTGTTCCATTCGCTGTTGAACAGCAGCCGCCCGCGCCTTTCGGCGAGCTCGTTGCGGACCGATTCGCGCCATGCGGGGTCGCTGTAGATCTTCCTGAGCTCGGCCGGATCGTGCGCGGCCATCGCCGGCTTCCAGGCCTGCATGCTCTCGAACAGGTACGGACTCTTGAAGCTGAAATCCATGCTGAGCGGGCAGCACGAGGTTTGCGCCACGAGCTGGCGGCCACGGGACCGCGCGGCGTTGACCTGCTCGAGCGTGGTGAAGGCCGCCGTCGGATTGGTGTTGGAATGGAAGAGGGCGGCGATCACCACCGGGCGCCCGGCCTCGGCCGCGATCTCCTCGAGATACGGGATCGAGGTCTTGCTGCCCTTGGTCAGCATGTAGACGCCCTTGCCGCCTTCGCCCATCGCATTGACCAGTGCGCGCAGCTCCCGGTCGTCGGCGAGGCGCGAGGGCATCGGCGTGCCACCCTCGCCGTTGTGCGCTTCCGCCGTCGAGGAGGCAAAGCCGACCGCGCCGGCAGCCATCGACTCGCGCACCAGTTCGGCCATCGTCGCGACCTCGTCGACGGTGGCGGCGCGCTCGGTCGCCTGCTCGCCCATCACGAAGGTGCGGATCGCCGAATGGCCGGCGAAGCAGGCGACGTTGGGGCCGACGCCCTGCCTGTCGAGCATGTCGAGATATTGCGGGAAGCTCTCGAAGCCCCACCTGATGCCGGCGCGCAGCGCGTCGAGCGACATGCCCTCGACGTGGGTGAGGTGCCGCATGGTGAGATCGCGGTCCTGCGGCTTGCAGGGCGCGATGGTGAAGCCGCAATTGCCCAGCACCGCCGTGGTGACGCCGAGCGCCGGCGAGGGATCGACGAACGGATCCCAGGTGATCTGCGCGTCGTAATGGGTGTGGCCGTCGATGATGCCGGGCGCGAGCGCGAGGCCGTCCGCCTTCACCGTCTCCTTCGCGGCACCGAGCCCGGGTCCGATCGCCGCGATCTTCCCGCCGGTTACGCCAAGGTCGCCGCGCATCGGCTCCGCTCCCGAGCCGTCGAAAATCTCCGCATCCTTGATCACGAGATCGAACATGGCCGTTTCCTCCGTTGCCCCCTTATACTACGGCCCATGTGGCGTTTGCTTGCGATTGCCCTGTTGCTGCCATGCGCGGTCGGCGCCGCGCGCGCCGAAACGGTGCATTTCGCGTCAGTGGCCGTCGGAAACGTACCGGCAGGGCCGCAAATCTCGGCCCGGCTGATCAAGCCGTCCGGGCCCGGACCGTTTCCGGCGGTCGTGCTGGCCCACAGCTGCGCCGGCGTGAATCTGCATACCGATGCCTGGGGCACCCGCTTGGTGAAATGGGGTTACATCGTGCTGGCGCCCGACAGCTTCAATCCGCGCGGCACGAACGCGGTGTGCACCACGCCGGGTGTCGTGGCGCCGAACACGCGCGTGGCCGACATTGCCGGCGCCCTCGATTTCCTCTCGGGGTATCCCGGTGTGATCAAGGACCGGATCGGGCTGATCGGCCATAGCCACGGCGGCGCCACTGTCCTCCGCGCGGCGCAAAAGGCCTTCGACCTCAAGGCGCGCGGGCTGCGCGGGGTGGTTGCCTACTATCCGGGCTGCGCGCCGGCCTTCAATGCCGGGATCGACGTGCCGGCCCTGATCCTGATCGGCGACAAGGACGACTGGACGTCAGCGGAAACCTGCCGCCGGCTCAAGCCCGACCGGCCAGAGCTCGTGGAGATCGTCTACTATCCCCACGCCTATCACTCGTTCGACGCCAAGGCGCGCGATCGCACCGTGCCGGGTGCGGCGGCAAGAGTCATCATCTTGCCTACGATCCCGTGGCCGCGCCCGATGCCGAGGCGCGCACCCGGGCCTTTTTCGACAGGCTGCTGAAGCGATAACAACGGAGGAAGCGATGCGAGTGGGATTCATCGGGCTCGGGCTCATGGGCACAGGCATGACCAACAATCTTCAGAAGGCCGGCCACCAGCTCGTGCTGCACGACCTCAGGCGCGAGGCGGCGGACAAGCTGATCGCCAACGGCGCGGAATGGGCCGGCTCGCCGCGCGACCTGGCCGCGTCGTGCGAGGTCGTCTTCACCTCGCTGCCCGGCCCGCCCGAGTTCGAGACCGTCGCGGTCGGCAAGAACGGCCTGCTCGACGGCATGCAGCGCGGTCAGGCGCTGTTCGACCTGTCGACCAACTCGCCGACCGTGATCCGCCGCCTGCACAAGATGTTTGCCGACAAGGGCGCACACCTGCTCGACAGTCCGGTCAGCGGCGGCCCGGCCGGAGCCGCGTCGGGCAAGATGGCGCTGTGGGTCAGCGGCGACGAGCCGAGCTATGGCAGGTATCGCCCCGTGCTCGACGCGATGGGCGACCAGATCTTCTACATGGGCGATGTCGGCGCAGCCTCGGTCGCCAAGCTGGTGCACAATCTCGCGGGCTACATGGTCAACACCGCGCTCGCCGAGTGCTTCACCATGGGCGTGAAGGCGGGCGTCGATCCGCTGCTGCTGTGGAAGGCGGTGCGGCAGGGCGCCAACGGCCGCCGGCGTACCTTCGACACGCTGGCGGAGCACTTCCTGCCCAACCACTACGATCCGGCGCGCTTCGCGCTGAAGCTCGCCCACAAGGACGTGTCGCTCGCCACCCAGCTCGGCAAGGAGGTCGGCGTGCCGATGCGCCTCGCCAACCTCACCCTCGAGGAAATGACCGAGGCGCTGGCTCGCGGCTGGCAGGCCCGCGATTCACGTTCCTCGATGATCCTCCAGCAGGAGCGCGCCGGCGTGAAGGTGGCCGTCGACCAGGACGACATCCGCGCCGTGCTGCGCGCCGACAGCAACGGCTGAGGCGCCTAGCTGCCGCCGGCGAGTCCCATCTGGCGGCAGAGCAGGACCATCGTCTCGTAGATCACGTGGGCGCAGAGGTGGGCCGCCATGCCGTTCACGTCCTGCGGCGGGCTGACGGTGTTCACGTCGACGGCGACGATGTTGAGGTCGGTGAGGCAGCGCAGCAGGTCGATGCCCTCGCGGGCACTCAGGCCGCCCCAGGACGGCGTGCAGACGCCGGGCGCCGTCGAGGGATCGAAGACGTCCATGTCGAAACAGAGATAGACCGGCCGCTTGCCGACCTTGTCGCGGAACTCCGCCATGCGCTGCGCGAAGCCGCCGCGGACCAGCTCGTCGATCGACACGACCTTGTAGCCGAGGCTCATGGCGCGCGGCACGACGCCGTGCGCGTAGGTCGTGCTGCGGATGCCGACGTGCCAGGAGAACTCCGGATCGACCAGGCCTTCCTCGGCGACGTGCGTGAACTGCGTGGCCGAGTTGTACTTCTCCTCTTCGCCGTAAGGATACGAATCGGTATGCGAGTCGATGTGCAGCGCGGCCATCTTCGGATGCTTCTTGCCGACGGCGCGCGCGACGGGGACCGTCACCGAGCCGTCGCCGCCGATGGTGATCGGAATCGCACCTGCCTGCACGATGCGGTCGACCGCCTGCTCGGTGCGCTCGAAGGCGTCGGCGATCTTGCTCGGCGTCAGCCTGACGTTGCCGCAATCGACCAGGCCGAGCGCCGCCACCGGGTCGAAGTCGGCGTGGGTCGGGTTGAAGCGCCGCATCAGCGCCGACTGCTGGCGCACCGAATCGGGGCCGCCTCGCGCGCCGATCCGCATGTTGGTGCCGCAGTCGAACGGGATGCCCAGGATGGCGGCCTTGTTGTCGGGACCGGGCCGACCGTAGGGCGCGCCCATGAAGGTCAAGGGGGAAGTGAAGAGTTCTTCGTCGGAATACATGGGTCAGGCGCCTGTGAGAAAATCGAAGGCCGTCAGCGTGTGGATCTTGGCGACGGCGAGGAGCTCGTCGACCAGGACATGCTCGTCCGGCCCGCCCATGTTGAAGGGCGTCAGGCCGAGCACGACCGTCGGCACGCCGGCCGGCCGGTACCAGCGCGAATCGGAGCCGCCGACCCGCATGTTCACGGCCGGCGCCGTGCCCAGCACTTCGGCGGCAACCTTCGCCGTCCGTACGACGATCTCGTCGTCGGGCGGTGTGTAGGACGGCTCGAAGCGGCGGATCGCGCGCCAGCTCACGCCCTCGAGCGGCGCCAGCCATTCGTCGAGCTTCGCCGCCAGCACGTCCGTCGTCATGCCGACGGGCAGGCGGATGTCGGCGCGGGCGATGGCGTGGGTCGGCACGAGGTTGGGCGAGGTGCCGCCCTCGATGGTGCCGATGTTCACGGTCACCCGCTGCAGGGTTTCCGACTCCCCGGCGCCCGAAAGCGGCTCGGAGATCGGTTTGGCCCTGGCGATCGCCCGGGTGACGACGGGCGGTCCCTGGAAGGGAAGATCCTCGAGGTCCTTGAGCCGGTCGAGCGCCGTGCGCAGGCGGTCGATCGCGTTGGTGCCGCGATGGACGTGCGCGCCATGCGCCGGCGAACCGGTTGCTTCGACCTCGACCCACATCAGGCCCTTCTCGCCGAAGCGCACGACCTTGGGCGAGCCGACATCGCCGCAGATGTTGGCGTCGCCTCTGGCGTGCGGCACGTGCTCCATCATCCAGCCGGTGCCGAGCGAGCCCATGTTCTCCTCGTCGCCGGCGAGCGTCAGGACGATCTCGCCCGACCACGCATCGCGATGCTCGGCGAGCAGCGAGGCGGCGAGCAGCGAGCAGGCCATGCCGCCCTTCATGTCGCAGACGCCGCGGCCATAGAGCCTGCCGTCCTTCAGCACGCCGCCCAGCGGCGGCACGGTCCACGGCAGGTTCTCCAGGATCGGGAAGGTGTCGAGATGGCCGTTGAAGATCAGCCGTCGGCCCGGCCGGTCGCTCCTGATCCGGCCGATCAGGCTCTTGACGCGTGGTGCCGGCTCGATGACCTCGACCTCGATGCCCGGGATCTCCCGCAGCAGCGCCTCGGCGACCTTGGCGATCTCCTCGGTGTCGCTCGGCGGGTTGGGCGAGGCGACGGCGACCAGCCGCTGGGTGACGGCGATCAGCCGGTCGAGCGAGTTGTCGACCCGCTTGGCGAGCTCGTTGCGCAGGGTGGTCATGGTCAGCGGGCCTGGAGGCGGTGTTCCCACCAGCGGATGCCCATCGCGAGCGGCCAGCAGATCAGGAAATAGACGACGGCGATGAAGGTGAAGGTCTCGAGCGGCCGGAAGTTCGTGGCGCTGAGCTCCATGCCGCGCCGCGTGATCTCGCTCACCGAGATCACCGCGCCGAGCGAGGAGAACTTGATGAGCTGCACGAAATTGGAGGCGAGCGGCGGCAAGGTCATGCGCACCGCCTGCGGCAGGACGATCCGGAAGAACGATTGCGTCGGCGTCAGCCCGAGCACCTGGGCTGCCTCGCGATGCCCCTTGGGGACGCCCTGGATTCCCGAGCGGTAGACCTCGGAGATGAAGGCGGCCTGGTAGAGCGAGAGGCCGATGACCAGCGCGGTCAGCGATTCGATGCGGACGCTGAACACGATGGGCAGTACGTAATAGGCCCACAGCAGCTGCACCAGGATCGGCGTGTTGCGGATCACCTCGCCGATCGAGATGCCGATCCAGCGCAGCGGCGCGAAGCGCGACATGTCCATCAGCGCGATGATCAGGCCGAGGATCATCGCCAGCACCAGGGTGATGGCCGAGATGATCAGCGTCATCTGCAGCCCCGACATCAGGAAGTCGAAGCTGCCCCATACCGTGTCCCAGCGGAACTGATACTTGAACATCTCTACCTCGTATGGACCGCGCGCTTCCGGCGCGCCTCATGAGCGGGCTGGAAGAAGCGCGCGGTCCAAGGCCTATTGTGCGGCGATCGGGTCGAGCTTGTGCTTCCTGGCGTACTTCATGAGCCGCCCGTCGAGCTTGATGGTGTCGACGAACAGGTTGATGTAGTTCAGCCAGATCTGGTCACCCTGCGGCACGACGTAAGCATAGGGCGTGATCGCGAGCTTCTCGTTCGGCATGATCGTGACCGCCCAGTCGAACTCGTCGGTGACCTTGATGGCGGTCGGGAAGTCGGTGATGATGACGTCGACCCGCTGCGCCACCAGCTCGGCCTCGCGCGTGTTGGGCGGCGCCACCGAGACGACCTCGGCATTCTTCAGGTAGCTCTTCATGAAGGGCTCGATGTAGCTGCCGAGCGAGACGGCGGCCTTGATGCCCTTCTGGTCGACGTCCTCCCACTACTTGACCTTGCTGTCCTTGCGCGTGACCGCATAGATGTTGGTCAGCAGGTAGGGATGGGAGAATTCCACCGCCTGCGCGCGCTTCAACGTCGCGCCGACACCGAACATGCCGATCTCGCACTTGTTGGCCTGCAGGTCGGCAATGAAGCTGCCGAAGCTCGATTCGACGATCTCGAGCTTGGCGTCGAGCTCCTTGGCCAGCTCCTCGGCGAGGTCGGCGTCGATGCCCTCGATCTTGCCGGTCTTGGGATTGCGGAACGAGATCGAGTAGTAGAGCGGGAACTGGCAGACCCGGAGCTTCTTGCTCTTGGTCACCTCGTACAGCCGCGACTGCGTCTGTTGCGCCGCGGCCGGTGTCGCCGCCGCCGCCATCAGGCCCGCCGCGGCGAGCGCCCCCAGGATTGCCTTCAGCCCCATGACCTGTCTCCCTTCTATTCCTCGAACTGCTGCAGGAAGCGTTGCGCGCGATCGGTTCTCGGTGCGTCGAAGAAGGCGGCACCGGGCGCTTCCTCGACGATCTCGCCGCGATCCATGAACACCGTGCGCGAGCCGACATGGCGGGCGAAATTCATCTCGTGCGTGACGACCAGCATGGTCATGCCTTCCTGCGCGAGCTGGCGCATGACCAGCAGCACCTCGCGGCGCAGTTCGGGATCGAGCGCACTGGTGGCCTCGTCGAACAGCAGCACCTTGGGCGACATGGCCAGCGCACGGGCAATGGCGACCCGCTGCTGCTGGCCGCCCGACAGCCGTATCGGATAGGCGTCGCGCTTGTCGGACAGGTCGACCTTGACGAGCAGTTTCTCGGCGATGGCGACGGCCTGGTCCTTCGGAAGCTTCTTCACCCGGATCGGCGCCTCTATCAGATTCTCCAGAACCGTCATGTGCGGCCAGAGATTGAAATGCTGGAACACCATGCCGATGTCGGACCGCACCGCGCGGGCCGCCGCCTTGACGGGCTTTTCCTGCGCGGGCGTCGAGATCGCGGCGCCCTGCATCACGATGCGGCCCTCGCTCGGGGTCTCGAGCAGTGCGAGGCAGCGCAGCAAGGTCGTCTTGCCCGAACCGCTCGGACCCACGATGCAAACGACGTCGCGCTCCATCACCGGCAGCGAGACGCGCGTCAGCACCTGGTGCTCGCCGAATTTCTTCGACACCGCATCCGCTACGATGATCGGTGCTGCCATTCCGCCACCATAAGCAATTCCTATGCTGTCCTCCCACTATCGAAAAGAATGGTCGATTCTTTGCGTAGAGTCCACAAGCTGCGCTATTAGGAGTCGATAAGGAGCAGTTATAGCGTATGGACGTAAAGCTTCTCGAAGCGTTCCGGGCGGTGGTCGATGCCCGTTCGGTCACGGCCGCTGCCCAGGCCATGGGCATCACGCAGCCGGCGGTGTCGGGGCAGATCGCCAAGCTGGAGGAAAGCGTCGGCTTCGCTCTGTTCGAGCGGGCGGGCGGACGCCTGAAGCCAACGCCCGAAGGCATGCTCTTCTACGCCGAAGCAACCCGCGTGCTGGGCGAGGTCGACCGCCTCGCCGCGACCACGGCGCAAATCCGCGAGGGACAGTCCGGTCGGTTGGTGATTGCCAGCCACCCGGCGGCGGCGATCTCGCTGCTGCCCGCGCTGGTCGCCGATTTCGTCGCGCAGCGTCCCGGTGTGTCGGTGCGCATGATCTCGCGCCATTCCGACGTGGTGAGCCAGCTTCTGCCGACCGAAGGCTACGATCTCGGTATCGCCGAGCTGCCGGTCGACGAGACCGATGTCCGGCTGGTGCGCTACCAGATGCGCTGCGTCGCGATCCTGCCGCCGCGTCATCCGCTGGCCTCGCGCAAGCTGCTGACGCCTGCCGTTCTGTCGGGGCAGCCGATGGTGGCGCCGGCGCGTTCCCCGCAGATGCTGAGCCGGGTCTACGGCACCTTCGGCGCGGCCGGCGCGCAGATCAACGCCGTAGTCGAGGCCGAGTTCTTCGCGAGCTGCTGCGCTCTCGTCGCCGCCGGCACCGGCTGGTCGCTGGTCGATCCGCTGTCGGCCAAGAGCTTCTCCTCCCTCGGCCTGGTGACGCGCCAGTTCGAGCCGGCCGTGATGTACGATATCGGCGTCTTCCACCGCCGCGACCGTGAGCCCTCGGTGCTGGCAGCCGCCTTCCTCGAAGAGCTCGATTCCAAGCTCGGGAGCCCACGATGAGCGACACCCTTCAACTCTCGCCGGCGCTTGCCGCCCGTCTCGCGTCCGATCCCGGGCTGTGGCGCGACTTCAACGACATCTGCGATTGCGGCGGACGCCTCGCGGGCACGGCGGGCGAGAAGAAGGCTTTCGCGCTGCTGCGCGAGCGCGTGCGGGCCGCGTCGCCGGCCAACTCCGGTCGCTCGATTCCCGTGCCGTACAATGGCTGGCAGGCGAAGCGCGCGACCCTGCGCCTGTCCGACGGTACGATGGCGGCGTGTCACCCGCTGGTGCGCACGATCGCCACGGCGAGGGATGGGCTCACCGCCGAGGTCGTCGATCTCGGCCGCGGCACGCCGGAGGAATTCGCCGAGTACGCCGGCGAGATCGCGGGACGCATCGTGCTGGTGCGCCACGAGCTGATGTTCGCCGCCGGCACGATCCATCGCCGCCGCAAGTACGACATGGCGCGCGCCAACGGTGCGGTCGGCTTCCTGATCGGCGGCCCGCTCGCGGGCCACGTCGTGGCCGGTTCCTCGGGCCGGGACAGCGGCGACGGCATTCCCGCGCTCGGCATCTCGCCCGAGACGGCGGCACGGCTGGCGCGGCGCGCGGAAGGCTGGCCGACGGTCACCATGACGATCGAGACCGAGGAGGCACCGGCCGAAACCGAAACGCTGGTCTACGAGTATCCCGGCACGACCGACGAATGGGTGGTCCTGTCCGCACATGTCGACGGCCATGACCTCGCCGAGTCGGCGATGGACAACGGCACCGGCCTCGCCGCGGTGCTGGCGGTGACGCGTGCGCTGTCGTCGGAAGCGGCACGGTGGCGGCGCGGCCTGCGCGTGATGTTCTTCAGCGTCGAGGAATGGGCGCTCACGGGATCGGCCCAGTACGTGCAGAGCCTGAGCGGGCCCGAGCGCGGCAGGATCGCGCTCAACGTCAATCTCGACTCGGTTGCCGGCAGCCCCAACCTCGCCGCGCTGAGCAGCGGCTATCCGGGCGTCGAGCCGTTCCTGCTGCGGGTCGCCGCCGCCAACGGTCAATCGCTGCGCACGGTGCGGCCGCTGATGACCAATTCCGACCATGCCAACTTCGCGGCGGGCGGGATTCCGGCGATTCGCCTCGTCGCCGGTTTCGACGACCCGAACGCGCATCTGCGCGTGGTGCTGACTCCCGCCGATACGCGGGACAAGGTGGCGCAAGGCGAGCTGCGCCAGGCGACGCTGCTCACCGCCGCGCTGGTTGCCGCCGCCTGCAACGCCGACCCGGCGGAAGCCGGGCGCTGGCGAAGGAGGCCATAGGCCGGGGCCGCGCCGCTCCGTGGCGCCTCATGGCCCTGTCATTGGACGGCGCGCATCCTGCGCGCTCATGAACTGAGCGCGCAGGATGCGCACGGTCCAAAATAGTCTCGACTATGAGCTCTCGAGGAACTGCAGCATCAGGCGGTTGACCTCGTCCGGCCGTTCCTGCTGCACCCAGTGGCCGGCGCCCTCGATCAGGTGGATCTCCTTCATCTTCGTGCATGCGGCCTTCTGCATGCGCTCGATCGCGCCGGGCGTCTGGTAGATGCCCCAGTCGTTGCGGCCGGAGATGAAGGTCGATGGCACGTCGACGGTGCGGCCGGTGAAGACCTCGAGCTCGCCGCTCACCTTTCCGCCGGTTCGCACCCGATACCAGTTCAGGCCGCCCTGGAAGCCGTTGCGGCCGTACTCCTCGCTGTAGATCTTGAGCTCGCTGTCGGGCAACCATTTGTTGCCGGCGATCTCGGCAGCCGACGGCATCTCCTTGGCCACCGTCTCGGCCATGCCCTCGGCGAGATCCATGATGTAGTAGGTCGGCATCCGGGCGAGCTCGTCCGCCGTCCATCCCGCCAGTTCGAACGGCTTGTTGCCTTTCCAGTCGGCGCTCTTGTGATGGTAGTAGGCACGCAGGAAATCGTGCACGCCCTGCTTGGCGTGCCACATGTTCTCGTTGGCGGGACGCGTCGAATAATACCACTGATAGTGTTTGCGGGGCCGCGCGAGGGCGGCAAGGGCCTCGTGGATGTCGGGGCCCTTGGCGACAGGGGGGCCGAACGGGACCGATGGCGGTCCGGAGAACGGTGCGCTCATCAGCACCATTCGCCTGAAGATGTCGGGCCGTACCAGCGCGGCATAGGCCGCGACCGAGGCGCCG
>Ga0182738_1004197_pt1 | contig 16034 bp, 20 predicted proteins | sample eDN5th30CBELigMG_FD_128876 | JGI IMG/M metagenome (GOLD analysis project Ga0182738, IMG submission 128876) | Enriched Miracle-Growth compost microbial communities from Emeryville, California, USA - eDNA 5th pass 30_C BE-Lig MG (version 2)... ... | reverse complement strand
TCCCAGGTCGCCGGCATGACCTGCATCAACCCCTGCGCGCCAGCATGTGAGACCGCGCGTATGTCGCCGTCGCTTTCGGCGCCCATCACCGCGACGATCCAGGTTTCGGGAATGCCGAAGCGCTGCGCCGCTTCCACAATATGTGCGGCAAAGGGATGATCGGCCTCCTGCTGCATGGCGACCACCGGCTGAGCGAATGCATCGCCGCTCTCGATCAGGCTGAGAGACAGGCCGGAAAGGAGAAAGAGGGCAATGCGGCCGCAAGGGCCACACCGCCGCGGTGCAGGAGGTAAGTGGACGATAGGCATAGATCAGTCCTGCTCGTCGCGCTTTTTCGGGCGAGTCCAGTGCAGGCCCCAGTCACGTCCGTCCTCGTCCGATTGGAACAGCCGGGCGCGGACTGGGAATGGGAACGCGGGGTCGTCGAGAACGACGGAGATGTAGGTGCCGGCGCGTTCGCCGGAATGCTTCCAGCCCGCGCCGACTTCTGGACCGTCCTCGTTGCCGAGATGAACCCGATAGGCGGGCGCATTCTCGCTGTCGGCATTATCGGCGGTGACGAAGGTGAGTTCGCAGTCGAACGAGAGCGAGCGCATACGTCCGGCATAGCCGGTTGGTGTGCAGGTGAATTGACCGATCTGGGGCATGGTGAACTCCTCTTTGGTTGCGGTGGGATTGCAGGAAGGCGTGCGTCGTCACCGCGCCGGCGCACGCCAGACGAAGCGGCCATCGCCGTCTTCGTCAGTGTAGAGAGGGATGGCCCGGCCGATGACGGCGGAGGCCGGAAGCGGGCCGAAATAGCGGCCGTCCAGGCTGTCGGGGACCTGCCAGTTCATGAGGAAGAGCTCTTCGGCGGCGACGACGCGGCAGCCACTCCAAACCGGCAGCGGGCGGTGGAGCCGATCCCGGTCCAGCGCCTCGCCCATCTCGACTCCGTCGACCATGATGGTGCGACCGGTGCGGCACACGCGCTGTCCCGGCAGGCCGAGGACGCGCTTCAGGATGGGCGCATCGCGTCCGATGTAACCGCGCTCGACCATGAAGTTTTCGAGCGGCTCGGGCAGCATCACCGCGACCAGATCGGGGACCTCGAGACGTTCGGCGGGTTCGATCCGGTAGAGCCCGATCGGCGCGCTGGCAGACACGTTCCAGACGAGCTTGAGCGATGTCGGAATGACGGCGGCCGCGGCAACGGCCAGCACAGCGAAACAGGTCGCCTTGACATAGCCGACGCGAGTCATTGCTCGATCTTCCGCCGCTTGAGCCATGCCTGATGGCGCTGCTGCATGTAGGCGCGCGGCTCCTGGCCGGCGCTCATCCGGTGTGCCACATGACGCCAGTGATCGGGGGCGGCGTCGCAGGGATCGACGCCGGCGGCTTCCACCGCGTCGATGTGCTGGAGCACCTTTTCGACCTTGGGCCAGCCTTCGATCTTGAGAAGGATTTCGCCGCCGGGGCGCACGAAAGGTAGCGTCTGATAGGCAGCGCCCGGTGCGACGGCATGCACGATGTCGATGCGCGAGATGACCGTGCCGTAGTCGTCGGCCGCCCATCGCACGAAGGCGAAGACGGCGCCGGGACGAAAGGAGACGACGCGCCGGCGGCGGTCGATGATCCGCTCGCCGACCTCGCGGCCGAAGCGAATCCAATATTCGATCCGCTTCTCGATCCAGGTCAGTTCGACATGGGTGAGCGCATCGAGGGTGTGGGCCGACGGCATCGGGCCGCCGCCAGCGCGGGGGGCCGCGGTGCCGGTCATGAGGGGTCTCCTTCGTCTTCTGGGAATTCGCGCGCGAGGAGGTCGCGCAGCATGTCGGCGACCGTGACGCCGCGCTGGAACGCGGCGATCTTGATACGGCCGCGCAGCTCGGGCGTGATGTCGACGGTCAGGCGCGCGGTGTAGCCGGGTGTCCTGCCGTAGCGGGAGGCGGCATCGGCGGATTTGATCCATTGCTCGGAATCGGCCGGTCTGGCGGCGAATGCGCGGCGGTTCGGGCGATCGCTCACGGCGAGGCCTTTCCGGCGTCGATGCGGGCGATCTGATCGGTTAGGGCTCCGATCTCGCGCGCGGCCGCCGCGGCATTGTCGATTTCCGAGACCAGGCGGCCGGTTTGCGCGGCGGCAGCGAAGGCGATGCGCTGCCCGATCGTGGCGGGGAGAACCGGCGGGTCGTGATCGGCCAGCGCCTCGGCTGTTTCGCGTGCGAGCACGGTGCGCGCCGCGCACCGGTTGAGCACGAAGCGCGCGACGAGTTCGGGCCGGTAGATGCGCGCTTCGTTGACGAGCGATAGCATCTCGGCCGACGCCCAACCGTCGAGTGGCGACGGCTGTACGGGAATGAGCACGAGATCGGCGGCAAGTAGGGCCGAACGCATCAACCCGGCGACGCGCGGCGGACCGTCGATCACGACATGATCGACGTTGCGTGCGAGCTCAGGCGCCTCGCGATGGAGCGTATCGCGTGCCAGGCCAACGACGCCGAAGCGGCGTGGAAGATGATCGCGGACGCGCTGCTCGGACCAGTCGAGGGCCGAACCTTGCGGGTCGGCGTCGATCAGCGTGACGCGATTCCCGCGCTGAGCCCATTCACCGGCGAGATGCAGGGCGAGCGTCGTCTTGCCAGTGCCGCCCTTCTGATTGAGCAACGCGACGATCATCGCTTGCCTCCCGGACGGTCGTCGAGAGGCAGGGTTGGCGTGTCTGGGCATGGCGCAGAAGCGTTGGCTTCACGCGCTTTCGAGGGGCTTGGCGCCGGGACTTGAGCGATGTTTTCCACATCGCGAGCGCCCTCTACAGAGTTAGATTCTTTGTTAGATTCTAAGTTACGGGCGCGATTTGTCTTTTTTGTTCCTCGCTTTGGACGGCATTCGGGTTCCCGATAGCACGAGCCGCGGGTTCCCGATGGCACGATGGTGCGGGTTCCCGATAGCACGACGCCGTCCACAGGCTTTCCACAGGCCGGGGTCGGCTCGAAGGCGAGCAGCGTGCGACCACCCGCCTCGACCTCGAGAAAGAGCGTGTAGCCCGGCAGCGGCTGGCGGCGGATGATATGGCGCAGCTCGAAGGCGAAGCGCTTGTAGGGCGACAGGCTGCCTGATTTCTGGTGGAGATGGCGGAAGTCGAAGCGCCAGCCACGGCGCTGGCGACCACCATGCTTGCGCACCAGGCGATAGAGCCAGCGATCGAGCCCGCCCGTCAGGCCGAAATAGGCGCGGTCGATGGTGAGCACGAGCCCGTCGTCGAGCACGGCGCGATAGAACCAGTCCGGCACGATCAGTTCGATGCCGTCCGGCCGGCCTTGGTGGTCGGTGCGCTCCTGCCATTCGTTGATCCAGGAGAACCGGTGACGCCGGCCTTCGCTCGGCTGCCGGATCGAAGTAGAAATGGTGGTGGACTGGAGACGGTCGAGGGCAGCCTTGAGGCGCTGGTAGTCGCGCATCGACGTGCCGCGGCCGACGAAGGTCAGGATTTCATAGGGCGTCGCCGCCATCAGGCGCGACGTTCGGAAACCCCCATCGCGCGCTTCGACGATCTGGCTTGCGGCCCAGATGAGGATGTCCGCATCCCAGATGGTGGCCATGCCGTGGTCCGGCACGGCTTCGACGCGGATCGAGACGCCGCCGGCGGAGAAATCGATCGGCGCGATGCGATGGGACTTGGACAGAGAGAAGAAGGGATAGGCCATGAGATCCTGCGCGTCTCGTGGCGCGAAGTCGCCTGGAAGCGCCCGAAACAGATCGAGCTGTCCACGCTCCGACAGGGATCGGCGTCGCGCCATCATTCACGAACCTGCTCGCGCTCAGCGCGCGTGGCGGCCGGGTTGCGGACTGTCGGGGAGCGTCTGGGGCTTGGCGGGCAGCACGCGCCCGCGCGGGTCCGATGTGGACGTCACGGCGCCGCGCGCCGCCCAGGCTTCGAGGTCATCGACCGAATAGACGACGCGGCCACCGAGTTTTCGGTACGCTGGACCGGTTCCGTAGGTGCGGTGCTTTTCCAGGGTGCGGGCGGAGAGGCTGAGAAATTGAGCAGCTTCCTTGGTGCGCAGGAAGCGCGGCGGCAGTGCGGCGTGATTGGTTCGCATGGATAAGGCCTCCGTGGGGTAGTCGGTGACCGCTGCGGTTCAGCGGCGAATGGCGATCACGGTGGCGGAGGAGGAACGGCGCGAGGGAGTGCGAAGATGTCGAAAAAGATTCACACCCTCTCGAACGTCGCATCAAGTTGGAGGGAACGGGGGCAAGGCTCGACCTTTCGGGAAGCTACGCCGGACTTTGGCGTCATCGGGCTCGGTGCTTGTGGAGCAGTGTGCGATAGCCGCCAGCCACAAGGTCGAAGCCGGTGCGTACCCGGCGCATCACGACGTCGCGCAGCGGCATCGACTTCCACGAAATCGCGATGTCGCGCTCTGCGCCGAACACGGCCTCAGCGATGTCCTGATATGTGGCGCCTGCCCGCCGGCCATCGATCGCCCGGAGCATTTCGATGAGATGGCGCTTGCGCTGGGCGGTGAGGCGATCGTCAGGTGCCGCCCGATGATGAACGAAAGCGTCCCGGAAGCGGTACAGCGCGTCGACGCGATCACGAAGAAGCGGATCGACGGGCGTGAGGACGGCTACGGGGCCGCGAGGTGCTTTGCCGTCGAGCGCAATGGCAGCGAAGCGCTCGCCGGCTACGACAAAGCGGAGATAGAGGCCTTCCTCAGCCGACCTGGCGCTGATCGGATCGACGGCGATCGTTGCCGTGATCAAGCCCGGAACGACTATTGGCGTCAGAATGATTGCGGCCGGATCGACAGCGGGGCTCCAGAAGATGTCGGCGTTTGCGGCGGGCAGGATCGGAGGTATCGGGAAAGCGCAACCCCCAGTGCGCGCTCAGCGCCGCTATGGCATGGTCATCCGATGGATCCGAAGCCGCGACTTCCCGCTGATAGTCGGAATTGCGCCGGAGGAATTCCCAGGCGAGTTCCGCCGAGTTCAGGTCATTCAGGTATCGATATGTCTCGGCGTCTCGCCAACTGTCCTGCGCCACCATCCCGATTTGCCTCCTCGAGCCTGTGCAGTGGATCCGCATGCCCTTGGAAGATCGCGGCAAAGTTGACGCTTGGATAGCGGGGCAACCGGCATATGGCGATGCGCTCTGTGCATCACCTCGGGCGTCTAGTGGTAGGCAGACCGCAGGAGGTCGCGGTAACCGTTCTCTGTCATCCACCGCGCACGAGCGAGATGGGATTCGTGAACCCGCAGGGCGCGTTCCGGTTGGTTGTCGGGGTCGAGACCGAAGACCACGCGAACGACTTCACGCCAGTGTGCAGCGTCCGCTTCGGCGTCGAGCAATCGCAGATAGGTCACGACATGGTCGCGATCATAGTCGGTCACGTGCTCACTCTTCGGTGGCTCATCCAGAAAATCGACTTTGCCCATGCGCACTCCTGTGTCTCGGCGCGGCTCCGCAACTGGCTATGGTTAACGCAAACTCACCAGGATTGTGGAGAGGCACCGCGAAATCGCTGTGAGGGACAGGCACCACACCATTTGGCAGGTTCTTGTCAGGCCGTCGTTTCCTGATTCTGCTTCGCCGCGGCATGAACGATCATCACCCCTTCGCCCCGGGCGGAGTTGAGGAGAACGACGCCGTTGGCTTCGAACGCCCGGCGGACCTGATCACGCGTGCTCTCGTACACCCTCAGATCGTTTTCCGATTCGAGGCGCTTGAGAGCGGTCAGCGATATTCGGGCCTTGTCAGCGAGCGTCTCCTGCGTCCAACCCAGCAACGCGCGCGCGGCCCGCGACTGTCGGGCGGTGATCATGCATGATCACCTCCTACAGTCACGAATACGCACGCCAGAACTACGACTTCTCTATTCGGACCAATCGGGTAGCGGGGTTTCCCACACTCACCAGCGGGTCATTTACATACTATAGTTGATAAACTTAAAGTATGTAAATCGCGATCTTCCTGCGCATGGATATGCGCAAACTGGTCGGCCGGAACTTCGCCCGCCTGCGTCGGGAGAAGGGCCTGACCCAGGAAGAGGTCGAAGCACGTTCCGGCTTCAGCCAGCAATATCTCAGCAGCCTCGAACGCGGCCGGAGGAATCCGACCGTGATCACGCTGTATGAACTCGCCCAAGCCCTCGGTGTGAGCCACGTCGATCTGGTGGTTCCCGACGACGAGGTGTGAGCGGCACGCCCGCGAGGATCATGCTTCTCTTCGTGGTCGGTACGAGACCGCCACAGGATGGGATCAGAGGAGCCGGCGGGACAATCTAAATTGCGACGTCACCTCGGCATTGGCCTTGGCGGTCAAGTCGTATTTGCGCACTCACCGTTCCCCGTCCCCTCGCGGGGAAGTGCCTCGACCAGCAGAACCTGGTCGAACTCTATACTGAGGACGCAGCGGTTTCCGGCCGCTTGCCCCAGTCGAATTCGGTGCCGTCGATCCACATGCGATGCAGGATCACGGCGATCTTGCGCGCTAGCGCGATGATCGCCTTCTTGTGGCCTCGGCGTCGCGAGATCTGTGCGCCCCATGCCTTGAGCGTCGACCACCGTTTCACTCGCGTCAGCAGAACTTGCGCGGCCTCATAGAGGAGGCTTCGCATCATCTCATCGCCCCATCTCGAGATCCGGCCGCTGCGGTCCACCTCACCGGATTGCTGCTTGCGCGGTGTCAGTCCGAAGTGTGCGCCGACTGTTCGCGAGCGCGTGAAGCGGGCTGGGACATCGACTGTCGCTCGGAACGTCAGCGCGACAAGAGGACCGACGCCAGGAACGGTCATGAACCGGCGTGCCACTTCATCCTGACGGGCCAATCGGACAAGCATGTCGTCCAACTGGCTGAATTGCTCTCGCAAGGAGCGCCTCGCCAGCAGCAGAGCGTCCGCTACGGCGTGCAGGTCCGTGTCGGCAATCAGCTCGCGCACCCGAGGCTCGAAGTCGCGAGCGGTCACCTTGCCGAGGTGATAGCCGAAGTTGCGGATGAGACTGCGGATTTCGTTTTCGACATCCTGGAGCTTGTTCCGCAGGAGCTGCCGCGCGGTGAGGATGGTGCGGAGACGCTGGCTGTTAGGCGTCTTAACATGAACCGGTTTGAACAGGCCGACGCGCATCATCTGTGCGATCCCGCGCGCGTCGTGCCGGTCGGTTTTGTTGAGCTGCGCAGCAAGCGCTGCCTTCATATGCCGGGTCTCGACGCACACAACTGGAAGGTCGGCGTCTGCCAACCGCCCATAGATATGTTGCGACAACATACCGGCCTCAAGACCGACACGAACAATCGGAAACCGAAGTGACAATATCTGTTGTGCGATCTCCTCCGGATCGGACGAGAGCTTACGTTCGTGTACCACGTGGCCGTCGTGATCGACGACGCAGAGATTGACAGTGCGGGCCGAGACATCGAGCCCGATATAGTGGTTTTGAGACATACCGAATCCTCTCCGAATCAAGGAACGGCACTTCTCATAACCAATCTTCAGACGGTTTTGTAAACTACGACTATTTCAGTCGTCGCATGGTCTATTTCACCTTTTTAGCGTGGCGGCCCGAAGTGCCAAGATGGCAGGGAATAGGCAAGCTGCGCCGGCATCGGAAGTTCCGGGATGCCATTTCCAAGCAGGAGATTACCCCCCACGAGGCTACTCCCAGTCGCGCAGTATCAGAAGTGCTGATGCCCTAGACATCAAAAGGAGTGTTTAGTACATTCTATTAGCAGTTTGAAATGTGAGTCTATTCATGATCACAGCCGCGCAAATGCGCGCTGCCCGCGCGCTCCTCGGGATCGACCAACGTCAGCTGGCTGAGATGGCGGGCGTTTCAGTGCCGACCATCCAGCGAATGGAGGCCAGCGAAGGTATTGTACGCGGGGTGATCGATACCTTGACTAAGCTGGTCGAGGCCCTCGACAGGGCCGGCATCGAACTGATCGGCGACAATGCCACAAGCACGGGTGGAGGACGGGGGGTTCGCCTCAAGGTTCCTCCATCCTGAGCCTTGCTCCCTGATTGAACGAAAGAGCGGCGCCGACCGAGACCCGGCCGACGATCCCGCCCGAATGGTGGCAGAAGGAAAGGATCGTCATGGCCGCCACGACCATAAAGCCAGATTTTCGCGACCTTTATACGCCCAAGCTTTTCACCGTCCTGAAGGAAGGCTACGGCGTGGCGAATTTGAAGGCCGACGCCATAGCGGGCCTGACAGTCGCCATCGTCGCATTGCCGCTCTCCATGGCGATCGCCATCGCTTCGGGCGTGACGCCGGACCGGGGCCTGTACACGTCGATCATCGGCGGCTTCATCGTTTCGGCCTTTGGCGGCAGCCGCTTTCAGATCGGCGGACCGGCCGGCGCCTTCATCGTGCTGGTTTCAGCAACCGTGGCGCAGCACGGCGTCGATGGGCTTCTGCTGGCGACATTCCTGTCCGGGCTGATGCTGACGGCCGTCGGACTGCTGCGGCTCGGCACCTTCATCAAATACATTCCCTATCCGGTCACCGTCGGCTTCACGGCCGGCATCGCCGTGATCATACTCGCCAGCCAGATCAAGGACCTGCTCGGGCTCAACCTCGATAAGGAGCCGGGGCCGCTGCTGCCGAAGCTCCAGGCGCTCGCCGGTGCGTTGCCAACGGTCAGCCCGGCGGCAGTGCTTGTCGCCATGGTCACGATAGTCATTATCGTCGCCGTTCGGCGTTATCGTCCCCATTGGCCGTCCTTCATCATCGCCGTGGCGTTTGCCGCCGGCGCTGCGGTGCTCTTTGGTTTGCCGGCGGAGACGATCGGCAGTCGTTTCGGCGGCATACCGCAGTCCCTGCCCATGCCGCATTTGCCGGAAATCTCCTATGCGCGGGTGATCGCGGTCCTGCCCAATGCGCTGTCATTCGCGCTGCTTGGCTGCATAGAAAGCCTGCTATCGGCGGTCGTGGCCGATTCCATGACGGGCCGGCGGCATCGCTCCAACTGCGAACTGGTGGCCCAGGGGCTTGCAAATATCGCCTCGCCGCTCTTCGGAGGCATCTGCGTGACGGGCAATATCGCACGCACTGCGACCAATGTGCGCTCCGGCGCGCGCGGGCCGGTAGCCGGAATGCTGCATTCCGTCTTTCTGCTGCTTTTCATACTCATCGCTGCGCCGCTTGCATCCTACATTCCGCTAGCGGCTCTGGCAGGCGTGCTCGTCGTAGTGGCCTGGAACATGATTGAGAAGCACGAGTTCGCGACGTTGCTGCGTGCTTCTTGGGGCGATGCGATCGTCTTGCTCGTCACCTTCCTGCTCGTGATATTCCGTGACCTCAGCGAGGGCATCCTCGTCGGTTTTGCTCTCAGCGCGCTTTTGTTCCTGCATCGCATGGCGCAGGCCGTGGAGGTCGAGAATGCCCGGCTCCTAGTAGAGGAAGACAAGGCCGACAGCGTCAACGGCAATGGTCGCGGACCCTATGATGTCGGGATGGCAACCGATCCGAATTTGGCTGTGGTGCGTGTATCTGGCGCCTTCTTCTTCGGGGCGGCTGCGGCGGTCGGGGCAGCGCTAGACCGCATCGGCGACCAGCCAAAGGCCTATATCTTCGACCTGTCGGCGGTCTCCATCCTGGATTCGACGGGGGCCGCCACGATCGAAGGCTTTGTCCGCAAGGCCGCCAATCGGGGTGCTGCCGTCTATATTGCCGGCGCGACGCCTGCGGTTCGCCGGACGCTCATCATTCACGGTATGAAGCCGCCGCGTGTACGCTTTCGACGGAGCATGAAAGATGCAGTCGTTAGAGCGCGCAAAGAGCCAGCGGCGGAAAAGACCGGAAATAGCAATAACGAAAGAATGGCTGACGGATAAGGCTACTGCCGTTTGGCTGGTGGCTAAAATTAGCAAAGACAGATGCAGTTAATCCACACCGAATACCCCATCTATTTTAGTCGCTCTTGGCGGGATTTGCTACCAAATTCTCGTTATTTTGCGGGCTGAAGCCGGAAAGCCGGTGGACTGATTCGGTTGCCCGGCGGCGTTGGCCCCGCCCGGTGTTGCCGGGCGGGACTCGCGCGGGCTCAGTCGCCATTGCGGCGGCTAGGGCGGGACCAGATGAGGCTGTAGCCGTCGCCGTCCTCGTCGTCGAAGAGGTTGGCGTAGATCGGGGCGGTGAAGCTCGGATCGTCGAGCTTGAGGCCGAGATAGTCGCGGCCCTCGTTCGACTGCTTGGACCAGGCGGCCCCGATTTCGGCGCGGCCGACCAGGACGCGGTGGCTGGGAGCGTTCTCGCTGGTCTGGTTGGTCTCCGGGACGATGCGAACGTTCTTGGCCTGCACGTTGAGGGTGACGATTTCGCCGGTGTATTCGTTGCCGGACTTCTTGAAGGTGCCGATGGTTGCCATGGTAGTTCTCCTTGATCGCTGGTTTCGAGCCCGCACCATTGCGGCCTCGATGGCGATCGGAGAGGCCGGAGGCGATCGACGGCGCATCGCGTGCGACCGTAGCGTCAGCGGAGGATGGCGATCCGGCGGGTTTCTTGTCTCGCGAGGAATGGCGGCGCAGCCGGCAGGGGAAGAAACCCGACGGGCGCCATTGCGCCATAGGCGATCGAGGCGCAGCCGGTCTTCGGCCAGATCAGCCCATTGAAGAGGCCGTTTGGAGCGGCCGGCTCTCGGGGATCGTTCAAGGAGACAGTGGCGACACCGTGCGCTCAATCTCTTGGCCGGCGAAGGGACACAAATCGTCTGCTGCCCTGCAGGCCAGTTCGCTTCGTATCCGGCGCTGCCGCCGGATATGGTTCCACAAGCATCTCCCGTGCATCTCTGGCTGCGCCTGTCGGGACAGCTTATGCCATGCCGTCCGCAGGCGCCGATCCGGGACTGAAATTGAAGATCCGTCCCGCATACCGCATGTCCGACTCCCTCAGGCTTCGATATGCGGCGCGGTGGAAGAGCTCACCTCCCGTCCCTGCCTGCGATGGCGTTCAGACGCTGGCCGCAGTCTGCCCGGCAGGTCCGGTCGAGGCCATGGAGGTCACGCGAACGAAGGCTGTGATCCCGACCGCCACCGCGCCGATCACGGAGAAGACGGTCTGCCAGGTCTCCGATGGCATGAGATGTTTGACGATGCCGTGGGTGGCGTGGAAGCCGGCAATCGCCGCCGGCGCGACGAAGGCGAGCGCGGTGGCGAGTTTCAGCCACATGGGCCGGGCGAACAGGATGAGGTATTGCCCGATGCCGAACACAAGGGCCGCACCGACGAGCCCGACAAGGATGCTGCCGGGCAGGCCTGCGCCGGTCTGATAGGCCCACATTCCGGCCGCCACGCCACCGAGCGCAGGCAAGGCATAGGTGGCGAGCGTGAACAGCAGCCAGCAGATGGCGCCGATTGCAGCGATGGATCCGAGAATCGCAATAATCATGGTGGCGTCTCCGTAAGATGAGATTCAAACGGTCGCGCCTCCACCACCACCATGGCACAACTCAGAACAATACCACGCTCGCTGTTGAGCTGCGAGAGGAAGGTCTGCTCAGATCGTGAGGCCGGCATCCGCATGCTCTGGGATATTCGGAAGCTCTGATCGTCCCCCCGCGATGTCAGGCTCGCGAACTGCGCATTCCGGCGAGTTTTTCTACTGAAGTTGCTGACAAGAGTCGTGCGTATTCTTCGCTTTCCATCGGGACTAGTGCAATCCTTCCGTCCCGGTCGTGATGCAGGCCATAGCCATGCTTCTTCACTAGTGGCGAGGCGCGGAGGCAAGCCTTTGGCGTTGAGAAGAAAGTGGCAGCGCTCACCGGACCCTTGCGCTCGTTCTCAACAGCGAGAAGCAGTTCATCCGAAGTCATCTCGTAAGGAGCAGCGTGCAGCAGGGCGAATTGGCGTCCCGCAATTGTTCCAGGTTTCGCCGGAGGTGATGCCGCCGTCACGGGACAATCCGCCGATACGGTAATGAGGGTGTCATGATAATTTGTACTGTGCATCCGCATCTCCACTCAGAGAAAAAGTAGGAACATATCAGACAAACAGACCGAGTCTTCGATTTCAAATGCAAGTATTGGCAACTTTGTCCGCCAAGCGTGCATTGGCCGCGATTCATCCGAACCACCAAACCGGAATGCCGAGCTTTCGGGCCTTGTCGGCGAGGTTCTCCTGAATGCCAGTGCCAGGGAAGACCATGACCCCGATCGGCAGGACGTCAAGCATCTGGTCATTGCGCTTGAACGGTGCGGCGCGGCCGTGCTTCGTCCAGTCTGGCGCGAAACCAATCTGGGTGACATTGCGGTGATCGGCCCACCGGGCGGCAATCTTCTCGGCGCCTTTCGGCGATTTACCGTGCATCAGCACCATGTCGGGATGCTTGGCACGGACCTGGTCGAGCTTGTCCCAGATCAGCTTGTGATCATTGAAGTCGGCTCCACCTGAAACAGCGACCTTCGGCCCTGCGGGCAACAGCACTTCACGCTTGGCCCGTTTGCGCTCGGCGATGAAATCGCGACTGTCGATCATCGCCGACGTCAGTGCACGATGGTTCACCTGCGAGCCGGTGCGTGGGGACCAGGGGGAGCCGGTCGTGCGCAGATACAGTTCGGCGGCGCTGTCGCGGAAAACTTCCAGACTGTCGCGGCGTTGGATTAGGCCTTGTCCGGTCTCGATGAGGCGTTCCAGTTCGACCGCCTTGATTTCGGAGCCGTCCTGTTCGCGCTGCCCGCGCTTCTGCGCCTGTTCGTTGTCGTCGAGCTTGCGCTCAATCCGGTCGGCGGCACGGTGGAACATGTTGACGGTCGACCAGAGCAGATCGTCGAGTTCGCCATCGAGTGCCGTGTCAGCCATGGTTGCGATGAGGGCGTCGAAGATGTCGGAGACAGCGCCTGCGATAACCTTGTCCTCCGGGACGAGGCGCGGGTCCGGGCCGTGCCCGTCGTGGCGGTAGCCGTAGAGCTGCAGTTCGCTCAGTGCATGCTCGGTCGGAGAGGCTTGGTGGTGCGGCTCGAAGATATCGTCGTCTTCATGTGCCATGGTGATGCTCCCTTGTCGGTTGGCCGCGCCCGCCGCGGCCTTCATGGCGCCGGAAGACGGCGGGCGGTCCGGTCCTGCACCCGGGAGCGGCAGCGGACGGGCCGGAGCGTGAGCGGAGGATGGCGGAGGCCGGCGATTTTGCCTCGCGATGGAAAGCGGCCGAGAGGCCGCGCCGGAAAATCGTCGGCCGCAGCCGTTGCCGGACCGGCCCGCCTGCCGTCCGGTCGCCCTCTGAAGAAGGCCGGGGCGCGGCCCTCTGCGACATCGATGGGAGAGCCCGCGCGTGACGGCGGCGACACCGGCCCCGCCACGCCGTTTCCTGTTCAGGCCAACTGAGCGGTCTTCAGAAAGCGTGCGACATCCTGCGGGGCGAGTTGGACCCGAACCGATGCCGTGAGCGCATTCAGCCCGCGCATGCGCAGATCCTCGTTGAGATCGCCCAGCATCGGTGAGAGCGGCCGTGCCTCGATGCCGAGCGCATCTGCCCGTTGGACGAGGGTATCCCGCGCGCCGTCGCCCGCCGGATCGTCGTCGCGCACGATGTAGAGCCGGCGTAGCGTGTCCGGGAACAGGATGGCGGCGAGATGGGCTGCGGAGAGCGCGGCCGCCATCGGCATGTCGGGCAGGACGCATCGTAACGACAGCATGGTCTCGATGCCTTCGCCGGCGGCCATGATCTCGCCCGCCACGCCGAAGCGCACCGCATTGCCGAGGAGGTCGCCCATTGCCCGTCGCGGCGTGTCGATCGGCGCCTTGCCAAGCCTCGCCTCGCTGAACCCGTTCGGATCGAGCCAGGTACGATGTGCGCCTGTCTGGTGTCCATCGAGATCGGTGACGGAGGCGATCAGTGCCGGCCAGATCTCCGTCGGCGCATGCTCGTCGGGCCGGTAATAGCAGCGCGGATGGAATCGCAACGCTTCGGTTCCGTGCAAAGCCGTAATGCCGCGATGACGGAAATACGATTCAGCAAGTGTGCCCGTGATCGGCCGAGCCATCGAAAACAGCCGCTTCGCTGCGAGTGGCGAACCCGTCGGTACGGGCGTCTTCCGTCGATATGATGATGCCGGTTCCGGTACCGCATGTGGCAGAGCGAGGAAGCGCCGTGCTTCGTCGGCAACGTCCTTGAATTCGACAAGGCCGCAGCTCTCGCGAATGACGTCTAGAAGATCGCCATGCTCGCCGGTGGCGGCATCGGTCCATTTGCCCGCCGCGCCCTTGCCGGATCGCGGACCGACGAGGCGCACGAACATCGAGCGCCCTGGCGTGTTGCGAACGTCGCCGACCATCCAGTAGCGGCCCTCGCGCCGTCCGGCAGACAGGTATTCGCGGCACACGGCTTCGGCTTGTCGGCCGAGACGGTGTGCGAGTTCGGATGCATCACGGATCATCATGCAGCCTCCCGCTCGGCGACGCGCTCGATCGGAAAGCGCTCCAGAAGCATGGCAAGGATCGCAGGGCCTGAGCCATCGGTTGGGACGAACAGGCGAAACTTCCAGGAGATGATTTCGCCGAACAGGCCATAGGCCTTGAGGCGTTCGCGCATCGTGTCGGTGAAGCCGGTGAGCTCGATGCGGTTCGCTCCCATGACAGGGGCACGGCGAAGCTGCAGCCCCTCGGCGAGGTCGAGGATCGTGCGACCGTCCATCAGCGTGGCGAAGGCGTCGTCGGGGGCGAGCGCCGTGCTGCCGGTATCGGTGGCGTTCGCCGCCCAGGCCGGAGAGACCTTGCGGCCGATGATCTGCTCGCCGGTGTCGGTCTGCAGCCGGTAGACGCGCGTCGACTCGTTCGGCAGGCGCTTCCAGATCGGCAGCAGGAGGCCCGCCACAATGTGGATGGTGCTGTCGGTGAACTCAGGCACCGATGCGACTTCCGCCTCCCAGGCTTTGGTGAACGTGGCGCGATCGGCCTCCACCCAATGGGTGTCGCCCATCATGGCAACCGGCACATTGGTCGCTTCCATCGGCCGGATCAGCCGCACGCGTCGTTCGACCGAGCCGTCATCATTAATGAGGCTGGTGGTGGGGACGCGGACCGCAGCACGGCCGGAGCGCTCATTGACCAGCAGGCAGGCGCGCGGATCGGCGAGATGGTCGAACGCGTCATCGAGCGTGACCGGGCGGTTGCACTCGCGCTGGGCAATGGTCAGCAGCGTCGTCACCGCGCCCGACGCGGTATCGGTATGGATGGCCTGGCGCTCGAGAACGGTGAAGCGTTCGGCGCGCAGCGTCTCCAGTCCAACGTCATAGGTGCCGCTGGCGATTGCGCCTTCGATCCGCGCCGCGAGAAGCTGCTCGAAACGCGCGAACAGGATGTTCTGCAAATCGATGGTGAGCGCTAGGAGCCGGTTCAAAAAGGTGGTGATCGGCGGCAGCTCGTCCTTGATGCCGTTGGCGTCGGTGAGCTTGAGGCCGGTCACCTCCTCGAAGGTTTGGAGCGGACAGCCCTCGACCTTGCCTGCGACGATCAGCAGATAGAGCCGGCGCAGCGCGTCGCGTGCATAGGGGCTTTCGAGATTGTCCTCGGCGCGGAACAGGCCCTGACCGCCGGTCTGGCGCTGGCCGCGCGTGATGGCGCCCAGGGTATCGAGGCGGCGGGCGATCGTGGAGAGAAAGCGTTTCTCCGCCTTAACGTCAGTGGCGACCGGCCGGAAGAGCGGCGGCTGTGCCTGATTGGTGCGGTTGGTGCGCCCCAGGCCCTGGATCGCGGCGTCAGCTTTCCAGCCCGGCTCCAGCAGATAGTGCACGCGCAGCCGCCGGTTCTTCGCTGCGAGGTCGGCATGATAGGACCGCCCGGTGCCGCCGGCATCCGAGAAAACCAGGATACGCTTGGCGTCGTCCATGAAGGCGGTGGTCTCGGCGAGGTTGGCGGCGACGGCGCGGCCTTCCACGGCGAGGCGATCACCCTTGCGGACGATGCGGCGCGAGCGGCCAGTCACCTCGGCCACCTCATCGGTGCCGAAGCGCTGGACGATCTGGTCGAGCGCGCCGGGCACGGGCGGCAGCGAAGCAAGCTTTTCGATCAGCCGGTCGCGCCGGGCAACGGCCTCGCGGCTTTCGACGGGCTGGCCGTC
>Ga0182738_1004193_pt1 | contig 16046 bp, 9 predicted proteins | sample eDN5th30CBELigMG_FD_128876 | JGI IMG/M metagenome (GOLD analysis project Ga0182738, IMG submission 128876) | Enriched Miracle-Growth compost microbial communities from Emeryville, California, USA - eDNA 5th pass 30_C BE-Lig MG (version 2)... ... | reverse complement strand
GTATTGCTTTTGTTGCCATCGACAATAGTTCACAGGCCTATTTCATAAATGAAATCGGAGAGACTCCAAGAAGTACATGGGATGGATTTGTTTATGGCCGATCGGTAAATCAAAGTTGTTTGGGAGTTCAGACGGTTTCATCTGTTTATTGGAGTTCATCTGAATGAAAAAAATGAATATTGATATGTGAAAACTGTTAATTAATTTGGTGAATTGACTCACGTTTTCTTCCACTACTGGCGTAATGGTTGAAATTTATTTAATATCAGATGTTTTTATTATAAGGCGATCAGAAAATTAGATTTGACAAAAAAATATATAGAGAAAATTCTTGTCTAAAAAATTTTGATATCTCACCCTGAAAAAGTCGCTGGTCAGGAAACATAGACAATGATCAGATTTGCTCTTTTCCCCTTCTTAACTTTTTGACCTTGCAAGTGACCCAAAAAAAATATCTTTGAGATTTTCTTGAAAAGACCATTCATTCTTGAACCAAAAATGACTTTTCACCTAAAAGTTTAAGAATAATTTCTTTATCAAAATCTTCAAAACAAACTTGTCAGGGAAGTCAAAGTAAAATCGATAAAAGGATCGTATGAACCATCCTTCCTCATCAATAAAGATTGGTTCCCATACATAAAAATATTCCCAAGGTTTTTCGATTTGAGTTTGAAAACCGGATAAAATTGAATAATTTTAAAGAAGACAAAATTATTTCAAATCAAAACACATTTTATCGGCATTTGGAACTTTCAACAAGAAGAGATAAAACGCTTCTTTATGATAAGATGACATTGTGGTCAAGTTCGATGAAACAAATGAATCAAGATATGACTGATCTCATTTAAAAAATACAAAAAGAAAAGGAGAATGCAATATATCAATCTCTTCAAAAATAGTTAAAAGAGGCATTACACATCATCTTGTACAATTTACATCCTCTGATTTGAAAAACTTCTCTTTCATTGAATCTGCTCATTAACTTTGCACTTCCTCAGTTAATTTTGTTCTGTAAACATGCAAAGATTCTTTCGTTAAGAAATATTCAATATTGGATATTCCAGAAAACATATTTCTTAACATTATTCCCTCTTCTTCTGAGTACTTCAATCTTCCAATTTTTAGATAATCTGCCAAAGGATTTCTCGTTACTTCCGAAAATACAGATCAAAACTCGAAAACGAAGTCAATTCAGCAATAATCCTCACAAACTCACAAACATATTCCAGTGATATCGGTGTCCGCCTGGAAAATCAATTTTACAAAAACTATAACTCAAATTACTCAAGAAATTTAAAATTGAGGTGATCAATTTGCTTGCAATGTGTGAACCCCTCAGCCAAAACCATCAACTCTAAATCTCCGAGTTTACAACTAAATTTTGAAATTTTTTCCACAGAATTTCATTCTTCTTACTTGGCGAATTCGAGGAAAAAGTTTCTCAAGTCAAGGAACTGAGGAAGGATCTTGACAAGTTCTTCTATTGCTTCTGTAGATATCGCAAAACTATTCCCATAAAACTGATATTTTCCTTACAAACATTACTTGTTAAAAATATGAGTGTGTTGGAGAGGATTAACCTTCTTTAGGAATGATCTGAGAAAAGATGGAAGAAATTGTCCAGCTCCATCTGTCATTGAAGTCCTATTTTTTAAACTAAACAAAAGCTATTATCATTTTATTCACCAGCCAGTTTTTGCACACGTCCTAATCAGAAACTTTTTGACCTTTTTCATATTAGGGAGTGAGCTTGGGAGATCTTTGTATTCATTTTGGGGAGTATTATTCGTATAAATCTGATGCCTGACTTCTTCAAGTTTTAAGAGTCGTCCATATACTCTCGAAAAGCCCCTAAAATCCTTTTGTCCTGCATTGGGGACACTAACAAAAAATTCTTTAATGAACGAACCATTTCATGAAAAGTCTTTACGAAATTAATCGAATTTCAATTGCTTTCAACATGTAACATTTCTTTAATTCTCGCCTCATCGCCCTCTTTGCATCATCATCTAAATTCACTGAACTAAAATAATATTTTTTGTGAACAAAATAGTCAATCTTTTTTGATAATACCTTGAAAACTCCAGCCGAAATTTTGACAGTCTTCTCATTCGACTCAAACTATTGCTCAAATCAATCACTTCTTTCGATTTCTTCGTCCTTTGCAAAGATAAATCTTCGAAACATTACAAAAATTTTCTTTTTACCTTCGAATTGTTAGATTCACATCCAAAATTGTCTTTTTCAATTTCCTCATTACTTCAGTTAAAGGCTTTAATCCAGAACTTTCACACAAACTATCCTCGCACTTAATCCGTCTTCTTCCACAAAACATCTTACTATGCATCAAATTCAATGCCCCTAATCATTTTCAAAGATGATTTCTTGATTTTCTTGAGATTCTCATCAGTTAAATGCCCTACTGCAGCAATTTTTGAGATTTGCTTGTATCCTCTGAGATTGAATGTTTTATTGAATTTAGACTCATATTGCTTTTGCAGGAGTTTCGAGTAAATAATTGGTCTATTGCCTTCATTATGGAAACTGAGAAAACCGTATTCAGCTTACATTGGATGAATTTTTTGACGGTTATCAGAGTTGTCAAAGAAAAGTTCGTTGCCATGAAAAGAAGGATCTTTGATTCCCTTCAGACGGGAATTACGGGAAAAGGACTCCATCAAAGGGCTGAAATTTGGATGACAATTTTCACTATGATTGCAGAATAGTGTTTAGTTTAAATAAATTTGCTGAACTGCAAATAAAAGATTTAGAACAAAAATATTTGCCTGAAAAATCGTCTTTTTAGAAAAGCACTCAAATAGTTTCGAGATTGATCTAATCAATATTTTGGTTTTCGCTTTCAACCTTGAACAGCTTTGCCTCTTTCTCGTTTGGTTGATAGATTTAAATCGGCAAATTTTATTGCCTTGGGGTTGGATGAGACGAAAGAGAAGTGGAGAGAGGAGTTTCGCATGATAGAATACACTAACTTTAGACAAATCTTATGACAATATTTTATGAAAGATTATGTGTCAAATCAAATCTCTCAAATAAAGTTCACATTTAAAATATTTGCTCAAAAAAATTTTTTAAACACCAAAATAAATATTCATCATAGAAACAATTAAAAACCAAAAAATATTTTACAATATTTTGCATCTTCTCAGATTCATTACAGAGAAAAGTAAAGAATTTGAATCATTCTCTCACTCGAATTGAGAAATAACCGACTTCAGCAATAAAATCCTATTTCTCAATTCGAAAACCCTTTCTTTTTATAGATATGTAAAGACTCCTTTGTTAACACATACTCAACATTGCGAATTCTTGACAAGATATTCTCTATCATTAGTCTTCCTTGATATGAATATTCCAATCTATAGATATCAGTTCAGAAAACTCTCCCAAAATACCTTCGAAAGAACAAGTCGAAGCTTGAAAAGCTCCCAAGTTCTGCTATAATCTTCACAAACTGGCAAACATATTCGAATGATATTGGTGTACGTCTATTCCAAGTCAGTATTTTTAAAAAATGAGTTGGCTACTCGATGAATTTGAAGGTAAAATGTTCAATATTTCGACAGTGAGTCAACCCTTCTGCCAAAATCATCAGTTCTAAATCTCCAAGTTTACAACTAAAACAAAGTTATAATAATTACTAAATTCAACAGTTACTAGCTGAATTCAACAAATATATGTTTCAGTTCCAGAAGTTGAGGAAGCATCTTTGCATATTCCTCAACTGCTTCAGTAGTTATTGCAAAACTAAAATTTTATTCATTCAAAAATCCTTTTAAGAAGTTCATTACTTGTGAAAGATGTGCGTAAAGTATATTGGGTTGAGTCTTTCAGGGAATGACCGAATGAAAACTGGAAGAAATTGGCCTGCTCCATCTGTCATTGAAGTCCTGTTCCAATGTAAAAAAATTGTTCGATTCTTCAAATTACCAGCCGGTTTTTGCAGAAGTTGTCAAAAAGAATCGCTTCGCGTTTTTAATCTTTGGTATTTTATTTGGAATATCTTTATATTCATTCTGTGGAGAATGATTTGTGAAAATATTATGTCTCAATTCTTCTAATTTCAACAGTTTTTGAAAATTTAATGCAAAGCCTCTGTAGATGTTTTGTCCAGCATTTGGCAAACTTCAAGAAAGTAAGCATATGATTTAACATATTTCATTTACTATACTAATTTTATCTCAAGAGATTTCAATAAAGGGTATTTCTTCAGCCTTTTCCCCATAATTCCCAGAGACTCTTGGCTTGTACTCAATGAACTAGAAACTCATTTACTTCTAAATATTCTCCAAAAATACCTTGCAAGCTCCAATCTAAGTTTGGTGAGTCTCACATTGCGGCTTAAACAAAAAGTTAAATTATCCAACTCCTTCGATTTGCCAGCCCTATGATATTTAAAAATAGTCTCGTGGTGCATTTTTCACCTTCGAATTGTCAAATCAAGACTTGTAATATTTGTTCTCAGTTTTGTTAAAACTCGAGCCAAACCCTTTAGTCCTGAATCATCACATAAACTAAAGAGATGTATATGGCTTCTTTATTCTCAAAAGGCATTTTACTAAGGATCGAATTCAACATTTCTGACTGTTTTAAGCAGTGATTTATTGGTTTTCTTTAAATTTTCGTCAGTTCTGTGTCCAAGGGTTATGAGTTTCGAAATATGCTTAAATCCTTTCAAAGAAAAGCTTTTGTTAAATTGAGAATCATAGATTTTTTGTTTCTGCTGAGCATAGATTACAGGTCTATTGATATGAGCATGAGATTGGAGAATCCTTAAAATTACATAGGACGGATTTTTTGACGGGTTTCAAGAAAGAAAAGTTGATCATTTTGCTGGATTGAATCTTTCATTTGTTTGGAATTGAATGGCGTAAGAGATGTATGAAGTGAAGAGTATTTCATCAAGAGGTGAGGCTTGATTATCTCTCAACTGATAATATTTCGATTTTTATTTAATCAGAAGAGTGTGGAATTTAATCTCTCTACTAACCAGAAAATAAATTACTTGTATTAAAAATTTTGTCATAAAATCAAGTTTAAAACAAGCAAATTGGATCAGAAAAGATCTCTATAGACAAGAATATAATTTTGCTGCAAAGAAAAGTATACTAAATTTCAAAGAGAAAGGATTATTGAAAAAAATTCCAAGTAAAGAAAAATTCTCTTTTATTTGGATTTCTCTTTCTTTTGGACATGTAAAGAATCTTTTGTCAGCACGTACTCAATACCAGATATTTCTGATAAAATTTGTAAAATCATGACTCTCTCATCTTCTGGACATTTCAATCTACACATTATGACAATCCTTCAACCAATTATATTATTTACTTTCGGAAGAATAAGTTGAAACTTGAAAATGAGCACACTTCTGCGATAACTTTAACAAATTGACAAACATATTCAGATGATATCAGTGTACGCCTATTCTGAGTCAATAGGTCAAAGTGAGTTAATTACTCTATAAATTTGAAGGTTAAGTGCTCAATCTGTTTACAGTTTGTCAATCCTTCAGCCAAAATCATCAGTTCTAAATCTCCAAGTTTACAACTACGTTATTTGATAAACAACAGAGATATCTCAATTCTTCTTACTAGCTAAATTCCAGAAAGAAATGCTTGAGTTCGAGAAGCTGAGGGACCATTTTGGCATACTCTTCGATTGCTTCAGTAGGTATTGCAAAACTAATAATTTGATCATTCATTCATAAACCCTTTTTAAAAAATCCATTACTTGTTAAAAATATGTATAAAATGTATTGGATTGATGCGCTCAGGGAATGATCGAATGAAAGCTGGAAGAAACTGTCCTGCTCCATCTGTCATTGAAGTCCTGTTGCTCTAGTTAGGTAATCTTCAATTATTTCATCATTACCAGCCAGTCTTTGCAGAGATTTTTATCAAAAACCGCTTGACTCTTTTGATATTCTGTATTTTTGCTGGTATGTCTTTATACTCATTCTGTGGAGTATGAAATGTGAGAATATTATGTCTCAGTTCTTCGAGCTTCAAGAGTTTTGAGTAACTCACCAAAAATCCTCTATAGTTCCTTTGCCCAGCATTATGCAAACTGAATAATTAACAAAGGGACATTCCTGTATTATTCATTTACTAAACTAAGTGGGTCTCCACGGACTTTAAGGTATAGCACCTTTTCAGTCTTTCCTTTATCATGTTAAAAGAGTCTTGGCTTATGCTCAAAGAACTAGGAATCCACCATTTGTTTCAATACATAATCAAAAAATACCTTGCAAGCTCCAACCTCAGTTTTTTTAGTCTCAAAAGCCGACTCAAACAAAAAGTAAAATCATCCACCTCTTGTGATTTTTTAGCCCTAAAATTGTTACAAATACTCTCATTCATTTCTCACCTTCGAATTGTCAAATCAAGATTATTGATATTCGTCCTCAACTTCATTAAAACTCGAGCCAAATCCTTTAGTCCTGAGCTGTCACATAAACTAATAAAATTTTGTCTTCTTCTTCTTTTCAAAAATATCTTTTACTATGGATCAAACTCCACACTTCTGACTGCTTTTATGGAGGATTTGTTGATCCTCTTCAGATTTTCATCTGTACGATGGCCAATAGCAGCAAGTTTGGAGATATATTTATAACCCTTGAGAGCAAAGGTCTTATTTAATTGAGAGTCATAGATCTTTTGTTGCTGCTGAGCATAGATTACAGGCCTGTTAGAATGAGAATCTGAGATTTGACAACTTTTGAAATTACATGGGATCAATTCGTTGGCGGGTTTCAGAAAAGAAAAGATAATCACTTTGTTGATTTGGATCTTTCATTGCTTTGAAATCGAATGGTATCAAAGAAGCATGAAGTAGAAGGTGTTGCATTCAAGAATGTGGTGAGTTTTGATTTTTTCTCTCAACTGCTAGTAATTCAATTTTTATTTAATAATAATCGAATGTGAAATTAAGTCCCCTAACAAACTCGAAATTAAAGATTTGTATTAAAAATTTGACTTGAGGACAAGTAAATTGGACCAAAAACGATATTTGCAGACAAGTTAGCCAGTAATTGAAGTTTCATTGATTTTTCCATTTCTCTTCAGGAAAGCGCGAAATTCAAAAAGGAATTTTTGAAAAAATTCCAAAACTTTTATATAGCTCCCTTCTCACAAATTTCCCCAAAAGGACTCTGTCTAACGAAGTGATTGACACTTCGCTGGGACTCTAGACTGGAATGAATTAAAAATTTTTTATTGAAAAACAAAACCTTCGCAATGGTAATACAATCAATCATACAGAGTATACTTTTCTATCTATCAATACAATATTTCATGAAATTCAAAAAATCTATCTGAACGTAAAACGAATCCTCTAAACTTCATCTTCCAAAAATCTCTTCAGAGTTCAATCCATTTCCGCTTTATTCTTTTTCTTTTCAACATGCAGAGATTCTTTCGTCAGCATATATTCAATACCAGGTATTTCTGGTAGAAACTGCAAAACTACTGCTCTCTCGTCTTCAGGACATTTCAATCTAGATATTGAGATTGCACACCAATCAACTATGTTATGTACTTTCGAAAGAATAACTCAAAGTGTGAAAATGAACAGGCTTCCGCTATGATTTTGACAAACTGGCAAACATATTCGGATGATATTGATGTCCGCCTATTCTGAGTCAATATTCATAGAAATCGAGAGTTACTCTATAAACTTGAACGTTAGATGCTCAATCTGCGAACAGTGAGTCAATCCCTCAGCCAAAATCATCAACTCTAAATCTCCAAGTTGACAACTATAAGAAAATTATTTTGTCAATCACAAATCTCAATTCTTACTAACTGAATTCAACGAAGAGTTGTCTGAGTTGAAGGAGTTGAGGAAGCATCTTTGCATATTCTTCTATTGCTTCTGTCGGTATCGCAAAACTTATAAAACAGTTATATATGGATCTCTTCCAAAGAATCTTTTTTACTTGGTGAAAATATGAGTATAAACTATTGGATTGAGCCTCTCAGGAAATGATCTAATAAAAACTGGAAAGAATTGTCCTGCTCCATCGGTCATTGAAGTCCTGTTCTAGTGAGATCATTTTCAAAATATCTCCATTACCAGCCAGTTTTTGCAGAGGATTTCATTAGAAATCGCTTGACTCTTTTGACATTCGGTATTTTTCCTGGTATGTCTTTATATTCATTTTGTGGAGTATGAAACGTGAAAATCTTATGCTTGATCTCTTCAAGCTTCAGAAGTTTTGAATAACTCGTCAGAAACCCTCTATAGTTCTTTTGTCCAGCATTCTGCAGACTGAATAAATTAAAAAGGGGATATTTCGATATTCTGCATTTACTAAACTAACCGAGTCTCCACAGACTTTAATACGTAGCACTTTCTCAGTCTTTCTTTCATAATACCCAGAGACTCTTGACTGATGCTCAATGAACTAGGAAGAAGCTGTTTTAATGAGAAACCCTCTCTAAATACCTTGCAAGTTCCAATTTGAGTTTCGTCAATCTCACAATTCGACTCAAGCAAAAGCTCAAGTTGTCAACTTCCTTTGATTTCTCAATCCTCAAATCATGAGAAAGACTCTCATTTATTCTTTACCTTCTAATTGTCAAAGTAAGGCTTCTAATTGTGGTTTTCAACTTCATTAGCACTTGAACCAACGACTTCAACCCCGAAGTGTCACATAAACTAGAAAAGATGCTATTTTATTCTCAAATGGCTTTTTTTACTATGGATCAAATTCCACACTTTTGACTGTTTTCGTGGAGGATCTCTTGATTTTCTTGAGAGTAACATCTGTATTATGGCCAATAGATGCAAGTTTCGAAACATGCTTAAATCCTCGGAGAGCAAAAGTTTTGTTAAAGTGAGAATCGTACTGTCTTTGCTTGAATTGAGGATAAATAACAGGTCTATTGTCATCAGCATCTTAGATTCAATATCTTACATAGAATGTATTGTTTGACAAGTTTGAGGAAAGAAATGTTTGTCATTTTGTTCCATAGGTTGTTTTATTGGTTGGAGAGGATCGTAAAAAGAAGAGATCTGCATCAAAGAATAGACAATTTGCAGGCTAATTTTAATGATATTTTTTTTACTGTTAACAATTGAAAATTATTTAAACTTTGAGTGCTTATAAATAATTTGACCTCTCAAAGAGCCGGAAAATCTCAGATTTGTATTCAGATATTCGCCTAAAAGTTTATTTGATTTGATTTTCACAGATTAGGAGGGTCAAAGTTTTGCTTGAAAAAAATACAGAATTAAAAGGGGTTAACACTTTCTCTATTCAATTTACAAACAAAAAATAATTGTACAAAAATATATTGACTTTCAGACTCGCTTCAGAAGGCTCTCTCCTATTTCTGAACAACCCCTGATATTATTTCTTTCTAAATGCATGTAAAGATTCTTTCGTGAGTACATATTCAACATTGCGAATTTTTGAAAAGACATTTTCGATTATTGGCCTTCCTTGCTGAGTATATTCCAATCTATCGATGTTAATTCAAGAAACTCTCCAAAAATACTTTCTGAAAAACAAGTCAAAACTTGAAAAACTTCCAAAGTCAGCAACGATTCTCACAAATTGACAAACAGATTCCCATAGTATAGAAGTACGCCTACTAGGTGTTATTAAATGCAAAACTCAATGATTACTCGATAAATTTGAAAGTCACATGCTCAATTTGCTTGCAATGTGTCAGTCCCTCAGCCAAAATCATTAGTTCTAATTCCCCAAGTTTACAACTATATCATTTGATAAACAACAGAGATATCTCAATTCTTCTTACTAGCTAAATTCAACGAATAGGTGTCTAAGTTCGAGAAGTTGAGGGACCATCTTTGCATATTCCTCGATTGCTTCTGTCGATATTGCAAAACTAGGAACGTGGTTTAAGGCTTGATTCATCTCTTGGAAAACAGTTACTTGTTAAAAATAAGGGTTAGGTTTCTTGGGTTGATTCGCTCAGGGAATGATCGAATGAAAGCTGGAAGAAATTGTCCTGCTCCATCAGTCATTGAAGTCCTGTTGTTCTAGTGAGGTAACTTTAAATTACTTCATCGTTACCAGCCAGTTTTTGCAGATATTCGGAGCATGAATTTCTTCACCCTTTTGATATTAATCATTTTGTTGGGAACATCCTTGTGTTCATTTTGTGGAGTATGATACGTGAAAATTTTATGCTTTGAGTCTTCTAATTTTAACATTTTTTCATAACTCACTGAAAACCCTCTATAATTATTTTGATCTGCATTCTGCAAACTGAGTCGAGTGAGAAGGAAATAGTGAGACAAAATTATTTACTATACTAATTGAACTTCGATAGATTTCAATATGTAGCACTTTTTCAGTCTTCCGCTCATAATTTTCATAGAATCTTGGCTTATACTCAACGAACTGCAAATCAATTTTGTTTGGCTAAACTCTCTCTTAATTTACCTTGAAAGTTCCAATCTGAGCTTCTTTAACCTCGTAATTCGGCTTAAACAAAAACTCAAGTTATCCACTTCTTTTGATTTCTTCGTCCTAATTTCTTTATTGATTTCTTGAAAAATCTTGCCATTTCTACCTTCTGATTATCAAATTCAGGCTTGTGATTATAGGTTTCAGCTTCATTAACACTTGAACCAAATATCCTAAACCTGATGTGTCACATAAGCTAGAGATCGTATCCTGTTTTATTCTCAAGATTCTCGAAAGGTATCTTACTATGGGTCAAACTCCACACTTCTGGCAGTTTTGGTCAATGATTTCTTTATTATCTTGAGATTCTCGTCTGTACGATGACCAACAGCTGCAAGGTTGGAGATATGCTTATAGCCTCTAAGACCAAAGGTCTTGTTAAACTTCGAGTCATATTGTTTTTGCTTAACCTGAGAATAAATCACCGGCCTGTTAGAATGAGAATCTAAGATTTGCCAACTTTTGAGATTACATAGGATCAATTCGTTGGCGGGTTTCAGGGAAGAAAAGTTCATCACTCTGTTCGATAAAGCCTATTATTCTCTTGAAATTAGATTCTGTAAGGGAAGAATAAATATGAGAATTTTCCATTGAAGAAGGGAAGATTTGTAGGCGGACTTTTTAATTTAAACTATTAAAGATCCTTGAATCAATCAATGTCTTAATAATTAAATCTATCAACTAACCAGAAAATAGAATATTTGAAGTAAAATATTGTCGAATTTAAAACAAGTAAATCTGATCCGAAAAAATCCTAGGCCAGTAGTCTTTTTTTTCAAATCATGAAATAAAATTCTCTCAATCATTAAAACGAAGACAAAAATGTTCTTTTCACTTTATGAGGTGCTTATGCTTAAGGTTGACTGATACATCTTGAAGTTGTCAAAGATTGATTCAAAAAAATTACAAAAAGTATAAATAGAGTAAAAATTTATATAAGAGCTTTCCTTGCTTTCAGACTCAGAAGATACGCAAAAATCTCACATCTCAGTTCTTTTTAAATGCATGGAAAGATTCTTTTGTCAGGACATATTCCACATTGCTAAGTTTTGACAAAATGTCCTCTATCATGAGTCGTTCTTGCGTGGAATATTTCACCCTTTAAATCTCCTTAATCCCAAAAACCTCACAAAAATACATACCTTCGGAAGAACAAGTCAAAACTTGGAAAACTTCCAAGGTCAGCGATAATTTGCACAAACTGACAAACATTTTCTAAAGGGATTGGCGAACGTCTATATTTCAAGTCAATATTTTCAAAATGAGTTGGCTACTCGATGAATTTGAACGTTAAATGTTCAATATTTCTACAATGCGTCAATCCTTCAGCCAATATCATCAGTTCGAGATCCCCAAGTTTACAACTAAAACAAAGTTATATTAATTCCCAAATTCAACAGTTACTAGCTGAATTCAACAAATATATGTTTGAGTTCCAGAAATTGGGGGATCATCTTTGCAAATTCCTCAATTGCTTCAGTTGGTACTAGATAACTAACAACATTATTCATTCGTTGAGAATCCCCCAAAAAATCTCTTACTTGGTGAAAATGTGATTATAAGAAATTGGGTTGAGTCTTTCAGCGAATGACCGAAGATACACCGGAAGAAATTGTCCTGCTCCATCTGTCATTGAAGTCCTGTTGCATTGTGAATAAATATTTAATATTTCCAATTTACCAGCCAGATTTTGGAGAAATCTTCATAAAAAACCGCTTTACTCTTCTCAAATTTGCAATTTTGGAAGGAACATCTGTGTATTCATTTTTAGGAGTATGATATGTGAAGATCTTATGTCTGAATTCTTCTAATTTCAACAGCTTTGCATAGCTGTTTACGAACCCTCTATAGTCTGTTTGCCCTGCACTTTGGAGGCTGAATAAAGCCATAAGAAGAGAGGATGATGGAATTCAAATACTATACTAATTGAATTTCAACAGATTTCAACATGTAGCACTTTTCCAATCTTTCTTTCATAATTGTCAAAGAATCTTGACTTATCTTTAACGAACTAGAAGTATATTTAGTGTTTGGCTCTATCTTCTTGAGATACCTTGCAAGTTCCCATCTGAGCTTAGTTAATCCTCTGATTCTACTCAAACAAAAGCTCAAATTATCCATCTCTTTTGCTTTCTCAGTCCTTGGAAAATTGAAAATTTTGCCATTCCTTCTTTACCTTCTGATTATCAAATTAAGGCTCTTAATTGTAAGTTTCAGCTTCATTAACACTTGAATTAATGACCTTATTCCTGAAGCGTCACTTAAACTAAATACATATGATGTTTTATTCTTTAAAGACATTTTACTAGGGATCAAATTCCACTTTTCTGGCTGTTTTAAGGCCTGATTTCTTAATCTTTTTGAGGTTCTCGTCTGTTCTATATCCCACCGCTGCAAATTTAAAGATATGCCGATAACCTCTGAGAGCAAAGGTCTTGTTAAGTTTCGAGTCATAGATCTTTTGTTGCTGTTGAACATAGACAATAGGTCTAGAAATATGAGGTTTGATTATTTTCCAAAGATTACATGGGATGTATTTTCTGGCGGATTTCAGAAAAGAAAAGCTCATCGCTTGGTTGGGTGTTACCTTTGATTGCTTTTGGATTGAATATTTTGAGAAAAGTAGGATGAGACGAGTTTCGCATACAATAAGATTTAATTTGAAGGCTAAATTTGCCTCTCTTTTTTTGCTGTTGATAATTGAATATTCAATTATAAAGTGTTCAAAAATCCTTAAGATCTAGGTTTGAATTTCAATTTTAAGCAGGCAAGCTTGCAAAGAGATAAAATTTAACTTTTTTTCAACTTAAAATTCATAAAATTACTGTCCATAATTCTTGAAAGGATTTTCAAGGAATCTGAAAAAAAGCATAATATTTTTAAAGTGATGTGATACAATTAATATGGATGAAATATTTCTATGAACACGACAATTTTGCAGACTTTCTTTGATATGAAACTTATTCTCTTATTCTGGATCCAAAAATCTCCACTCCGAAAAAAAAAACTTCTTCTATTGTTCCTTCTTTTTCTTTTCAACATGCAGAGATTCTCGAGTCAATATATACTCAATACCGGGTATGTCTGATAAAATTTGCAGAATCATTGCTCTTTCGTCTTCTGGACATTTCAATCTAGACATTATGGTTACTCCTCTTCCTCGAAACAATAATGTTCGGTACTTTCGAAAGAATAAATTGAAACTAGAAAATGAGCACACTTCTGCTAGAATTTTCACAAATTGGCAAACACATTCAACTGACACTAATGAACGTCTTTTATTATTAAGATAATTTCAAAATCTCTCCATTACTCTATAAATTTGAAGGTGAGATGATTAACTTGTTTGCAATGTGTGAATCCTTCAACTAAAAGCATCAAATCTATTTCTTCCAATTTGCAGCTAAATTCATAAAAACATAAATTTCCGAAAAATTCATTCTTCTTACTAAGAAAATTCAACGAATAAATTTCGCAGTTCTTGAAGTTGGGGAAGCATTTTGGTCCACTCCTCAATTGCTTCAGTAGACACTGAAAAGCTTGCTCATCATTATACTCAGTCTCTTATTCAACTCTTACTTGTCAAAAATGTGAGTATAAGAGATTGGATTAGTTTGTGTTGAAAATGATTTCAGGAAGCCTGGAAGAAACTGTCCTCCTCCATTCGTCATCGCAGTCCTTTGAACATGAAATATAACTCAATAAATAACAATATTACCAACCAGTTTTGGCAGCAGCTCGCGTCAAAAACTTTTTAACTCTTCTGATATTTGGCATGAAATTTGGTACGTCATCTTTAAACTCATTTTGAGGAGTATGATGAGTGTACATTTGTTGCTTGACTTCTTCTAATTTCAACAACTTTTCATATGTTTTGACGAAGCCTCTGTAATGCTTTTGTTTCGCGCTCTCTAAGCTAAAAAACTCTGAGAAAACTCATCAAAAGTTCTTCATTACTAGACTAATCGAACCTCAATAGATTTTAAAATATAACACTTTTTCAATCTTTCAGCCATTATCCCGAACACATCTGAACTTAAATTGAAAGAACTATCCACCTCTGATAAGATCCTTTTACTTTTTGAAAGAATACCTTGCAAATTCCACCTTGAGTCTTGTTAATCTTCGGAGACGGCTCAAACAAAAACTCAGTTTCTCAACTTCTTTGGAATTCTCACCTCTAAAATCAGAGAAAGTTCACTCGACGCCAATCCTTTACCTTCGAAGAATTAGAACAAAACTGGCAATTGTCGCTTTTAGTTTCATTAAGACTTGAATTAAAGGCCTTATCCCTGACTTGTCACACAAACTACCAGGAAATGCTTTATTCTCAATTCACTCAATATAGTTCCTTACTATGCGTCAAATTCAACACTTTTGACTCTTTTTAGAGAAGATTTCTTTATGATCTTTAAATTTTCATCAGTTCGGTGCCCAACAGATGCAAGCCTGCAGATGTGTTTGTATCCTCGAAGAGAAAAAGTCTTGTTGAATTTTGAGTCATATTGCTTTTGTCTAAGCTGTGAAAATACAATTGGTCTATTTTTGTAATGGTGAATAATGATGAGAATTTACATTGGATGAATTCTTTGAGGGGTTGTAAAGAAACACCTACAGTCATTTTGTTGAGTCGAGTCTTTAATGATTTTAGAAGAGGATGGGGGCTGATAAGAGGAAAGAGTTGAACCTTGTAACAAAGAAGATGTCATTTCTCGGGATTCACCTAATTTTTGTCCTGTTTATATTTGAAGGTTATTTCATAATTTCATTTCGTATCAAATCTCTCAAAAATCACATTATGAAAACAATAGACTTGCAATGAGAGTGCCTTTTCGAGACAAGCTCCACAAAACGAAAATTCAGCTAAAAACGGATAAATTTCAGGTGACTTTCAGAGAATACAGCAGCAAATAAGTGTTAAAGATGCTGATTTTCATATGCCTTAACACAATATTCAAGACCTGATTTTTTACACAAGAAAATTGTTTTTCGATTTTCAAATACACTTCATTCATCTTTCCTTTTTCTCATACAAATAAACACTCCTTACTAAGTTCAAGAATTTCTGACAAAATCTCTTGTATTATTAATCCCTCTTCCTCTGGCATCTCAACCTCCGGATCATGATCCTTGAGAAAAGAATTGATGCATACTTTCGAAAGAATAGATCGAAGCTTGAAAAAGAACAAACTTCTGCTAATATTTTCACAAATTGACAAACATATCCTGAAGGCATTATTGAACGCTTTTGAAAATAAATAGGTTAAATTAAATTTATTTTGCGTGTTTTTGTCGAACTTTGAGCTTCTTGAAAATCATGTTTTGTCGAAAACAAAATAAACTGGAGCATTCTTGCAGCTAACAAACCCAGCCAGTCTCAAAAATATCTCTTCAATTTCAAGACCGTCAATTTTGTTTCGTTTATTTTAGTATTAAATACAAGTTTGGAGCGAAAATATTCCCAAAGTCGAAAACACGTTTTCCTCATCTTCCCTGAATTTCTCAATACGAAAAAATTGGTTTGAAGGATAAATGTTCAGAAAATTTAGATCCAATACAGGTCTCTGTGCATTCTCTGCTGCTGATGACT
>Ga0182738_1004192_pt1 | contig 16047 bp, 14 predicted proteins | sample eDN5th30CBELigMG_FD_128876 | JGI IMG/M metagenome (GOLD analysis project Ga0182738, IMG submission 128876) | Enriched Miracle-Growth compost microbial communities from Emeryville, California, USA - eDNA 5th pass 30_C BE-Lig MG (version 2)... ... | reverse complement strand
TATATATATATATATATATATATATGGACCATAATCATATAGAAAGAATACGTATATATTGGAGATAAAATTAAAATCACGATAATCACTATAATAATTACAACTTAAGAATTGAATCTGTTATTGAGAGACCAATTATAGTCGACGAATTTGAGTTTCACTTCTTTTTGTTCGAGGACAGATTGGATGTTTGCTCTGCTTTCGTCGCCATAATAACTCAGGATGTAATTTACGAGAGCATCATCGTCATTTGCAAAGTCGGCTTTGTAGAACTTGAAAAGTTCATTCAAACAAAAGAAAGTCTTGTTCTTTTCTTCCTTCAAGAATGAGTTGATTTGGCAGAACTCACGAGCATTTAATTCGAGCTGTAAATCAATTTGGGATGCGGTGTAGTACTTGTATTCTGGACCAGATACGGTGCCAGGGTTGAGAGCAAAGTGGATTCTTGGGTCAAGGTGCTGAAGAACAAACTTTCTGCGAGGGTCGTGAACGCTGAATCTTTCACCCTTTGGTTTCGCCTTGAAAGCAAACTCAAACACTGTGGAGGTAATGTTGTGTGCCAGGGCAGAGTTCTTTCTGAGAATTCCCTGCTCAATGTCACTGAGAGTGTAAATGTGACCACCGATGTTGTATTTATACTGAGCATAGAAGAGAGGTCTTTGGAGCAGGTGGAGCTCAAGCTTTTTCTCCTTTCTATATCTCGCAACCAAGGCGTGAATGTTCATTATATTGTAGATGTTGATGAAAAAGGCTTTGCACTGGTTTGCATCTTGGAGAAGTGGTGATATGTCGACGTATGCGAGTTTGGTGAGGATGGGCAGGAGACGAGAGTTGAAAAGTTCTGATTCTTCAATTCTGATGTAGTCAACCAATGTCTTGGTTTCATTCAAAAAGCTGGAGTAGAGTTCTTCGGTGACTTTTTGAAGCTCTTCCAAAACGGAAAAGATTGACAGAGTCTCTTTACTTTCGTAGAAAAGCTGCAAGCCTGAAGTGTCAATTCCGTAAAGATTGAGCAGATTGGGGTCTTTTTTGTCTTCTTTGAATTGATCAGGGAGGAAGCGGTAAAAGTTCTTTTCGGAATCAACAAAGTCTTCTCCTTGCTCGACGGCATAGATCACTTGGAGAGGAAGTGGTGGGCTAAACAGCTCCTCTTTGACAAGTTGGACGAGCCCTTCTCTGTTGGTGTGAGTTGGATTATAATTATTCACGAGCCAGTCAATCAATGCATTGCCAGTAAACGCTGATTTGATACCTGAACTCAAGAACTTGCTGTAGTCTTTCACAATTGCTGAACGGCTCTCCAAAATCTTCTGAACATCAAGAATTTCTTGACCTTTCATCGTCTTTGTCAATAAATTTTAATATATGTTTCACAAGAGATTATAAATATTATACAGTATTCGCTGAAACATCGGTCTATGTAATTGAGAGAGGAAATATTCATTGTCAGAAATTTTAAAACACAAAAAACTTGTTTTCCCGGAAAATACTAGTTAGTTAGTTTGTTACTGTCTGGAAAATTTGGAGGAAAAATATAATTCTTTGAGGATTGAGAGATTGATTTTTTCAGGGCCAATTCATCTTTTCCGAACTATTTTTAGGTTTAGATTGACCAAAAAAACAAGCAAAAGAGTTTGCGACATGATGAAATTGAATGAAATGAAAAAAAGAAGGATTTAAAGATGTTTTTGGGGAAAGACTCTTAATTTATTTGACCAAAATTAGAGGGTTCTTCATTGATTTGGAAAATGAAAATGTCAATCTTAACTGATTTGCTTGGAAAAAAATGTCCACTTTGAAAAGGGAACAAAATTAAGAATTTTTAGCAAAATCAGGGAAATTCAAAAACGCTCAGAAAATGTTCATTCAGAACAAGATTTTGCCATTTATTGGGCGAAAAGCGTTTCAGTTCTGAATATGAAGAAATCTTTAAGTCTATAGAAACACCAAAATAACTATCCTTTTCTTTTCTGGGCTTTAGTTTGTTACCTAAAATAAACCTGCAAAATTTTGCCGAATGTTAAAAAAGAGGATTTTGAAAAATCACATTATTTCGCAAGGGAGAAAGTAAAAAGTTTCAAGAAAAAAGAATTTTTCCCAAAAATACACACAAAAAAAGGATGAATCTCGCTAGGACTTCCTAATCTTTCTCCAGAATTTCAGATTTTCTAAAATGCCTTTTTTTCAAAAATCTAAAATTCCCCTCAAAAACTCAACATACTTATTTACGAAAGATGGTTTGTGAAATCTTGGTCTTTTTTGTTGCAATTCAATAACTCTAAAGGATTGATTCAGAAAAATGGTCGATCCGAACTGTTTTGCCTAGCAATATCTCAAATGATGAAAAGAGTTGGAGGAAAAAAAATTTAGTCGAAAATTTTCTCCTCAAAAAAATTTTTTGAACAAAAAATTCCTTTTTCAATAAAAGAATCAAATCTGGTAAACCTGTGGACAAATAGGCATTTTGAAAAGCTCTGAATCTTGCCCTTTGTTTTGAAAAGAAAGAAATTCCTCCAAGAGGAACCTTTTTTTAGTTTCTTTTTTGCTGTTTCGGGAAAATTTTCCATTTTTTGGAGTTGAATATTGGAAATGCTCTTGCGAAAAAACGTTTTCAAGTGAAATGAATAAAAATTTTTTCTCCTCCATTTTCTTTTATAAAAAACTTTTTTTTAATTCTTCTCTCTTATCCACTCCTTCAAAACACAAACAGAAGACAAGAATTGGATTGGAGAGAATTCAAGTGTGAAAAAAATTTTCTTGAACTTTTTTTTTGTTTTCAGATGATGAAGTTAATTTTCAATTTTTCACATTCCGAGAGAGAAAATTCAAATAAAAACCCTTCTTTATTTCATTCTTTTATGACATTTAAATGCCTCATAGTTTTGTTGTGACAGTTTTAAATTCTCGAGAGATTCAACACATGAAAAGATATCCATATAAATGACTTGAAAAAAAGGGTTTAAACACAAAGGGAAAAAATGTTTATAAAATAATACAATAGAGATTTCCTAGTAATTTCGATTTTCTGGGAAATTAGTAGACTTGCTTGGAATCGATTTCTTTCATTGCAGAATCATAGTGGAGTTTATCTTTGTGGAAATTGGAAACGAGTTGGATAAATTCCTTTGGTTTCTCAACTCTCAATCTTTTCAAAACAACTTTCAACTCCTCGAGTCTTTCACTGAGAGTTTTCTTGTTGAATGCGGTATCCTCTTCTGGTTGGGCGTAATTTGTTGAGTTCAAAAGAGTGTTTCCTTGGAAAAGGAGAGTTTCAATGATTTTTGAACTGAGAATGATTTTGCCTTTTTTCGTTTCCTGGTCACTAATGGTGAGATGGCCAAACTCGGTGGCTGCTTTCTTCTCGAGCATTTTCAAGTGGAGTTTATACTCATTTTGTCGATTGAAGATCATCTTCCTGACTTCCTCAGCCGAAAGTTCGGCCTCGCTTCTTGCACGGAAAGCAGTGGATCTTTGCGAATCATGACCTCCTCCTCTACCACCGCCACCAAGGTTTTGGGAAGTATTTCCGTCAGCCCATGTGCCATCCAAATAAGGAGCAATATAAGGGCTTGAGAATATCAAATCTTCTCTTTGCATCTAAAGAGATAAGGAAATTAATTCAAATGTATCGTCTTCTTACCATTGCTAGATTACTGAGTCCCGCACCGAAAAAGTTGGAAATCTGATCCTGACAATCCTTTTGAGCAAAGAGATTGCTTTCAAGGTTACTTTCAACTTGATTAGCGTAATCTCGAAGAGCTTTTGTTCTTGATCCCACTAAGTTTAAAAGGTTAGAAGAGTCAAAAGTGCTTTCATTGATACGCATGAGAATATCGAATTTTGTTTGCTCATCAAGGATACCATCTTGAAGAGCTTGAGCCAAGACATCATCTGGATTGCTTGGAAGAACGTCTTCATCTTCTTTCCGGACACTTGCATGGTTATCTTCTGACGCCTCTTCAACAATTTGATCAAGATCACCAGGATCTTGAGCAGTGTCTGGATCTGCTTTTGGCGAAATCTGGGTTTTAGGTTCTGTTGCTTTCTTGCCACTGGCAATTACTCTAATTTGAGAACATGAGTCACAGAAAGAAATATAAAATTTACTTTTGAATGTTGATTTTTTGAGCAGAGCCTGTTTTCTTCATTTTTGAGTTTGCAGGATTTTTCTTGTGCGTGGGACTTGCACCTTCATCGTCTTTCAGTTCCTCAATTGTGGTTGTTATGACTGTTGTAGAAATAGCATTCTTTGTGCTTGGAGAAATATCTGAGTAAGAAGAGTCTTTTAAGGAAGGACTTGATTCTTCTTCTGAATCGCTATCTGAATTTCTCTTTTTCTTCTTCTTTCCACCATTATTGTTATTGAAAGCAAAGTTTGACTTTTTAGTAAAGGTTGGAGTGACTTCTTTGGTGATGTTGCCTCTCAAAAGATTTCCATCAGTTTTTCCTCTTGTCATGGAAGGATTTCTTCTTGATGAAGGATTTGATTTTTTGGGAGTGTGCCCGGAGCTTCTTTGACTTTGAGAATCATGAGATGCTGCGTCACCTGGGTTTTGGCGAAGTCCATTGATTTTATTGGAACTTAGAGCCAAAGGATCAGGCACATTTCGGAAACTTGGGCTGTTGGTTGTGTTGTCAGTTATAATTCGGACACTTGTCGGACCGAAGTTTTCAACAGGCTTGGTCCTAATTTTATATGTCGAATTTTTAAAAAGCAATCTTTTGTTTTGTGGTTTCGCAGGTTGGGGTTCGTTTATTTCAGGTACATTTCCATTATTCAGTTTTTCCTCCATCATCTGGTTCATAGAATTTTCCTTTTTAGGGCTCATTTCAGCTTTCCACTGTTCAAGAGTTTTGGCACTTGGCGAATCATTTGAGCTCACTTGAGAAGGCAAGCTTTGGTTTCTCTCGTACTCATTGGGAGTTAGGAGTCCATCTTCTTGGTTATGTTTGGTGTTTGAAATTAAAGTGTCTGATGCGAGTTTCGTAAGTCTTGGACCTCTAGGAGGAGGCTTTTTCGGAGAGTTACTTTTCTCTTTCGGATCCAAGTTATTATCATTATTGTCTTCTAAATTCTCGTCAGTTTCAGTGGGATGTAGTTGGATGATTGATTTGATCTTTTTGGGAGATTTGCTTTTCTTCTTTTCATTTGGAAGCTCGAGAGAAACAGCTCGTTTGTCACTTTGAGTGTTATGAGCCTCTTCAGCCTCAGTACCAAGATCAGGAATGACATCAATTGTCGACTTGTTTTTGGTTGTATTCGGGCTCTGCGGTTGCTGTTCAAGGAAATCAAGTGTTCCACTTTTATTCAAAACCCTGGCTCGATTTGGAGAAGCCTTTTCTGCTGCAACTCTAAAAATGAGTAAGTTTTTATTGAGAGAATCTTTTCTTACGCAAAAGTTTTTGATCTATTTAAAGGAGAACCTGAGGGCTTTTTGATGCCTGGACTAACGCCCCCTGTGGCTTGTGAGAGAAAATTTGGAACCAAGACTTTTCCAAGGTGTTTTAAAGCCATCTGAGCAGCTTGAGAGAGAACAACATTGGAGGGCTTGACTTTTTGGATGCTAAAAGGATTTGCCTCAAAAGATTTGGGGGAGGTTGGATCGTCAAGAAATTTAAGAGGGCTTGGCTCGGGTATTTTAGACCGACTTGCATTCTCACTGATCTTGTCGCTTTTACTCAAAGTTTCTGGCTGCTGTAGTTGTTCGTTTTCTAAAAACTCTTTGCTATCATGAGACGACTTTGCTCCTTGAGATAACTGGATCCTCTCAAAATCTTTGGTGCTTGTACGAGAAGCGATCATGCTGGTTCTGACATTGGTGTTTGGGTTTTTCTTTTTCTTGATCATTTTGAACTTGAGGAAATTGAAAGGGTTTAGGCTGTTTTTGGGGGAGTTTTCAAGGGCCTTGGAGTTTGCCTTCGGGCTTCCATCTTCATTAGTGGCAGATTCTGTGGCTTCTTTTTCTCTGCTGACTCTGTTTTGATATTTCTGAAGCTGGGCTTCGAGGAAAGCTTTTGGATCTCCTTGATAGAGAGTTGAGAACCTCTGCGGAAGCCGACTCTGTGAGTGAGGGGAACCATCATCGTTTTCCTCTCCAATCGTGTTGTTTGTACCGAAAAGTTGGAGTTTTGGGGCGATATCCGATTTCTGCCTCGTCTCCAAGCTCAGATCATTGGGACTGCTTTTGTCTCGAAGGGTGTTTATCGCATTTTTTACATTTCTAAAAGTCATGACAGATTGCAGTATGGAGTCCACCATCCTGTGAGTCGAGAAATCAGAAATAGAAGAAGTTCTTGAACGAGGTTGAGTCGAAATAGGGCTCAACTCTTCTTTTAATTTGTTTTCTGGCGATTCAGTGGTAAGAGGGGACAGGGCGGATTTTGGAATATCTTCAATATCGAGGTTGGCTCTAATTTCTTGGATTCTCTGGACAGTTTGTTGCAATTCTTCTTGGGCGGCAAGCTCCTCTTCATTTTGAGTTTCTCTTTCGAGAGCGCCCGAGTTTTTGATGAATTCTTCCAGCTGGTTAAACACATGCAGACGTCTTCTCACAATTTTTTTGAACTTGATCATGTCGTTGAAGCTGACAGTTTCGATACCATTTTCGTTAATTTTATTCAAAATGTCTTGCAAGAAATCGTTTTCCTTTTCGAGCTTTTTTTCCACATTTTCCCTGTGGTAGGCTTTGCTGTCAAAACCAGAAGTCATTGAATTAATATCCGTTCCCATTTTGAGCTCGTAGAGATCAGGAATGTGACTTAGGAGAGCCATTTGCTCCTTGGTATTTTCGAGAATAAGCTGCTTTATTTTCAGAGGAACATAGTCAATATCATGTTCAGGTTTACTTTTGTTCCACACTTCTGCTTGTTTTTCAACTGGCTTGACCACAAAAAGGTGCTGGTTTTTGAGTATGTGTCGGAGAAGATGCTTATAGAGATCAATGTTTTCTGGGATTGTGAATCCTTGCGAATGAGTATACACAAAGTCCTTGTTGGTTCTTTTTGGAAAGGCATGTGAAAGTGTCGTGTCAAGTCTTGGGATTTCCTTTTTGGTTTTTGGCTCAGTAATGAAAAATGTCTTGTAAAAATCCGCCCTCGTGTTGGTGAATGCTGGCGAAGTCAAGGTATTTTCCGTTTGTCCAATTCCTAATTTAACCAAGTCATGATTTATGCTTTCATTTGGAGTTGGTGTGGTTGTGAACATTATCGAATTGGAGGGTGAGATTCCTGTTGTTGATGCGCTTAATTTTCTCTTGGAGGCAAACTTGTTTTTATAAGCAGAATGTGGCTTATAAGTATTTTTTGGTTGTGGAAGGTAAAATTGATCTCCTGTGGTTATCGCCCTGGGGAAAATTAGAATGAAAAAATACCTTCAAAAAAAGAAAGTACTTTAAAACTCCATGTGAACTTCGAAGTGGTTGAGAAGTTAACTCCTTTTCAATTTGCTTGTGAAATTGTTTATAGGGGCTCAGGATCTTAGGATGCTCTGGTTTTGAGCTGCTTCCGCCGACAAAGTTTTGAGGTAGATGGAATGAGACGGAGGGGCTGACTTCTCGACTTGGAGTGGCAATGGGGCTTAATAACAGTGGCCTTGATTGCCTTTCAGGTTTCGCAGATATTGAAGAGTTTTGAGATCGAGTATGAAGAGACTTGGGTTTTTTTTGTTTTGTATAAAATAACTTCTTGGCTCTGACAAACTCTGCCTCTGCAAGATCTTCCTTCTTTATTCCATATCTTGCTTCTAGGAAGTTATCTAAATGAGAGAGTTTATTATCTCTGAGATGTAAAAATTGGTACATTGAGCTTCAAGATTGTCTTCTCCATCATAAACGATATTGAGTAACAAAACAACATTTCGGTGTAATTGTATTGCTTCTTTTTCTTTAAATTTATTCAGTATCATGGATTTTATCAATGGACTATATGATGATGATGAGAAATTGACTTTAACTAAAATGATTACTATTTTTTTAGCGTTTTTGCAAGATTGAGAGAAATAGCTCCTGCATCAAATTTCTTTTCACCTTTTCTCCCTGAAATTAATGATTCTCCAGTAGTTTTCTTTTCATATAAATCAGCTAACAAAGCATCAAGGATCCAAAGGCTTGATTTTTTTATTGGCAGCTTTTCTTTGGAGGAGTAGCGAAGAAAATCATTTTCAAGTGACTTGATCCCTGAAATATTTTTATTGCTAAACATCTGCTTGAACAAAATTGGCCCATCTATTAGGAATATTAATTCTTTCGAATATTTTCTCCGAGAAATACTGCTCAAATCATTTTCAGATTTTTTCATGGTTTTGAGAATTTCCAAAAAGTCTGGTAAACCTGGAGCCATGGTTTTTGACTCACGAATAATTTTGGCATAGAATTTATTTCTTTGTATTATGACTTCATTCCAATTCGATTTCTGCTCCGGTGTCACCAACCGAACCTGCTCACCAAAATGATATTCAAGCTTAACAACTGCATTTCTAAAGGCGATATAAATCTCCGATTCGTCAGTGGCCGGATTTTTCAAGAGGACCAACTTGGTTGAAGATTAAAGAGGGAGTAAAATCAGAAAATAGGGTACAGATTTAACAGGATCTGCGATCCGAAAGACTTTGGATGGAATTGATTGATTAAGCTGCCAATAGCTGATTATACCCTCTTCACAAGAGCACACAAACTTCCGAACAATTAACAAATCGAGTCTATTATCATCACTTACTTCGTCAGAAAACTGAGGGACGGCTGATAAGTGTTGGATTGGGCTTTCGTGAAATTCATACAAGCTTGATTCAGCCTTGGAGTTTTTCTTCCAATTAAATCTCACATACTGCACAACCCCATTGGTAAAACCTGCAAGGATCTGAGCGTTTGACACAAAGTTGATCGCAGAAACTGAATTCCAAATCAGTCGGTGCGATTGCTGAACATCAAAAAGACTGCTGCGATCTTCTTCTGCTGAACGAGGCTTTACATCATAAACAAAAATATTCCCTTCTGATCCTATTGACACAAGACTTTTTGACTCTCTAACATATTTCAAAGCAAGGACATTTTCATGTCGAATCTGGTTCTTCAGGATTGTCAACGTTTTCCATATAAAGTCGCATTCCAAAAATATCATTGACCCCTTCGCAGTTCCAAGTACAATAAAATAAGAGTCCGAATCTTAAATCATAAGGTAACGCTTCAAAAATTATTTACTTCCAGGTTGAAGATTGATGGCAATACAAGTCGTGATATCTGTAAAACCAACAAATCTTTGGACAACTTTTCTTTTGTAAAGGAGAGAGACAATCTGAATGTAATCTGGAAGAATAACGACAAAGATTTTGTCTTCGAGTAGGGGATGGATGCTGATTGCCTCTTGCTTATCGAGACCGCCAAAAACTGGTGCTCCAGGAAATGGTTCATAGATTGCAGTTTTCCACAAATGGGTAAAGTCAAGAGATAACCTTGGGAGGGGCTTATAATCTTTCAAAGAGTATCCAACAAGTTGATTCTCAAAGAGAACTGAGACATTGGAAAACATGCTCCTTGAGGTGTTATCCACTTCATTCAAACTTGGAGAATCGAATTCATGCACTGTTGAAAATTTCATCTTTTTGATTTCTTCCTCAGTTTGAAAACAGGTCTTCCCTGGGCTCATCAAATTAAAAACCTAGAGGAAAGGGGGTCAAACACCAAATTTTCTCGAATTCTTACTTTGAAATGATCGAAAGCAGAAACAAACACTGTTGTTGAGCCTGTGTTGCTTGTATCAGTTATCAACTCGCATTTCCATTTATCCATCATTTCTCTAATTTTATTCTCTCTTCTAGCAAGTTCAGCAAAACTCGTATTCCATTTACCTAATTGGAGTTTAAGAGAAATGGTCGAAACGAAAAACCCACCCTCATCGCTGACCATACTTCCAATTTTCCTAATGCTTTTATTAATATTTCCTGAATAATTCGTTTCGGTCTCCAACGTTGAGATTGCTCCCATCACTTCAGTCCAAATGATTTTTCCTAAAAAGCATTACTCAAACACCGCATAATTTTTGTACTTTCAGAATATGAGTAGAGATGAAGCCTTTCATCAGCAGAGAATAAATAGACGCCTCCATTTGGATTGCTCTTTTCAGCATGAATTGCAACAATTCTTGTTGGTAAAAGATGAGGAAAATTTATAACCTCTTCATCCAAGATCAGATCATAGATGACAAATCTCCTGTCATCACAGTAATAGAGAAGTTCCTGCTCGACCGAGATTGAGGGGACGCTGTACTGATCTTTCTCCAACGCCGCTGCTGGGCTTGTAAAACTTAGAGTTTTAATATACTCGCAAGAAAGAAGGCTGTAGAATAAAATCTCCATGTTATCTAAGCTGATGATAAGCAAATTAAGCTCTTCAGAAAAAACAAAGTTGATAATCAGTCTGTTTGGATTTATCTGAACATTCTTCCTGGTATAAAGTTTCATCTCGAAGGATTGTCCCTTGTCCGTGAGAGTTCTATGCTTGGCCAAGTCAATGTTTGTTTTCAGTTCTTTCTTAAAGCAATCAAAGGCAGTAGGAGCTTTGCCTGCTTTAGTTTCTTGATCATCTTCGTTTTCATTCCCTTGAAAGTTATTTTCATTCTCGATGTTTTCAATCAATTCAAATTTCCACACTTTCAAAAGTTTTCTATCTCCTCGAAGCGTAATTATGTCATTAGTTCTTTGAAGGACGCGTAGAACAAGAGCTGGATTTGGTTCAGCTGAATAAATTTTGGAAAACTCCAACTTGTCATTAAAAAAGAGAAAAGACTTGCGGTTGACAAAGGTGACCCAAAGCCCGCTCATGATAATCGCATCAACCGACTTGATTTTGACTTCAGAATCATAAATCTTTTCAAACTTTTTTCGATAACTGAGATGGCCAACCTTGGTTTGTCGTTCGATGTCATAGAGGTAAATGTCGTCCTTATTGCAAAGCATAATTCGATGGGTAACGTAATTGAGAGCAAAACAAGTTACTTTTGAAGCAAACGAGCTGAAATTTCTCTGATGGAGGACGGTGTATGGAAGAGGATGGGAATTATTCATCAGTTTTACTCTCTAATTAAACTGAAATAAATTTCTTTGGAGATTTACTTTCGAGGAAAATTAAATAAGCAACTAATCTAAGCAGCTTTCTTTATCTCCAAACTCCCAAAGTTGAAATTTATGTAATGTAATTATAGTATTTCAAAAAAAAATTTGATGAGACTAGAGAGATTGCTGAGAGAATAAAGCAGTAATTCCTTAAAGTTATCAAGTGACCGAGATTTAGACTGATGAGAGAATCAAAGTCAGTCCTCCTTCTCTTGAATAATTTTGGAATTATTTTTGAAATCTTTGCTTAGAGTTTTTAATTGCAAGTGAGAAGGATCAAACGGCTTGCGAGAGGGGGAGAGAGTCAGGCAACTTCAGATCTCTCTGAAACTAGAATGTGAGCGCGAGACTTCAGATTTTGAATATCGAAATTTTTTTTTGTCATAGAAAAGAACGTGTTGAAGAGAAATCTCAGAATTCATGACAAAGATCTATTTTTTTAATGAAGTTGAATGCGAGAATCAAAGCCAATTTCAGTCCAGAAATACTGGCATATTATGAAATTCTGGCATTTCTTGGTTTTGACAATTTTTCAAAAAAGAATTTTCGGGATTTTCATTTATTTTGACAGATCAACGAGAAAATTTGTTTTGATTCACTCTTTTTGAGGTTCGAAAAAAAACTTTGGCTGAGAAAATCTTTTTGAAAAGAATTGTCGAAAATGAAGGGGAAAAAACCAGGTGAAATTTTCTTTTCAACCTTGACATCTTGTTAAATTGAAAATTGACAATTTTATGGTATTTTATTTAAATCTAGAAGTTCGATGGTATTTGAAATTTAAGCAGTGTTTGAAGGCGATTTGATTTTTTTTGACTCTCAAATCCAATTTTACAGGAATCCTAATCTGAAAAAGGGAAACAAAATCCAAAAATAGCATGATTTTCTTTGTTGGCTTGAAACTTTCAAATATATCAAAGAACGAGTGAAATTTCTAAGATCTACAAGGAAATCTTTTACAAAAAAACATCAAGATGAAATTCCAATCGGAAGTAGCAACTTTAGGTTTAAACCTAGGAAAATGGTATTTTGACCAAAATTATGAACAAAATTTTTCTTGGATATTCAAGATTAACATTGTCTTTTTATTGTAACTTGAAAGGAAAAAGAGGAAAAGTTTTTCTAATATTTTCACAAGATTCTCAATCTTGTTTTTTTCGTAATTTTTTTAAGAGAACGAAAATCAGTTGATTTCTTCGAAACCAAAGGAGAAAAAAGATTCTGCTCAATAAAATACTCGACAAAATCTTTTTCTTCATTTTTATAAAATTGAAAGTCAATTATTTTTGGCTTTTTGAATCGAAAGTGAGATTATTCATAAATCTAAATATAAACTGCAATAATAATGATTTCAAATTCTGTTATAAATATCAATACGATTTCATGGATTATATAGATAACGAAATCGTTGGTTTAAATAGAAGGATGATGGTGTATACAAAATAATATATATAGTGTTAATGTAAATCAGTATGGTACTGACTTGAGAATAATTTGGTTGAATTTGAACAGGAATGAGGACATTTCTTAACGTCGTTGTAAAATAATAACGTCTTGATTTTAAATAAAGACTGCCATTATTTTAATGCTGTTTATCTACATGGTTAAATTTCTAAAAAAAGTGATATTTCTTGAAAGCGTCTGAGTGAGCTTTCAACTTCTTGGAAGCGGCTTCGTAGGCAAGAAAAGTAACTCCATTGGCAGGGACCGCTCTCAAAAGGCAGGGTGCAAGTCCCTTATAGAGTCCTTTTAGCCCGCCCATTTGAAGCGTTGTCAAAAAGCAATCGTACATACCTTTGTACTTGGGATTCTGAAAACAATCTGTTTGAATTTTCGTCTTAATTACATCAATAGGGAAGGTCGTAAACCACAGAGCCACTCCAGCAATCCCTCCTGCGAAAAGAATATTGGCGAGCCCCAAATCGCTTTTGGTCTGGCCAGGAAGTCTCATTTGTCTTGTGATCCACTCATACATGCTAAAGTAAATACCCATGGCGATACTTTCTCTCCATAGAGTCGGAATAGCTCCCTTGTACAGTCCTCCAATGCCGTATGATTGGGAAATACTTCTCACGTATTGGATGGCACCGAGCCTGGAATCTCCTTGAACTTGCATTCTGATCCTTGTGTGCTCAACAGGTATTGAAACTAGTGAGTTTGCCAAACCTGCAACTGCTCCGCAAGCAAATAAATAGGAGATGTCAAGTTCAGATTTTCCTGTAAATGTCTGGGCTAATTGCTTCGTTTGCTCATTCACTCCAAATTGCATTGAAACTGCTGCCCCAACGCCTAAAAGAGGAGGCAATGTGCCCCTCCACAAAGCCAAGAGGCCTCCTTCAAGAGCAACAATTTTTCTGAAGCAATCCCAGGCATTTTTGTAAAGGTCTTGAGCTGTGGCTTGCATTCGAACTTTGACAATATCGAAAGGCTGCCCAACGACAACCTGAGCAATGCCTCCAGCGCAACCAGCCAGGAAATCAATCAGTGAGCTATTCATGATTCAAGAGAAAAAGTAATTTAATCGTTTGCCATTCCTATAAAATTGGATCTCAGTCTTTTAATAGAGAAGCATTCTAAAAATATATTTAGTGTTTCAGACAGAGTTAAAATTATTGCTCCCTGGGGTATGAGAAATTCTCCATGAAAATATTTTTATTTTGAGAAAAATCTCCTTTTGAAATTCAAGAGGATTAGTGAGTCCAGAAAAGAGATTCACAAGGTTGGCCGAAAATTGAATGAAGAGAGAGATCACCACATTCGAAATTCTCAATGGGTTGAAATTAAATTCTGGTTCAATTTATTAATTTGCTTTTTGTAAAAGTGGACAGAACATTTTTAGATGGACTGCTGACGTAAGATTAATTATTTTTTCAAAAAAAAAAATCGTTAAAAGATGACAGGCTGATAGGCGAGTTTCGGGTTTCTCAGGGATCGAAAAGCGTTGTTCTGTTTTAGAAATTACCTACTCTATCATCTTTATTTCCGATAAAGAAAGAATTAATTTATTCGAGAGCAAGACATAAAAATTTCGAAAATCAAGAGAAAAAACTCATAATCTCAATTTTTATAAGAATTTTAACGGCACTTTTGATTGCTCATAGAGTTAATACTCTAAAAAATTGATCACCAATGCGATTAGAATTTTCGATTTTTTAGAATTCAAATAGTTTTTGCTTGCTTGCTTGTTTGAGCAAACATTTTTTTCTAACTTTTGTGAGATGAAAGAAGGGAATGAGAAAGAGAGAGAGAGAGGAACATTTAAACACATTTTGAAACTTTCAAAAATCAATTCGGGATTCCAGAAACAACATAGGAAGAAAGTTCTATCTTACATGAATAAACTCATCATAATTATTGTATGGACAAGAAAAAAAAGGTATTATCGAATAACAAGTAATAAATATTTTGACGGAAAAAGAGTTTCTATTTTTTTGTTGGTTTGATTTTTCTTGTTGGTTGAGCAGAAGATGGTCTTAATTTTGGCTTTGCTTGCTAGAAAGAAAATTAAAGTTAGTCGCGAATCCAAAATTACTTTTATTTCGGGATGTTTGAGCTGTTTCAAGACGCTTGTGATTTCTGTGGTCATTCTGTTGTAATTCAAATAAACCTCTGAGCGAAGTTTAGCATTTTCTTCTTTGATTTTGGATAAAACTGGATGGTAGTTATGAATCAGATCTCGCAATTTGTCTTTCCACATAGCTATTTCCTTTTGCTGGTCGGCTATTTTCTTGTCACTTTCTCTGATGATTGTTTCACTAAGGGAAAATTTGTGGTTGATATCATGCACGCGGATTTCTAATTGGCTGTTTCGGTCAGTAAGGAGGCTGTTCTTTTTGCGGAGAATATCAATCTCGTCGCAAAGCAAACCCATCCTGGCCCTCAAATCTCTGATTTCTTCATCTTTGCTCTCCAATATACTTTTTTCGTTGGTTTCTAGATCTGAACTTATTCGATGCTTTGCACTTTTTGGTTGATCAGAAGAAAGAGCAGCAGGCTTTGTGAAGTTAATATGAAATATTTTGGGGAATGTACGGTTTTATTCTCAAAGGATCCACTTAAATAGGAGACAAGAAGATTTCTCTCTTGAGAGTTGTAATTAGAGGCGTTTTCTTCTTTTTTATTGTCTCGAAGTGAGTGAAGTTCATTTTCAAGGTTTAAAAGTCGATCTTTCAACTGCTCATTATCGCTCTGCAAACTCGTAACTCTCGCAGATAATTGTTGATTATCTTGTTTATAGCTCTAAGAACAATCAGGAGAGGGGTTTCACGAAGCTTACATTTATTTTGTCGATATACTCTTTCAGGAAGTCAATTTTCACAGGCTGAGTTTTCTTTTTCTACACAAAGGGGGAAAATGAATTGGAAAAAACAAATTCTTCTTACTTCTGTGCTTTTGAGAGCATTTTTCAAATTTTTTTTGCCTGCTCCTGTTCCTTTTTCGAGAGAGACTCTCCTTTGGTTGATACTATTTGGCGGTTCAGCCATTGAAGAAGAATCTTTTCGGCTGGAAAAAATAGTTTGAAAAGGTCCTTGGTGAGGATCTTCTGAACTGATCGTTTCCATTGTGGATTTCCTTTGATTATTCTCTTGGCTCTGAACTTCTTTTTTCTCTATAGGTGGAGGTATTTGAGGCTGCTCTAATTTTGGAGAAGGTCCACCAAGGCCATCTATACCAAACAATACAGCTTGCACAACAGAATCATTGATTGTTTCGTTATGTCTGCTGAGGTATTTTTGACGAAAAGGAGTTTCTTCGATTTCACTCACAGATATTTGGTTTGGATGAGGCTTTTCAGCTGGTCCAAAACTAATAGCGATTTTATAAACTGTGAAAAATGATAAATCAGACCTTTGATTTATGTTGCTAATGTTTGTTATATCCTCCAATTCCAGTCTCGATTTTATGCTGTCAAGTCTCTTCCTCAAGCTTTTATTGATCTCCTCTTT
>Ga0182738_1004191_pt1 | contig 16050 bp, 11 predicted proteins | sample eDN5th30CBELigMG_FD_128876 | JGI IMG/M metagenome (GOLD analysis project Ga0182738, IMG submission 128876) | Enriched Miracle-Growth compost microbial communities from Emeryville, California, USA - eDNA 5th pass 30_C BE-Lig MG (version 2)... ... | reverse complement strand
CACAATGCCGAAGTCAGAGTTCAACAAACCAGAACTACTGCTGAACCCAGCGCTATCGGATCTGAGCTTAAAAGAGGCCAAGAACAAGAAACTCCCGTTGAACAACCTGTCAGCAGATCTAGTCCTAGCAAAAATCAACCTAAGTTGAGATCCCCTGAAAAGGAAACTAAGCCTCAAGAAGGATCTGCCAAGAAAGACTGGGGCACCTTTGAAGACGAAGAAGAAGAGAACCTCGAACAATTGAAGCAAGAAGAAGCTGAAGAAGAAAATTGGGAAGGTGAAGGCGGCAGAGTTGTCGAACAAGAAGAAGCCAGACAACCCGAAGAAGTTAAAGAAATCAACCCATATGAAGACTTCGTCGAAGTTAAGGGAAGACAAAAGGAAAAGAAGGAAGAAAAGCCCACTAGAGGTGGTTACAGAGGTGGCTACAGAGGCGGCGAAAGAGGCCCCAGAAAGCCCAGAGTTGAAGGTGAAGAAGGCCAACAAACTGAAGGACAGCAAGGTGGCTATAGAGGTGGCTACAGAGGCGGTTATAGAGGTAACAGACCCAGAACTGAAGGAGAAGGCCAACAAGAAGGTGCTGAAGGCGAAAACAGAAATAGAGAAGGCGGCTACAGAGGTGGCAGAGGTGGCTACAGAGGCGGTAACAGAGGCGGTTACAGAGGTGGAAACAGAGGTGGAAACTTCCAAAGAAGAAACGAAGAAGGTGTCAAGCAAGATGCTCCTACTACATCATCTTAAATGTTATGACATTTATTTCGCATACTTATTCGTGCTCTCTATACCTTTCAAGAGTTTTAATAAACCTTTAAATCTTAGAGTATACTAGGAACTTGTCATTTAACGTCGAGAATACACTCAAGATTCAGAAAAAGTTTAATCTGTTCCTCATATTTCTTTTCACTTGCTAGAACTTTTCAAATCTGGTCTTGGGTTTTTTTGGGACTATTTCATATTTTCTGTTAATCAAACTTTTCAACAGATCTCTTTCTTAAAAAATCTGAATTGAAACCAAAACTTCTCACATACTGGAAACTGGAAAGGACAAAATGAATCTCTCAAAAATTAGAAAGAGGAGATAATTTCATTTTTCATCTTCTTCTTCTTTGAAAAAAATTCTTGCTATTTTTGGAAGAAATTTTATTCAAGGAGTGGAATTTTTCTTATGAAAAATTTCCGATTGTATCGTTATTTATTCAAATCGAAACTAATTAATTTTCTTAATATGATCTCTCTGAATTCTCCTTGCGCCAACTATCCACTTTCTTCTCGTGAGACCAAGAGCCCCTATTCTTACAAAACCCATAATTTCTTTCAAGACTCTTCAACTGACCAAAGCATCCATTCGTAATATCTATGCTTTGTATAATCATAGTTTCATCCCATATAGACTTGAAGATCAAAAGATAGTTGTCGGAACCAAACTTTCAAAACTTGAAATGAGAATAAAACAGCTTAGAGAAGCAGAAAAGTCAAAACAAGCCAAACTCCTTGCAAGGAATCTAGTCGAAGAACTCCTCTCAATCCATGAGGTAATGCATCGAAATAATTTCTTCTGACTCAGGAAAAGGAAAGTTTTGATGTCAAAAGAAGCCTCAAGGACCTTGTCGAAATCTCCAACAAGAATGAAGTTAGCATAAATAAATTGCAAAGCTCTCTCAAAAACTCTTCTCTCAACCCAACTCTCAAAATGAGCACCACCAAAAAAATACAGCACCTCTTGGAAGAAATTGAAAAGAGCAAAGACATTGAAAAGAGACTTGTTGGTGTCCTAAAGGTAGGAAATTTCAAGGTTGTCCTCTCATATCTCTTAGAAAAATGAAAATGAGCAGCAAGAACTCAAGAGCATAATTATCGATTCCACCATTGAAAAGAATCTGAATGATTCGCTTGTCTTTGAACATAAAACCCTGCAACTTGAAAAAGAAATGATTCAGTTAAGAATCAACAATCTCGAAATCCAACGAGAAAAAGATCTTCAATTTGAGCGAGTCAAATTAGAATTAAAAGATACTAAATTACAATTACAAAAAGCTGTAAATTTTCTCCTCTACTCCTCAGTTCTTACCACAAAAAATAGCTCTCTGAAATTTGCGAATTTAAAACCTCCAAACCCAAACATCGAGATATTGAACCTCTTGAGAATAATTTCTTAACGCCAAAATCCTCAACAAAATATATTGCTAATACAACGAAACCGGCAACAACAGCCCACAAACAAAAACCTGAGCAAGCTCCAAGTTTCAGATTCCTTGCCAAAAACTTCGAGACTTCGAAAACTCCCAATTCAAAATACGAAGAAAAATCTGACAATGACACAACTTCTGCTCTCAAAAAAGCTTCAAAATCCAAAACCCTAACCCTTGATACGAATGATCAAATTAAACTTCCACATAATCACCCCTTAAAAGACATCTTGAGGCCACATCGAGAAAACTCAAATCCTGATGCCCTTCGTCTTTTACCACCTCAAACCAACCTTACATGTAATTTATCAACTCTGAACAACACTAATCATACCCTAGCCAAAAGCAAGTCACCAATGGCAAGAGTAACCAAAAATGAGCTGAATAAAATTATCTCTCCAAAAAACGTGGAAATTCCAAGTAAATTTTACTTCATTCAAAAAATTCTAAAAAATCCCCTCATATTAGCTGAAACAACAAGTCATCATTCGAGACCAAAGGGTAACCATTCCATGGATCAAAATTCAAACTTTGAAAGTCATAACAGAAGAGAAAGCTATAAACTCAATGACAGAAAACTGCCTGAGAAACCCAAAATCAATCTTCTGACTCCAACTCCAAAAAATTTCGATAGAACTTGCCCACCTCAAATTCTCACCCAGAAAACACCCAATCACAGACCTTCCTACCCTACAACTACTGATGCCGATCATTCTTATTACAAATATAAAACTCTTAACCCTGATTTCGAGAAAAAATCACCTTATTCGACAAAAATGAGAGCAAATCCTATTGAAGATAACGATACCTGTCTTATTGGCTCAGTCACACAGGTTGACTTTGAGAACCAAGTTTCGGATCATTTGGCTGCCAATCTTCTCAAAGATATCTCTAATACAACACGACCTGCTCCAGAAATCGATCAGTTCAATTTTAAATTATTCGAAAATAAAGGAGCACCCAATTCCTCCGACAAAGAGAACCGAAATTTTAGATTCTTGGAGGATTCAGATAAAAAGAATCCCCTTGAAATGGAATTCGAGGATTAAACTCCTCCTTCTGTCTAAAACCAAAAGTGATTTCACTTTTATAATTTATTCATTCAGATTATGAAAATGCTAATTTGGAATTCATCTTGCATATAATAAATAATTTGTGTTTTTTTCATCAATCATCCTTGTAAAATTTATCTCAATGTTTATAACTGCAATACTTTTCTCAAAACACGCTCACAATTATTTACATACTTCAAGTTAATCCAAATTTACAACAATGGGTTGATCATAATTCATATTGATTTTATTTATTCCCTCTCTGAGGTTCTGTAAGGTATTCTCAATCAATACGGCAATTGACGGGTTTGTGCTGGGAAGGGTTTTGTCTTGTATTGACACCAAATTCTTGTCAAATCCAACAGGAAGCTCATACAAAGATTTTGTTGAACCAAAATCGACCTTGAAATTATACTTGTTTTTCTTTTTTCTCAACTCGTCCTCATCAGGAGGGTTGAAAGTGTCGTTTAAGTCGAAAAATTCATTCTTAAAGTTTCCAATCACTTTTTCCAAGTTTATCAATTTATCCTTCTCGGCTTTCTTATCATGATTATCGGGCCTGCTCACATCGTTATGTGGGCCTTTGGTGTTCTCAGTCTTGGTTTCTTTCTTTAGACTTTGTCTCTTTGACTCAATCCATTCCTTCAAAGGCTCCAATTCATCATATCTGTGTTTCTTTAACAAATTATTGAAAAAGTTTTCCAGAGCTTTTTGTCTTTGGGTGATGAAATTCTCACTCATTGTACCAAAATACTTCTTTGGAGGAAAATCTGGAAGACCTTCTGCTGTGAATTTTTCTCTCAAATCTCTGTATATTCCTCTAAGGGTGCTATAGCGTGCCAACAATTGCCAGGTCTCGTTATTTGAATCCTTTGCAATGATCTTGTACTCAACATGATCTCCATCCTTCTCATAACTGATGAATTTCAAACTTATCTTGTTTTCAGACATTAATTCCTTCACCGTCTTCTTTATGAAATTTATTTATTTTATTCAAGTGTTTATTCGCAAGTTAAATCTGCAAGATAATATCGTAAATTATATTTCCTTCTTTCTTTCATTCAAAATTCTTTTTGTCAACAAAACGACAGCTTTTTCTCTCAATAACTAAAATCTTTGAAATTCGGCTTTTTCAAAGATGAAGTTGGAAAAAATTTTCACAAAACTAGACAAAACAAAGCTCTTTAATGATCAAAGAAATATTGTAAAATCGATTCATATAGGAGGTCACGGGATGATAAAGGGATTCAAACACAAAATTTCTCAAGACTGATGGAGCTGTAAACAAATCTTCCTTTTACGATGTTCTCAAGAAAATTCACATTAATAAAACAAAATATCTTTGTGATCATTTTTCTTCTAGTTCAAGAATCAATAACATTTTGTCAATATAACAATAAAAAGATTGAAGAGACAAGAAAATTCACTGAACTTCAGAAAAACTTTTTGCACCAAAAAGGCACAGACAGATTTTCATCCATTATCGGGTTCAAAATCGGACAAAGGGGTCCAAAAAACCGATCAGCCGTCAGGATTCTGAAACATACATTGAATCCATCATTCACATAAAAATTCGATCTCGTTAATTCAAAATAAAGAGTCTTTCTGTTTAGGTTTTTTTGTTCTTTGACTATTTCAAATTCAAGATAACAGATTTTTCTCCCATCCAATCCTACAGGAAAAAACCTCATTTACCGATCTTCTTCGAATCCTGATGATATGGAGATTTAATATGAGTTCATATATCTCCAAAAAGGTCTAAAAAGAAGATTTTTGGCTGCTGATATCAAATTACAACTTTTCTCAGCTCATATCATTATCAGATCACCTTTTTATAATTTCATCCGTCCAGCTAAAAATAAACAAGATGAATTTGTTAAAGTTGTCATGTTGAAGAGACTAAATTCCACAAGAGTTAGCAAAAATGCCTTTTTCCACCAACTGTTGAATCCGACTTCCTTTTAATAAAAAAAATGCACCAACTGCGTTTTCTCCAAAAATAGAATCATCAAACCACCAAATCCCATCAGATAGGCATAATTCCGTAATTTTTTTTCCTCGAGAAAGCTCTTATAATTGAGCGCGGTTTCAGAATTAATGAGCGCAAACTTCGGAATGTCCTATTTATAACTTCGAAGTTTTCTATTAATTAATGCAGGTTTAATTCCTTGCATAAGAGTTGAGACTCTTTGACTTACTTTTAAATTATTTAATTTACTTCTCAAAGGATGCAAGATCAGACAAGTCCTTCAGGTAAACCTGTTATAGGGACTGGTGAAAGCCCAGGAAAATACTTCAAGGCAGTCGCAAAGTGGGTTGAAAATGTTGACAAACTTGATAATGAGCTTGAGGAAATCCCGCTTTTCGGTCATTTGCCTCCAAGTAAAGATGGAAATACTACTACCCAAAGAGCAGAACCAGATACGCCGAAAAACCAACCCAAAGACAAAGGAGCTGAGGAAGTTGGTGATAATATTGATGTGAATCTAATGCTCGTCAATATTATGGAGGCCCTCAAGGAAGATGGGGCGGACAAAAAGCAACAATACAAAAAGAAGGAATACGCGCCTCTTGAAAGAGTCAAGAGATTGGATCCAGAACTTGAGAATCCTCCCGCTCCTATCCTTACAAATGGAACCAAGGACGCAAAATCAGATGATCCAAGCAAAGGCAACACCAATCGCAAAAACAATCCCAAATTTAATGATCTCAAAATCGTTGATTTTGAAAAAACTGTTAAAGATGAAATAAGAATAGAAGATGAAAACCAGACCAAAGAAGAAGAATTCATGTTGAAAACTATCGGATTCGGTGACACTCCAAACCAACTTTTCAACCCTTTTGCCAAATCTCTGTTCCCTTCCGATAAGATTAACGAAAGTCAGGTAGAGAATCAAGACAGACCCGAAAAAGAGCATTATTTCCGTCCTGATAAAACCAAAAAGGGAACTGCTCTCCTCTCACAAAATCCTAAACCATTCGACTCAATTCAATCCACTATCAATGACTTATCAGCAATCGCGGCAGACACAATTGTTCGAGATGGCCTTGACTCAAGAGGATCCTTTGCCCCTGGTATTCAACTCTTTGGAATGGCTAAAGATGCTGCCAGAGAGCAGGTTCTCACCCCAGGAGTGCAAATCATTGGATCACCAGAAAAGGTCGAATTGAATGACAACACCTTTGAGTCTGGCCCCAACAGAAAACTCGATACTGCACAGGGCAATCAACTTGAAGGTCAAGGCCAAGATCAAAACCATGACGGTTTCTCAACTGACAAAAATCGAATTGTTCCCTTCACAGAAGAAAGAGTAGAAGAAACTTTCAACAGATTATCTAAACCGAAAAGAAGTCGGTTCGATCCTTCCATGAAAGACCTCAAATCAGAATATAATTGGATTCAGGACCTTCGTGAGTATAATCAAAGTAGAGGCGACCTTGATCAGAATCAGACAGGAAGTCGCAAGAGAATTGGTAGTCTCGATGCTGACACTTTTAGAAATCGTACTAGAAATCACCTTGACGATGATGACAACGATGATGATCTCAACCGAACTGGCGAAAGAAAGAGTCGTGGCTCCATTGTCCTAGACATGGTTAACCGACTTGCCACCGATAGCAAGTGTGACTGTGGAGATGAAAATCATGAACATGGTAGAGGAAGATCCAGAGCCAGATCAAGAGGAGGAAAAGGAAATGATCCTCGAAGCAAATCTCATGGTTCCAAAGCCCATGGTCATCCAGATGATTCTGACCTCAACTCCCATCTCCGAAGCAATATCAATGGTACTAATGATCCAAACTCAGCACAATCAAAAAGCAAAGTAGGACAAAACACATTGGGAATAGATCAAACTGGCTTAGAGGAGGAAAAGGCAAATGGAGGACCCTATGGCTTTAAAGGAATCAACCCTGGTCATGGCAACCTGATTGATGAAACCAGAGACACAGGCTACCACAAAGACACCAGAAGTGGAGATTTCACAAACATTTTCGGAAACACCCTTTACAAGGACCATGAAAAGGACTTTAAACTCAATGACTTGATGAAAAATAAACTCCATGACAAATTCAATGAACGATCTTATCAACTCAGCAGGAAAGTCACTGGAGAGTCAGATTTGAAGTTCGATGAGGAAGAAGAATCTCCTTTCTTTGTCAAGTTCAAGAAAAGAAAGTTCGACGAAGAAGACGAATCTGTCCTCATTTCCCATAATGAGGAACTGATTGAATCTATCGAAATGGATCATGAACATGCCAAGTCTCCTCGATCTGATTGGTCAGAATCAAAAATTGAGTTGGAAGAAATTGATGAACCCATCTCGAACACCATGATCCACTTATTCGTTGGAATGAAGAAAAGAGTCAACAGAATGGAATATCTAATCCAAGAAGTCCGCAAGCCAGATTACACTCTCGACACATTCTTTGAAAGAAACTTGAAGCTCTTCAAAGGAAAGCTCCAAGTCACCAAAAACTTTTTCTTCATCTTCCTAATCCTCACTGCTGTCATGCTCTTCTTTGTCTTTGACACTCTCGTATTTTTTCCCTTTATCATCTCTTCTAATCGATCCCATAGAAAGCTAAAAACTTGTCAAGAGTTCAAAATGATAGTGAAAAATTGCTTGTTGCTAAATTGCTGGCTCCTGCAGCAGTTATTTTCACTTATTATGGCATGGCGCTTCTTTACATTCCAATGAAATGGCTCAAATATATCGTTGCAATTCCACTCCTCATATGTACTATTATCCTTGGAGTTGACCTTGGAGTAAATACAATTTTTCAAAAGTTTTTAATAATCCACCCACTTAGAAAACATTTATCGATGAGGATACTTTCCCTTATACAAGAGTATATATCTGTGCATTTATAATTGCAACAAATGCTTTTTGGGCTGCTACACGACTAATCAGAAAGGACATCTTGACTAGATATTCATGGGCTTGGTCACTCCTTTTCATGGTTTCGTGGTGTATTCTCTTGCCAACAGCCACCATTGGCTTTGCCATTTATGTGTCTGTTGTTTCAAGGAGATTTAATTATACTTGGTAACTAACAATCTCATTTCTTCAAACTCACTGACTTCTAGGGCACACGATCTTGCTTTGCAGATTGGAATTCCAACTATGCTCTTACTTTGTCTCACCTGGGTATATTACCATTTCAAATTCTTTGTTCCTGCTGCCAGGAAAAAATTACCTAAATCAGCCTCTTCTAATGCCAACGGTGCTGTCGAACCGCCACCTATTGCAAACCAAGCTGATGCTGAAGAAAGAATGAGAGAGCAATTCGCTGAAGTTTCTGATGATGGCGAAGAATCAAAGGAAGAAGAACCACCCAAGCCTCTCAAAGTGAGAATATATTTAACTGTCAAAACTGTCTTGAATAAAGTCTCTCACACCGCAATTATTGCCTCAAGTTTCTCATTGGGAGGATCTTTGATCTTTATTGAAGGAATGCTCCTCCTTTACGTCGCTACCGTCACCACAGGAAACTCTGAAGACCCAGTTCCTTCAGATGCAGCATTTTACTTGGCCATCGTTCTCTACTTCTTTATCCCCACTGCTGTCCTTTTCGGAATTCCAATTATTGCTACAAGCAAAAATCATGAAAAGAAAATGTTTTGGGTTCCTGTTGTTGCGATCCTTTTCCCACTTTTCATCACTATGCCCATTGCAAGCCATTTACTTGATCAAAGTGATGCTACCAATCCTATTGGTATCTTCTTTGCTCTGGCTCCAAGTGTTGTCATCGCCTTCTGGATCACAGTTTCTTACATCGGATTAAGAAGAAAAAAGACCAAATTTAGCTTAATAAGCTACATTTTCATTTGCTTCGTTATTCCACTTGTCGTTCTTCAACCTCTCATTGATACTGATGGTTTCAAAGCAGTTGCTGTTGCTCAAGGTTTCACTGCCTTATTCATCGCGGTTGGAGTTATATTGCTCGTTATTTTGATTGCATATTTGATTTCAAGAGGTTTACTAATCAAGGAGATTACTAAAAAGGACAGATTAAATACCGACAATTACAAGCTTATTAACGTTTTCAGAACCGATTTACAACCCTTTGGATTCTGGGCAAACGCTCTTGGGTTCATTGTAAACTTTACCATCTCTTTATATACTTTATTCCATGCTCCTGACAGCGCTCCCAATGATTTACAAGGATTGGCCCTTGGTCTTGCCTTCTGCTACATTATATTCTTTGCCTTCAATAACCTTGGACTCCATTTAAATACGATCGACAACCCTGAAATCTCCAAGTACGGGATCAAGAGTCTTTCAGCAGCAATCATTCAGTCAGTCCGAAGCAATGAGCTATACCATGAAATCCAAAAAATCATCGACTGGAATAATAGAATCATTGGATGGACCAGAATCTTTACGATCTTTACTGCCATCGTTTGTGCTATTGTTGCTCTTGGTGTCTCAACAAGCAGTGATTTTGCCCTCAACATGTTTGCAGCTATCGCTATTGGAGCTGTTATTATTCAACTCGTCTTTGAACTCTATTCTGGAATCAAAGAAAAATACAGCAGCATCGCCAGAGGAACTATTCCTATGATCCTTACCTACCTTTGGTTTGTTCATGCCTTGGCTTTCCCAAGTGTCCTTCACTATACCAGAGTCTTTTATGGTGATGATGAAAATAAAAGAAAGAGAATTCAAGTCCAACTTATTGTTCTTGTTTTTGTCATCACAGTCTCCCTGATTGCTATTATCGCAAACATTATCTTCAAGGGTATAGAGCTTGAACAAAAAATCAAATATATCCTGGCCTATATCAGAAAGCAATTAGAACATATTGCTGTTAAATCAGATTATTTTGTCCTTCAAAAGATATTTGACAATTGGATGGAACATGGAGAAAATAAACTCAGAAAAATGCTCGTCAACAGAGGTAAACCAGCTTTCTGGTGGCCCATTCCTGCAACTAATCCCAATACCAAATATTCCAAGGTCCTTCTTGATTTTGATGCCTATCAATACATGAAGCTGAGACTCAAAAAGAGACTTGAAAACCAAGACGGAGAAGGAATTGACACCACCAAAAAGATTAAGCCAGGCAAAAGCTGGCTCAAAAAATGCCTCAGCTGCCTTGGCTGCTGCTTCCCCTTCCTCTCTAAAGATGGCAGAACAAACGTTCTCGATGATGAACTCAATGAAGAAATCGAAGAATTGCTCGATCTCCAAATGCACGAAGTCCCACTCCCTCCCAAAGAAGACGGTGACGAAAGTGATGAAAGCAGCGATGATGAGTTTGATCCAGCAGACTTTGGAGATTGGGAAATCGAAAGCAAAATCGCTGAAAACAAATTGGAAATCACTGATATCAAGTTCAAGCCCTTGGACGAACGTGTTCTTAGAGCAATGATGTACTACGATTCAGGAATCAAGTTTGCCCACAGCGATAAATGGACTGTCGACTTCTTGAAATTCGTCTTTAGACTCTTTGCCGTCGGTAACTATAAGTATTTCAAAAAGAGATGGCTTGATTACATTGGATACAAGAGATTCATGATCCTCTCTGCCCTCACACTTGCCCCAGAATTCCCTGATTACATGATCGATTTGGTCTACACCCTTTACACTCACAATGTCGGAAGAGGAACAATTCAGAGAAGAGTCGACTACAGCACCAAAAAGAATCAAGCCAGAAAAAAGAAAGTCAAAAAGAACAAGAAGGAAGTCGAAAGAGACAACAAAATGAGAGTCAAAGTCTTCCCTATTTTCGAAGAAGACTTTGAAGGATTCTTGATCCATCTCGCCAAAAGAAGATTCCCTAACGAAATTAACGATAGAGATGCCTTGTTCAGACTAATCAGATGGCATTTATTCCCTAACTTCCTCCATCTCTTGCCATCCGTACAAAAGCAGTATCCCCATGAATATGATTATTTGCTCTTCTTGATTGACATGTATATGAAGATGGATGCAGAGGCTAAAGCAAAACTCGATGCTGCAGCCAATGCCAATGGAGAAGGGGATGGCACTAATCAAGACGGTCAAGATGGAGAAAATGGAAAGGACAAAAACGGAAATCAAGATGGAGAAAACAATGGACTCTTGAATCCTGACGATCCCAACAATAAAAATGGAAAAGGAGACTCCAAGTTGAACGATTCAAATGATCCCTTTGACCGAAAGAAAAACCGCAGCTGCTGCCAAAGATTTACATCCTGCTTGTGCAAAACACTTTCTGCAATTGGTGGCGCCTTTATCAAATGTGGTAAATATCTTTTCGGCAAACTTACCGACTTCTTCCTCAACTTCTTCTTCCTGAAAACAGATGCTCAAAGGAAAGCCGACAAAGAATTCGAAGAAACTCAAAGAAAAGCTGATAAAGAAGAAAAGGAAGAGGTTAAGAAAATCAGAGCTGATAAAGCTGCTCAAACCCAACTTGGTGACGATCCTGATGTCCTTGAAGAAGACCTCAACAAGCAAGGTCAATTCAGAAGAAAGAGAAGAACATACCCTCATAAGCCCAGTCCGGAATGGCCTGCGATCGTTGAAACTATCATCAAGTCTCTCAAAGATGCTGAAAACGATTATGAACGCAAAAAAGCCAGTGAAAAACAACCCTACTTCATTCCAAATGTTAGAAACATCTGTACTCTTTTAGCCAAAATCTTTGAAGTCTATTGTTTGGCTTGTATTGCTTTCAGAGTTGAAGTTCCTTGGGGCTGGAGTTTCCAAGAAGTCCTTTCTTTCCCCGGTGGTTTCACAGTAAATCAAATACTTTTTTCGATATCTTTCTAACCATTTCATCAAATAGAGCGCTTACAGAATGAAAATTTGGAGTTCACTTGCTTACTCAATCTTTTACTGTTATCTTGGTCTCACTTCCATCAAATTCGCCAAAGAAGGACTTTTAGGAGCTGTAAAATACCTTCCCTATCTTATCTCACCCCGAATAGGACAAAGCAACCTTGAAAGCTGGAGAATTCCCTTCGAGAGGTTTTGCTCATTCCCAAATTCTCATTCATTTCAGCACCACACTTTCAGTCTGGATTATTACCACTTTCCTTGATCTCTTTGCTTGCGATTTTTACCAGACTCCAAATGTCCTCTTTTACATGCCAGAAATTCAATGCGGATCTTATTTGCATCATTGGTTCATTGTATTGGCAGCTTGTGGCTTATTCCTATACTACCCAATCTCCAGTTTTCTTTATCCTAATCTCCAATACCTCAATGTTGGCAATGACTTTAAATATGACACCAGCTTTGTTGTCCTTTTCAACCAAGTGAAACTGATCATCATAGCTGTCACAATTTTCTTCCCATATGAAAATGAAGTGGTTATCCCACTTATCGTTTCAATCGCACTTTGGATTGGTCTTGCTCTCGTCAACAGAATCCTCAAGCCAAATGTCGTCAAAGTCTTGAATATTTGGGAAACGGGACTTTACTTTGGTGGTGCCTGGGTCAATGTTGCTGCCCTTATTGCCTATTTCAGCAAGAATACTGCTTTGTCTACTACTGTCTTGATCCTTGGTTTGATTGCCATAGCAGTCATCACCTACGCTATCCACCGTTATTATCGACTCCCTCATGACTATGAAGAAGTTTCTCAAAACAAAAAATCTGCTGTTGAAGAACCTGCTGAAAATGAAGAAGAATTTGAGCCCATTCATCCCATGCGTCCCAAGTATGTTTTTTGAAACTGATCCCCTCTAATCCCTTTCTAGTGCTCTTCCAGAAGAACTTCAATAATTTATCAAGACAAGACAATATATCATTTATACAATATAAAAATAATTATCAAAATTTTTGTCATGTTTAAAAGAATTTGTTGCTATTGTTAATTTTTTTGTATATACCCGAGAGATAATCTCCTCATTATATTGTATAAAGAACTTTGCTGAGTTAATTCAGAATTCACCCACTCACAACTTGTAGAATTCACAACTTCAATGTAAGTTTTTTTCTCAGTTAGTAATTAGAGAGACAACTTAAACCTTATAAATTACAATAATTTTTTGATTTGTATAACTGAATATGGACCGCAGTAAAGGCACTTTTTATGATCATAAGGCTCAAAAGGATGCCATCGGAGTCAGCTCACTCAAAATCTTTGATGGTGAAGACTTGAGTAACTATTTCCCTTCAAATCTCTTTTAATCTTTGGCCAGCTTATGGTGACAGAAAACGTATTCAGGCTTTACAACAGAAAGATTGGATCGAACAACAAATCAGAGAAAAACAAGAAAGACTCAGAGCTGAAAAGGAAGCAGAAAGGTTTCATCTTGAATAAAATGCGGTTTTTAACGCTCCTCTAGAAACTTTGCTAACCAAACTTTGGAATTGAATAGCATGAGAAAAGAATTGGAAGATGACTTCAACCACAAAAAGAAAGTCGTCACCAAGGCTTACATGGAAAACAACAGAACTTTTGTAATTAAAACACTCGTCTATCAATTTTAATCTTCAAAGGCTCAACACAAATCCGACTCTGATAGATATCAATTGGAGCAAGAAGATCAAAGCAAGCAAAACCACAAGGAGTATATCACAAGCCATGACTTTTATACTGAGAATACCGCCACCTGCCAAAGCCAACTGGCCCAACACAGAGTTATTCCTTACCACTGGAAAGGCATGAATGCCCACCAACGCCAAGAAATCCTCAACGAACAAGACAAGCAAAGAAAGGAAACTGAAAAAATTAAAAAGCTCAGAGAAGAGGAAGAAAGAATGTATGCCTTGCAAGCAGAAGTATAAATCTCTATTCTGCCATTTTACTAACTTTTTAAAAGCATCAAAGAAAAATGCAAATCCAAATGGAAAGAGAAAAACAGAGAAGAAAGGATGAGCTCCTCAGAAACCAAAAAGAATTCAATCTTCTCAAAAACGAAGAACAACAAATCAAAATCAAAACCATGTATGGCTAAGTAATTTTTCGGTTTGAACTGCGGTCCTCCTATGGGATCCTTTCGTTATTAGTATAACAAAAAATCTCTATAGCAGCTACTTATTTTTTATTTTAACATTACTACATAAATGTTTATTTGAGTAATCTTCATACAATTGTATTTATGTAGCTGATCATCATCCATCCTCTAAAAAGTGCCAACCATTCTCAAGAAATAGAGTTATTTTCAACTTATGGATTAATTCAATAATTAATTATTTTGGAATGATTTTAGAGAGCAAAGTAAAGTAGACAAATAAATGAGGATTTATATTATAAAATTTCATCAAGAAAAAAAAAGTGTTTTAATTTCTGGGAATTGAACCACATAATGCCTGACCGACGCTGTCACGATCAACATCAATGATCATACAGTCATTGTCTGACCCATACATTGCAGAGCCTCCTGCGAGTCTAGCGCTTCCATCTTCTGGGATCTTAGCGCAAAGCTCTTCAGAATTACTCAAAGCTTCCTGAACTGTATACAAACTACTATTATTCCCGCAGACATCTTCAGAAGCAGGTCCAAATGTCATGTCAATGATCTGTCTCTTGAGACAGAGAACATCTGTCACGCTTCCAGTGTACCAATCGTATAATTTACAACCATATCCAGGCCCGTAAAAAGCTCCTTGTACTCCGACACGGAGGATATCCCATTTGCCAAGCTTTGGACATAATTGTTTAATGTAAACTTTTGCCTCTTCCAGCGAAGCTCGGGCAAGCCCCAATGGGCATTCAAGGTTAGTATGAGAAACCTTTTGAGGATTTGAATAAGTTGTCTTGACACAAATTGCCTGATCTAATAGTCTTGGATCACTATTCAATGCTGAAAACCCATTAACACAGCTGATTGATCCTCCTTCTTCGACTCTAAAAGCCCCTGCGTAGGAATTATTTGCACAAATCATGTCTTGGAAATTTCTTGCATCTTCATAGGAAATATAAGAGTAGCTTTCTGGGCAAACATAAGATTGAACATTGGTCTCTGTCAGAACAATTGGAGGCTCTGTTGACGCATCGGCAGTTTCTTCTTGTGTGGAGGCCCCATTCGAATTCTCAAGAAAGTTTTCACCACCATCTGGCGAAGTCGATTGAGGATCAACAGTAACTGGAGGGGATGTTGAGATTCCATCACTGGGAGATGGTGGAGCAGTTACAACTGAACCTGTGGAAACTGGTTTAGCATGTGACCTAAAAAAATTAGATGATGGATGTTGAAGTAGAATTTTTACTTTGACGAAGAAGAGCTTGATGCCTTTTTGTTTCGAGGAATCAAAACTGCAAGACAGGTCACAAGGACAATAAAAGTCGTCACGACACAAAAAGCCAACAAAAAAAGGAGAAGAAATCTTCTCTTCTTAACTTTAATCTTCACCAGCATTCTCAATTAAAATTTGTGCTAAACTCCGGCGGTTTGGGTAATTTATATTTTCGCAATGTAACTGCTAGTTACTAGCTGAAAACATATCTTTCAGTCAACTTTTCAATTTTTCTCATTTCCCTCAGGTTGGCAGTCTCAACAATTTCAATTTGATTCGATGACTCTCTTTCAAAATTTTTGGCAGGAAAACCCTTCTCTCAAGATCGAAGAGAGATTATTTCAGTCAGAAGTCCCTCTCTAATACTTGAATCAAAATTTTATTTTGATCTTTTAAAACCTCCATCACAGTCAAAAACATTTCTTTCGCCATTTTTAAGAACAACGAGAGTTTTCAGAATTTGGTGAAAAAGAAAAGAAATATGTTTTCATTTTCAAAAAAAAAAAAAAAATTTTGAAGCCCTTTAAATAAAAATAATAAAAAAGAATGAATTTGGGATTTTTTTTTAAGGGAATCTGGCAAATTTTTTAAAAAAAAATTTTCAAAAAATTTTTTTAATTTTTTTTTTTTTTT
>Ga0182738_1004190_pt1 | contig 16057 bp, 12 predicted proteins | sample eDN5th30CBELigMG_FD_128876 | JGI IMG/M metagenome (GOLD analysis project Ga0182738, IMG submission 128876) | Enriched Miracle-Growth compost microbial communities from Emeryville, California, USA - eDNA 5th pass 30_C BE-Lig MG (version 2)... ... | reverse complement strand
AGTCCACTGACTCTTTTTTTAGTGCGCTGTTGAGCCTCTGCATCTGCCTCTTCATCCTGATCTTCTGCTTTCACAGCAGTGCTTAATCTTTTTTTGGGTAAATTTATTTGTATTTCTGTCTCGCTTTCTCCTGCCTGTTGTTGTTCTGTTAGTTTGGTCTTTTTTATTTGCGATTTTCTTCTTGTCTGACCAACACTCGTTGGACTTTTACTCTGCGATTTGTTTGCAGGGCTAATGTGACTGGCTTTTCTCTTGCTTTTTCTATTCTTTGTTGATTTGTTTGTTGATATAGGAGAATTGGATCTGGATTTCTTGGTTGGAGTGGCATTTCTTCCTGAGGCTTGTTTCTTATTTGAACTCTGTCTCTGGCTTGCAGGAGATTTAGTTTGGGCTGTCTTCTTTGCTGAGCTTCCTCTCTGATGTTCCTTTGCTTGTGAGCGCCCTCTTTGACCCGCCCTAGTTTGTTGGTTTGGAGATTTTTCTGTTGATTTCGATTTCTTGTTACTAGATTGGTTTTGGTCTTTTATTCTTGCAGATCTACGAGCGCTTGGAAGAGGAGATGAGTCATTGTCTTTCGAAGATTTAATCATTTTGGCAGGAGAAATAGCTTCAATTCCTTTGTGATCTGAACTTCTTCGAGTTGAAGAGCGACTGTTCTTGAATGAAGTTTGACATTAATTCAAAGGAAAAACGCTTACCTTGTTGCTTCGAGTGTTCTTTTTGCCGTGCCGAGTTTCCATTTAATATTTGGTCAAAGTTCTCTGTTTGAAATACTTTTTAATTTTTTGAAAATAAAGCTCATAAATTTGGCGACTTGATTCAATTCAAGAATCTGAAAGTTCGATCTTTCGAGAAAAAAAATAATACTCACTACTTTTCAAAAAAAAATAATTGTCTGAACACAATCATGACCATCATCAACTCTAGTCAACTTTTGTATCATGAATCAAGCAAAAAACACTTTCCGATCTTTAAAAAAAGTTTCAATTTTAAATCAATCAAAGTCAAAAATTGATTGATTAGATCTTCATCGCACTGCACTTTTCGAGAGGCTTTCGAGGATAGTTATGAAATTATGTGTAAACTTTAGATCTATCGAACCTACTACGAATATTAATTTATCAGTCTGATAAAACAACTTTTTTAACTTTCTCTGAAATTTGAATAAAAGATGATTAATATAAAATTTTAAAGACTAAAAATTTGATTTCCCAAAAGAAATGTCGAAAATCCAGAAGATTCTGCAATACAGATTTTCCAATGATGCAATGGAGCATGAATACTCTTCTATCAAGGCTCTAGCTATCCCTCGAGACTTTTTGGTAAAAAGATTTCCTCTTCCTGATTGTTTCTTATTTATTTTAGCTCAGTACACTCTTCATGTTTGTAATGAATGTTTTACTTTTTGTGCCTGCAGTCGTTAATACTGATATCCCTGATATTTTAATTTCTTCTTGTACAATTTTAGTGTTGTTTCTAGTCTTCATGGTTAGAAGATGGTTGGGCACAAAGCTTCAATACCTGACTATTTTAGCTCTCTTTTCATATATTCTGGGCAGAATCCTCCTGATTAAAAGCCATTATTCAGCTTCTTCAAAAGTTTCATTATTTTTTCAAGGATATGGCTTTGCTGCTGTTCAGTTCATTATTATTAGCAGGTTCACAAGATTCGCACACCAAGTCTGTGCTGCTTTTATCCTCTTCACGCTTAGGGTGAGTATCGTCTATGGCTACATAGATTCATCAGCCTTTCGAGGAATAACCCTTGCCAGACAGATTGCTGTTGATACATTTATGGTTGTTATGCTTTATTCAACTGAAAAAAATAATCGAGATGTCTTCAAGATTTTTTATGAAAATCGAGAAGAGCTCGTCAAATTCAAAGAGCTTCTGGCTGACTCTTTGCCTCAAGCTATCACAATTGTTGATTTAAAAAGCCTCAGATCCCTCTTTGCAAATAACGCTTTCTTAAATGCTTTTGAAAATTCAGAAGCAGGAAATGAAAAGAGCGTCACAATTGAATCCTTTCAGTCAAAGAATTCCTTTTTGGCAAATATGGCTGTTGACCCAAAAACTGTCCGAGAAATAGGAGTTGTACATTCGGAGTTTCAAACTCTCAATATTTTGGATGACATAGTTAGCCTTGAGCAAATTGTCAAACTTATCATTCAAAAAGAAATTTTCACAAATAAGACGATTTCAGTTAGTGCTGTTTCTGGCTCTGATGAAAAGCGAAGATCTTTCGAAATCACTTTAAAGAGAATCAAATGGGACACAGAAGATGCCGTTGCCATTATTTTAAATGATATAACCTATCAAGAAAACCTCATCGCTCTCAAAGTAGCAAACAAAAATAAAGATAAAATCTTAGCCACAGTCTCTCATGAGCTGAGAACACCTTTGCATGGAATTATCAACCTTCTGGAATTTACAGAAAAAAAGTTGGACAATAATGAAGCGATTGAAAATCTATCTCTCTGCAAAGACAACGCCACCCTGCTTCTAAGTCTTGTCAATTCAATTTTGGACTTGCACCAAATTAGTACAGATAAGTTGAAACTGAACATCACAGAGTTTGATCTCCGAAAATCTTTATCTCGCACTCTTCGCCTTTTTCAGTTTCAGTGTCATCAAAAAGGACTCTATTTGAAATTTCAGGTCTCAGAGAGGGTTCCGATCAATATTGTAACGGATGCTGATAGATTGAACGAGATTCTCATCAATCTTGTTGGAAATGCTTTCAAATTTACTTTAAAAGGAGGAATCAAAATCGAAGTGGAGGAAGATCCTGAAAGCTCTGGCAGATTAAAATTTGCTGTAATTGATACTGGTATTGGTATCAAAGAATCTGATCAAACAAAGTTATTTAAAATTGGTGGGAAGCTTGAAGATGAAGCCAGTGTCAACAAGCATGGAGTTGGACTTGGGTTAACAATTTCTAACGCTCTGGCTGCCAAACTAAATGGAACAGAAGAACAAGAAGGAATTCATTTAGTGAGTAAATACGGGGAAGGAAGCAAGTTTTATTTTTATATTTTGCAAGATCTTAATCGGATCCAACAAGAAAAACCTCAAGATGATAATAAACATATTGATAACCTTCTGAGGCAAAGCTCTGATAGTCTGCCTGAGGTTTCATATCATGAAGGAACTGAAGATAATCATCTCGCTTTCAAGCTTCGAAGCTATACGATGCCTGAAGGAGTTTCGAGTCAAGAGCTCAAACCTCTTGCAAAAGAGCGCTCAGTTTCACCAAGTAAGCATGTCAAAGATCAAGTCACTGGAAGTCTTTTCCGAAATCAAGAAAGCATAAATACCTTTGACAGGGAGGGAGACAAAGCAAAAAATTCAAAACCAATTTTTGCATCCTCTGACTCTTCAAATTCTTTAATCTTGGTTGTTGATGACAATCCCTTCAATATTATGATTGCGGAAAATTTGCTCAAAGATCTTGGTATTAGAGTTAAATCTGTCTTGGGAGGGTCTGAAGCGATCGAAGCAGTTCAACAAAGTTCTCATCTCGGTGAAAATATTAAACTCATTCTCATGGACTGTCAAATGCCTCTGATGGATGGTTATGAAACCTCAAGAGCATTTCAGACCTTGATGCAAAAAAGGGAAATCCCACAAATTCCAATTATTGCATGGACTGCAAATAATAGTAAAGAGGATATTCAAAGATGTTATGATGCAGGAATGATTGGGTATCTTCCTAAACCAACTTCACAAAAGGCTTTGATCAATATTCTAGCTGATTTCGGCTTGGGAAAAAATAAAAATGAGGAGATATAAAAGGTTTTTCTCATTTTAAATTTGTATTTATTTCTACGTATCTTTATATTCTGTTTTGCAAAAATTTGAACTCAAAAAAATTTACCGATTTTTTCCCAAAGAAAAGTCTCTTGTTCAAAAATGTTCGAGATAAAATCAATCTTCCAACTGGAATCAAAGTAAAAAATTATTATTCTCTTGGAAGAATATATTTCAATGGAGATCACGGATTTTTGTATTGAATGAGCGAATGAATGGGATATCAATATTCTACATATATAACCTCATCGGTCAAAATAGAGGATTTCTTACATTAAAGAGATACAATAAATCGTTTTTAGAAAGGTGAAGCTGAGGGGGCCATTTGCTTTTGTAAGTCTGAAGTATCAATGCTAACCAATCTGCTTAAAGCTTCTTCAAACACCATAAACATAATTGCTGCAGCAAAGAACATTGAAGCGTTTCTGATTTGAGTGAATCTTCTCTTCTTCTTGTCATTGGAGACAGGGGAGAAGAAGTTACGGAGGCGTTGAATGAGCTTGGTCAAAGTGTTTGATCCAGTGGGAGCAATAGTCTTTTTTTCCATTTTTCAAGAAAAGATTTGCAAACTAAAATTTGAGGCTTAAAATTTTGAATTATATTTAAAGTTTTGGATTAGGCGAAATATTTAAGTATAAACTCAGAATTCAAGTCTGATTTACCAACGTTCGAATCAGATTAATAAATTGATCACCTGACTTATGTAATGCCATACTTTGGAACTCTTGAAAGAAAAATGTGAAAAATTATCAAGGTCTTTCTTTATTTTTTCGACTCGGTTGGCTCAAGTCAAGTCTACATATGAACCAAACAAAAAGATAAATAAGCAAAATTTTTGATTTTGCTCAAAAATTTTATCAAGCATTTTCCATGAATATTTTTTATTTTTCCACTGTTTGGCCTCAGCTAAACATTTCTGCAGGTATTACGGTAAATTCAAGTCGAAATAAGAATTAGCTAGTGTTCGTGTTTTTGGAATCCTTGATTCTTTATTGAATCATGGGGCAAAAATAACTTTTGTAAGCTCATCCAGTACGTCCAAGCTCAGATTAAGTGGCCTTGGACAATATGAACAGGTGAAATCAATTGCTATCAATCCAAATAATGTTGATGATATGACAAATCTTTTTGAAAATCCTGGAAGCACACCAGATGTGGCTATATTTGACACTTTTGTTTCTGAAGAAATGTTTAGGTATGTTTTTGTCAGTTTCGTGAATAATAAAAGAAAGTCCCATGGTCTATCAACATTTTCCTAACTGCCTCCGAGTGCTTGATAACCAAGACTTCCATAGTCTCAGACAAAAAAGACAGAAACAACTCCAAGCGAATCAAGAGTTGAACTTAGGTTTATTAGTTGTTCTACGGTCTCAATCTTATCTTTGAAAAAGACGTAATCAGTGCTTTTCCAACTCCATATCAGGATGAACATTGTGCTAGAGAACTTGCCAGTTATTACAGATCAGATTTGACACTATTTTGTTCTGATTATGAAGCCATGAAAGTATCTGAATTGTTTAATCTCAGAAACTCTGGGGTTATCACCTTCTTTTATCCCAAGTCGCAAATTGATTCGAAGCCAAAGTTCAGCTTCCATCGAAGAAAAGATTTTGTTTGGATTGGTAGATTTTATAGAATTCTTTTTTTCTGAAATTCAATAGGGAACTTTGGACATCCACCAAATTTGGACGCTGTGAAATGGATAGTCAAAGACATCTGGCCTCAAATTTCAAAGGCTTTACCTGGAGTCGAACTCCATTTATATGGTATCTAAGATTTCTTGCTTCTCATCTCATTCAACAGGATCGAACTTTTCAAAAGAAATTACCGAAATGGAATCAGCAACAATAAAATGCAGAGTAATCTGAGCCGAATTTCCTGATTTTACTTGAAATAGGGTCTTATGAAGAGCCTAACAGCTCTTGAAAAATATAGAGTCATGCTGTCACCGTTAAGGTTTGGAGCAGGAATCAAAGGGTAAAATTTTTCCAACGCACCTCCTAAAATTTATCTCCAAGAAAAATCACAGATAGCTGGGCAAACAATCTTCCTGTCATTACGACTCCAATTGGCTGTGAGGCAATGTTTAAAGAAACTGTGACCAAGAGCAGCAGCCAAACTCTCAAAGAATATTATAATTATACAAAAGATTCAATGAAAAATATTCAAGAATTAACTTTTGGAGGACTTTGTAACAATTATGGTATCTTTACTTTTCCTTCAAGCCCAAATCTCATTATAGAGGATGACAAAATCTGTAAAGACGCAATTTCTCTTTACGAAGACAGAAAAATTTGGGATTCTTGTTTACAAAAGGGAAAAGAAGTTCTCGAGAAAAGGTTCTAATTTCAATAATTATTTTGCATTTCTAATTAAGAAGGATGGAGTTCACCCATAATGAAGATTTATTAATAAACTACCTTCAAGATTATCAAAACAATCTCTGCCATGTTCGATCGCAAAATCACCTCCAAGCTTTAGTTTGGAGTGAAACTCTCAGATCCCATGAAAAATTATCTAAATATTTGTTTGAAAAAAATAAAAATAAAAATTTATAAAATGCATCATTTGAAAAAAAAATTATTTTGTTTCATTGTTTTCAAAACTCATTCATGTAAAAATGAAAAATTTCATTATCATATTATCGAAAGTAAAAATTTTTTCCTGAAAGTTTTTGTCGAACCATTTTATAGAATGAATGGAAGGTACATACTATTGTACATTATTTTGAGCAAATTACAGGAAAAATTGTCCTTTATTCATCTTGAGCATCTACCAATGTGCTTCTGTTGTTGTGTCTCCGAAATCTATCTTGTGATCTCTCGTCCAATGCTAGTTACTGAAATTCTAGTAAATTTATATTCTAATGGAAAAGGAATTTAAGAAAAAAGAAAAGGAATATATACACAACCCGTCGTCATCCTCACTGGCGTCTAAACAAAATTAGCCAAGGTTTATTTTAAATCTTTACCCATAAGAGATTCTTCCAAACCATCTGCAGAAACTCCAACTATTCTCATTGGGCTGCAGATTGCTGCTTGTGCTCTCACAGCAAGGGCAATTGTCTCAGCAAATTCGTTTCTCTTATTTAAGAAATTTTGCTCAACCTTTATATTCTTTCTGAAATGTCATTAGTTCCTATGATGTCGGAAATCATTTGTACCCAATTTGTGCCTTGGTAAATTGGCTGAATTTGTTCATTGAGGGCTTGACTAAGGTCTTTGTGCCTCTAAAACAAGTCTTGAAAAAGGTGTTCATATCCCTTGATGATTAAATGTTGCAATAAATTATTTAATTTTAATTGTGATGAAAAACATTTGATTTGAAAATGGATATTCTGTCTGTTACAGAAAATACAACTAAATAATTTTCAACTTTACCCTTTTGAATATCTCTTGCTAACTTGCTTGAAAATCCAGTTTCTCCTTTAGCAAATTCAAAAACTTTTTTTTTGTCAAACAATTCTATTTTTTATTAAAAAAATGATTTCTCAAAACAATTTTAGACAATCTACCTATGAACTCTCAAACAATAAAAAAATTCACTACGAAGAATATTTTGACGAAAAGATTGTTTGTCAAGCATGGCCATCATCCCTTTATTTTATGGAGCTCACACTTCACTTTCCAGAAATAGTTTGCTCAAAGAACGTATTGGATTTAGGTTGTGGCATCGGTTTAGCAGGAATCGTAAGACTCTGTCAAAAGCTTCCTATTTATTTCCAAAGGCTGCATTGAAGTGCAAAGCAAACTACGTCGCTTTCTCAGATTGTAATCCATTCGAGGTGACAAATGTTCTCATCCAGAAAAACTTGGAAAAATTAGTAAGCAGCCCTTTTTTCTAAATCCACCTAAATAAAAAGGATGTTAAGGGCAATTTTGACGTGATCCAATGTGATTGGAAAAACCCCTTTTCACAACTGGGCTTTTTTCAATCAAAATCATTTGATGTTGTCATTGCAAGTGATTGTCTATATGAAAAAGTAATATAAACGGGTTCTAAATCCTCACCATCTTCCTAGGAGTTGTATTTAAGTCTGTTTGGTCTCTTGGCTCTTCTTTCGACTTACAATAAAAAAATGGGAATTTATTTGATCTATCAGGAGAGAGGAAATAATGACCCTATTTTCTTGCATTTATCAAAATTCAATTTAGTTGCAAAAGAGCTTGGGTTTCCAGATTCGAAATTTGTCGCAGAACTCAATAGCAAATACTCTCAAATAAAACTTTTCAATTTAACTCTAAAATCATCCTAAAAACTCTTTTCTTCTCATCTCAATATTTGAAATTCTCTCATATAGTTTATAAAATACTTTTTAAATCATCGATATGATTTTATTAATCAGCGGTATTTTAGCTTTCTCGTTTTTCACTGTCAACATCCTTCATTGGATCTTCTTAAATACATATAAAGTCAAATTCTCACCAAAAGACTATGGCCTGAATTCTTGGGCTGTGATTACCGGTGCCTCAGATGGTTTAGGCAAAGGATTTGCTCATGTTTTGGCAAAATACAAATTTAAGATCTGCTTAGTGGCGAGAAATCTGGAGAAACTTGAAACTGTAAAGAAGAGTATACTTGAGAAGTATCCAAACACTGAAATCAAGTGTGTTGTTGCTGACTTCAAAGAGTCACTCAAAGATGGATTTTATGAAAAAATTCAAGAGCAATTAAAAAGTCTAAATATTTCAATGCTTATTAACAACGTGGGCGTTGCTTCATTAAGCTATTTTCACGAGACTCCTGAAGATGTTGTAGACGATTTACTCACTGTAAATATTTTTCCCCAGACCTTGCTCACTAGGAAATTAATCCACCAATTGCTTTCAAGAACAAAAGACAATAAATTCAAGTCTGCAGTCATCAATGTTTCATCAATGGCAGGAACCAAACCTATTCCTTATGATACTTTATACAGCGCCACTAAAGCTCTCAATGATTTTTTCTCAAGGGCTCTGAGTATAGAGTTCAGACAAAAAATTGATTTTATCTCCCTCAGACCCTTTTGGGTTTCGACTCCAATGGCTTTTGATAGAAAGCCTGGATTTGATACGATTACACCTAAAGAGTGCGCTGAAGGATGCTTAAAAGATCTTGGAAATAAAAATTACACTTGGGGTCACTTCAAGCACGAAGCACAAGGAATTCTTTTTCACTGGCTCCCAGAATGGACTGTTCTCTTTGTTCTAAGGTTTGTCGGACCTCTCATGGCTAAAGAAAGAGAAATGAACGAGAGAGAATATCTACTTAAAAGGAAAATCCAATCTTGAAAAATGACATATCTCTAACTTCTACCTCAATCATCTTCATTGTCTTCATTTTCTCCATGAATAAATTTTTAAGAAAGAGAAAGTATGATTATATTCGTGACATTATGACGTTTCCCTCCATCTCTGATAATTTTCTGAAAAAAATTTGGACAATAAAATTATTAATTTACCAAAAACAAATAAACAGGGATGCTGCAACAAGCTCTTAAAGGATTTTCCTATCTCTTTTTTGTCAAAATTCTCACAAAGGTTATCGATATTTTTATGAACATCTCAGTCATCAGAAATATTGACCCGAAAACTTTTGGTAAAGAGTCCATTATTGCTTGCTTTGTTCATCTATCCCAACTTAGGTTTAATGCTGTATTTCAGTTTACTTGAAAATCTGAGTTTGTTCTGGGTGAGAGCATGTTTAAAGAATTCTTACTTGAAAAGAACTATTCATCGAACTGAAAATGATCAAGAAGTCACTGAAGAAGAGTTAAATGAAGTGGTTTTAAACTCGGCAAGAAATATGGTTTTATCCCAATATTATTTTTGACCCTCAAATTTGAAAGATGACATTTGGAATTTATCTTACAATCCTCTGGTCTGGAATTCTTTATGGAGTTTGGAGTCATCTCTATGGAGGACTTGATTCAAACTTTTCAAAAGCTGTTGCCCTATTTTGCATTGGAGCCATTTTTGTACACAAAAAAATTTTATCATCTCATTCTCTCAACAGGAAAGTATTCAAGATGCTATGCTTGTAAAGGCTCTTTTGAATTTTGACTATGGACTTGTCGCTCTAACTGAAGTCACTTGAAAACTCAAAATTTGTTTACTCAATAACCTAGGGGATTGCAATTTCTCTCAAGACTGTTGTGCTTTTCTCAGCTGTTCATTTCAATCTCATTCCAACTGTCATCGCTTTTGGAATCTCCTATGCAGCTTTTGGAGCAACAAAGGTCATATCTACACAATTTTTCAATAAAACAAAGTCATCTCTATTTATTAAGGTCTTTCTTAACAAAAAAAAAGCAATATGGGAAAGTTTCATCAAATATTCATTCCTGTTAACCTCGATACAACTTCAGCAGTTGCAACTAAGAATGCAAAATATGTCCACCCTGGTAAATATTTCGAGAAATTCATCAACTTTAACAACATCATAGATATGTTTAATATAAGCATCCAAATCACTTTAGTAGCAGTTCCAAAGTTCCTGCTGCAAGAAGTGCAACGAATAATTTTGGCCAACTTCAATCTAAATGTATTCTTTGAAACTACCTCTCTAGGTTTAACTTGAATTCTAGCAAATTGTTAATGGAGAGTATATGCTCATTTCAGCAATTGGATCCATTATTCCCAGATATTTATATTATCCTACAGAGGAGGTTTGTTATAATCTCTTTGCAAAACTTGACCAACAGAGCTCTGGATCAAATTACTCTAAACTAGGAAATTACGAAATAAATATCCTCCAAAAAATCTATAAAATCTTGAATTTACTTGGCTGCCTAATCATTGCATTTGGAATAAATTATACAAGAGCTCTCTTGGATTTCTTTTACGGTGGGAAGTGGAGCTCAGATGTATGATTTTCTTGTTTCACTTTATTAATTTCTAGTCTCTGATCTCTGGGTTGACAGTTTACTGGTTCTACGTCTATCTTATGGGAATAAATGGTTTGTCAGAGAGCTTCTTTTTCTCTACTGTCGGAGTGAATTATCTGAAAAAATATCGATACTTTATTATTGGAAATGCTCTCATCTACATTCTCACAACTTATCTCCTCCTTCCTTATGGCGTACTGGGCATTATTGCAGCTGACATTACAAGCATAGTAAATTTTCTTTTAAAACAAGATATTAACATCAGTAGATTATCAGAATTGCAAATTGCATCTATTATCTCAATTTGAATTTAACTGGAACAATGAAAACTACAGATTTTATGATTTCAACGCTTCCACATAAAAAATACTTAGCAATTATTTCTGGGACTTTCGTTTTCGCTTTTTCCACAAAAGGCTGGTATACAAGCTCATTCCTCAGAATCCTTGAAGGAATTTGTAATAATCTTTTTTTGAATCTTCTTTTTTAATTAATTTATAGTGCTTGGGATCATCAACCTTTTCGCAATCTATAAAATCCATAAAGATGATATTCTTCAAATTCTCGAAGAAAGAGAAAAATCTCGCTTAAAAGTAAATAGGGAAACTTATGATCTGGTTAGTTTAGAAACTGCATAATTTGAATTCGCGCCAATAAAACTGTTATTCTATTATATCCTCCTCATTTTAGAGTTTGATTTTTCCGCTTTTTATAAAAAACTTAAAAACTCAAATCTTCTCTTCTATCCTGGTCTTGAACCAGTTACCATTTGTAACATTTTCTTCCTCAACCTTATTAACTTTTCTCAATATTTTCCTTCACATTTATTCCAAATATTATTATAATTTTCTCTTCAATATCAAGTTCTCTCCTTCTTTCAAATCGTCATCAAATAATTTCCAAAACCAATCCAAAAAAATCCCCCGAAAACTCCAGATCAAGACAAATCGACCTGAAATTGTTGAATCTCCATCTTCCGCCAGAGTGCTTTCTGGCAGGAGATTTTGGAGCCAATTTGAAGATTAGAGTTATTTTCCTTCTTTGCGTATTTTGTGAACCAGTCTTAATAGAGCCTAATTTTAGAGCCAAAACTTAACCTTTGCAATATATATTTCTGAAATTTCTTGAGTTTCAATGATATTCAACCAAGAAGCAGATTCACCGCAAGCAACTTCTCCTTATGCACAAAAACCAGTTTTCAAATTACCAGCCTTAGGGGCTGGCTCAAAGTCAAATATTGCAAGGAGAACCAAGTCCACTACAATAATCAAGCCCTACTATAATCACTTTCCAATTGATAAGAACGGTAACGAACCCCAAACCAGCACCTTGAAGCAGAAAAACAAAGTTTTTGGGCCCTTGAGTCCAGGAAAACCCCTTTTAACGTAAGAAAATTATTCCAACTCTCAAATATATCTGATGCTTTCCAGCTGGAATCAAGTAGAAGACCTCAGGCAACAAAACGATTCCCCTTTGTTCAAATTCGAATTGCATCCAAAAATCAGTGCTCATAGTCCTCAGCAAGATCGCAAAAAATCAAATGATCCTAAAAGAGCAAGTAGAGAAAATTTGAAAATTTTTGTTTTAAACATTTCTTTAAGGCCCAACTCCGAGAAGAGCAGGCTTCAATCGATCTTCAATTCCTGAAAAGAATACAGAGTTGAAAAAAGCCAAACCAAGGCCCAAACTTAGTACTCTCAAATCAGTCTGGGATGAGCCTATCTCAACCTTTGACTCTGAAAGCCATTTGAACTTTAAAAGCAGGATCGAACTTTCCCCAGGCAAACCATTAAATCATGGAAAAAAGAGAAACCTTTCAATCTCTGGCATTAAAAAGTTTTTTTCTTTAATAAATTGGTTTTAATTCTGTAAAGCATTTCAAACGTGGATCGAAGTGATGTTGAAGCCAAAGGTTTTCTTCGAGATGACAATGTAACGCCAATCATCGATATTTTGGCTGGTCTTCAGGAAGCAGAGTATCAAAGCCCCAAAATCAACTATGAGCTCATGAAGAGAAAAAGTGTGAATACATTAGTACTGCAGCAAAATAAAAAAACCAAACCACCATCTCCTCATATTAAAAACCATAAATCTTTCTCTCAATTACCTCGTGCTGATGTCAAGGAAATGATTAGTCCTTACCGACTCACAGGGAACCAAGATGTAAACGGAATTCACAGAAATAATATCCTTGACCATGACCCTGAATCCCTGACTGTCATTGATGATATCTCCAAAATGAGTAAAAGCGCATTCTACAAAAAAGTAGGATTTATTCTATCTTCCTGCCTCATTTATTCAACAGGAAGTGAATTGTGTTGTCAGTTACGATTACAAAACTCGTGCTGGAAAACTTCCTGGCAATATGTTCAAACCAAACCAGGATAACTTCATTACGTTCCCAGATTTTTGTGGCGATTCTTCAAAATCACTTTTTGCAGTGTGTGATGGACACGGAGCAAAGGGCCACCTCGTTTCAAATTTTATTCGAAATAATCTTCCAAGTTTTTCCATCATTACTATGAAAATCACTCACTTTCTCCTAGAAAATATCGAAGCACAATATAATGGAAATAATCAAAACATCCCTGAAATCCTTAAACAAGGATTCCTCAGGACTAATGCTCAACTTGCAACCTCCAACATTGATGCCAGGTTCTCCGGAAGCACGTTGGTTAGCGTTCTAATCTCAGGTGAAAAGCTATGGTGCGCAAATGTTGGTGATTCGAGAGCAATCTTAGTCAGATGTGTTAATGATTCCTGGAGTGCTCATCCATTGTCGAATGATCATAAGCCTGGGAATAGTGGAGAACTTGAAAGAATTAACAATTCTGGAGGCCGTGTTGAACCTTACAGAGATCCAAATGGAAATCCGATCGGTCCAGATAGAGTATGGCTCAAAGATGACAATGTTCCAGGCTTAGCAATGTCAAGATCAATTGGAGATTTTGTTGCAAATAGAGCTGGTGTCATTGCTGAACCAGGTATTTTGATAACTAAAATGCTCCCTCATATTTTTAGAAATCCTCAAATTCGGCCTGACTCAAGATGATAAATTCATCATCATAGCTTCTGATGGTATTTGGGAATTTTTGTCAAACGAGCAAGTCATGGACATAGTTGTTCCACATTATAATAGAAACAACTTGAATATGGCATGTAAATGTCTTGTCAAACTAGCTCTCGATCAATGGAATTTAGTAAATTTCTTTTCTTCCAAAATCTAATCTCTTTATTAGGAAGGTGATATGGTTGACGATATCACTTGTGTGATGATTAGTCTCAAAGTCCCTTCTCCTAATTAATTATTAATTCATCCTGTTGAAAAATTTCAAACATCAAATTAATCGTATACAATCTTCAGTGTTTTTTATATTCCATCTTCTCTTTTTTGTTCTATGTATAATACCTTTTTTGATTTTGATTTTGATATTGTGATATAAATAATATAAATAATAACAAATATAAAATAAATCAAGAGACTGTTCTTTTGAAAGGTTTTTTGTCAAGAAGGCGAAAAATCAAATATAATAATTATCTTTTCATATATAGCAAATAATCATCGTATTATATCAAACCAAGTATTAATTTTATTTTATTGTTTTTGTTCTTCTTCTTCTTGAGGTTTCACTCCTTCTTCTTGAGCAGGAATTTCTTGTTGAACACTAGGCTCTGGTTGAATTTGAATAATTTCTCCTTGATTGGTTCCTTGTTGGGTATTTTCTTGCTCTTGTCCTTTTTCTTTATCTTTCTTTCCGGTAATTTTCTTCCAAAAACCAAGAGTTGATTTGACGGTTGTTTCCCATCCCTTTGAGATTAATATACACCCAGCATCGTTTATTATTTTACTTGAACAGCTGCATCAGAGACTTTAGTCATCAATTCATCACGATTTGCCTAAAATTCCATTGAGATAATAGTTTTCCCTACTTCAATACCCAGGCTTCTTTAGTTTTTTCGATGGATTGTTCGACAGCAATATAGGTTTTCTCACCAACTGAGGCTCCAAATTCAACAACTTCATTAGTCAAATTGGGATCATTAATTTTGTTTGCAATGGTCTTGGCTCCTTGGACCATTGAGGTTCCCAACTCAGAAGCTCCTTGTGCCACAGATTCAACTGTAATCTTCTCAAGGATAGTTCCACTAATCAAAATTACAAAAATACGCTCAAACGACTCTACTCTTGAAACAGCTTTTTCTTTTCCTCTAATCCAATTAATAACAAAATATTTAAGATCAATACCTCCAGTTGAGCTAACTTGGTAGATTGGGGCAAGCTCTGCAGCTTCCTCTTTTGATGGAGCTTCTGGAACAGGTTGTTCCTGTGAAATGGCTTTCAACTTCATAATTTTAGAATTTTATGGTAAATTGAAAGTCAATACCATTTCTCTGTAATACACTCCTGCCTTTGTGCGGAATTTATAATCAATTGGTCGATCCAATGGAATCTCAAAGTTTCTGAAGCATGCCCAAAGTGCAGCATTTCCTCCGTTTTTCATCAAAGCAAGTTGTTCATCAGACCTATATATTCTCAGCAATCATTACTATATTCATATGGTTACCAAGAGTCTAAAGCAATAGATCTGATAAGAGAGACTGAAGGACCAAATCCTCTGTGTACATTGGAGCAACCCAAACAAAGGAAGATACCATTATTGACAGAAACCCATTGGCAGTTTGGTACACCTTTCAAGTCAGGTCAGATTAAAATTCACCATCACGCCATCTTTACCACACTCAAAACAAGAATTATTTTCTTGAACTTGAGAAATCTCTTTAAATGTTTCTTGAACAGAGGCTTGCATATTTCGCAAATAAATAATTAATTAACTAGTGATCTGATTCTTATAAATTCACTATATTATAATTTCTTCAAAATGAACTTTCTTTTTTGGTTTCAATTATTTTTTGTGAGGGATGAATGAGAAATCAAGTGAGAATAAAAAAAAAATTATCTGACCTTGTTCTTCTGATTTCTTTTATTTAAAAAAAATTTTCATTTCTTTTTCAAAAAATCTCTACTAAACACGAGGAATTTTTTCCCCTCATGATAACAAAAAAACATACCATTTGAATTCTATTGCAAAACTTCTTTCAGTTGAAGCAAAGAATTTTGATCATTATGAGAAAAACTTTTTTTTTTCAATTAATTAAGAATATTTAATAAAATCCTTTTTTAATATTTATTCGATGCCAAAAAAATTTTTTTGAAATGTGAAAGCACCACAACAGCAATCTTTTCTTATCAAGAGAACAATTTTTCTATCCTGCGTATTTTCCTCTGAAGATTTTATCTCACCACTAGAAACTATTTTATAGCCATAAGGCCTTGCTTCTAATTTTAATTTCAAAACATCGCATCTCTTGTAATTAAGTATT
>Ga0182738_1004189_pt1 | contig 16060 bp, 13 predicted proteins | sample eDN5th30CBELigMG_FD_128876 | JGI IMG/M metagenome (GOLD analysis project Ga0182738, IMG submission 128876) | Enriched Miracle-Growth compost microbial communities from Emeryville, California, USA - eDNA 5th pass 30_C BE-Lig MG (version 2)... ... | reverse complement strand
CCGCGTTTCTAAAATCGCAAGCCGACGAGATTGGCTATCCCGTCTTGATCAAAGCCAGCGCCGGCGGTGGCGGCAAGGGGATGCGCGTGGTCGAATCCTCGGAGGCCTTTATCGATGCGCTGGCCTCTTGCCAACGCGAGGCGGCGTCCAGCTTTGGTGATGATCGCGTCCTGATCGAGCGTTATCTGCAAAAACCCCGGCACATCGAGATCCAAGTGTTTGCCGACATCCATGGCAATTGCGTGTACTTATTCGAGCGCGATTGCTCGGTGCAGCGTCGTCATCAGAAAGTGATCGAAGAAGCCCCCGCGCCCGGCATGACGGAGCAACGCCGTAACGCCATGGGCGAAGCTGCCGTCGCTGCCGCTAAAGCCGTCGGCTATGTGGGTGCAGGCACTGTGGAATTCATTGCCGAACCAGACGGGCGTTTTTATTTCATGGAAATGAACACCCGCCTGCAGGTAGAGCATCCGGTCACGGAGATGATCACCGGGCATGATTTGGTGGAATGGCAATTGCGCGTCGCGGCAGGCCAGCCCCTGCCTGCCAAACAAGAAGACCTGCGCATTGAAGGCCATGCCATCGAAGCGCGTATCTATGCAGAAAACCCCGATAAAGGTTTCCTGCCGTCGATCGGCACGCTCGCGTATCTGGAACTACCGACGCACGTTGCCTTTACCAATGGCGATGTACGTGTTGACGGTGGCGTCCGTATGGGCGACACCATTACGCCGTACTACGACCCGATGGTGGCTAAACTCATTGTGCATGGCGCAGATCGGGATCAGGCCCGCGCACGCATGATCCAGGCACTGGCGCATACGCACGCGGTCGGTGTGCAGACCAACGTTGCGTTCCTGACCCGATTGATGCAGGACACCGCCTTTGCCTCGGCAGATCTCGATACCGGACTGATCGAGCGTCAACGCGACACGCTATTACCGGCGCCCGCTGCGGTCGGTGTAGTCGATCTGGCGTTGGCGACAGCGGCCGTGTTGGTTCGCCAAGGCCTGACATGCATGACACCGTCTCGAGCCATTGGCTCGACTGACACGTCTGCCGCGGTACGCACGAGCAATTCGTCGCCGGCCGATCCGTGGAATATACGCGACGGATGGCGATTGGCCGGGCGCTACCAGCAAACGCTGCAATGGCTCGACAACGAGACTTTGCGCGAGATAGCGGTCACGCGTGAGGGGCAAGTCTGGACGTTGCACACGGAGGCTTGCCCATCGACATTCTCTTGGCGTGCTCATCCGAGCGCAAACCCCAACCTGGCCTATGGGTTGCGCATCACGCTCGATGGACGCGAAAGCTCAGGCACGGTCGTGTTGTATGGGGACAAAGCTTACGTATTTCGCGAGGGCCATACCCACATTCTTGGCTTGCATGATGCCTTGGCCCATGCAGAAGACGGCCAAAGCGATCATGCGGGCGGATTGACCGCGCCCATGCCCGGCAAAATTATCTCGATCTCGGTCCAGGCGGGTGACAAGGTCGCCAAGGGCCAGGCGTTGCTCGTCATGGAGGCCATGAAAATGGAACACACAATCTCGGCTCCGCTGGATGGCGAGATCCAAGAGGTGTTCTATGGCGTCGGAGACCAGGTCGGCGAAGGCGCCGAACTCGTCGCTATCGTCGCGTAGCGCCTTTACCGCGTTCGATATTTTTCCTATGAAATGTATCGAACGCATCCTCTGGATAATTTTCTGATTGTCGCTGGACGAAAATTTGTTGCGCTGCAACTTTACCCCTTTGACGCACGTTCTTATCTTGTGGCTGTATTCCCCAACCGGGCTCAGCCACCCTCATGTCTCTGCCAGACGCCAACGCGCTTTCCGCCACACAAAAGACTTGCCGAATACTGGCGAGCCTATCTGATCGATCCGTCCAGAGACTGACTGATATTGCACAAAGCGCCTCGTTGGGTATCTCGACGGCGCGACGCATCCTCAAGGATCTGGAGGCTGAAGGGTTTGTCGAACGGGACCCCGTCAACAAGCACTACATGCTGGGTCCTCAGGTATATGCCATGCATCATGCGATGGTTGACGGTCTGGACGTGCGCGCATTGGCGCGCCCCTCACTTATCCGGCTGGCACGCCATTTTGGTGACACGGTCATTTTGTCTGTGCCCATGGGATGGGAATCCGTTTGTCTGGACTTGTGCTTTGGCAACTATCCCATTCGTGCCAACTATCTGCAGGCAGGCAGCCGGCGACCGCTGGGAGTAGGGGCGGGCAGCATGGCGTTGCTGTCCGCGTTGGATGCGGTCGAGGCCGAGGCTGTCATGCCCATGGTGCGCGAACGCCTTGTCGCGAAGTATCCACGCATCCCTGAATCGCTGCTGCGCACGAATACCCAACAGGCACGCGATCTAGGCTATGCGATGTTGCTCGATGTAGTGGTGGAAAAAATGGGAGGCTTGGGTGTTGCCGTGCGCGGCCCCAGCGGACGTCCCATCGCGGCGCTGAGCATTGCTGCATTAAACGAACGTATCGAATCCCGCGAAACCGAACTCGCGCACGCCCTGTTACAAGAGGCCTGCGACATTGAACGCTCATGGTGGCCCCATGCCTGATCTGCATTATCCACGCGCTTATATTCAAGCCGCCGCGACGACACGCTATGGCCGCCACGAAGGCCGCAGTGCATTGGACCTGATGGCCGAGGCGGCAAATCAAGCCTTGGAGCAATCGGGCCTGCAACGCGGCGATATCGACGGCGTGTTGTGCGGTTATGCGACAACATTGCCGCATTTGATGCTCGCCGATCTGCTGAGCGAAAAACTCGGGTTGCAACCGCACTATGCGCATGGCATGCAGATGGGAGGCGCCACCGGCGCAGCCATGATCATGCTGGCCCGCACGCTGTTACGCGCGGGCACGTGCCGGCGTATTTTGGTGATTGCGGGAGAAAACCGATTGACTGGGCAGGCGGTGGACACGTCTATCCAGACTTTGGCGCAGGTGGGCGAGCCAGATACAGAAGTCCCTAACGGCGCATCAGTGCCAGCTTATTACGCTTTGCTCGCCTCTGCCTATATGCATCAAACTGCGCTGGAGCGCGACACGCTGGCAGAATTCGCCGTACTGATGCGCAGCCATGCCGCCAACCATCCGCACGCGCATTTGCGCGATCCGATCAGCATCGAGCAAGTGTTAGCGTCAAAACCCATCGCAACACCGCTGCATTTGCTGGATTGCTGCCCCATCTCCGACGGTGCGGCAGCGCTGGTGCTCAGCGCTGACGAAGGCCCCGTCCAAGTCATTGGCGATGGTCAAGCACATCGGCACCAACATTTATCGGCCATGCGCGATGTCCTGGACACCGGCGCCGCGCGCGCTTGCGCCAGAGCGCTGGCCGCTGCACAGTTGCAAACCGAAGATATCGATTATCTGGCGATCTACGACTCCTTTACGATCACCCTGGTCATGTTGCTCGAGGAGCTCGGCTTTGCGCCCCGCGGTGGCGCGGGCGTGCGGCTGCGGCGTGGCGACTTCGCCGCATCGGGCCCATTGCCGCTCAATACACATGGCGGCCTATTATCATTTGGGCATTCCGGCGTAGCGGGCGGATTGGCCCATGTCGTCGAGGCCTGGCGACAACTAGCCGGCCGCGCCGGCACACGCCAGATCGCACCACGCCGGCACGCTCTGGTACACGCTGACGGCGGCGTGCTGTCCGCACACGTCAGTCTGATACTACAAGCGGAGGGCATCGCGTGAATTCACGGCATCCCCTGGATATTGAACGCTGCGAACACTGCGGCACATGCTGGGCCCTGCGCCCCTATGCATGTGCAACCTGCGGGCATACGGCCTTGTCTTGGCACCGTGCCACGGGGCAAGGTATCGTCATCGCACGCAGCGAAGTACACCGCGCCCCCGATACGCAGTGGCGTGCCCTCGCGCCGTATGTCTTGGTATTGGTGCAACTGCAAGAGAACGTCACGCTGATGGGCCATGCTGATGCTAGCGTCGCCATTGGCCAATCCGTGCATGGCCGAGCGGTAGAAATCAACGGACGTGAGCTATTGAAGTTCGACGCGCGCGATCCGCCCTGATGCTCGCCGTATCCCACGGCATCACATTCATAACAGACTCATCAAAAAACGTCCCGCGAGGACGGAGGAGACCTTCATGCCTACGAAAACGCTATGGCGCGGCGCACTCGCCGCGTTGACATTGTTTACCGCCACCGCCGCCAGCTACGCAGCGCCGTCTGACTGGCCCGTAAAGCCGATCACCCTTGTCGTGCCGTATCCGCCAGGCGGTCCCACAGACATCGTGGCGCGATCGGTTGCACAGGGTTTGGGCGATGCTCTCGGACAAACCGTCATCATCGATAACCGCTCCGGCGCAGGCGGCAACATCGGCGCAGAACTCGTCGCCAAAAGTGCACCTGACGGCTATACGCTGCTGCTGGCTACAACAGCCCACGCCATCAATATGTCGTTGTTCAAAAACTTGGGCTACGACACGAGCAAAAGCTTTGTGCCGCTATCCCTGTTGACGCAGGGCCCGCTGGTCGTCGTATCGCGCCCCGACTTACCCGCCAGCAACGTACAAGAACTCATCGCATTGGCCAAATCGTCGCCCGGCAAACTCACGTTTGCCTCGTCAGGCAACGGACAATCGACGCACTTGGCTGCAGAACTATTCAACGCCATGGCTGGAACACGCATGGTGCACGTCCCCTATCGGGGCAGTGCACCCGCCATGACGGATGTGATGGGTGGCCAGACCGACATTATGTTCAACACTATGCTGTCATCAATGCCCTATGTGCGTGATGGCAAGCTAAAAGCCTTTGCCGTCACCAGCGCCACGCGTTCACCCGCAGCACCTGATCTGCCTACGGTAGCAGAAGCTGCCCTGCCAGGCTATGCCGCCACAGCCTGGAACGGCCTCATGGCCCCTATAGGCACACCGGATGCCGTCGTACAGAAGCTGAGCAGCACGCTCAAAAAAGTGCTCGGCAATAAAACGTTGCAGCAGCAGTTCGCCCAGCAAGGTTTTGACACCGAATGGATGAACCCAACGGACTTCCAGACGTTCGTTGACAACGAAATCAAGAAATGGGCTGAGGTCGTCAAGACATCGGGCGCCACTGTCAATTGAACGCCATTACTCCAGAGGAATTTTCATGGTCTCTCCCCGTCATCGCGATCTGGATGCGTTGCTGAATCCGGCATCCATTGCCATCGTCGGCGCGTCGGACAACCCCGACAAAATAGGTGGCCGGCCTATTCACTACATGCGTCGCCATGGCTATGCAGGCACGCTCTATCCCATCAATCCACAACGCACCGAAGTCCAAGGCGAGCGGTCGTGGCCCAGCCTGGATGCACTGCCTGGCGCACCGGATCTGGCTATCGTGGCGGTCGCCGGGGAACAAGCTGTACAGGCCGTCGATCGTTGCGCCGAACTCGGCGTGGCATCCACGATCGTCATCTCGGCGGGGTTTTCCGAAACCGGTCACGCAGGCAAAGTGCTGCAGGACGCGATGACGGCTCGCGCGCGCGCGGCTGGCATGCGCATTGTGGGCCCCAATTCTCAGGGACTGGCCAACTTTGGCAACGGCGCGATCGCCTGCTTTTCGACGATGTTTCTGGAAGTCGAACCTGCGGATGGCCCTGTTGCCGTCATCAGCCAAAGCGGCGGAATGAGTGCGATGGTGTATGGCCTGCTACGTCAACGCGGCATCGGGGTGCGTCATGTGCATGCCACAGGCAACGAGGCCGATGTGACTGTGGCAGAGCTCGCTTGCGCCGTATTGCGCGATCCAGAAGTCCGCATTGTCTTGCTGTATCTGGAATCCCTACAGGATGCGCGGGCATTGGCACAGGCAGCCGAGCTGGCCCGAGCGCGCGGCGTGCCGCTCATTGTCGTGAAATCCGGACGATCCGAGGCAGGCGCGCGCGCAGCGGCCTCGCATACCGGCGCAATGGCCAACGAGGACCGCGTGGTCGATGCGTATTTCGAACATCATGGCATCCTGCGTGCGCGCGATCCACAGGAGCTCGTGCGCTTGGCCGAGCTCGCATTGCGTGGCCCCTTGCCCCAAGGCCCACGCGTTGTGGTGGTCAGCAACTCCGGAGCGAGCTGCGTGCTGGCATCGGACGCCGCCATCGAACACGGTCTGCAGATCACACCGCTTGCCGACACGACACAACAACAATTGGCCGAGCGCCTGCCAGGTTACGCCACCACCACCAACCCGATCGACATCACGGCGGCATTGCTGTCGAACAATGGATTATTCGGACAGGTCTTGCCTGTCATCGCGGACGATCCCGCCGCCGATATGTTCCTGATCGATATCCCGGTGGCAGGACGCGGCTATGACGTCGAGACTTTTGCCTCAGATACGGCGAGTTTCGCGGTCACCGCAGCAAAGCCCGTCGCCGTTATCGCCTGGCAAGACAACGTGGCCGCCACGTTTCGCTCGCGCGGCGTTGCCGTCTACGCCGACGAACAACAGGCGGCCGAAGCCATGGCAGGTCTCTATCGCCTGCGGCAATGGCATGACCGCGACATCACTGCTTCGCATCAAGCAACCGAGACGCTCCAGACGCCACATGGTACGTCGCCCGTTTTGTCTGAAGCACAGAGCCTGGAATTGCTATCGCACTATGGATTGACGGTCGCAGACTACGTGTGCTGCACCGATGCCGATACGGCCGTTCAAGCGTGGCGCACCATTGATGCACCCGTCGCGCTCAAAGCCTGCTCCGCACAACTGCCGCATAAATCCGAACATGGCCTCGTCGCATTGGGACTCAACGGTGAAGACACATTGCGCCAGGCATGGGATCGGCAAGCTCAAACTCTGCGGTCACTGAACGTAACTGATGCCACTTGGATTGTCGCTCGCATGCATGATGGCCTACAGGAATGCGCGCTGGGCATGCGTCACGACCCCGTTTTCGGACCCGTCATCATGATCGGCAGCGGCGGCAAGTACGTCGAGGCGATGCAAGACGTCGCCTTGCTGCTGCCGCCGTTCAACACTGCCGATGTGATTCGCAAACTGCAAGGGCTACGCGTTGGCAAGTTGTTGGCCGGTGTGCGCGGCGATCCTCCCGCAGACATTCATGCGCTCGCCGAACAAGCCGTGCGACTCGGTCGCTGTGCGCTGGCTGCCAACGGCAAACTCGCCTCGATCGATATCAACCCGATCTTGGTGCGCGAGCAAGGCCACGGTGTTGTCGCGCTCGATGCACTCGTCGAGTTGCCGGTGCTTGGCGCCATTTGATGCGCGACAACGATCAGGAGACTCCTATGCGTGGTTTACTTGTATCTCTCGCTGCAGTACTGACAATGCTGGCATCGGCAGCACATGCCCAGACAGCCCCCGAATGGCCCACCCGCCCCATCACATTGGTGGTGCCATTTCCGCCCGGTGGCACGACCGATTTGCTCGCCCGCTTAGTGGCCCGCGAAGCGGGCGAGCGCCTGGGACAAAACATGGTCGTCGAAAACCGCCCCGGTGCCGGAGGCGGCATCGGGGCAGCCGCCGTTGCCCGCGCGCAGCCTGATGGCTATACGTTGGTCATGGGCACGCTGGGCACACAGGTCACGAATCAGTTTATCTATGCCCAGATGCCCTATGACTCGTCAAAGGATTTCGCGCCCGTGACGTTAGTCGCCAATACGCCGAACGTCTTGCTGGTCAGCCCCAAACTCGGTATTTCCAGTGTTGAGGAATTACTAGAGAAAGCACGGCAGTCACCTGGTGCGCTGAATTTTGCCTCGACCAGCATGGGCGGCTCTCCTCATTTGTCTGGCGAGCTTTTCAATAGCATGGCCAAGGTCGACATTCGCCATGTGCCATACAAAGGGTCGTCGCCGGCGATGACCGATCTATTAGGCGGGCAAGTGCAGATGATGTTCGACAACTTGCCGTCGGCGATGGGGCAGATCCAGGCTGGCACGGTGCGGGCGCTGGCAGTGACCACACCAGAGCGGGTGCCACGGTTGCCTGACGTGCCTACCGTTGCCGAGGCAGGGCTGCCCGGTTATGAGGTCAATGCCTGGTTTGGCTTGCTGGCCCCCGCAGGCACGCCGGGGGCCGTGACGGAGCACATTCATGCTGCCGTCGCGGATGCCCTGGCGCAACCGGCTATACGTAAACAAGTCGAGGCCCTGGGCGCGATCCCCGTGGCCAGCTCGCCACAAGCGTTTGGCGACACCATTCGTGCCGATACTGAAAAGTGGCAGCAAGTCATTCGCAACGCCGGCATCACGCCGCAATGACGCGCGCAGACACCTACACGAGGAGATTTCTATGACCCGCAAGTCACACAAACTGCGTATCGGCTCCGGCGCGGGCTGGTGGGGTGACCGCATCGATCCCGCACGCTGGAATGCCGAACGCGGCGCATTGGATTTTCTGTGTTTCGAAACCATGGCCGAGGCTACCGTGTCTGCCGCACAGGTTCGCAAGCGCCGTGATCCCGGTTTTCCTGGCTATGACACCTGGTTGGACGATCGCATGCGCGCGGTGCTGCCGCATTGCATGGCAAACGGCACCCGCATTATCTCGAACCAGGGTTGGATTCATCCGCAAGCTGCGGCCCGGCGGGTGGCAGAACTATGCGCGGAGGTCGGCTGGAAGAACGCCAAGGTGGCCGCGATCACGGCCACCGACCTGAGCACGACGATCGCGGCCAGTGGCCTGTCCATCATGGAAAGCGGCGCGCCGATTGCCTCGTTGCGCGACACGTTGATCTCGGCCGAACCCTATGCGGGCGCCGAGGCCATCGTCCAGGCTCTTGATCAGGGCGCCGATATTGTCATCACCGGCCGCGTGGCGGACCCATCATTGTTTCTCGCGCCCATGATGCATCACTATGGCTGGCGCCACGATGATTGGGACAAACTCGGACAGGGCAGCGGCATTGGCCACTTGCTCGAGTGCGGCGCACAGGTGACGGGCGGCTATTTTGGCGACCCGGGTTACAAGGACGTGCCTGAGCCTTGGAACCTGGCATTTCCGTATGCCGACGTTGCCCCTGACGGCACTGCCGAAATCGGTAAAGTCAGTGGAACAGGCGGCTGCATCGATCTGCGTACCGTCAAAGAACAGATGTTTTATGAGGTTCACGATCCCGCACGCTACATCACTCCCGATGTCGTCGTGGACTTCACCACGGCACGGCTGGAACAAACCGGCGAGGACAGGGTCAAGGTCAGCGGTATCTCGGGGCATGCCCGCACTCCCACGCTCAAGGTCTCGGTGGGATGCACCGAAGGCTATATCGGCGAAGACATGTTCTTTTTTGCCGGCCCAGGTTGTCTGGAAAAAGCCAAACTGGCCGACAGAATCTTGCGCGAGCGGCTGCGTATGGCCGATCTGCAGGCAGACGACCTGCGCATTGATCTGATCGGGCTAAACGCCGTACATGGCGCTGCGTCGGCACCGCCATCGCCTGACTACGTTCCCGCAGAAATCGCCGTGCGTATCGCAGCACGATGCGCCTCGCGGGCTCAGGCGGAAAAAATCGGCCGAGAGGTCGATGGCATGGCTGTGTGTGGGCTGGCCTCCACCGGCAAACGCGTTCCGCATCAGGATCGCGTACGCGAAGTCATCGGGCTGTGGTCCACATTAGTGCCGCGCACATCGGTCGATTGCACGGTTGAATTCGTCTAAGGAGTTCACATGCGAGTCAATTTACGACGCATTGCCCACACGCGATCGGGCGACAAAGGTAACACCTCGAATATCGCCGTCATCGCCTACGAACCGGATTTCTATCCCGTGATCAAGGCCGCGTTGACCGTCGCGGCAATGCGCACCGTCTATAACGATACCGCCGTGCGCGGCACCATCACGCGCTATGACGTCGACGGCCTGGGGGTGTTGAATTTTGTGCTAGAGGGCGCGCTGGGAGGCGGCGTGTCGCGCAGCCTGGCGATCGACAACTACGGCAAGGCCTTGGCCAGCGCTGTGTTGCGTTTTGAGCTCGAGGTCCCCGACGCGTGGGCGCCGCGCTTGCGTGGCCCGCAAGCAGCATAGGGACGACACGCATATTCACAACGCCGCGAAACGAGGTAACGTTGATGCGACAAACCGTCCAGCGCGACTTTGACAATAGGTAGCAAACGCGATGACCACCGATGTCCATGATGCTTTGCCGCGAAACGCAGCGAATCACGTTGCGCTAACACCCTTGGGTTTTTTGCAATGGGCTGCGGACGTTTATCCCGATAGACCAGCGCTCATCCATGGTGATGCGCGTCAAAGCTGGCGAACCACGCGGCAACGTTGCCATCAGATGGCGGGCGCATTGCAGGCATGGGGAGTACAGCGCGGGGACGTCGTAGCGATATTGGCACCAAATACGCCTGCGCTATATGAGGCGCATTTTGGCGTACCTATGGCCGGTGGCGTGCTCAATGCTCTGAACACACGACTCGATGCCGCGACATTGGCGTTCATTCTGGAACACGGCCGCGCCAAAGTATTCCTGTACGACAGCGAATACACCGAACTCGTGCGTGAGGTACTGGCCAAACTCGCCAATCCGCCACGCACCGTGCGCATCGAGGACTCGGAATATCACGGTCCTCATGGCACCACGGGTGAGGCCGAGTACGAGTCGTGGCTGGCCGCGCAGTCGACAGACCACCCCTGGGACTGGCCCGCCGACGAATGGGAAAACATCTGCCTGAACTACACATCCGGCACCACCGGCAATCCCAAAGGGGTCGTCTATCATCATCGCGGCGCGTATCTGAATGCCACGGGCAATGTGCTGGCCTGCGGCATGCCGCCACATGCCGTGTATTTGTGGACATTGCCCATGTTCCACTGCAATGGTTGGTGCTTTCCGTGGACGTTGGCTGCGCTGGCAGGCACCAGTGTATGTTTGCGGCGCGTGGAGCCGGCTGCGATTTTCGAGGCGATCCGGCGCCATCATGTTGGATTTTTCTGCGCGGCTCCCGTCGTGCTGGGCATGCTGATCAATGCACCCAAGGCCGTGCAATATCGCGCCACACATCCTATACAGGTACTGACCGGCGGGGCGGCGCCACCAGCAGCAGTCATCGAATCCATGGAACAGCTCGGCATCGGCGTCACGCATCTGTATGGCCTGACAGAAACCTATGGCCCTTCGATCAGTTGCGCCTGGCATGATGAGTGGGATGAGCGCCCCTTGGCCGAGCGCGCCGCGCTCAAGGCTCGTATCGGTGTACGCAAGCTCAATGTCGAACACGTGCAGGTTGTCGACGAGCACCTGCAACCCGTGCCCGCCGACGGCGCAACGCTAGGCGAGATCGTGCTGCGCGGCAATACCCTGATGAAAGGCTACCTGCACAATCCCGAAGCCACCGCGCAAGCCTTTGCCGGCGACTGGTTTCATTCCGGTGATCTAGGCGTGATGCATCCCGACGGCTATATCGAAATCAAAGACCGTGCAAAAGATATCATCATTTCGGGTGGTGAAAACATTTCTACGGTCGAGGTAGAAAGCGTGCTGTACCGGCACCCCGATGTACTAGAAGCCGCCGTCGTGGCCAAGCCCGATACGACATGGGGAGAAACGCCATGCGCCTTTGTCACGCTGAAGGCCGACGCGCAGTGTACAGCCGACGACATACTGAATCATTGCCGCGAACACTTAGCCCGCTTCAAAGTGCCGCGCACGGTTGTTTTTGGCGAACTACCCAAAACTGCGACGGGCAAAATCCAGAAATTTATTTTGCGCAGTCAGGCAGCAACATTAGTGAACACGGACGAGCAAAAAGGCTAAAGCGATTTGCGTTACCGGTATCAACGAACGTGCATACAAAATGGGTCGCTGCAGCGACCCATTTTGCCTCACCGATAGGTAACGATCAGCCCTTGCGCACCGATGTAATCACACTGTCCAGCAAGGACAGCATCAAGTCGATTTCCTCCGCGCTGACATTCAACGCAGGCATAAAGCGCAGCAAGTTGGCACGCGGTGCGTTCAACAACATGCCCTGCGGTTCGAGCAGACGGGCGGCCTCGACAATCGCAGGGCCATCGTCCTTGTTCAGGATCAAGGCACGCAACAGGCCCATACCGCGCTCACCACCCATTTCCCATTTGGCTGACAACGCCAACAGGCCCTCGGACAGTTGCTTCGCGCGCGCTTGCACAGACTCCATGAAACCCGGCGCCATCAACGTGTCGAACACCGCCACACCGACCGCCGTCATCAATGGGTTGCCGTTGTAGGTACCGCCCTGATCGCCATGCGAGAATACGCAAACGTCCTCGCGTGCCAGCAGGGCAGCCAACGGCACGCCGCCGCCGATACCCTTGGCCAGCGTCATCATGTCAGGCACCACGTCAAATTGCTGATAGGCAAACAGCGAGCCCGTACGGCCCATCCCGGTCTGCACCTCGTCGACAATCAGCAGCAATTGATGCTCGTCTGCCAGCTTGCGCAGACCTTGCATAAATTCACGCGTCGCGGGGATGACGCCACCTTCGCCTTGTACTGGCTCAAGCATGATGGCCACCGTCTTGTCATCGATCAGCGCGCGCACCGAATCCAGATCGTTCAGCTCGGCCTTGGGGAAACCCTCTACCTGCGGGGCATACATGGTGTCCCAACCGGGTTTGCCCGAGGCCGACATGGTCGCCAACGTGCGGCCATGGAAACCGTGATCCATCGTGATGATCTTGTACGCGCCGTTGCGTTTCACACGGCCCCATTTGCGCGCCAGTTTGATCGCGCCTTCGTTGGCCTCGGCACCGCTGTTGGCAAAAAAGACGCGATCAAAGCACGACGCACCCGTCAGACGTACCGACAGATCGATGGACGGCTGGTTGTAAAACGCCGGCGACGGGTTCATCAACAGGTCGGACTGATCAAGCAGGGCTTTTTTCATGGCCGGATCACAATGGCCCAGCGTGTTGACTGCCCAGCCTTGAATGAAATCCAGATATCGCTTGCCGGTATGGTCCTCCAGCCAGGAGCCCTGACCTCGCACGAACACGAGGTCCGGGCGGGAGGTGATCTCCATGAGGGCGTTGACGTTGAACTGGCTGAATTCCATGGCGGTTCCTACGGAATGGAAAAAACAAAAGAAAAAGGGGAAATGAAGAATTTAGCACCGTATGGTCGCTACTGGGTTGCCGCTGGCGCGCCTAGACCCGGTAACCCCTGCGGCCGGGGCGGTGCCATCCCCGGCAATCGTTATCGGCTCAATCCACGGGCAGCGATATCCCATACGCTCTCGACCACACCATTACGATAAGCCACGAGCTGGTCATGCAGATTGAATGTCGGATCCACATGCGAGGCGATCAAGCGCAAGGTATCGCCCAAGCGCACCCCACTATCTGGCGAATTCAGGCCCTGTACGGCCGATATCCGTCCTTCGGCGGTTCCTGTATTGATGGTTTTCAGCACCCCGTGCTCGTCGTTGGCAGCGACATATTGATACCCCACCGGATCGGCAAGCCGCGGCAGCCCGCATTCCACGGTAGTCGATTTCAAGCCTGCATCCACAATCGCACGATCCGATGCCGGTACGCTCATGACCGTTGTCAGCAAAAACAAACTGTTGCTGAAAACCAACGGCCCGGACCAGTCATTCGCCCCATAGTCACCATCCATAAACGCGTACGAACCTGCCTGCAACTCGGTGTAAACGCCCGACGCAGCGTCGAACTCGGCGCTGCCCGTGCCTGCACCGGTAATGCGATCGCAGGCGATGCCTGCCGCGCGCAGATGATCCGCGTAGCGCTTTGCCGCCGCGGCCGCCTGGGCGGCCACCGCGGCACGATCGGCATGGCCTCGCACGTGCTGAGCAGAACCATGATAGGCCTGCAAGCCGCCAAACCTTACCCCGGGCAGCGCCTGTGCCTGCTGCGCCAGCGCCAGGACCAAGGCCTCGTCTGACACGCCACAGCGCCCTTGACCCACATCGACTTCGACTAGTACCTCGACCTGCGCGCCAGCCCGCAGCATCACTGCGGAAATGTCGGCCAGATTACCCATGTCGTCCACACAGACGCTGACCTGTGCCACACGGGCCAGCTGAGCCAACAGTGCCAATTTGGCAGGACCCACGACTTCGTTGCTCAAATGGATATCGTCGATACCGGCCTGCACAAAGGGCAACGCCTCGCTGACCTTTTGACAGCAGATGCCTTTTGCGCCCAATGCCAATTGCCGCAGCGCGATCTCCGGGCATTTATGGGCTTTGCCGTGCGGCCGTAGACTCACCCCGTGACGGTCCGCCCAGGCCTGCATGGCGCGCAGATTCGACTCAAACGCATTCAGGTCCAGGACCAGACAGGGAGTATCGATCTGAGCTAACAAATCACCCGGTTTGGCGGCGGGCGGCAAGGTCAATGTCGATGCGGCAGGAATGGCGGCCATGGATGTGCGTTTCCTTTTCGAACGAACTTTTTTGACGCCCAATGTGGCGCACGAGGAAAGCGCATAGTGTATCCCCTGGCAAACCCTAAGCCCCCCGCTACGCCCCGCGTGACAAAATCTCGTCGGAATCATAAAAATCCCGCGCTGCACTGTCTGCTCGTTGTCCCACGAGGAACACCGTAGACAAGAAGCGATGCAGCTCCGATATTTCGAGAGAGGCATTTTGTCCTGGGGCGGCTCAGCGGCAAAAGGCGTAGGGATCTCATCATGCCGCATTGGAGAAGCTTTACATGTCGTTGAAAAACTGGATCAAGACCCTGACCATCGCTTTGGCAGTCGCCAGCAGCGTTGGAACCGCACAGGCGCAACAATTCTTCCGCATCGGGACAGGCGGCACCGCCGGCACGTACTACCCGGTAGGCGGCATGATCGCAAACGCGGTGTCTCAACCTGGCAAACTGATCGCCACCGCCGTCGCGTCCAACGGTTCAGTCGCCAACATCAATGGCATTCTGGGCGGCTCGTTAGAAGCCGGTTTTACCCAATCCGACGTGGCGTACTGGGCCTACACCGGCACGGGCACCTTTGAAGGCAAACCCAAGGCCGAAAACCTGCGCCTGATCGCCACGCTCTATCCGGAAAGTATCCATCTGGTCGCCCGTAAAGGCGCCGGCATTAAGTCTGTCGCCGATCTGCGCGGCAAACGCGTATCCATGGACGAGCCAGGCTCCGGCACTCTGGTTGATGTGCGCTTGATCCTCGCCGCCTATGGCATGACGGACAAGGATATCGAGGCCGAATACCTGAAACCGAACCAAGCCGGCGATAAGATCCGTGACGGTGGCCTGGATGCGTTCTTCTTTGTCGGTGGCGCGCCCGCTGGCGCCATCGCCGAGCTGGCCTCGAGCGGCGAAGGCATTGAGCTCGTGCCCCTGGTTGGCCCCGAGATCGACAAACTGCGCAGCGAACAAGAGTTCTTCACGCCCGACACCATCGCGGCTGGTATGTACCAGAACATCGGTGAGACCAAGACGATTTCCGTCAATGCACAAATGGTGACGTCGGCCAAGCTGTCTGAAGAAACGGTCTACGACATCGTCAAGGCCCTGTACAGCGATAAAACCCGCAAGGTCCTCGACAATGGCCACGCCAAGGGCAAGCTGATCACGCAAGAAAACGCGGTCAAAGGCGCCGGCATCCCGTTTCACCCGGGCGCCGAAAAATTCTACAAAGAAGCAGGTCTGCTGAAATAAGCACGCCGCAGTACTCGCAGTACCCCTCAGCGCGCCGGGTCACGCCCGGCGCGCTGCATTGCTTTTTATAGGGCCTGGCGATGGAAATCGATCACGACAAAACTCAACAACTCGCGGAAAAATTCGACTCCGAAATCCGCTTCCGGCCACTGGCCAAAACGGCCACCACAATCGTTTCGGTCCTGCTGGTGACGCTCTCGCTGTTTCACTATTACACTGCGGGCTTTGGCCTGCTGCGTGAAGCGACACACCGCGGCGTGCACTTGGCATTTGTGCTCAGCCTGATTTTTCTGGTGTTCGGGTTCAGCAAATCGCACTATCAGCGTGAACCGCGCTCGACGCTGTGGACGCCAGGCGGCGTACCGCTGTACGACTGGCTCATCGCCATCGTGCTGGCCTTCAGCGTGCTGTATATCCCGTATATCTTCGACGACCT
>Ga0182738_1004188_pt1 | contig 16062 bp, 13 predicted proteins | sample eDN5th30CBELigMG_FD_128876 | JGI IMG/M metagenome (GOLD analysis project Ga0182738, IMG submission 128876) | Enriched Miracle-Growth compost microbial communities from Emeryville, California, USA - eDNA 5th pass 30_C BE-Lig MG (version 2)... ... | reverse complement strand
TACTCCAGAATCTTGACCTTATAGCCGGCCTTGCGCATCTCCATCGCAGCCAGCATGCCGGCCAGGCCGGCGCCCAGAATGAGCACAGTGGCGCCCTTGGGGTCGCCTTCCAGCTTGATCGGTCCCTTGAAGCCGGACTCCGCCGCGAGTCCCAGGCTGGTCATGGCCTGATACATGACCGCGCTGCCGGCCGTGAGGCCGATCAGCGATAGCAGGTTTCGCCGGCTGATGCCGGTAAGCAATTGGTTTTGGTTCATTATATTATCCTTCCGGCTATAGGCCCCCTGAATGATGGCCGTGCCTTTTGTGACTGGAAGGGTATTGGGAGGTTCCAGTCATGGGAGGAAATTATGCTTACCCCCTGGCAAGTCAATGTTGCGTTGTGAAATGGCGCAATTGTCCAATGCGTGTTGGCGTAATGAAATGGGCGGTTACTCCCTGATTTTGGGCCTGCCGGTCATGTTCCTTGTCATCTCTCAGTATCTTCCTAGTTTTCCAGGGTGAGTTTCATTTAATATTTTTATTGCCGCTGGCGCTTTGGTGTCGTGCGGTAATTTTCTGGGGAGGGTCGCATGATGAGCTTTATAAAAGTAACGTCATTGGCGGCTCTGGTTCTGATGTGTGTTGGATATACGGAGTATGTGAGTGCAGCGTCACTTGTCGCGAATATCAACATATCCACACAAACCATGACCGTTAGAAAGCATGGTCGCGTCATTCATAAATGGCGGGTTTCGACAGCAAGAAAAGGGTATGTAACGCCGCGCGGAAGCTGGCGCCCGGTGCGGATGAACCGGATGTGGTACTCACGCAAGTACGACATGAGCCCCATGCCGTATGCTGTATTCTTTCGGGGTGGCTATGCCATACATGGCACGAATGCCGTTCGACGTCTCGGGCGTCCGGCTTCACATGGTTGCGTGAGGCTGGCGACGCCGAATGCTGCACGATTCTTCGCACTGGTGAAGAAGGCCGGGCCTGCGAATACCAGGATCGTCGTGTCCAACTGATTCGCGTATTTTGCTTGTGATGCAAGCGAATCGGAATGCTTTTCCATAGTAGTATGGTTTGTAAGACCGTATTAGCCGTGAAATGAATCTTTCGGGCATTTCATTTCGATTGCGCTCTGCTAGGACTGGGATCGGAGGAACCGCACCGATGAATTCCGAGCCGCGCATCGCATTGTCCAGGCCCGTGGCGGACGAGGTCCGCAAGACGACCTGCTATATGTGCGCCTGCCGTTGCGGCATCAACGTGCATCTCAAAGACGGCAAGATCCGCTATATCGAGGGCAATCGCGACCATCCGGTCAATCGCGGCGTGCTGTGCGCCAAGGGCTCGGCCGGCATCATGCAGCATTATGCGCCGGCCCGGTTGCGTGCGCCGCTGAAGCGCGTGGGGCCGCGCGGCTCTGGTCAGTTTGAGGAAATCTCCTGGGAAGAAGCGCTTTCCACCGCCACCGAATGGCTGGGCCAAGTGCGCCACACCGACCCGAAAAAGCTCGCCTTCTTCACGGGGCGCGACCAGTCGCAGTCGCTGACCGGCTTCTGGGCGCAGCAGTTCGGCACGCCGAATTATGCCGCCCATGGCGGCTTCTGTTCGGTCAATATGGCGGCGGCCGGCATCATGACGCTGGGCGGGGCCTTCTGGGAATTCGGCGCACCCGACTGGGAGCGGACAAAGCTGTTCGTCATGTTCGGTGTTGCCGAGGATCACGATTCGAACCCGATCAAGATGGGCATCGGCAGGATCAAGCAGCGCGGCGCGCGCTTCGTGTCGGTCAATCCCGTGCGTACCGGCTATTCGGCGGTTGCCGATAGCTGGATCGGCATCCGGCCGGGCACGGATGGACTGCTGATCCTCTCTGTGGTCCATGAACTGCTCAAGGCGCGCAGGATCGATGTCGATTACCTCATGCGCTATTCGAATGCGCCTTGGCTGGTGATCGACGCGCCGGGCACGGCCGGACACGGCCTGTTCGCGCGCGACGACGAGGGCAGGGCGCTGGTCTTCGAGACCGTCACCGAGCGACCCGTGCCTGTCGGCACGAAAGGCGCGCGGCCAGCACTTTCCGGGCGCTTCAAGCTGGATGATGGGCGCTTTGCCGTGCCCTCATTCCAGCTTCTCGCCGAAAAATATCTCGACCCGAAATATGCTCCCGAAGCCGTATCGGAAGAGACGGGTGTTTCGGCCGACGTGATCCGTGGGCTTGCCGCCGAGATCGCGCGCGTCGCCTTCGACGAGGCCATCATCGTCGAGCAGCCCTGGACGGATGTGAACGGCGAGCGGCATCCCCATTTCGTCGGGCGGCCGGTGTCGTTCCACGCCATGCGCGGGGTTTCGGCTCATTCCAATGGGTTCCAGACGGCGCGGGCGCTGCATATGCTGCAGGTGCTGATCGGCGCGGTCGATTGCCCCGGCGCCTTCCGTTTCGAGCCGCCTTATCCCAAGCCAATGACCGCGCACCCGACGCCGCACGGCAAGGCCGAGCATTTTGGCTCGAACAAACCGCTTTCCGGCCCGCATCTCGGCTTTCCACGCGGACCGGAGGACCTGCTTGTCGATGCCGAAGGCAAGGCGATGCGCATCGACAAGGCGTTTTCGTGGGACGCGCCGATCGCCGCGCATGGCATAATGCATATGGTTATCGCCAATGCTCATGCCGGCGATCCGTACCCGATCGACGTTCTGTTCATGTACATGGCCAACATGGCCTGGAACTCGTCCATGAACACCGCCGGCACCATGAAGATGCTGACGGACAAGGACCCCGTAACCGGCGAATACCGTATCCCGAAGATCATCTATTCCGATGCCTATTCGTCGGAGATGGTCGCCTATGCCGATCTCGTGCTGCCCGACACGACCTATCTGGAACGCTATGACTGCATCTCGCTGTTGGATCGGCCGATCTCGGAGCCGGACGCCGTGCAGGACGCGATACGCTGGCCGGTGCTGGAGCCGGATCGCGACGTGCGCGCCTTCCAGACCGTGCTGCTCGATCTCGGCGCACGGCTGAAGCTGCCGGGCTTTGCGGACAATCACGGTCATCCGCTCTACAAGGATTATGCCGACTACATCGCACGCCATGAGCGGCGGCCGGGCATTGGCCCGCTCGCCGGTTTCCGTGGCGGCAATGGCGACAGGACAGGGCGCGGTGCGGCCAATCCCCATCAGCTTGAGCGCTATATCGAGAACGGCTCGTTCTTCTCCGCGCATATCCCGCTCGAAGCGCAGTTCATGAAGCACGCAAATCAGGCCTATCAGGACTTTGCCGTGCGCATGGGCTTTTTCGATACGCCGCAGCCGGTGACGTTTCAGCTTTATTCCGAGACCCTGCAGAAGTTCCGATTGTCGGCGGAAGGCGTGCGCGAGCCGGTGGCGCCGCAAACACATCGCGAGCGCATCCTGGAAGCCTTCGATCCGTTGCCGCACTGGTATCGGCCGCTCGGCGAGGCGATGGTCGACCGCGAAGCCTATCCCTATCATGCCATCACTCAGCGGCCGGCTGCGATGTACCATTCCTGGGGCTCGATGAACGCCTGGCTGCGGCAGATCCATACGAAAAACCCGCTCTATGTGCCGGGGTCGATCTGCGACGAGTTTGGACTTGCGGACGGCGATTGGGTATGGGTCACGTCCAGCCACGGCCGCATCAAGGTCGAGATCGCGCGTATGGAGGCGGTCAATTCGCGCACGATGTGGACCTGGAACGCCATCGGAAAGCGCGCGGGTACCTGGGCGCTGGATGCCAACGCGCCCGAAGCCACCAAGGGTTTTTTGATGAACCATCTCATCAACGAGCTTTTGCCGCCCCGCGCCGATGGCATGCGCTGGTCGAACTCCGACCCCGTCACCGGGCAGGCGGCTTGGTACGATCTGCGCGTCCGCATCGAGAAGGCCGAGCCGGGCGCAGTCAGCGAGCCGCATTTCCCGGAGATTGCGCAGCCGGAGACCGAACCGCATCCTTCGGTTCTGCGCTACGGTCAGGAATGGGCGACATGACCTCACTGCCTTCTTTGCCAACACCCAAAAAGCTTGGTCTCGTTATCGACCTCGACACCTGCGTCGGCTGCCACGCCTGCGTGGTGAGCTGCAAGGAATGGAACACCGGGGGGTATGGCTCTGCGCTGTCCGACCAGGACCCTTACGGCGCCGATGTCTCAGGTGCGTGGCTCAATCGCGTGCACAGTTTCGAGGTGATGCCGGAAGGCGGTGAGGTCGTGGGCGAGGCGGGGCAAGCGCGCATCGTGCATTTCCCCAAATCCTGCCTGCATTGCGAGGATGCCCCTTGCGTCACCGTCTGTCCCACCGGCGCGTCCTACAAGCGCTCCGCTGATGGCATCGTGCTGGTTGATGAAGACAAGTGCATCGGCTGCGGGCTTTGCGCCTGGGCCTGTCCCTACGGCGCACGCGAGATGGATCTGGCCGCCGGCGTGATGAAGAAATGCACGCTCTGCATCGACCGCATCTACAACGAGACGCTGGAAGAGGTGGACCGTGTGCCGTCCTGCGTACGCACTTGTCCGGCCAATGCCCGCCATTTCGGCGACCTCGGTGATCCGAACTCGGCGGTTTCCATCCTTGTGGCCGAACGCGGCGGTATCGACCTGATGCCGGAACAGGGGACGCGACCCGTCAACAAATACCTGCCGCCGCGCCCGCGCAAATCTCTGGCCGAAAGCGCGCACATGCTGCCGCTGGCGGACAACACCGAGGGCGCAAAAGGCTTTTTTGCCTGGCTCGACGGCATGCTGGACAGAATCTGACCTTATGCATCCCGCCTTTTCGATCATCGTTTTCACCACTCTTTCCGGCCTTGGCTACGGGCTTGCGGTGGTGCTTGGGCTCGGCCTGCTCGATCCGGCAGCATTGGCCACCAAATGCGCGCATGTGCTGGCGCTGGCCCTGATCTCGGCGGGGCTGCTCTCTTCCACCGGGCATCTGGGCAATCCGCAGCGTGCATGGCGGGCGTTTTCGCAATGGCGCTCCAGCTGGCTGTCGCGGGAGGGCGTGATGGCAATCGTCACTTTCGTGCCGCTGCTCGTGTCGGCATGGGCCAGCGTCATCGAAGGCCGCTATCTGGCGGTTCCCGGATTTTTGGGCACGGCGCTCAGCCTCGTCACCGTTTATTGCACGGCGATGATCTATGCCTCGCTGAAATCGGTGCAGGCTTGGCATACGCGACTGACGCCCACCTGCTACCTTCTGTTTGCGGCCGCAGGCGGCTTTGTGCTTGCCTGCGCATTTGCCTTCGCAGGTGGCGGAAACACGGTTACCTTGCCGCTTCTCGCCATATTGCTCCTCATCGCCGCGTGGGCGACAAAGCTGCGCTGGCGTGAGCGCATGAAGAACCTTGTGCCACTTTCAACGCCCGAAAGCGCCACCGGTCTTGGTGACATCGGCCGTGTGCGATTGTTCGAGCGGCCGCACGTGACCGAAAATTATCTGACGCGTGAAATGGGCTTCAAGGTCGCGCGCAAGCATGCCGCGAAGCTGTGGCGCATTGCCATCGTTGCCGGAGGAGTCGTTCCGGCCCTTCTGCTGCTCGTTCTCGCTATCCTTGGCGGGCAGGGTGTGATCGCGGCGGCGGTTGCGGCGCTCGCGGCGGTCATTCATTGGGGCGGTGTCTTCGTGGAGCGCTGGCTGTTTTTCGCCCAAGCGCGCCATGCGGTCATGAACTACTATGGTAGCTGAAACCTGGAGCCCGGTGACACTTTCCGGAGCCGTGTCAGGCTCTCTCTATTTGTTCGAGAATGACCTTTTCCGAAAGCCGGCTTTCGCAGGCCGGTCCTTCGGTTCGGGATCAGACTCTAGTTCTTCACGACGTGAAGCGGGTTCGCCTGCTTGTTCATCGCCGCAATCTGCTTGAGCAGTTTGCGCACAGCCAATTGCTGCGCGTTGCGTTCGCTGCGCCTTTGGGGACCCCACGGTGTCCAGAGCGTGGCGCCGGCGGTATTCGGTGTTCTGATACGCTTGCTCATGATTCCTCCCGCATCACGCTATATGAACGGATGAAATCCGGCTTTGTTGCGGCCGTAAAGGATTAAATTTTGAAAAGGCCGCTCATGCTTCGGTCGGAGCGCCGCGCCGATCCCGGCTGCGACGGCCTTTGGACAGCGCCCAGCGCTTGTGGAACCACATCCACTGGCCGGGGTCTTCGCGCACCCAGCGTTCCACCACGTCGTTGAGAAGCTGCGCGGTTTGCGTGAGATCGACGCCGCCGTTGGCGTCGCGCGGCAGCTCCAGCCTGTCCTCGATCACCAGCTTGAAGCGGTTGTTCGGCAGGCGGATGCAGCGTGCGGGATAGACGTCGCAGTCGAATTGCCGCACCAGCTTGGGCAGCAGTGGGCTGGTCTGGCAGGGGCGGCCGAAGAAGGTGGTGGGCAGGCCGTTGGTGAATTTCTGGTCCACCAGCATGCCGATGGTGCCGTTGTTTTCCAGGATGCGGGCAAGCGCGAAGGAAGCGCCGGCCTGCGAGGCCAGCAGGTCGCCCATGGCGGAGCGGCGCGTGGAAAGGATGTAGTCGGCGATATAGGGGTTGTTCGGCGGACGAAACAGCGCCGTCACCTTCATGCCATAGGTGGCGCCTGCAATCGGCAGCAGTTCGAAATTGCCGAGATGTCCGGTGAAGATGATGTGCGGCCTGTCTTCGGCAGCTATCTTCTCGAACAGCCGTTCGCCGGAAACCTCGACGCGGCCCGGCTCCGTGGCATGGGGGTCGTAGTCGAACAGCGAGTCGAGGAATATGTATTCCGCCGCGAGCCGTGCCATGTTGCCCCACATGTCGAGCGCGATCGCTTCGATCTCGGCTTCGCTCTTTTCCGGGTAGGCGTGGCGCAGATTGTCCAGCGCGACCTTGTGACGACCGACCAGCGGCCCAAGCCTGCGGGCGGTGCGGTCGGCGAAATTCAGCGCGGTGTCGGTGGGCAGGCGGCGCAGCAGAGAAAGAAGCCCCTTGGCGAACTGCGCCGTCAACCAGTGGCGGGCCTGCTTCGTTCGCCGTGACAGGCGGTACAGGAAATCCTTGCCCGCCGTTTTCGTCTTTCTCTGCATCTGGGCGCGTTACCCGACGTGCAGGATGATCTTGCCGAACACGTCGCGGCCTTCCATGCGCTTCAGCGCCGCGTCGATGGAGCCGAAATCGACCTCGGTGTCGATGACCGGGTGGACGAGCCCGGCAGCCATCTTCTGCATGGCGTTGGCCATGTTTTCCATGCGGCAGCCGAAGGAGCCGAGCAGCTTCAGCTGTTGCTGGAAGAGCATCATCAGGTTCACTTCGGTCGAGACGCCGGAGGTCGAGCCGCAGGTGACGAGACGTCCACCGCGCCTGAGGCTGAACATCGAGCCTGCCCAGGTGTCCTTGCCGACATGCTCGAACACCACGTCGACGCCTTTCTTCTTCGTCAGCTTGCGCACGACACCTTCGAAGCGGTCCTGGCGATAGTTGATGACATGGTCGGCTCCGAGCGCCTTGGCCTTTTCGATCTTCTCGTCGGAGCCCACGGTGGTGATGACGGTGCAGCCGATCTTCTTGGCAAGCTGGATGGCCGCCGAACCGATGCCGGAGCCGCCGGCATGGACGAGGATGGTTTCGCCCGGCTCGAGCCTGGCATTGTCGAACAGCATATGTTCGACCGTGCCGAAGGTGACGGGTGCAAGTGCAGCGCCTACGGCATCCACACCGGGAGGGGCGGGCACCAGAAGGCGCGCGGGCAGGTTCATCTTTTCCTGTGCGAAACCGTCGAGGTGGAAGCCGTGCACGCCGGAGACGTGCTCGCAAAGATTGTCGCGGCCCTCGCGGCAGGGGCGGCAAAGGCCGCAGGTACGCGCGCCATAGATCGATACGATCTGGCCCGGAACCAGATTGGCGACGCCGGGGCCGACTGTCTCAACCACGCCCGAGGCTTCCGCGCCGACGGTCAGCGGCAGCTTGCGCTTGGCGAAAGCCATGCCGCGCCAGCCCCAGACGTCGATGTGGTTGAGCGCCACCGCCTTGATGCGCAGCGTGACCTCGCCGAGCGCCGGCACCGGCGGCTCTGGGATCTCCACCGTCTCGAGCTTGCGATCCTCGATGAGTTGCAGTGCGCGCATCGGGCCTCTTCCTTCGTCAAACATCAGTGCGGAACGCCCGCGGCGTTTCGGGCAAAGTCACGCGACATAACAAAACGGAGCGCGCGGCGGCCGGTCGGGTCGCTGCATCGCACTCCGGAACCATTGGCAGGGTCGATTAGACCGGTTCCCGCGCCATGACAAGGCAGGTGTTCTGCCCGCCGAAGCCGAAGGAATTGGAAAGCACGGTCGAAACCTGCGCCTCACGCTTCTTGTTCGGCACGACGTCCAGCTCGATGGCGGGGTCGGGATTATCGTAGTTGATGGTCGGCGGGATCACGCCTTCGCGCATGGTCAGCAGCGAGAAGGCCGCCTCGATCGCGCCCGCCGCCGACAGCGTGTGACCGATCATCGACTTGTTGGAGGAGATCGGCGTGGTGCGCATGCGCTCGCCGAACACGGTCGAAAGCGACAGATGCTCCATCTTGTCGTTTTCGGGCGTCGAAGTGCCATGTGCGTTGACATAGTCGATGCCGTCTTCGCCGAGACCCGCATCGGCAAGCGCCGCCCGCACCGCACCGATGGCCGGCGAGCCGTCCGGCTTTGAGCGGGTGCGGTGGAAATCGTCGGATTTTTCGCCACAGCCCTGCAGGATGCCCAGCACCGTCGCGCCGCGCGCCACAGCGCTTTCGAGCGATTCCAGAACCAGCGCTGCCGAGCCTTCGGCGAGAACAAAACCATCGCGGTCTTTCGAGAAGGGTTTTGACGCCTTCTCAGGCACGTCGTTCTGCGTCGACAGCGCCGAAAGCAGCGAGAAGCGAATCAGGGCCTCGGCGGTTGCCGAGCCGTCCGCGCCGATCGACAACGCGCGGTCGCATTCGCCGCGACGGATCGCCTCGACGCCGAGCTGGATGGCGGTGGCGCCCGAAGCGCAGGCCGTGGAAAGCGTGATCGGCAGACCGCGCGTGCCGAACTCGTCTGCGAGGCGGGCTGCGATGGAACCGAACTGGGACGTTTCAAAAACGTCGAGTGTGGGCAGGTTGCGGGCAACCGTGAACAGGCGGTCGGTTGCGCTGCCATCCTTGCCGTCACGATAGAGCGCGAAGCGGTCATGCCAGTCGAGTTCGACGGGCGGGGAGGCGAGGAACAGCGGTCCGCCGAAATTCTCGGCATCCAAACCGGATTCCGCGATCGCCTCGCGGCCGGATTTTTCGGCCAGTTCATAGGTCAGTGCGCTGGCGCCCTTGTCGCTCGAGGGCAGGAAATCGACCGTACCGGCAATCGTCGTGTTGAGATGCTCGATCGGGAAGCGCGTGATCTTGTGGATGCCCGAGCGTCCCGAGGTGAGAGCCGACCAGTTGTCGGCCTTGCCGACGCCGAGCGAAGTGACGACGCCGATGCCGGTGACGGCGACGATGGGCCTGCCGAGATGGTCGTTGTACTTAGCCATGTGCGTTCCGGTTCAATCGGGCGCGCCAACCAGCGCCATGCCCTCGAAATAGTGATAGCCGATAGCGGTCGCCAGCACCGAGTTCGGCGTGCCTTCATAGGCCTTCTCGTTCGACGCATCAAAGGCCGGGTAGCCGGCCTTGCGGTCGATTGCGAGCGCCGCCAGCGCTACCGCGAAGGGGAACTGGGCTTCCTTCATGTGGCCGGTGAGCGTGCCGAAGGCCCGTGCAACGAGTTGCGGGTTGCGCTCCAAAGCTGCCTTTTCGGCCTTCGTCGCGGCATGCGCGCCGGAGGCGCCGGACATCGTCAGCAGCGGGCCATTGGCCGGCACGTCCGCTTTGTCCATCAGCCCGGAGATGGCGTCGCCAAGGTCCTGCTTGCGGCGGCGGGTGAGTTCGGAATGCACCGGGCCAAGTGTCGCATAAATGCGGCGTCCGCGTGCCTCGGCGTGCTCTCGCGATTCCAGAACCAGGAACGCCGCGCCCGAGCCGCTGACCACGCCGCCGCCTTCGGCGCCTTCGCGCTGCCACACCGGCTTCCACGGGCCGCGATGCAGATAACCGCCAAGCTCGTAACCCAGCAGCATGTCGGGATGTTCGCTCTGGAACGCGCCACCCACCAACACATGCGTGGACTGGCCGGAGCGGATGCGCGCCGCCGCCGTCTCGACGGCCGCGACGCCCGCGCCTTCCTCGCCCATGAAGGTGCGCGAGGAGCCAGTGACCTTGTGGACGATGGAGATGTTGCCAGCGAGCAGGTTGGAAAGCTGGGCCAGGAAAAGGGTCGGCCTGAGCTCGGTGGTCAGCTTCTCGTTCAAGAGCACGTCGCGATCGTTGCGTGTCTCGGAGGCTTCGAGGATGGCGTTGTCCACCGTCTCGTCGCGCTCGCCGCCGCCGGCGGCCACGACCATATCCATAGCCGCGCAAAGCGCTTCGTCGCCCTTGATGCCGGCGTCGTCCAGCGCAAGGCCGGCCGTATAGGTGCCAAGCCGCTGCCATGTTTCCATCTGGCGCTGGTCGCCACGCTTGGCGATCTGCAGGCCCCAGTCGATCTCGGGCAGCGGATGGATGGAGTAGGGCGGATAGCGTTCGGCATCCACCACCGGCGCGGTGTCGGCGGCGGTGAGTTTTTGCCAATGCGCATCGGTGCCTTCGCCCAGGGACGAAACAAGGCCGATGCCGGTGATGACGACGTCGTGGGCGCTCATGGGTGGCTTTTGTCGGTCAGGCCGCTTGTCCCGTCAAGGGTCAGGCGGCAGCCTTTGCCGCAACCAGACCGTCGATCTTGGCGCAAAGGTTCTTCATCAGGAAGTAGTCGTCGGTCGAGGCCTTGCCGTCATTGACGTCCTGCGTCCACTTCTCGAGCGGCACCTTGATGCCGAATTCCTTGTCGATTGCAAAGACGATGTCGAGGAAATCGAGGCTGTCGATGCCCAGATCGTCGATGGTGTGGCTCTCGGGCGTGATGGTGTCGAGGTCGATCTCGCTCGTGTCGGCGATGATCTTGGCAACTTTCTCAAATGTCGTGGACACGGGCTTTTCCTTCAAAAGTGCGTGCGGATTTCGTTCCGCGCAGTGTTGTTCGGCTCTCTAATCGGTTTTTCGGGGCAGGAAAAGACCAAATTCCCCAGCAGCGCCCGGCCGCCGGGCCGCCCGGTCTCTTCGCCAGCTCATTTCGTGTCGCGCAGGCAGCATGTCAATTGAACACGATTCGGCCAAGAATATGGAGCCCTTCGCCATCGGGCCTGACGATTACGGCCTCGCCTTCGCGCGCCGTCTGGCCGGTGAGGGCGACGATTATCTCCAGATGCGTCACCAGCACGAGATTGCCCGATCCGTCGAAAGCACGGATCGTATTCATGATCTCTTCCTTCTGTGCGTCGTCGATCTGCGTGCCGGGGAGTGGCTGGTCGAGCGCGTCGAAAGGTTCGACGAGCCGGTCGCCGAAGGCGATGCGGGCCGTTTCGAGCGCGTTGCAATAGCGGCTGGAAAGCACGCGTTCGGTGGTTTCGGCGCGGGCTGCGAACAAAGCTCCCATCTTGCGGGCCTGCTGCTTGCCGCGGTCGGAAAGATTGCGCTGCGTGGCGCAGTTCTCGATGTCGAAGGTGGCAGGCTCGACAGTGCCGGGCGTGATGGCATGGCGCAGCAGCACCACATGGCCGCCATTGCGCAAAAGCGCCCAGCCAGCCTCCGTCGCAGCGGCGGGCGCGAGCGAAAGAAGCAAAACAAGGATGGTCGTTATCAAGCGCATATGAATTTCCCGGCCAGTCTGTCGCATATAGGGATGGGAAAGCCGGATGAAAGGCAAGCATGCCCCCAAGCCCCATTCCCCTGGGGGCTGCAGCATCGTCATCCGGATTGGACGATTGCGCGGGACCGGCGGCTCGCCTATGACCCCGGAATGTCTCCGATGATCGAAACCGTCCTGTTCGTTTTCAGCCTCGTGGCGCTTGGCTATCTGGCCGGTTTGACGGGCTATCTGAAAGCGGAGGCGGGTGATGCGCTGTCGCAGTTCGCCGTTGGCGTGGCGCTGCCGATCCTCCTTTTTCGCACAATGGTCAGCGCCGATTTTCATGGTGCGATGCCCTGGGCATTGTGGATGACTTACTTTGGCGCGGTGATCGTTGCCTGGACGGCGGGCCATCTCGTCGTCACGCGCGGTTTCGGACGGGACGCGCAGGTGGGCGTGGTCGGCGGCGTCTCGACCGCGTTCTCGAACTTGCTCCTGCTCGGCATTCCCTTCATGCTCGGCGTGTTCGGCCAGCAGGGGGTCGACATATTGTCGCTGATCATCTCGGTGCATCTGCCGACGATGCTGGCAGCCTCTATCATCATGTTCGAGCTGTTCGGTGAGAGTGGGGGAGAGCGCGTCCATCCGCTGCAGATGGCTCGGGACTTCCTGCGCCGGCTCTATAAGAATCCGCTGATCGTCGGGATTCTCGCCGGCCTCGCATGGCGTTTTTCCGGGGTTCCCGTGCCCGGGCTGGCGCTGCGGCTTACGGATGCGATCGCTGGGATCGCGGGTCCGCTGGCGCTGTTTGCCATGGGGCTCGGACTGCGCAAGTTCGGCATTTCGGGCAATGTCAAACCAGCCTTCGCGCTTTCCGGCCTGAAGCTCATACTGATGCCCGCGGTGGCGCTGGTCATGGCGCTGCTGCTCGGCCTGCCGCCTGTGCCGGCCAAGGTTGTGGTCGCGGCCGCCGCGCTGCCATCCGGCGTCAATTCCTATCTCATCGCCACGCAACTCGGCACCGGACAGGCACTGGCCTCCAACCAGATGACGATCGCCACCGCATGCGCCGCCGTCACCACCGCCTTCTGGCTGATGATCGCGCAGGCGACATTCGGATAGCTCTGGACCATAAGGTCATGGCACAAGGAGATTGATCCAGTTACTTTACGTGAGTTAAAGAGGTGGCGCGCTTGCGGGGAGGGCCATATATTCATGGCACATCGCGCAAACATCGACCGGCACCACTCCGGCGGGCAAGGGCCTGCCGGTTATGACGAATTCCAGAGGATATCGGCGCGTTGCGACGCGTCGTACGAGAGGCGAGACGAATGCTCCAGAAAACCAGCCATTTCATGCGCCAGGCAAACCTCATCAATGGCGAATGGGTTCAGGCCGATTCCGGCAAGACCATTGATGTGATCAACCCGGCCACCGGGCTCAAGATCGGCACGGTGCCTTATGCTGGCGCTGCCGAAACGCGCCGCGCCATCGAAGCCGCCAACGAGGCCTTCAAGACCTTCCGCAAGACCTCGGCGCTCGAGCGCTCGAAGCTGCTGCGCAAGTTGCACGACGCCATCATGGACAATCAGGATGCGCTGGCCGAGTTGCTTACCATGGAGCAGGGCAAGTCGCTGGCCGAAGCCAAGGGTGAGATCGGCTCGTCGGCGGCCTATGTGCTGTGGTTCGCCGAGGAAGCCCGCCGCGCCTATGGCGACGTCGTGCCTTCGCCGTGGGCGGATCGCCGCGTCCTGGTGACGCGCGAGCCGGTCGGCGTCATCGCCGCCATCACGCCTTGGAACTTCCCGTCCTCGATGCTGTCGCGCAAGATCGGCCCGGCGATTGCCGCCGGCTGCACCGCCGTCGTCAAGCCGGCCGCCCAGACGCCCTATTCGGGCCTTGCCTGGGGCGCGCTGTGCGAGGAAGTCGGCATTCCGAAGGGCGTGGTCAACATCGTCACCGGCGCGGCCAGCGCGATCGGCGACGAAATCTGCACCAACCCGCTGGTCAAGAAGATCACCTTCACCGGCTCGACCGAGGTCGGCAAGATGCTGATCGAGAAGTCGGCTTCGACGGTCAAGAAGGTGTCGATGGAACTTGGCGGCAATGCGCCGTTCCTGGTCTTCGACGATGCCGATATCGACCGCGCGGTCGAGGGCGCCATCATGGCCAAGTACCGCAACTCGGGCCAGACCTGCGTATGCACCAACCGCTTCTTCGTGCAGGCGGGCGTCTATGACGCATTCGTCGAGAAGTTCGCGGCTGCTTCGGCCCAGCTCAAGGTCGGTTCCGGCCTCGAGGCCGGCGTGCAGCAGGGGCCGCTCATCGACGTCAAGGCGGTCGAGAAGGTCGAGGAGTTCATCGAGGACGCCACCGCCAAGGGCGGCAAGGTCGTCGTCGGCGGCAAGCGCCATGCGCTGGGCGGTTCCTTCTTCGAGCCGACCGTCATTTCGGGCGCCACGACCGACATGAAGTTCATGAAGGAAGAAATCTTCGGCCCGATCGCGCCGGTCTTCAAGTTCGAGACGGAAGAAGAGGCGGTTGCGCTCGCCAACGATACCGAGTTCGGCCTTGCGTCCTACTTCTACACCGGCGATCTCGGCCGCGCCTTCCGGGTGATGGAAGGGCTGAAATACGGCATGGTCGGCGTCAATGAAGGCCTCATCACTACACCGGAAGCACCGTTCGGCGGCGTGAAGGAATCGGGCCTGGGCCGCGAAGGCGGCCATCAGGGCATCGACGACTATCTCGATACCAAATATATCTGCATCGGCGGCCTCGGCCTCTGATCTTCAGGGCTCTGAGCCTATCGCTTGACATCAAGACGGACGCGGCCGCATGGTCGCGTCCGTTTTTCATTTCAGTGACCGGAGCGGGGCATGTCAGGTGGCAAGGTCTTCGGTACGACGGATGACGGACAGTCCGTCCGGCGCTTCGACATCGCCGGTGGCGGACTTTCAGCCAGGATCATCAGCTGGGGCGCGGTGGTGCAGGATCTGCGCCTTGCCGGCCATGATGCGCCGCTGGTGCTCGGTTTCGAACGGTTCGCCAACTATCCGCTGTTCTCGCCCTATTTTGGCGCTGTCGTCGGGCGCTGTGCAAACCGCATCCGCGACGGCCGCTTCACGCTCGAAGGGCGGCGCTGCCAGATCGATCCGTCGGGTCCCGCGCACGGCTTGCATGGTGGCTCGAATGGTTTCGGGCGCCGCGTCTGGGACGTGCTTGTGCATGGGCCGGATTTCGTTACGCTGGGCCTTCACGATCCGGATGGAGAGATGGGTTTTCCCGGCGCGCTCGATGTGCGCTGCACCTATCGGCTGAAAATTCCGGGCACGCTGTCAATAGAACTGACCGCGACCTGCGAGGAGCCGACGCTCTGCAATCTCGCGCATCATTCCTATTTCAACCTCGAGGACGGCGGCACCAGCGATGTTCTCGATCATCGCGTGATGCTGAATGCGGCTGCCTATCTGCCAACCGACGCGGAAAGGATCCCCACCGGCGTGGTGCGTCCGGTGGATGACACGCCGTTCGATTTTCGTCAGGCGCGACCGGTGCGCATGGAAATCGAAGGGGAGCAACTCGGCTACGACAATAATTTCTGCCTGACCTCCGCACGCGGACCGCTGAAACAGGCGGCCTGGATACAGGGCGCGTCCTCCGGCGTGGAGATGGAGGTATGGACGACGGAGCCGGGCATCCAGTTCTATATCGGTCAGCATGTTTCGACCGATGCGCGGGGGCTGGGTGGACGCCGCTACCAGCCATATGCGGGCTTGTGCCTGGAGCCGCAGGTCTGGCCGGATTCGCCCAACAGGCCTTATTTCCCTCAGGCTACGCTTTGGCCGGGGCAGATGTACCGGCAGATCACCGAATACCGCTTCCGGCCGGGCTGATTCTCCGGGTCGCCTATAACTCGAAGGCAAGCCTGAGAATTTCAAACGGCGCCAGCGCACCGCGCACCTGCACGATCGCTGCCGCCACACGATGAGCGCGGCGGGCCGCATCCTTCGGCGATTGCCCGAGCAGTCGCGCTGAAAGATAGGCGCCGTTGAAGGCATCGCCCGCGCCGGTGGTGTCGATGGGCGCCTCAACCCGTGTCGCCGGCACGGCGAAGATGTTTTCGTAGTGGGAAATCACCACCTCGTGTTCGCCATTCTTCACGACGCTTTCGGCCACGCCTGCACGCTCAAGCCGTTCAAGCGTGGCTTCGGGGGAGGCGTCGCCGTAGAGGTCCTGTTCGTCGGCGAAAGTTGGCAAAGCCAGATCGGCGACCTTCAGCCCTTCATCGATTGCCGCGCGTGCGGTCGCAGTATCCGGCCACAGCCGCGG
>Ga0182738_1004187_pt1 | contig 16066 bp, 9 predicted proteins | sample eDN5th30CBELigMG_FD_128876 | JGI IMG/M metagenome (GOLD analysis project Ga0182738, IMG submission 128876) | Enriched Miracle-Growth compost microbial communities from Emeryville, California, USA - eDNA 5th pass 30_C BE-Lig MG (version 2)... ... | reverse complement strand
CGCGGCGACTCCACCAGCGGGAGGAGCCGGCATGGGCGGCATGATGGGGAGGGGCACCCCGGGGAGCGGCGGCGCTGTGCGAAGCCTTCAAGAAGTCGACCTGGCCAAGCCGGAATCGGCCTCCGCGCTGAGCTTCGGAAAACGCGTCGATCCCGCGGACGAGGTCAAGCGGGAGCGACGAGACGCCGCGCCCGACCGAGAGGCGCTGGGCCTCCCGCGCAAGGAGGCCGCCGGAAAACTGGGCGAGCCCCAGGCCCCGGCCCGCGAGCGGTTCGTCGAGACGGCCTACTGGAATCCGGGCGTCGTCACCGACAAGCAGGGCAAGGCGCGCGTGATCTTTCAGGCCCCCGGCGCGCTCTCGGAATACCGGATCACGGCGAAGGGAACGACCGGCGCCGACACGCTCGTCGGCCAGACGACGGCCACCGTCCGGGTTCGCAAAGACTTCTTCGTCGACCTGAAAGTCCCCGCCGCGCTCGTCAAGGGAGACAAGCCCCGGTTCATCGCCCGGGTCCATCATCTGGGCGTTGAAGGAACCGCCGCGCTAAGGCTCTCGATCTACACCGGGGGCCGCGAGGAGGTCTTGCCCAGGACCATCGCAATCAAGGGCGACGGCGTGGACGAGGTGATCTTTGAGCCCGTCGAGGCGGCCGACGGCGACGTGGTTCGGCTGACCCTCTCGGCCTCGGTCGGCGACCGCTCCGACGAGCTGGTCGCGGAGGTCCCCGTTCGGCCCTGGGGACTGTTGGCGACCGCCTCGGCGTCGGGGACCAGCAACGACGGCGCGACGGTCTTCGTGGGGCTCCCCAAGGGGCGGACTTATGAAGATCCCGAGATGCGAATCGTCGTCTCGCCGACCCTGGAGCGGATGATCGTCGAGCTGGCGCTTGGGCGCGACTTCATCGTGTTCGAGTCCCGAGGCAACGCGCGCTGGCAACCCCCGCCGACGAACACGACGAGCGACCGCGCGGCCGATTTGCTGGGCGCGACCTCGGCTCTTGAGTACCTCCGGCGAACGCGGCCCGAGGGTTCGCCCGACGTTCAAAGGCTCGTCGATCGGATACAGGGGCTTGTCGCCGAACTCATCGGCTCGCGAAACGACGACGGCGGCTGGCCCTGGGTGGGCGCTGGGGCGAGCGATCGGTTGGCGACGGCCTCGGCGTTCTGGGCGCTCGCCTCGGCCGAGAAAATCGGGCTTTTGACCGACCCGACCGCCTGCGACCAGGCCGGCGCCTGGCTGGTTCAGGCGATGACCGGCGGGACCGACGCCCGCGACCTCGACGCCCGCGCCGCCTTGCTCCACGCCCTCGGTACGCGGAAGCTCGCCACGTTCGAGATGGCCAACAGCCTCAACCGCGATCGGCAGAACCTGTCCAACCCGGCGCTGGCTTATTTGGCGCTGACGTTCGCGAACCTCGACCGTCCCGAACTGGCCGCCGAGGCGCTGGCGATCCTCGGCCCGCGCGCCAAGGCGGAAGCGGCCGCCCCGGGACGTCGGCCAAGGCTTTACTGGGAGGGCTCCACCCAATCGGCGGGAAACCTCGGCGCGACGGAAACCACGGCGCTCGTTTGCCTGGCCTTCGCCCGGACCCGGGGCGACGCTCCCGAACTTCCCCAGGCGATCGAGTGGCTGGAGGCCCATCGCGCGGGGATGGGCTGGAACCCCCACAAGGCCAAGGGCCCGGCGCTCGCGGCCCTGGCCGCTTATCACGGTCGGGCCGGCGAGGCCAACGACCGCTACGCCCTGACCATCACGGTCAATGACGAGAAGGTGGCCCAGATGAACGTCGCCGGCGCGGCCGAGGGGCAAACCTTCCTCGTCCCGACCAAACTCCTTAAGGAAGGGGGCGAGAACCGGGTGAACTTCGCCCTCGAAGGGCGGGGGACGTTCGGCTACTCGGTGTCGATGACCGGCTTTACCAGCGAGTTCGGCCCCGATCAGACCGATGAGGGGCGACCCGCCCGAGTCGTTCGCCGGGTCTACCAACCCGCGCCCCCCGAACTGGACGGCAAGACGCTTCCCGTAGGCTTCGGCGTCGCGCCCGGCGCGCAAACCTTCGAGAACAAGGCCACCGCAACGAGCCTCGGCGGCAAGGCCCGGGTCAGTCTGACCATCCTTCGGTACGCCAGGCCGGGCGAGGCCGCCTGGGACCGCGATTTCCTGATCGTCGAGGAGCGCCTGCCCGCCGGAACGACCCTGATCGAAGGGTCCGTGACGACCTCGGCCTCGTCGTTCACCCTGACCGACGGCCTGCTGACCTTCTACTTCGCGCCCGACCAGAACCCGGGAACGATCGGGTACGACGTTTATGGATATCTCCCGGGCGCGTATCGGACGCTTCCGGCGATCGTCCGAAGCGCCTACGAGCCCGGCCGTTACCACGTCGGCGAGCCGGGCGCGTTCCGAGTCCTTGGGCCGGGAGAGCCGAACGGCGACCCGTACAAGCCGACTCCCGACGAGCTTTACGCGCGCGGGAAAGCTCTCTTCGACGCCGGCAAGCTGGCGCCCGCGGGCGAGGCGCTCGAGGCCCTCTTCGGCGCGTATCCGCTTCGGGACGACGTGGCGAAGGACGCCGCCTGGATGCTGCTTTCGATCCATATCGCCGAGTACGACGCCCGCAAGGTCGTCCAGTACTTCGAGGTGGTTCGCGAGAAGTCTCCCGAGCGGATCATCTCGTTCGACCAGTTGCGAACGATCGGCCGGGCCTATCGCGACATCAACGAGCCCGAGCGCGCGTTGATCGTCTGGCGAGGCTTGATTGAGGCCGGCTACGTCGAGGATGCCCGGGTCGGCGAACTGCTCCGCCAGCGCGGGCGGACCTTGGAGGCGCTCGCGTACCTGATCGACCTTTGGCGGCAATACCCGAACACGCCGTCGATCCAGGCCGATTTCTTCGGCCTCTCGCAAGTCTTCGCCGACGCCGCCTCGCGAGCGGTCGACGACCCGGCGCTTCGGCGAGAGCTGGCCGCGGCGGGCGTCTCGCGATCCGACCTGTTGCGACAGGCGGTTCGGATGATCCGGACGTTCCTCATTCAGTCGTCGGATAATCCAATGGCCGACGAGGCGGGCTTGGCCCTCATCGGCGCGCTTCTGGAGTTGGAGGATTACCCGGGCGTGGTCAGCGAGGCCGCCCGATGCGCGTCGATCCACCCCAAGAGCGAGTTCTTCGACGGCTTCCAGTACGCCGAGGCCCTGGCCGACTTCCATTTGGGCCGTTATGACCGGGCGATTGAGATCGCCGAGGCCATCGCAACGGCCGTTCGCAAGGACGCCGCGGGGGTCGACCAGCCGAGCCCCAACAAGTGGCGGGCGCTCTACATCCTCGGCCAGATTTACGACGCCAGGCGGATGACCGCCAAGGCTCTCGAATATTACCGACAGGTGGCCGACCGCTTCGCCGACGCCGCCAGCGCGATCGACTTCCACACGCGCAAGGACTTGAAGATCCCCGAGGTTTCCGTCATCCGGCCGGCGGCCCAGCGGGGCGTGAAGCTCGATTATCGGAACGTGGCCAAGGCCGACGTCACCGTCTATCCGGTCGACCTGATGCGGCTTTATCTCACGAAGCGCAACCTCAACCAGATCGCCGGCGTCGACCTGGCGGGGATCACTCCGCTGGTCGCGAAAACCGTCGAGCTTGGCTCGGGCGCCGACTTCGAGGACAAGTCCCAGACCGTCGACCTTCCGCTCGACAAGGCGGGGGCGTACCTGGTGATGATCCGGGGAGACGACCTCTACGCCTCGGGCGTCGTCCTGGTCTCGCCGATCGAGCTTGAGGTTCTGGAGGACGCCCCCGCGGGCCGCGCCCGGGTCGTCGTCCGCGACGCAAGCTCTCAGGCCCCGATTCCCAAGGCCCAGGTCAAGGTGATCGGGACCAACAACGCCGACTTCACGTCGGGCGAAACCGACCTCCGGGGCGTCTTCACGGCCGAGGGATTAAGCGGCCGGGTCTCGGTCGTCGTCCGCAAGGGGACCGCCGAGTACGCCTTTTATCGGGGAACCACGACCGTCGGCGCGCCGGCTCCTCCCCCGGCGACGCCCGGCGAAGATCGGGCCAAGGCCGAGAAGTCTCAGGTTGAGAGCCAATCGCTCGACGCCGATTTGAAGCTTCGGAACCAGAGCAACTCGTTCCGTCAGCTTCAGCGACTGGAGCAGCGCTACCAACCCGCCGCCCCCGAGCAACCCCCGGGCGCCGCGGCCGGCGGCGTGCGGTGAGGGGATGGATTTCGGAGCGGGTTTGGCGAGCGAGCGGGCCTCTCTGGAGTACGGGAGCTTGCTCCCGCTCTGTTCGCGGAGGCTTGCCTCCGCGTCCAATCCGCGCGGGCCGGTGTCGCCGCTTGGGTTTTCCGGGGGTCGATGGGGCTTGGAGCGCGGGAGCAGGCTCGCGCGAACAAAGCGGCGGCAAGCCGCCGCGCTCCAAAGTTGGCCGCTCGGCTCCCCTACTTATTCCGTAAACCCGACGACCCTTATCCGGCCCGCGGCCCGACCCCACAAGTGGGGTTCCCCACGCTCCCGGGGGGAGAAGGATGCTTGCGACGCTCTCTCCTTCAACGACAAAGCCCATCAACGCCCCAGCGTGCCGTTGAGGGCGCCGATGAGGCTTTCGCCGAGGCCCTTTTGGCGGATCGCTTCCAGGTCGGCTCGGCAGGCGAAGAGGGCGTCGACGACCTCGGGGTCCCACTGGACGCCTCGCCCTCTTCGGAAAATCTCATCGATTTGCAGGGGAGAGAGCCGGTTCCGGTAGGGGCGGTTGCTCGACATGGCGTCGAACGAGTCGGCGACGGCCAGGATCCGAGCCTCCTCGGGGATCATCTCCCCTTCGAGGCGGTCGGGATAGCCCGAGCCGTCGAGGCTCTCGTGGTGGTGGCGCACGCCGGGCAGGATGTGTCGGAGCTTGCGCAGGTCGCGGAGGATCGTCACGCCGATCTCGGGGTGTTCCCGGATTTTGCGGAACTCCTCGTCCGTGAGCGGGCCGGTCTTCTTGAGCACGTCGTCGTCGATTCCGATCTTGCCGATGTCGTGCAGGAGCCCCGCCAGGTACAGGTCGCCCCGCTTCTGGGGGGGCATCCCCATCTCCTCGGCCAGGCGGACGGCGATTCGGGCGACGCGCTCGGAGTGGCCCGACGTGTACGGATCCTTGGCGTCGATCGCCGCCGTGAGCGCGCGGATGACTCCGAAGAGAAGGTCCTTCAACTCCGAGTGGATCCGGGCGTTGTGGCCCTGGGTGGCGATCAGCGAGGCCACGTATTGCGTCCTTTCGATGTCCGGCTCGCCGATGGGCCGATCCTCCAACGGGTTGACCACCATCAGCCAGCCCGCCGAGCCGGCTGGGACCACCGCGAATCGCCGGACGGTGGGGAACCCCGCCGGCATGCTCGGGTCGCCGGGGTCGTTGAAGATCCAGACCGAGTCTCCCTCGGCCGATCTGAGAAGCCGGCGCGGGGTCGAGGCCGAGAAGCCTTGAAGCTCGCCGCTGACGACCACGGGCTCGCGGACCTCGGCCGGGATCCAGGCTACGACGGCCACGTTGAGCGAAGCGCGTAGCACGTTGGTCGCCAGCGTCTGAAACCGCGCCGGGGGGTCGGAAACGCGGAGCCGCCGGATCAGACGGCCGATGACGACGTGCTCGCCCTCTTGGTCGCCCGCGTCAAGCGCCTTGTCGAGAGGCTCCGCCATCGCCTCGGGAAAAATCGCCGTTCCTCCCGCCGTCGGCTCTTCGCTCTCGGGCCGATGTTTCTCGCCTGGAAAGCGGTCGTCCCGCATGCTCGATCCTCCGCCTTCGTCTCATGAGGGCTTCAGGCCAAATTCTTGGAATTGGATGTCACGCCGTCGTTTCTATTAAGTCTAGAACATGGCCGGATCAAGCGTCTCGAAATGCGGAACTCGGGGGTTGAAATTGGCGTTGCACGAACGCCTCTTTCGTTGGACAGACGCGAACCGGCGGACTATGTAGGTGGATGGAGGCTCGCCGACGAGCTTTCATGATACCATTCTCAACGGACATTCGCCGAGCGGCGCCGCGATCGCGCCTTTCGGCTCGTCACCGGGACTCGCGGCGCATGCCTCGCGATCAAGGATTTCTTGACGACTGGAACATGGCCGATGACGAGCCGCTGGAATTGTCGCGCTCGTCGCCGGCGGCTCGATCCCGATCCGCCCTCGCGGGTCCGGCCGAGCCGTCCACCCGGCTGTGCGGCGACGTGACCGCGACGGGTTGCTGGGCGTCGTGGTCCCCGAGTTCCGACGATGTCTACGGCTTCACGCTGAACCTTGAAGGATGCCGGGACTCGGCGGTGACGGTCGGCGCGGCGAGTCAGGCCCTCCGGGCCGACGAGGCGTCGCGGGGGCCTCGGTCGATGGCGCCGCCGACGACCCGGGGCGCGTCGACCAGTCGGGGGATCTCGCTTCGGGTGGGAGACGAGATCGGGGGCTTTCGTCTCAAGGCCGAACTGGGTCGGGGCGCGTTCGCCCGGGTGTTCCTGGCCGAAGAGGTTAGCCTCGGCGACCGCTTGGTCGTCTTGAAAATCTCGAAGGCCCAGGGAGACGAGCCGCAAATCCTGGCAAGGATGCAGCACGCCCACATCGTCCCGGTTCATTCCGTTCACGACGATCCGGCCACCGGGCTCCGGCTGCTCTGCATGCCGTTTCTCGGCGGCGCGAATCTCGCCCAGGTGCTGGAAGAATCGCGGGGCGTCGCGGCTTCGGGGGCCACCGGGCGGGGGCTGGTCGAGGCTCTCGACCAGCTTAGCGAGCGCCTGCCGGCGAGCGTCGGCGAAAGCCTCTTTCCGAGCCGGCGCTCGCAGCGGGCGTCGCGGGCGGGCTCTCGGGGCTTGTCGACTGTTCGAGGCGATGTTTCGGGCTTGTCGCGGGTGGGCGGAGCGGCGATCGATGGCGGGGCCGCGGCGAGGAGCGGACGACGTTCCTGGTCCGGGGCCCTGTCCTGGCTGGTTGGTCGGCTCGCCGGCTCGCCGGTCGCGCCCGAGGCTTCCGACGCCGACGACGAGCTGCTTCCCTCGCGACGGTTTCTCCGCCGCGCCGACGTGATCCGGGCCTCGGTCTGGATCGTCGCGCGATTGGCCGAAGGGCTGGATCACGCCCACTCGCGCGGGTTGCTCCACCGCGATCTGAAGCCCTCCAACATCCTGATCGCGGCCGACGGCACGCCGATGCTCCTGGACTTCAACCTCTCGGTCGAGGCCCCCCTGGGGGACGAACCGGCCGAAGAATCCGCGCGTCGGGCGATGCTCGGCGGCACCTTGCCCTACATGGCGCCCGAGCACCTCGACGCGCTCGACCCGAACGGAAGCACGCATCCCGACGCCGTCGACGAGCGGTCGGACATCTACTCGCTGGGCCTGATCCTCTTCGAGATGATCGCGGGAGCGCCCGCGTTCGCGACTCGCGAGACGCCGTCGGCCTCGCTGGGGCTGCTTCGAGACATGGTGCGAGAGCGGAGCCACGCCCCCACGCCGTCGCTTCGGGATCGCCTTCCCGAAGTCCCGCCGAGCCTCGACGCCCTGGTGGGAAAGTGCCTCGATCCCGACCCGGCCCGGCGGTACGTCTCGGCCGGCGAACTCGCCGAGGACCTTCGCCGATTTCTCGACGACCTGCCGATGCGCCACGCGCCCGAGCCGAGCCTGGTCGAGCGCGCGGCCAAGTGGACCCGGCGGCATCCGGCGCTTTGCGGGACGACCTCGATCGTCATCGCCTCGGTTGTGCTGGTCGGTCTTCTGGGGTTCGCGGCGTTTCAGGCTCGCGAGCGGGCGGGAGACTTGCGGTCGCGGTTGAAGCTCCGGGTCTTTCAGCGAGACGCCCGGGAATGCCGGTTTCTGCTCAACACCTTGGGCGACGACGACAAGCGGCTTCGCCAAGGTCTGAAGCTGGCGGCGGCCACGCTTCGGGACGCGGGGGTTGTCGACCCACTCGACGCCTCCTCGCTACGGAGCGAGCCGGGAGGCGATTGGATCGCCCGCCTCAATGGGGAGGAGCGGGAATCTGTTCATCGGTCGATCATCGAGTTGATGTTGCAGGAAACCCAGGCGCGGGTCGAACTCGCGAGCCGGCTTGGCGACGAGCGGGCGAGGCGATCGGCGGTGGCCGGCGCCGTGGCTCGGCTCGACGCCATCGAGCGGCTCGTCGTTTCGCCGCCTCCCATCCTCCTGCATCTTCGGGCCGGCTATCGGGATTTCCTCGGCGACAAGAGCGGCGCCGCCGCCGATCGGAATCGCGCGTGGGAGCGTCCCCCGGTTACGAGCGACGGCTGGGCGATGCTCGGCGCCTTCCTGCTCGCCGAGGGCGATCTCGACTCCGCCGAGCAGGCTCTTCGCGAGGCCCTGGCGCTCGACCTAACCTCGTTCTGGGCCTGGTTCGCCATGGGGCATTGCCACTTCGAGCGCGGACGGTTCGCCGAGGCGGTCGCCGACTTCACGGCTTGCGTTGTGGCCCGTCCCGATGTCGCCTGGGCCCACTTCAATCGAGGCGTGGCCCTGGCCCGCGCCGGGCGCCCGCTTGAGGCGAAGGAGGCGTTCGGCAAGGCGCTGGCTCTCGACCCCGATTTCACCGAGGCCCGAAGGAATCGGGGCCTGATCGAGCTGCAACTGGATCAATCGGCCGAGGCCGAGGCCGACCTCCGCGCGACCGTCTCCCGAGGCCGGCTCGACCCGACCACGCTCTCGGCCCTCGGCGATGCGATGGCCCGGCAAGGGAGGGCCGAAGCGGCCGAGCAACTCTTTGGCGTTCTGGTCGCCCAAACGCCCGACAACGCCGCCCTCCGCGCCGCGCGGGGCGTCACGCGAACCCGGACCAACCCGGCCGCCGCGATGGCGGATTTTCGGGCCGCCCTGGCCGTGGACCCTCGACATCCCCTGGCTCACCTCGGCATGGCCCGCTCGCTCCGAGCGACCGACCGCCCCGCGGCGCTCGTCCACCTGGACCAGGCGATCGAAGCCGATCCCGACTTGCTCGACGCCCGCGAGCTGCGGGCCCTGGAGCGAGCGCGGGCCGGACTCGCGACCAGTTTGGACGACATTGAAGTCCTGCTCAAAAACCCCACCGCCAACCGGCTTTACAACGCCGCCTGCGCCCTGGCGATCCTCGGCGAAACGACCCGCCGGGCCGACCACCTTGCGCGAGCCGTCGAAGTCCTCGAAATGGCCTTCAAAGCTGGATTCCCCGTCGACAAGGCCCTCGCCGACGACGACCTCGCCCTCCTCCGCGATCGCGGCGATTTTGGCGAGTTGATGCGTCGGTGTGGCCGGGACGACTGGCGAATGGCCATCTCAAATTGGTCATCATCTCCCGGGGGGCAGACATTTCTGTCTGCCCTAATGAAGTCATATGTTGGGCAGACAGGAATGTCTGCCCCCCGGGAGATAGTCTCTCGGGCTGATGGCCGAGGCACACTGAACAAGAGACCTTTTTACCCCTGTTCGCGCGCGGCGGCCTCTCGTTCCAAGAGCAAACTTAGGGGCATCTCCAGGCCGTGGGCATCCAGCAATTCGGCGTCGGCCAGGACTTCTCGACTGGGGCCGTCGGCGACGACTTGGCCGGCGTCGAGCAGGATGGCGCGGGGGCAGACCTCGAGCGCCATTTCCAGATCGTGCGTGGCGATCAGCTTGGCGCAGGGAAGCGACTGGATCAGTTGGATGAACCGGCGCCGCCCGCGCGGGTCGAGGTTCGCCGTCGGCTCGTCGAGCGCCAGGACCGAGGGGCCGCAGGCCAAGACGCCGGCCAGGCAGACGCGCTTTCGCTCGCCGAAGCTCAGGTGATGCGGTGGACGATCCTCCGCGCCGGCCAGGTCGACCCGCTCTAGACACCCGCGAGCGAGCCGCTTGGCCTCCTCCCTGTCCATCCCGAGGTTCAGCGGACCGAAGGCCACGTCTTCGAGCACCGTCGGCGAGAAGAGCTGGTCGTCGGGATCTTGGAAGAGCAGCCCCACCTTGCGCCGAATTTCGCGCGCGTTGCGGTCGGCGACCTCCAGGCCGTCGACCCAGACCGACGGCCCGCGCCGCGCCCGGGAAAAGGTCCGAGCGCCGCCGTGATGATGGGGCGAGGCCCCGCGCCGTCCGGGTAGAAGGCCGTTGAGGTGGAGCAGGAGGGTGCTTTTGCCCGCTCCGTTCGGACCGACCAGCGCGACCGACTCTCCCGGGGCGATCTCCAGATCAACCCCGCGCAGGGCGTGGCGGCCGTCGGGGTAGTGGTATTCGAGCCCCAGGGCGCGGATGGCGGGCGGCGGCTCGTGGGTTGGGTCGGTTGTGGCCACGGGGATCGGTCGTTTCGTCTCGGTCGGGTCAATCGTCCAGGGCGCGCATCGTACCATCCCAGCCCCTCGCCGTCATCGCCGCGTGAACCCGCTCCTCCCGCTCCATCGCCCGAAGCAGCAAGACGCCGATCAGGCTCGAAAGCGCTCCGAAGCCGAGCCCGCCCCGCCCTCGAAACGATCGGGCCCGCCGCGCCGTGAGCATCCGGGAGAGTTCGTCGCCGAGAACGAAGATGTAACGCTGCATGAACCCGAGGGTCGCGATCAAGATCGGCGGCGCGCCCAGTCTGCGCATCCCACCCAAAAGCTTGTTCCAGGGGGTGACTTCCGCCAGGACCATCATCATCAAAAAGGCGAGGCTGTTCTTGAGCAGGAGGTTCAGGACCACCATGCCCCAGCTTAGTCCCGTCGCCGTCGCCCGCCCGCCGGCGGTCAGGGCGGCGAGGAACCCAACCAGCAGCAAAAACCCGAGCCAGCGCGCCAGGAGCCGAAGCGGCGACGCCCCCGAAAGGACGATCAAACCGGCGAGGATCAGCGTCAGGACCCCCAGCGCCCGCCACGAGCCCAGCGGAACCGCCGCCACGGCGACGACAAAGGCCACGGCCGAGACGAGCTTGATTCGGGCGTCGAGCCGATGCAGCGGCCCGTTTCCCCGGGCGCCCTCCAGCGAGCCGAAGCCGTCAACCGACATGGGCGGCCGTCCCGCCCGGCTTCGGCGCGCTCCGGGAAAACGCCCTCGACATCGACCAGGCCAGCGCGAAGACGATCAAGGTTCCGGCGAGCCCCGCTCCGGCCGTCGCGACCTTGGCCGCGTCGAGACCCGGAATCGAGACGGGCAAAGGCGCCTGGTAATCCGGCATCGGCGAGGAAATCATCGGCGGGTGGGACTCGTCGGGCAGGAAGCCGAACTTCTCCCCGACGTATTCGAGGCCGTCGGGCGCGTCGTAGGCGAACGGAGAAACGAACACCGCCACCGCCAACGAGATCCCCACCCCGGCAATCAGCGTGGCCAGCCAGCCGGGCCTTCCGCTCGGCTCGGTGGAGTGCTCGGCGTCGGTCGATTGTTCCTCTTCCTCGATCAGCTCGGGTCGGGTCAGCAGCACGAAGCGAACGACGAGGCCGGTGATAAGAGCCTCGCCCACTCCGATCACGGCGTGCACCAGGGCCATCCAGGTGAGGATCCGCATGAAGTCGTGTTGGCCGCCCCCGATCGCCAGCTCAATCGAGAACGCGCCGGCGGCCAGAAGGACCGAGAACCAGGCGGCGACCATCGAGCCGACCAAGATTCCCCTGGGACCGCCGATCGCCTTGCGGATCGGGGCGTAAATCACGTAACCGCAGACCGACCCGATCAGCCCCATGTTCAGGAAGTTCGCCCCCAGGGCCGTGACTCCGCCGTCCTGAAAGACGAGGCACTGGACGATCAAGACCGCCGCGATGACCACCGCGCCCGCCCAAGGGCCGAGAATCACCGCGGAGAGGACCCCGCCGAGCAAGTGGCCCGAGACCCCCGGGCCCACCGGGAAGTTCACCATCTGGGCCGCGAAGACGAAGGCCGCCATCATCCCCATCAGCGAGGTCGTCCGCTCGCCGTGCCGACGCTCCACTCGCCGAAGGCCATAGGCCAAACCCGCCGCGCCCACGACCGTCGTGGCCATCGCGACCCGCGAGTCGATCAAAATGTCCGGAATGTGCATGACGAGCCCCGCCCCAGGATGACTCTCCCCCGCGCCCCCTCATCGGCCGATTCTACTCTGGGTGTGACGCTTGGTCAAAAAGTTCATACCGAGGGCGGGCGGGGGAAACCGGGGGCTCCGGCGATCGACGGCTGGACGCGCGAAGCGAGCATTGAAGTCGACTGAATACGGACGCGGCGATTGGGATCGGGAGAGGCGAGAGGTTATGCCGTCGCCGCCATCTCCGCGGGGTGGAGGGAGAGGTACTCCCGGACTTCCAATTGCATCCGATCGATTTCCGCGAGGAAGCCGGACGCGGACGCGTGGTAATTCGCCGGGTTCGTCTCGACTCGACGTAGGTGAGCCACTTGCGCCTGGAACCGCGCGATTCGTTCCTGCATCACCCGCAACTCTTGGTCGTTGCCGATCATGGGGCCTCCTCGATAATCTCGACTATCCCACGCTCGCCGCCGTCTCGTTTGATTTGCCAGTATCCGACGGCTTCATCCTCTCCGCCAAGAGCGGCTAAGCGCCGCATCCAGAACACGCTGGCGCCGAAGTGAGCCTGGGCGTCGGCATGCTCGAAGAGCAGCCGCGCTTCGGCCGTCAGGCCACTGATATCAAACTCATCATCCATCTAGAGGAATACATCCACATCGTTGGGCTCCGGCTTGGTCGTGACGAACGAGCCAAACACGACAAATCTCGCCAGGCATCCGACGGAGATTGCCCGCTGATGGATTCGCTCCAGTCGTAAAGCGATAATCTGGCGACGCGCGGTTCCCGCCCCGAATCACGCCAATGTTTCCTTGAGCGTCGCGGGGTGAACGCCCGGCGGCAAATCGCCACTCTCTGTGAACGGGGGAAGCGCCACGGCCCCTCCTCGAATAGGTGATCACTAAGCCCTCCAACGTGTTCTACCTCGCTCAAGGCCACATCCGCCAAGTTGAAGGCGCCTCCCGGCCCAGCCTCAGTCTCAAGAGGGAGGCGAGGGAAGCGCCTTCAGCGAGCCCTGAAGCTTGGTGATGATCTGGCGGCGGGCGTCGTCGCGGAGCAGGGCTTCGACTTCGGGCGAGCGGTCGCGGCTCAGGGCCAGGCGCGACGCGGCGAAGGACGACATTCCGCGCGCGGGGACGCTGGTCCGGGCGTTCGGGGATGTCTTCCAGATCTCCCGATCCCGGAGCGACAGGGCGAGTTGGGCCTCGACGCGGGTTAGGCGGTTCTGGCTGTCCAGGTAGGTTCCACCCTGATGTTCCACGATGGAGAGGCGGAGTCGATATGGAGCGCGGGCCCAGGCGTCGTCCCACCGCGAGGCCCGGGTGGAGGGAAGGTAGCCCTTGGCCTCCAGGGCCTGGATCATCTCCGGCTTCATCGTCGCCGCGTACCAGGATGAGCCGTTGGCGCCCTCGTCGGAGGGGAAATCGATCGCGACGCCCCATCGCTCGATCAAGGGGACGACCACGGAATCAATCCGCTCCAGCGCCGCGGTTCGCTCGGGGGGAGGAAGTTGGGCGGTCGCCTCGACCACCGCCGCGCCGTGGTCGAAGGCCGAGCGCGGGCGGTTGGCGGCGGCTTCGGACTCCGCGGCGGTCGTTTCGCGATCGATCCAATGACGGATCGCCTCGTGGAATCGGCTCTCGACCTCGCGGCGGAGCGGGGCGAGGTCGCGATCCGAACCGGAGCGGGCCACGAGGTTGAGCCACTCGCCCAGGGTGGCCTTCGACCCTCCTCGCGCTTCAAGCTCTTCCAGCGCGTTGCCGGCGTCGCGGCGGGCCAGCGCTTGACGCCGCTCTCGAACGGTTTCCGGGCTCTCGGCGATTCGTCCGCCGACGGCCGGCAGCAACGCGAGCGCCTTGTCGAGCTTGTGGAGGGCCTGATCGGTTCGCCCCTCGGCCTCGCTCGCCCGAGACTCGGCGAGCAAGCGCTCGATAAGTCGGATCCGCCCCGCGCGCTCGCCCCGGACGATCAACTGCACCCCGCCATAGGCGATGAGGCAGGCGGCGAGGATCGAGATCCCCCACCAGGCCCAGGGAACCCAGCGGGGGGACCGTTGCCGGCCCCGCTTCGCGCCGGTCTCAACCCTCGGCAGGAACGGGACCTCAAGCAACCGGCCGCAAAATTCGCAGCGGGCCTGTCTTCCCGGGCCGCTCGGCGGTGGGGCCTTGACCGTCTTGCCGCATTCCGGACAGGCGAATTCGCCGTCCATAAGTTTCCGCGCTCACTTCCAGGGCCTGGCGACGCGCGTCATCGCGGACGCGACCAATTGCATTATAGCAAACGTTCTCGCCGAACGCCGGCGCCGGAGATCAAGCCGCGGGCTGGTTGGTGCAGTGATTCATGAGCCAGGTGTCGACGTCGGAGAGCATGTTGGCGTCGAGGCGGTGATTGCAGGGGTAGGACTGAAAGGCGACGCGGAGGCCGCCGGCGCGGAGGGCGGAGACGTCGCGGCGGGCCCGAGCCAGGGGAACCCGGCTGTTCCAGGCGCCGTGAACCACCAAAACCGGGAAGTCGCGACACGCCTTCAGCCGGGCGAGGGGGCGGAAGCCGCCGGGGATCCAGCCGTTGATCGCCACCACTCCGGCGAACCGCTCGGGAAAGGTCAGCCCCAATCGGTAGGCGACCGCGGCGCCCTCGCCGCAACCGACGAGGAAAATCCGCTCGGAATGAACGTGCAGCAGGCTTCGGGCCTGTCGGATGCCGTGGAAGACCCCGTCCTCCAACGCGGTGATTGGATCGGTCTCCGGGGCCGTCAACGACCGACGAACCGATTCGGCCGCGCTGGGGGCGGGGCCGCTTCGGAAGTTGACGCGATCGGGAAGCTCGAACTCCGGCCCCCAGCAGTAGCCCGTCTGCCGGTCTCGCTTCATCACCGGCCGAGGGCCCCGCAGGCCCAATCCCACATAGTTCTGCCGGCTCACCGAGGGCATGGCCCGCACGAGCTGATCCTCGTCGCCCCCCCGCGAGTGCAGCAGGACCAACATGGGGTACGCGTAGTTTGGCTCGTATTGCCTGGGGATGAACCGCGCTTCGACAAGTGGCGAAGTGCGGGAGAGCGTGGAGAAGCCCTGTAGGTCGATCCGGTCCTGGGCCATTACAAAAACCTCGCGGTGCAAAACGTCCGTGATGTCAATCAAATGAGTGTTCGCCGACGGAGACCGGATGCCGGCGTCGCCACTCGTTCCCTTCCTGGATTGAGTAGCCCGCGCCAGCCAAGCATAGTCGCGATCTTGCCGCCCTTCAATGAATCGCCTGGTTATTTTCCATTTTGGCTCAAGTTTCCGAGATTGCGATCCGAAGGCGACGCGAATTCCCGAAATTTAAAGAGGTTGTGTCGATTGACCGTGATCCGAAAGTTGGGAGGGCCGCGTTGACCGTCTCGGCCAGCGCGGCCCCGGTGGTTCAGAACAGGTCTTTGAAGAAGTTGGTGACCTTCTTGGGCACCGAGCTAATTTTGTCTCCAATGCTCTCGCCGGGGACCTTCGGCGGCGGCCGTCGGAAAAGTTTCGTCGTGGGCGCGGCCTGACCGTCTCGCGTGGCCCGCGCCCGCTGAGCCAGTTGTTCGGCTCGCTTAAGCTTGGCGGTCGTGGTGACGTTGACGGCCAAAAGCTGGTCCGGCGCCGGCGTTGTGGGAACGAATTGGGTGCCGTCGTTTCCCAGAAGGCGAAGCGTGATCGGGGCGGAGCTGGCCGTGTTGTTGTTCTTGAAGGTCTCGTTGAGCGAGTTTTCCGGGTCGGCCACGGCGACGACCTTGCCCGTCCCCAGGCTGTCCAAAAGAATGCCCGCGGGCAGCCGGCTCGGAAGCGTCAGCGACTGTTGGATCGACTGCTGATAGCCGGGGGCCAGCCCCGGAATCGAGGCGTCGCCCAGGAAGATCGACCGCGTCGTGTTGCCGCTGGGGCCAACCAGCAGGAACCGAACGCGGAAGGGGCCCGGGTCGGTCTCTCCCATGTTCTGGACGCTGGTCTGGACCTCGAAGCTTCGTCCCCAAATCAGCTCGGCGGCCGAGATCGACACCGAGCCCATCGCCAGGTCGGGCAGGTCGTTGTGGTCGGGTGGGGTTGCGACGCCCTCGGGAAGCTTGATGCTGATGGCCGCCTGGTCGATTCCCACTCCGCCGATCGCGACGTGGGG
>Ga0182738_1004186_pt1 | contig 16068 bp, 15 predicted proteins | sample eDN5th30CBELigMG_FD_128876 | JGI IMG/M metagenome (GOLD analysis project Ga0182738, IMG submission 128876) | Enriched Miracle-Growth compost microbial communities from Emeryville, California, USA - eDNA 5th pass 30_C BE-Lig MG (version 2)... ... | reverse complement strand
CGCAGGAGCCCCACCGCCTCACGGCCGTCCATGTCGGGCAGCCCGACATCCATCAGCAGCACGTCGACGCGCCCACCGCGGGCCAGCTGCAGCCCCTCGCGGGCGCTGGCGGCCTCCGTCACCTCGAACTCGTCGTCGAGGACGAACTGCTCGCGCAGCGCGTCGCGCAGCGCGTCGTCGTCGTCGACGATGAGGATTCTCTGTGCCGCCATCGCCGTGTCGTCCCCCGCCCGTTTCCGCCGGCGCCCGGGAACCGGCGTGCGCACCCGAAGGAACCACCGAACGGCGCCCCGCGCAAGGCGGCTCCCCGCCGTGCTCCGGCCGCTGCCCGATCAGGCCTCCGGGCGCGCGGCCGGCGGCCGGGGCCGGGCGCCGAAAATGGCGCTGCCGACCCGCACATGGGTCGCCCCGTGGGCGATGGCTGTGGGGAAATCGGCGCTCATGCCCATCGAGAGCAGCGGCACGTCGGCCTCGCGCGCCAGCTCGGCGAGCAGGGCGAAATGCAGCGCCGGGTTCTCCGCCTCGGGCGGGATGCACATCAGTCCCCGGATCGGCAGGCCGAACGCTTCGCGGCAGCGCGCCACGAACGCCGACGCCTCGCGCGGGTGGACTCCCGCCTTCTGCGGCTCGGCGCCGGTGTTCACCTGCACCAGCAGGCGCGGCGCCCGGCCCTGGCGCGCCATCTCCTCGGCAAGCGCGGCGGCGAGGCGGTCGCGGTCCACGGCATGGACGACGTCGAACAGGGCGACGGCATCGCGTGCCTTGTTGGTCTGCAGCGGGCCGATGAGATGGAGCTCAAGGTCCGGATAGCGCTCGCGCAGGGCGGGGAACTTGGCCTTCGCCTCCTGGACGCGGTTCTCCCCGAAGACGCGCTGCCCCGCCTCGATCACCGGCAGGATGCCTTCGGCGGGCACGGTCTTCGACACCGCGACGAGCGTCACCGCGCCCGCGGGGCGGTCCCCGTCGCGCTCGGCGGCCGCGATCCGGCCGCGGATCGACGCCAGCCGCTCTGCCGCCGACGCTTCTGCCGACCCGCTGTTTTCCGGCTCTTTCAACCCGTAGACCTCCCGGCGCCGCCGCGGACCCGCGGGGCTTGCTGCGGGCGGCGTCATCGCCGATTATCCCGCACCTGCGAACAGCCGCGATCCTTGCGAGAAACGAGAGACCACATGGCAACCGAGATCAAGTCCGTCGGGGTCATCGGCGCGGGCCAGATGGGCAACGGCATCGCGCAGGTTGCGGTGCTCGCCGGGTTTCGCGTCGGGCTCAACGACGTCTCGCGCGAGCGCATCGAGGCGGGGCTTGCCACAATCCACGGCCATTTGCAGCGCCAGGTCGCGAGCGGCAAGATCACGGACGCCGAGGTGAAGGAGGCGCTCGCCCGCATCACGCCGGTCGAGACCGTCGACGGCTTCGCCGAGATGGATCTCGTCATCGAGTCCGCGACCGAGAACGAGGGGGTGAAGCGCAAGATCCTGGTCGGCCTCTGCCCGGTGCTGAAGCCCGAGGCCATGGTGGCGACCAACACCTCGTCGATCTCCATCACGCGCCTCGCCGCGGCGACCGACAGGCCCGAGCGCTTCATCGGCATCCATTTCATGAACCCTGTGCCCCGGATGGAGCTCGTCGAGCTGGTGCGCGGCATCGCTACCGGGGACGAAACCTTCGAGGCGGCGCGGACCTTCGTGACGGCGCTGGGCAAGACCGTCGCGGTGGCCGAGGACTTCCCGGCCTTCATGGTCAACCGCATCCTGCTGCCGATGATCAACGAGGCGATCTATACGCTCTATGAGGGCGTGGGCTCGGTCGAGGCGATCGACACCGCGATGCGGCTCGGCGCCAACCACCCGATGGGCCCGTTGCAGCTCGCCGATTTCATAGGCCTCGATACCTGCCTCTCGATCATGCAGGTGCTCTACGAGGGGCTCGCCGACTCCAAGTACCGGCCGTGCCCGCTGCTGGTGAAATATGTCGAGGCCGGCTGGCTCGGCCGGAAGACCCTCCGCGGCTTCTACGACTATCGCGGCGAGACGCCCGTCCCGACCCGCTGATCGCCTTGGCTGTGGACGAACGCCGCCGCGTCCTGTCGGCCGCGTTAACCGACCGTTAACCTTAACCGACCACTCTCGAATCGCGGGGCTCACGCCCCCCGAAGGACACTGTTCTGCCGCCCGGCGAAGGCGGCCCGAGCCCGAAAGACCTCACGCCCATGACCAGCCTTCCGCGCGGCCTCGACAGCTTCCTGTTCCAGTTCGACGACGGGGGCACGCTCTGGGCAGTGGCCGTGCCGGGCAGGACCTTCGAGGAGGCGCGGCGGCGCTTCGAGACGATGAGCCCCGCCGAGCGGCGGCGGTCGGCCGTGGGGCGCACGGAAGCGGCGCCGAACGACATCATCACCAAGGCGGGCCGCGCGCTGGGCGAAGCCTTTGCCGGAATGCTCCGTCCGCTGCGTCCCGCCCGCCGCGCCTGGCGCTGAGACGCCGCTGCCGCCGCTTTCCCGCGGTAGACTGCCCCGGTCCGATTCGCCGGATTTCCGATGCGCCGCACCCGCCGCCGGCCGGAGGCTCTGCCGCCGGCGCTCTCGATCGATCTGCCTCAGGGCGCGGTCGAAGTGCGGCTTCGCGTCCATCCGCGCGCCCGCCGGCTCACCCTGCGCCTGGTGAGCGGCACCGGCCGCGTTTCCGCCACCCTGCCGCCCGGCGTGGACCTCGCCGAGGCGCGGCGGTTCCTTCTGCGCCAGTCGGATTGGCTTGCCGAGCGCGTCGCCGCGCAGCCGGCCCGCACGCCGCTGGCGGACGGTGCGGTCGTGCCCTTGCGGGGGGTGCCGCACCGGATCGCCCATCGTCCCGCCGTCCGCGGCGCCGTTTGGGTCGAGGCGGCGGCGAACGGTCCGGTGATCGCGGTCGCGGGCGCGCTTGCGCATCTGCCCCGGCGTGTCGCCGACTTCCTTGGTCGCGAGGCGCGCCGCGACCTCGCCGCCGCGGTCGCGCGGCACGCCGCGGGCCTGGGCGTGGCGTCGCCCAACGCGCTGCGCGTCGGCGATCCCCGGAGCCGCTGGGGCTCGTGCTCGGCCCGTCGCACCCTCTCCTTCAGTTGGCGCATCGTGCTCGCTCCGCCGGACGTGCTCGACTATGTCGCAGCTCACGAGGTCGCCCATCTCGTCGAAATGAACCACGGCCCCCGGTTCTGGGCCCTGGTGGCGCGGTTGTGCCCCGGTCACGAGGCGGCACGCCGCTGGTTGAAGGCGAACGGGGCGGCGCTGCACGCCGTCGTCTGAGCGGCCGGGACGCGCGATCCTGCCTTGCGTATCAAGGATCTGGCATCGGCCGCGGCGACGTGGCATGGAAACCGCGGGGGCGGCGCCGGTCCGGCCGCCGCACGGGAGACCTGCCGCATTGGCCATGTCGCGACGCTTCTTCGGCCTGATGGCGGCCGCGCTGCTCGCCTTCGGCTTCGTGGTGCTGCTCGCGCTGGCGGGAATCTCCTACTGGCTCGGCGAGCGCGTGACCTCGCAAAGCGCCTCGATCCTGGAAGCGCAGGAGATACAGTCCCACGTCAACGCGCTGATCGCGCTCGCCGAGCGGGCCGAGAACGGCCGCCGCGGCTATGTTCTGACCGGCGGACAGACCTACCGCAACTTGATGGACGTCGCGGCCCAGGAGGCGGCCGAGCCTTATACGCGGCTCGCCGAACTGATCCCGGACGGGTCGCCCGATTTCGCGACGCTGCAGGAATTCAACGCCCTTCTGGGGCAGGAATATCGCGTCATCCTGGACACCATCGCGCTCGTCGAAAGCGAAGGCACCGAGGCCGCCCAGGCGGCGTTCGCGGCGGGCGGCACGGCGTCGGCGCTTGCCGATCTCAGGCAGGTGTCGCGGCGCTTCCTGGACCGCAGCGCGCAGCTGATCGCGGCGGATGCGGACCAACTGCGCGGCACCGCGCGCATGTTCAGCGTCATGAACATCGTCGGTGCGCTCGTCGTCGTGGGGCTGATGCTCGCTTCGGTGTTCCTGGTGCTGCGCTATACGCGCGAGCTCAACGCCAGCCAGCAGCGGATCGCCGGCTTCAACGAGGAGCTCGAGCGACAGGTGAAGGAGCGTACCGCCGAGCTGACCCACGCCAATGCCGAGATCCAGCGCTTCGCCTATATCGTCAGCCATGATCTGAGGGCGCCGCTCGTCAACATCATGGGCTTCACCAGCGAGCTCGAGGCGGGGCTCGGCACGGTGCGCGACGCGATCGGGCCGGCCGACAGGGAGGGGCCTCTGATCTCGGAGGACGCCCGCACCGTGGTCGAGGAGGACTGGCCCGAGGCGCTCGCCTTCATCCGCAAGGCGACCGACAAGATGGACCGGCTGATCAACGCCATCCTCAAGCTGTCGCGCGAGGGACGCCGGGTGTTCGCGCCGCAGCGGCTCGACATGACGGGCCTCGTCAAGGGCCTCGCCGAGAGCGCGAGCCATCAGGCCCAGGCGGCGGGCGCGGAGATCGTCGTCGAGACGCTGCCCGACATCGTGAGCGACAGGCTGGCGGTCGAGCAGGTGCTCGGCAATTTGCTCGACAACGCGCTGAAATATCTCGACAGCAACCGTCCCGGGCGGATCGAGGTGACCGGGCACCCGGTTCCCGGCGGCGTTGCCATCGACGTCAAGGACAACGGCCGGGGCATCGACGCCGGCGACCACGAGCGTGTGTTCGAGCTGTTTCGCCGTTCCGGCGCGCAGGACCGGCCGGGCGAGGGCATCGGCCTCGCCCATGTGCGCACGCTGGTGCGGCGCCTGGGCGGCTCGATCACCCTCAGCTCCGCGCTCGGGGTCGGCACGACCTTCCACATCGTGCTGCCGAAAGTGCTGCGCAGGGACAAGGAAGAAGAGAGGACCGCCGCATGAGCCAGGCCGTCACGATAGTCATGGTGGAGGACGACGAGGGGCACGCGCGTCTCATCGAGAAGAACATCCGGCGGGCCGGCATCTCCAACCAGATCAAGCATTTCATCGACGGCACGACCGCCGTGGAGTATTTGTTCCGCGACGCGGCTGGGCCGATGCACGGGCACCCGACCTTGGTTCTGCTCGACCTCAACCTGCCGGACATGAGCGGCACGGACATTCTCGCCCGCATCAAGGGCGATGCCGAGATCAAGCGCATTCCCGTCGTGGTCTTGACCACGACCGACGACAAGGTCGAGATTCAGCGCTGCTACGATCTGGGCTGCAACGTTTACATCACCAAGCCGGTCAACTACGAATCCTTCGCCACCGCGATCCGGCAGCTCGGCCTCTTCCTCTCCGTCATCCAGGTGCCAGAGCCCGAAGCATGACCGACGAGGCGGCCGTTCCGCGGCCCCGCATTCTCTATGTCGACGACGATGCCGGCCTTGCCAGGCTCGTGGAGCGGCAACTCGGCAGGGCCGGGTTCGACGTCGTCACGGCCGGCAGCGGCGTAGAGGGGCTGCGCTGGCTGGAGCGTGAGCCGTTCGACCTGCTCGCGCTCGACCACCACATGCCCGAAATGAACGGGCTCGCCGTGCTGGAGCGGCTGGGCCGGTGGCCGAGCCATCCCCCGGTGATCTACGTGACCGGCGCGGAGGACACGCGCCTCGCCGTCGCCGCTCTAAAGGCGGGGGCCCGGGACTACGTCATCAAGGCGCACGGCCAGGACTTCTTCGACCTCCTCGTCGAGTCGGTGCGCACCGTGCTGCGGCAGGTCGCGCTGCAGCGGCAGACCGAAGCCGCCGAGCGCGAGATCCGCGAGGCCAAGCGCCAGCTCGAAGTGCTGGTCGCGCGCCAGGAAGCGATGATCCGCGAGGTCAACCACCGCGTCGCCAACAGCCTGCAGATGGTCTCCTCGCTGGTGCGGATGCAGTCCGGCACCCATGCCAGCCCCGAGGTGCGCAGCGCGCTGATCGACACCCAGAGCCGGATCGAAGCGATCATCCAGGTGCATCGCAAGCTCTACACCTCGGGTAATGTCGAAGAGGTGGAGATGGAGCCCTATCTCGGCAGCCTGCTCACCGAGCTCGAGCTTTCGCTCGGCGCGCGGGAGCGCGGCATCCAGGTGCAGAGCCGGGTCGAGCCGCTGCGGCTCGTGACCGACCGGGCGATCACCGTCGGCGTCATCGTCGCCGAGCTTGTCACCAACGCGCTGAAATACGCCTTCGCCGGGCGCGAGTCCGGCTATGTCGAGGTCGGCCTCCGGCGCGAGGACAAGCACTGCGTGCTCGAAGTGCGCGATGACGGCGTCGGCTTCGCCCCGACCGAGACCCCGGGGGGGACGGGCCTGGGCACACGGATCGTCAGGGCAATGGCGACGAGCCTTGCCGCTGAGCCCGGCGTTTCCTCGGGGCCGCAGGGCACGGTGGTCAAGCTGGCCTTCGCTTGATCCACAGGCCCTCCCCGCCGTTCCGGTCCGGCGATGGTTTACGGCCTGTGGTAAAAAATCATCAAGTTCTCTGAATGAAGATGCGGCCTGCGTTCCGCCACACATTCACCCGGGAACCACGGTCCCGTGGATGTGCGTTGTACCGGAAAGAAGTTCATCGGAGTCGTCACCCCATGGGGACCCATCGCATTCCCGCCGCGATCGCCGGCGTGGCCCTGCTGCTTACCCTCGCTGCGGCCCTCGCCTTCCCGGTCGAGGGCGCCGCGTCGAGCGCTTCCTGCGGTGGCTATGTCTGTTCGGACCAGGGTCCCGACTAGAGAAACGCAGCCGGCGCCGCGCCGCCGGCCCGGCGCGCGCCGGTGGGATCGTGTGGAGAGCGGCCGCCCCGAGGGCGGCTGTTTTCGGTTTCGGTGCCGGCGAACGGTGGGCGCGCTCAGGCGTCACCCATCTCGCCGCGCATGTGGTTCAGCATCGCGATATGCGAGGTGACGGCCTGCTCGGCGAGTTTGGCGGTGATCCCCTCGACCGAGGGCTCCGTGCCGCCCGACAGGGTCTGCTGGATCTGCAGAAGCTCCATGTGGCCCTGCAACTGCATGTCGACATAGGCCATGTCGAAGCCGGGGCCGGCTTCCATCATCTGCAGCTGCTCCAGCATCGCGGCGCGCTCCGGCGGCAACTCCGTGGGTGCAGGCGTGTTGCTCCATGCCAGCACCTGGGCGACCGCCTGCTGCTCGGCGATTTCGAGCATCGCGAACTCCCGCACGCGCTCGTCCTGAGCCTTCTCGAGCGCAGCCTGCGAGGACATCAGGGCGAGCATGCCCACCTCGAGCGTCCTCGTCACGTACTCGGCAGCGGTGGTCTGCTGGGCGGCCGCGCCGCGGGCGGACAACAGAACGGGCGCGGCGGCCGCGGCGGCGAAGGTGAAGAGCGCGGTGCGGCGCGTGGCGAGGGTCATGGGGCATCCCTTTCGGTTCGGTCGGTCCCGGGGCGTTTGCCGCAGCCCGACGCGGCAGCCGAACCCGGCCCCGGTGACTCTTGTTCCCGCGAGGCCCGGGAGCGCCGCAGCATGCACCGCGCGCCGCCGGGGTCCGACGGGCGACTATCGTGCGGGCTGGGCCAGGCTGTGACGGCCAGGGCCGGTGCGACACGATTTCTTCCGAAGCGCCTCGTCTGCCGCTACCCCCCTCTCTGTCTCCCCCGCAAGGGGGAGGACCACGGGGGGGAGGCTCCCCATTCTATGGGCGCTGGGTCCCCCGGCGACGGTGCGAGGAGCGGCGGCGGTGCCCCCTATCGTCCCCTCTCCCCTTGAGAGAGAGGGACAGGGTGAGGGGTAAGCCCAATCGCACGCGCCTCGCGCGCCAACCCCGCTCTCTGCGTCCCCTCCACAAGGGGGGAGGGGACCGTGGGGGGAGGCTCCCCGGCTCAGCGGCGCTGCAGGAAGCTGGTGGCGCCGCCGAGGATCGAGCCTTCGCCCGCCGACGAGCCGCCGGCTCGCGGCGCGTTCTGCAGCACCCGGTCGGCGAGGCGCGAGAACGGCAGCGACTGCAGCCACACCCGGCCATGACCCTCCAGCGTCGCCAGGAACAGGCCCTCGCCGCCGAACAGCATCGACTTGAGGTTGCCGGCGCGTTCGATCGAGTACTGGACATGCGGCTCGAAGGCGACGATGCAGCCGGTGTCGATGCGGAGCTTGCCGCCGTTCAGCTGCTTCTCCACGATCGTGCCGCCTGCGTGCACGAAGGCGAGCCCGTCGCCGCGCAGGCGCTGCAGGATGAAACCCTCGCCGCCGAACAGGCCGGTGCCGATCTTCTTGTTGAACGCGGTCGACAGCTGGGTGCCGAACGCGGCGCAGAGGAACCCGTCCTTCTGCACGATCAGCTCGCCCCCGGACCGGGCGAGGTCCATGGCGATGATCTTGCCGGGATAGGGGGCGCCGAAGGCGACGCGCGACTTGCCGGGGCCCCGATGGGTGAAATGGGTGAGGAACAGCGATTCGCCGGTGAAGGCGCGCATCGCCGCGCCGCCGATCTTGCCCCAGAACCCCTGATCCGGGTTGGAGCCGTCGCCCATCTTGGTTTCGAAGTTGATGCCGTCCTCCATGTAGATCATGGAGCCGGCCTCGGCGATCACCGTCTCGCCGGAATCGAGCTCGATTTCGACGAACTGCAGATCGTCGCCGTGAACGTGATAGTCGACCTGGTGGCTGCGCATCTCATCCCCCGCTGCCGGTCCCGCGCCGGCCCGATGTGCCGAGTCTAGCGTCGGGGCCGTCCCCGGACCAGACGAGGGCGCATCTTACGGGATGGCAGCGCTCAGGGCAGGCGGTCGAGCTCGTCGTGGGCGCGGACCGTGACGCCCAGATCGGTCACCAGACCGTTCGCCAGCGAATAGACCCAGCCGTGGACGGAGATCTTCTGGCCGCGGTTCCAGGCGTCCTGCACGAACATGTCCGAAGCGACGTTGCGCACCTGCCGGATGACGTTGAGCTCGCACAGCCGGTCGAACCGGCGGGGCTCCTCCTCGATGGCTTCGAGTTCGTGGCGGTGGTCGTGGAACACCTCGCGGATCGGGTGCAGCCAGTGGTCGATCAGGCCGCGGCGCTGCCCGTCGACGGCCGCCCGGACGCCGCCGCAGCCATAATGCCCGACAACCAGGATGTGCCGCACCTTGAGCACGTCGACGGCGTATTGCAGCACCGAGAGATAGTTCGCGTCCTGCGGCGGGGCGAGATTGGCGACGTTGCGGTGCACGAACAGCTCGCCGGGATCGAGGTCGACGATCTCGTTCGCGGGCACCCGGCTGTCTGAGCAGCCGATCCAGAGATATTCGGGGGCCTGCTGACCGACGAGGCGGCGGAAGAAGGCGGGGTCGACGGCCACCATGCGCGCCGCCCAATCCCGGTTCTTGGCCTTGAGGTGATCGAGCATGTCCGCCTCATAGCGCCGGGAAGGGCGGCCGACAAGGAAAAGCGCTCGCGTGAGCGCTCCTCCCGGAGGGCTCCCGCTTCCGCTACTTCGCCTGTCCGATCACGGCATCGGTCACCACGCGGCCGGTGTGGCGCGGCCGGATCAGCGCCGTCAGGTCGAAGCCCGGACGGCGGGCTTCCGCCAGATAGTCCTCGATGGCCGCCTGCGGCAGGCCCGGCTCCCGCGCCAGCAGCCACAGGTGCTCACGGTCGGGGGTGCCCACGAGCGAGACCCTGTAGTCGGGGTCGAGCTTCAGGACCCAGTAGTCGCCGGTCGTGAACGGCACCCATTTCAGGTAGGCGGGCAGGAAGCTCACCTTCAGCCTGGCATTCGTCGCATCGACCGGAGTGGCCTCCCCGATCGCCTGCACGGGCTTTCCGTCCCTATCGAAACAGCGATTGTCCACCCGGATCGTGCCGTTCTCGTTCAGGGCGTAGGTCGCGGTGATGTCGGTGGCCGAGACGTCCTCCTGCTTGATCGGCAGGCGGCAGATCTCGTACCAGCGCCCCAGATAGCGCGTGAGATCGAGCCTGGGCACGGCGACGATTTCGGTGGCTTCAGCCATGCTGCTTCAGCTCCTTGGGTCGGGGAACGGCGGCGCCGACGGGGTCCCTTGAGAGCCGTGACGGCCACCAGATGCGCGGCCCGATATCGGTGAGGATCGCCGGCACCAGGATCGAGCGGACGAAGATCGCGTCGATCAGCACGCCGAGCGCGACGATGAAGGCGATCTGGACCAGGAACACGAGCGGGATGACCGCCAGCGCGGCGAACGTGGCGGCCAGCACGATGCCCGCCGAGGTGATCACGCCGCCGGTGACTGTCAGCCCGCGCAGGATGCCGGCCCGCGTGCCCCGGTGCAGCGCCTCCTCGCGGATGCGGGTCGACAGGAAGATGTTGTAGTCGATCCCGAGTGCGACCAGGAACACGAAGGCGAACAGCGGCACCACCGGGTCGGCGCCGGGAAAGCCGAACACGGTGTCGAACACCAGTGCCGACAGCCCGAGCGTGGCGAGGAAGGAAAGCACCGTCGTCGCGATGAGGATCAACGGCGCGAGCACCGAGCGCAGCAGCGCCATCACGATCAGCGTGATCACCACAAGGATGATCGGCACGATGGTCCAGAGGTCGCGCGTCGCCTCGGTGCGGGTGTCGAGATCGGTAGCGCTCTGTCCGCCCACCAGCGTGCCCGGATAGGCCGCGTGCAGGCCTGAGCGCAGGCGCTCCACGGTGTCGAGCGCCGCGTCGCTGTCGGCGGCGACGTTCAGCGTCGCCTCGATCTCCACCACCTGCCGGCCATCCAGCGCGCGCGGAACGGGGGGCGCGCCCGGGGCGCCGCCTGCATTGCGCGGTCCCACCGCGGCGACCGCCGCGTCGGCGGCGACCAGCGCGGTCACGCCCGCCGCGTCCGCCGCGTCGGCGATGATCTCGATCGGCGTGCCGGAGCCGGCAGCGAACCAGCGCCCGAGCGCGGCCTGGCCGCGAGCGGATTCGGCTTCCCCGAGCAACACCTCGGATTCGGGCACGCCCGTCGCGTCGAGCCGGGGCACGAACACGGCCGCGATGAGCAGGACGAGGACGCCCACGGTCCAGAGCGGGCGATAGCGGCGGGAAACCAGCCGCGCCAGCGCCGGCCAGAAGCCGCGCTCCTCCGCGCCCTCCTGCCCGGTGTCCGGCCGCGGCGTGAAGGGCCAGAACGCGGCGCGCCTCGTCAGCGCCAGCATCGCGGGCAGGAAGGTGAGCGAGGCGAGCACGGCGAAGGCGATGCCGATGGCGCCGACCGGGCCGAGCGCCTTGTTCGAGTTGAGGTCGGACAGAAGCAGGCAGAGCAGGCCGGCGATGACCGTGCCGGCGGAGGCCAACACCGGCTCGACCACACCGCGCCAGGCGCGCCACAGCGCGGCGCGGACGTCCGGCTCGTGCCGCAGGGCGTCGCGATAGCGGGCGACGAACAGGAGCGCATAGTCGGTCGCGGCGCCGATCACCAGGATGAAGAGGATGCCCTGGGCCTGCCCGTTCAGCGTGATCCAGCCGGCATCGGCCATGTAGTAGACGCCGACCACAGCCGCGGCGAGCGCGCCCACGGAGGAGAAGAGGACGAGAAAGGGCAGGATCGGGCTGCGATAGACGACGAGGAGGATGAGAAACACGACGCCGACGGCGACGAGCAGCAGGATGCCGTCGATACCGGCGAAGGCGGCCGTGAGGTCGGCGGCGAAGCCCGCCGGCCCCGTGACATAGGCCGTGAGGCCCTCGGGCGCCGCTCCGGTGATCTCGCGAATCTCCGCCACGGTGTCGCCGAGGTCGCCGGAGACGAACACGAACACCTCGGCCGCCCTGGGCAGGCCGGCCGCGGTCGTGCCGGCGGAGGGGATCGGCGGGGAGGCGCCCGCGATCCCGTCGAGGGCGGTGATGTCCGCCAGCTGCGCCGCGATGACGGCGTTCGCCTCCGGGCTGAGCCCCGCTTCCGCCTCGTAGACGATTACCGCCGGGATGGCGCCGCCTTCGTCGAGCCGGGCCTGGATGGCCGCCACCTGCGTCGATTCGGAACTCGCGGGCAGGAAATCGGTGCCGGATTGCGACTGCACCTCGGCCAAGCGCCCGAAGAACGGGCCGCCGATGCCCATGGCGGCGAGCCAGGCCAGGACGAGCAGAACGGCAACGGCGAAAGCTGAGCGGCGCGACATGAACGGACCATCCCCCGGTTCGAGGTCACATACGGAAAACCCACCCTATTGGGATGCATGGTGCCGTGGAACGCCGGCTCGATCGATGAGGCCCGCCTGCCGCGATGGCGAGCGATTGCAATCCCGGGATGGCCGTTCGGAACACCTCGAGCGGAACAAGGAAGAAGAAATGCCTCCGCGTTGCAGGATCTGCCCGGTGATGCGCGACCGCCCGACCCACAAGGTTCCGCGTTTGCCGGTCTGCTGCGAAAGTGGCGGTCAGCCCGTGCCGGTGGCGGGTCCTGCGGGCGAGTGTTCGTTGCCCGCGCGCAACCCGCCCGGCTCCGTTCGGGCCAGCGCGGCCTGCAGCCGCGCCTCCTGCTCGGGGGAGAGCGAGGAGCGCAGGATGCGGCCTTTGAAGCGCGACAGCTCGGCGAGGACCTTCTCCGGCTGCGCCTTGCGCACCAGCAGGAACAGGGCCGAACTGTCCGGCGTCAGCGTCTCCGCGATCTGCCGGATCAGGTCGTCATCGATGCCGTAGTCGACCATGCCGCCCGAGAGCGCGCCCGCGCCTGCCCCCGCCAGCCCGCCGAGCGCGAAGCCGAGCAGGGGATTGAGGAACAGCAGGCCGACGAGCCCGCCGAACATCGCGCCCGACATCGCGCCGGAGGCGGCGCCCATGCCGGCGATGTTGACAGTCTGCTTGATGCGGACTTGGCCGTCGGGCGCGCGGACGGCGACCACGGCGTCTTCCAGGTCGACGAGATATTCGCGCTGCAGCCGCACGAGCTCGGTGAGTGCCCGGTCGGCCTCGAACGGGTCGTCGAACCCCACAACGATGAATTCGGACATTGTCTAGCCTCCGCTGGCTCCCGAACGCGAGGGCCGAAGCCGCGGCCCGCCCTGCGCGGGCGCCACTTAAACGCAACGGCCGACCGCGCCTGGTGGTTTCACGGACCCACGGCCGGGGGTCAGATCGGCGCCGCGGCGAGCCGCATCGCCGTCCGGCGCGGCTTCAGCACCGAGAAGAAGCCGAGTCCGGCGACGAGGTAGACCGCAGCGGCGGCCAGCAGGACCCAGCCAAGGCCGAACGCGGTGGACAGGATCGGCACGGCGGCCGAGCCCACCACCGAGAAGCAGCCGTTGACGCCCCAGGCCCAGACGAACAGGTGCTCCTTGCCGAGCCGGTCGAGCGAGGTCATCGCGACAGGCATCGGCATGCCCATCAGGAAGGCCGGGGGCGCGACGAGGACCACCGCGGCGAGGAGGCGCAGCGCGTAGGGCAGGGTGCCGATCGTGTCGAGCACCGGGTCGATGAAGAACGCGTATCCGGCGAGGATCACCGCGATGCCGCCGAACAGGAACGGCATCGAAGTGCGTGCCGTCGGCAGCAGCCGCTCGGAAAGGAGGCTGCCGAGGCCTGAGAACACCAGCATCCCCGAGATCAGCGCGGTGGCCGAGATGGTCGGGATGCTGAGCGCCAGCACGAATTTCGCGATCAGCCCGACCTCGACCACGATGTAGCCGAAACCCAGGCACGCGAAATAGACCAGCGCGCCCCATTTGCCGGGCTGGCGGGAGAAGATGGTGCGCCAGCCGAACAGCACCGGCAGCAGCAGAAGCACCAGCGCGGTGGCCCCTGCGATGCCGAGGGTCGCCCAGATCACCAGCGAACCCCAGTCGTCCTGGAACAGGTCGAGCCGGTCCAGCGTCTTCGACAGGTCGCCGGGGCGCACATAGGCGGCGAAATAGGGCCTGTCATTTGTGAGCGGGCTGACGTCGAACAGGTAGGAATCGGAGAAGCTCAGCCAGTCGTCGGCGACCAGCGCCGCCCAGGCCATGCGGCCGATCGCTGTCGAGGGCAGCACCTGCGGGGCGGCGGAGGCAGCGGGGGTGAGCAGAGGGTCGGTCCCGGCCAGCGCCGGATCGAGCGTCGGATCGAGTGTGGCGTCGAGCCCGGCCGCCAGCGTCGGGTCGAGGGTCGGGTCCAGCAGCGGGTCCGCCGCTGCGGCGGCCGCCCCGAGCACGGGGTCCTCGGCGCCGCCGAAAATGCCGTTGCGGTATTCCTCGAACAGGCCCGGCTGCGGCTCGAAGGCGAAGCCCGGCGCGTAGATTTCGTCGAAGGAGAGCCGGCGCGTGTGGTCGCGCAAGAGCGCGATCTCCTCCGGCGTGAACCCGCCCTGCTTGTAGAGGATGGTGGCGGTGGAGAGGAAACTGGAAACGACGAAGAAATTGTCGGAGATGTCGCCCGCACCGGCCTCGCGCGCGGCCTCCGCCATCGTGGCGTAGACCTTCAGCACCGATTTCGGCGGCTCCTCCTTGTTCCATACAGTGACGGCGAGGACGCCCCCGGGCGCGAGCGCCGCCATATAGGTCCGCATCGCCTCGCGGGTGTAGGCATATTTCTCCACGATGGCGAAGCCGCCGGGGCTCGACAGCCCGACGGAATCGGCGAGGCTCAATTCGATCACGTCGTAGCGGTGCTCGGTGTGGGCGAGCTCCAGCCGGCCTTCGACAGGCACCACCTCGACGCGGGGATCGTTCAGCACGTCGCCGGTGAAGGCGCGGATCGCAGGGTCGGCGAAGGCGTCGATCACGGCCGGGTTCGCCTCGGCGACGGTGACGTGGCTGGCCCCGGCATTAAGCGCGACGAGGGTCGAGATGCCGCCGCCGAACTGCACCACGAAAGTGTCGGGATTCTCGTTGAGGAGATAAGGGTAGTTGTGCGGCAGGAAATCGAAGTAGCTGGTCTGCTCCGGTGGAAGGTCGGCCATGATGCCGTTCGGCCCGTCGCCGTCGATATACATACCCAAATAGGCGTTGGCCGGGAACTCCGTCAGGTTGAAAGCCGCATTGTCGGACAGTCCCGGCGCGAAATGCAGGTAGGAGCTCGAATAGACCGCAAGGTCGCCGAAGGGCGACACGCCGCGATAGACGAGCCGGCTGTCCGGGAACTTTTGCGCGTAGGCGATGCCCTTGTAGTCGGAGACGGCGAGGGTCCTGAGGTCGAACCAGGACGGGGCGGCGAGCTGGCCGAGCAACGCCGCGGCGCCCGCCACCGCAAGGGCCGCGAGCCCGCGTGGCGACGGGGTCCAGGTGAACCAGGCGATGCCCGCGAGCAGCCATAGCGCGACCGGCACCAGGACGAGGTGGGCGGGCGCGAACAGATACATCGCGCCGAGCGTGAGAAGGCCGGCGAGCCCGGCGCCGATCAGATCGGCGAAATAGACCCGGCCGAAGCTCGCCGCGCTCTTCAGGAACACGGTGCCGAGGAAGAACGCGGCGACGAGGAAGGGCAGGAAGTAGAGCAGGAAGACGGCGAGAAAGTACCATTTCTGCGCCGGGTCGGAGACGATGAAGATCGGGTTGATCGGCACCTGCTGGGCGACGAGATGGCAGGCGACCAGCACCGGCCCGAACAGCACGAGGCAGGTTCCGGCGAAGCCGCGCCAGCGCCGCTCGAAGAAGGGCTTGGACAGCGCCATGACCCCGCTCGCGAGGCCGAAGCCGAGCATCGCCATCGCCACCACCAGCGAGCCGAAATGCACCCAGCTCCCCACCGCGAACACGCGCATCACGAACACCTGCACCGCGATCACAGCGCCGGCGAGGAGCCCGACGGCAAGGTAGAGCGGCAGGGGGCGGGAAGCGGGGAGGGCGGCGGAGGTCATGCGCGTCTCTCGTGGCGGCGCGAGCGGTCGTCATGGGCGCGCCGGTTCCCGCGGGTGGCTTCGCTGGCGGCTGTCCGCCACCGGCGCGCCGGGCAGTTGTCGGCGGCGGTCGGCCAGGGGTCCCGCCCTCGCCCCGCCGTCATGGCCGGGCTCGTCCCCGCCATCCACGCTTTCCCGCCCGAAGTCCTCCCGAAGACGTGGATGCCCGGGACAGGCCCGGGCATGACGGAGTTCGGGGCACCACCCGGTATCGTCCCCGGCGAGCGAGGCGAGAGCCTCGCGAGGGAAGGGGACCCATTGGCCTCTCGGCGAAGTTCAGCGGCCATTCGGTTCCCTTCCCCTCCGCGCCTGACGGCGCTCTGGCCGGGAACGACCACCGAGGGT
>Ga0182738_1004184_pt1 | contig 16082 bp, 11 predicted proteins | sample eDN5th30CBELigMG_FD_128876 | JGI IMG/M metagenome (GOLD analysis project Ga0182738, IMG submission 128876) | Enriched Miracle-Growth compost microbial communities from Emeryville, California, USA - eDNA 5th pass 30_C BE-Lig MG (version 2)... ... | reverse complement strand
TGGCTAGAGCCGCGGCGATCCCCCCTTGGGCCGCGCCGGTGTGGGAGCGAGTCGGATAGAGCTTGCTGACCACGGCGGTCCCGGCGCGTTTGCTCGCCTCGAGTGCCGCCATCATGCCAGCGCCGCCGGCTCCCACGATAATGCAATCAAACCTGTGATAATTCATGGTCGTTTTCGCGCGTGAACAATCGATCCCCGCCCCGCTTCGATCTCATTCGACTCTGCGATCTCACCCAACTGGAGTGGAGTGGACCCGGCACAACGGAACCGAGCCGGCACCGCTCGGCACGTCAGCGATCCGGCGCGACCGTCACGGCCGCCACCGGAGCCTGGTCCTTGCGAGGATGACGCTTGATATACTCATGATCTTTTTCAAACATGAGAATCGCGTAGCTGCCGATACCAACCAGGAACACGGCCGCCGTCCAGATTACCGTATGGAGAGCCAGTCTTCGACCCGGCCGCGTCACATACTCATCCAGCACCTGCCTCAACCCGTTCAAACCGTGAATGACCGCCAGGACCACCATCGTCAGGTCCCAGAGCCGCCAGAAGAAACCGCTGCCCGGCTTCGTCCACCGATCGGCCACGAACGCGTAATTGATCACCTCAACATTGAACAAAATATGCACAATAAAGAGATGTCCTAGCGCCAGCAAGACGAGCACAAGTCCCGAGATTCGCATGAAATACCACATGCCCAACTCGAAACCACCGCCCGGCTTCACGCGCCGACCCTGACTCGAACGTGCCACCTTGGCCCCTTTCACTCTTCGCTTTTGGTTCCGTCATCGACCCTGTTGTACTGGCGCAAGCCGGCTTCGATCGCCACCCGGTCAGCGTGGCATGACACTGGTCATGCCACGCTCTGGCTCCGGCGTGGAATGCTCTGGAGGGGGGCTGAGCAAGGGGAGGATGACCCAGATCGCGACCGGGATCATGATGATCCAGAAGGCGATCACGACAATCTGGAAGAGCCCTTTCTGATACCGAACGCCCTTCGGCCAGAGATCGAGCAAAACCACGCGAATGCCGTTGATCGAGTGAAACAGGACGCAGGCAATCAGCCCCAGCTCGCCCAACCGAAACGCCCAGCGAATCGGCCAATAGTAGCTGCCTGAGATGTGACCACCGTAAAGATTCATCGTATGATCATACCATGCAGGGTTGATCACCACGAAGAACGTGTCCACGATGTGGGCGAACAGGTAGAGCAAGATGCCGAGCCCGCTGACGCGGTGAATCAGCCAGGCCCACTGGCCGACCCCGCCACCATAACGAAGACCCTCGACAAGGCGCGACCAGAGCCCGCGATTGTAGTATCGCGCGCTTCGTAAAGACTGTGACATGGGAATCGGAGTCCCGAGGAGGGCGGATCTCGATGAGGACAGGCTCGCGTGCCAATGGAACCCAGAGCCCTGGGCCCAGAACCTGAGGCGACAGGCCGCCGACTCCTCTGCAACGGCGCCTGAGCCGGCTGGTTTCCTCAATCTATGACTTAACCTCAACTAACCACAAGATTTTGTAGAGTCATTGAGGCGCGGGGTCAAGGGGGCAGTCTGAAAACGCCCCAGGTTCAACCCGTCCACCTTGCACAAAGCCGAAGCGCAACAGCGAAGAGCCCAAAGCGATTGAGGAGAGATTCAATCGGGCGGGGTATCAAGGAAGTTCAAAGGCGGCGTGAAATCCAAGATCCAAACGAGGTGAGCAGCTCGGCTCCAGACGGAATCCGCGGCAATCGAAAGGTGGCAAACCAGAGTGGGTTCAGCGGGCCAGCCGAAGTTGAGTGGCGGAGATAAACCCACGCGTGGTCAACCGGCCTACCGCGGCGACGGGGCTTCCATGACACAGATTCTCGCCCAAGTCCTCGAGCCAACCCCCATCCGGAACCAATGAGGCCTCGGCCTCGACAATCATCAATTCCTTCGGACGCCCCTTCGGCGCGACCTGAAGCACAAGCCGAGACCCATCGCAACTCGCGGCGGGACGCTCCACCCAGGAGTCCACTATGGCCCCCGTCAACATGATTTCCCTATCCATCATCTCCTGCTCCTCTCCCCCTTCGGAAAAGCGAAGCTCGGATTCGCCGAGATCGACATTCAATGCATCCATCATAGCAGGCCGCCCTTTCCGGAGCAAGTGGACAAGCCAGGAGTGGAGCTCGGAACATCAGCGGCAGGGGAATCGACTCACGACCTCAACCTTTCCTCAGAGCCAGGCCCCAGGAAAGCGGTCGGTGATTCCTGCTCGCGTGTGGGTAAGGGACAATCACTTTTGTGGAATAGACAGTCGTCTCAAGCAACCAAATGATGGAACCATTGGCAGCAAATCAAGTTAATAAAGTGGGGGTCGTGGCAAGCCTATAAGCCGGATTCCGTAAGAGGCCGAAACCTCCTTGGTGACCATTTCTCTGGGACGTCAGTTGCCTGACGCCTCAAGCGACCTACCCGGAAGTCGTCCGGATCGGGCCAATCCGCCGTGACCAGGCCCACCTCGCGGCGGAACCCAACCACGTTGCTCCCTTATTTGGTCTTGCTCCCAGTGGGGTTTACCGAGCCAAGGCGGTCACCCGCCCTGCTGGTGAGCTCTTACCTCACCGTTTCACCCTTACCCTAACAGGCCCGAAGACTTGCCAGGGCGGTTTGTTTTCTGTGGCACTATCCCTACCCGCGCAAACGGGCGGTGGGTGTTACCCACCACTGAGCCCTATGGAGTCCGGACTTTCCTCCACGGCATGCCCCTGGCCCCATGTCTCCATCGAACCAAGCGCCATGGCGATCACCCAGCACACCACGATCCCACTTCCTATCTTAACCGTTTCAACGCACCACTCAAAACACTTTCCCTTCCGAATTCCTCCATCGATCCTTGCGTGGAGATCGCGACCAGGTACTCAATCCCTCCCTCCAAAACTCCTCGATCACCCAGACTAAAGTCAGCGCCTCATCCCCCTACAGGACGAAATCCCCAAACCCATCACGAACCACAATCAAATATCAAAGAGGCCCGCCCTGAACCCCCATCTCTTAATCCTCATTCGACACTGCTCCATGCATGCAGCATTTCGTAATTTCTTAACCTCCCAAATTACCCATTCAGCCAAAATGCTCTATATTTAAGAGGGAGTCTCTACTACAGGCGAGGAACGCACCATGACTATTCGCGACTACCTTGAGAGCCGACACGTCTGGTTCGAGATGAAGCTGCATCCGCCAGCCTCTTCCGCGTCCAAGCTTGCCCAGGCGGTCCATGTGCCGGGGCGGTTCGTGGCGAAGGGGGTCCTGGTCGACGCGGGGGGACCTTATGTGCTGGCCGTTCTACCGGCCACCTCCATGATCGACCTCAATCGACTGGCCCAGTCCTTGAACGGGCAGCCACTCCGGATCGCCACCGAGGATGAGGTGGAACGGGTTTTCGGGAACTGTGAGCGTGGAGCCCTTCCGCCGTTTGGGCGATTGTATGGACTGACAACCCTGGTTGATTCCAGCCTCGCGGGGGGCTCGGAGATCACATTTGTCGGGAACCAACGGCATGAAGGGGTGCGTATGCGTTATCGAGATTACGAGTCGCTCGAAACCCCCATCCGAGCCCGATTCGCCACCACGTCGGGACGATCGGAGCGGAGGGCAGGCTAAGCGAGCTTCAGCGTGGTCCACTTTCCAGGTCGAATCCCAATCGGCCCCGATTCGATAACTATTCGAAAAGAAGGATGCGCCGGTCTCAACCCGAGCCGACGCATCCTCGAACGATTCCTGGAGAGGAAGCTGCCTGGGGGCTGTTTCGTCCTCCTGCTTGACCTGGCCCCTCAAGGCTAGACGGTGGCCGATTGGGTTTCGAGCTCGGGCGCAAAGCCACGCCTCATGGTATTTTCTGTGACGGTCCGCGTCAGCAGGAACTCGAGCAGATAGTCAGACCCACCCGCCTTGGTTCCGATTCCGGAGAGCCGGAACCCACCAAAAGGCTGGCGATCGACGAGGGCCCCGGTGATGGGGCGGTTGATGTAGAGATTACCGACCCGGAACTCCTGCTTGACGCGTGCGATGTGCGCGGGGCTCCGCGAGTAGAGACCACCGGTCAGGGCGTACTGCGTTCCGTTGGCGATCCGCAACGCCTCGTCCAGGTCGGCGGCGCGAAGGACGGCGAGAACCGGCCCGAACACCTCTTCCTGCGCGATCCGCGCCTCGGGCTGCACGTCGGAGACGATCAAGGGCCCAACATAATGCCCCTGATCGCTCAAGGCCCCAGGATCCACCGACAAGCGGACCTCCCCCTCCGAGGCCGCCAGCGCTTTATAGGCTTCGATCCGCTCGCGTGCCCGATCATCGATCACCGGGCCAACGGCCGTGTCGGGGTCGGCGGCCGGTCCCATCGGCAAGGCACGCGCGGCTTCAACGAGCCGATCGAGCATGGCGTCGTGGACGCCGTCGAGCACGATCAGGCGAGAGCAGGCCGAGCACTTTTGCCCCGAATACCCAAAGGCGCTCTGCAGGACACCCGCCACCGCTTCATCAAGGTCGGCGTCGTCATCAATGATGATCGCGTTCTTCCCTCCCATTTCCGCGATCACGCGCTTGACGTGATCCTGGCCCGGGACCACCTCCGCCGCCTGCCGACTGATCTTCAGCCCCACGTCGCGCGAGCCGGTGAAGACGATCATGTCGATACGCGGATCGCTGACCAGGGTCTCCCCCACGTCGCCGAACCCCGGCAAGATGGTCAAAACACCTTCGGGCAGACCCGCCTCGCGCATCATCTCCCCAAGCAGATGGGCCATCATGGGCGACCGCTCGCTTGGCTTCAAAATGACGGTATTGCCAGTCACCAGGGCCGCGACAGTCATCCCGGTGGGAATCGCCAAAGGGAAATTCCAGGGAGCGATCACCACGGCGACCCCTCGCGCGATCCGCTCGATGTGGTTCGACTCGCCTGGAACGTCGCGCCGATTTTCTTCGGCGAGGCGGATCATCTCGCGACCATAGAATTCACAAAAGTCGATCGCTTCAGCCACGTCGGCGTCGGCCTCGCGCCAGGGCTTGCCGCACTCGCGGATTTCCCACGCGGCGAGTTCGAAACGGCGACGTAGCATGATTTCGGCCGTCTTGAAGAGGACCTCCGCGCGAAGGCCCGGGTCGGTCGAGGCCCAATCCGACGCGTGATCGCGGGCCAGCGAGACCGCCCGCCGCGCCTCTTCCGGGCGGGCGCGAGCGAACCGAGCCACCACGGTCGAGCTCGCGCTTGGGTCGTTCGAGGTGAACTCCTTCCCGGTCGATACTTCGCTCCCTCCCAGATTCAGCGGATAGAGCCGACCAAGGTCGCCCTGGACCCGACTCAACGCCGCTTCCATCGCGTTTCGTGCCTGTTCTCTGGTGAAGTCGGTTGGGGGCTCGTTCCGGAAAGGGGGGCGAGCCGAGGCGGCCCGGTGCGCGGCATTGGATCGATTGGGCTTCTGGTTTCGACCCCACATGGTCCCCACCTCCTCGGGATCTCGCAAGAGTTCTTCAACCTCGACATGCTCGGCGACGCTCGCCTTCAAAAACGACTCGTTCGACGTGTTCTCCAGAAGTCGGCGGACCAGGTAAGCCATGCCGGGGAGCATGGCTCCGTAAGGAGTATAGACGCGAACCCGCTTCCCCTGGGCCACCAGCGCCTGCTGAATCGATTCCCCCATGCCGTGCAAGGTCTGAATTTCGTACGACGCCACCGGAACCTCGAGCAACTCCGCCGTGGCCATCACCATCGAAAGACTGCGAATGTTGTGGCTCCCGAAAGCGGGGCGCAAGGTCTCGTGGTTCTCGAGCAGAAATCGAGCGCAACGTTCATAACACGCGTCCGTTCGCCACTTCTCGAGATGAACTGGGATGGGCCATCCGAGCTGTCGGGCCCAGATCACCTCGCAGTCCCAGTACGCTCCCTTGACGAGCCGAATGGTGATTGGCGTTCCGCGCTGGAGTGCCCAGTCGCGGAGTGATTGCAGGTCCGCTTCGGTGTCGGTCAAATACGCTTGAAGCACGATTCCGACATTGGGCCAGTCGCGGAACTCGGGCTCCATCAAAACCGAGCGGAAGATGGCAAGAGTCAGGTCCTTGTGGGCGTATTGCTCCATATCGACATGAACATAAGCTCCGTGCTCACGCGCGGCACGAAGGATAGGTCGTAGCCGCTCGCCCACGCGTCTCATGGTCGCGTCATCGTAGAGGGCATCGAAGCGAGAGGTGAGGCTTGTCAGCTTGAGCGAAAGATTCACGCGCGGGATTGGGCCGCGATGGTCCCGATCGATCAAGGGGATCTCGGGCTCCTGGTTGAGTCGTTTAGAGAGATCACGAATCAAGTCGAGACAGGTCTGCTGATAGCGTTCGGCCTCGCTCTCGCTGATCACCGCCTCGCCGAGCAGGTCGGCCGTGAATGCGATGCGCTGACGTCTTAGGGCGAGCACGGTCCGAAGCGCCTCGTCGGGCGTGGCTCCCGCGATGAACCGCCGAGCCATGTGGGTTGCCCCAAACCGCGACGCACCCGCCAAAATCCGCTCTCCCGGTGATCCTTCGGGAGACAGGGCTACCCCCAACCGAAGCCACCAGGGGACCCGCTCCCCCGCCTCCGCGAGGTATTCCACCAGGTGCCGTCGGATCGCTTCAGGCGTCCGAAGCGCGGGCATGGCATCGATGAATCGAAAGAGCTGGACCTTGACGAGCGGGTCGCCCAGGGTCAGGTCCATCAACCGATCGTCCCACCACGCCCGCTGGAAAACCGAAGGGCCTCGGCCGATCTGGCGAAATAGGTTGCGCCCAATCGCTCGAGCCCGTGTATTCAGGGCCACCGGCGTGGCCATCTTATTTTTTGAGGTGATCGCGGACATTGGCCCTCCCTTCCCACCCTCACTTGGCAAGCGGCGACCGACTCACGAACCCCTTTCAAACTTCAACGGACCTCTTGATTCGGTTACCTCGGCAATCCTTCTATTAAAGATCACCAATTCTATCGATCCAGGGAGGGCAAGAACTACGAATCGAGTGGTTCAAACCCGTGCTTCACCCCTCGGACGATTCGTAACACAATCACGATTCCCCGTAAACCAACCCCTCACGGTTGCCTGACAGCGATGGCCACCGCGCATCCCGGGCTTCAATGGAGCCAAGCCCCAAAACGACCCAACGCGATACGAACGATGTTCGCTCGGAGGCTCGTCCACTCAACATGATACGTTCGACACCCGTGCTAAGTTCATCGCTCCCTTACGCCGAGCGAAGACCAGCGAATCTCATGCCTTCCAACTCACCTCCTCAAAGGGTGTGCCGGCCTGGATCGGGATCGAGAAGGTCATCCGATCCCGACCCCGAGCCGGACATTGTCTAAAATTCCTTAAACACAATGATCTTAATTACTTTGATTTTTATTATATAAATTCAATTACAACCAAATCATGGACGAGCTGGCTCCGCCGGCCCATCCATGATCACAGCTTGATCAACGAGACGCTCTTACTTCTTTCGATAGTAGTGAGCCGTCATGAACTTCGTCCATTGCCCATCTGGCCCAAGCAAATACGAAGTCAAGGTTCGGTGGTCGTCGTCGAGGAACTCGATACAGTCCTGATACTTCGCCTTGCCTTCCCCGGTGAACGAGGGCCCTTCCGCGTCGAGCACAAGACGGTTGCCCGACGCGTCGACCGCCCCTTCATAGGTCCAGAGATACGTCATCATCGATGCGATGAAGGTCCCGACATACTTCTTGGTTTCGGGGTCGTAGCCAAGCGTCATGATGGAGCGAGCCTCGCCCCCTTCGGGCATCTCTCCCACCCCTTCCCCCACGGTCCAAAGCCCACCGAGCGAGCGGACCGTCTCCACCCCCGAGTTTTTCGAAGGGGGTTGGTCGGGCCCCATCGAACATTCCCCTTCAAACGTCCAATCGCCTACGAGTCGGTCAAGCCATCGGTGTTCGTTCTGAGGTTCTGAATGCATCGCCATGCCCCTTTGCCAAACGTATAAGATCCGTGGGTTGATTGCCGGTGGACTCCGTCCGTGAATACCCTAACCTTCTTGAACGACCGACCCACTCCCGCGTCCAATCGCCCTCAGGTCGGACCAGCAACCCCACCTGTTCATGCGAACAGAAACGATCTGCTCGCGGATTACAACCCCTTATCGGCCTTCTGTCAACATCCGTACAGTAAACTTCGCGAAAAAGTCCTGCGGGCCGACAAGCTACGGTCGCCGTTTCCCAGCGACGGATCCCGCTCAGCCCAATACATGTTCTCCTCCAACCGCGATCGGCGCGCGTTCGGCCTCTTTTGAAAATTCCGGTCGATCGACCAGAAAAACGGGAAATAAGTTGAACAGGCGGCACGAACACTGTTCAATAGTCCAGATCAACGCGACCTGCAACAAAAATGGATACGTTATCATTTCGTGAGGCTCATAAAATGAGCGATTTTACAAGTGTTGTAATCGGTCAAGACCCTCCCGGTTCTCGAACCGTGAAGTCAGTTCCCTTCGTGGAGCTGATCGGTGGACGGATTCAAGGGGTCGTCTCGAGCGGGTCGGACCTTGCGCGGGTCTATGTTTCCTTCTTCGAGGCGAAGACGGGACATTACTATTGCTGCACGAATAACAACCGGCCGTGCGGCGGGTTGCGAGGCGCTCCTTGCAAGCACATCCACGAGCTGCTCGACGAGGCGATTCTCGAATTTGGTCCGAATCGCGTGGGCTCGTACCTGGGGCTCGAAGGTGAGGGATTGGACGCGAACGCCATTGGGGCCGGCATCCGCGCGTTGAGAGGGAACGAGCTCAAGGAGTCGCCTGGCATCGTCTTCAGCCGATTTCTGACTTATCTGCGATACTGCGAGCTAAACGTTGAGCCGGGCCTGGTCCTGGAGATGGGCTGGTTCCCATCATGAAACGCCTGGCCACGCTTCCTTCGGGAGTGAGCGAGACGCTTGAGCTGGTGGGCCGCTTTGACCAGGCCCTGATGCACGGGTTCGCCCGGCTGGGTGACGATCACCGGCAAGGCCTGGACGCCCTGACCGAAGTGTTCGCCGGATCCCCGCTTGGCGAGGTGGTTCGTGAAGCGGTCGAATCGGTCGGACGGGCCGAGTTCTTGCCAAGGTCTTTCCTCGCGCTCGCGTCCGCTCGCGTCGCCCTGCTAGGCGCGGTCCATGATGCCCTGGTCGCCCAGGTCCGCACCGTATTGGGCCGGCCGGCTTCTGTTGAGAACGAAAACGAATTTCCGGCCAGCCGGCCTCCGGGAAGCTCGGCGCCGACCTTGACGAGTGCCCAGCAATGGCTCTCCGAACTGGCGATCGCGGGCCTGAACCATCTTGAGGAATCCTCGATCGCTCCCTTCGCGGCCACCCTTGAACGGCTGCAAACCAACCCGGATCTCGTCGGGCTCGCAAGCTTGCTCACGGGCTTCTCCAACGAGCTGCTCAGGGGGATGTCAAGCTCGAGTAAGAAGCAACGAGATCGGCCGGCGTTTCGCTGGGCGGACCTGTGGTCCGGAGCCCTGGTCCGAACGCAGGAGCTCCCGGCGATTCCCCGGTTCCAGGAAGTGGCGGGGACCTTCACGCCGCTCGGTCTGGAGCTCCAAACTCACGAGAATTTCGCCTGCGCGATCCTCCATGGAATCTTCGGCGAGAGATCGGCTCGCTATGTCAGAATCCCTCTCCAGAGCTACAAGGTTGGTGCGATTAGCGGAGCTTTGATCTGGGACCTCTTCACCCCCTTCACCGCTCCGATCTTGAGTGCGATTGAAGGACATAAGTGTCTGATCATCTCCGCGGGCGAGCTGCGCGAGGATGGCTCGCTGATCCTCCGCTCCGCCCCCAAGGTCGGCCCAGCGTCCGACCCCTTCGCGGCGGCGAAGGGCCTGACTTCACTGCCAACCCCGCCCCCCCTGCTGCGTCACCCGGTCCATCTTGCCGAGCCCGTCCACCTGACGGAACGCGCCGACCTTCCGCTCGCCGTCGAGCGGCTTTCGGACGCGCCCGACCTCGCCAAAGCCGTCGAGGAGGGCGCGTCCGAGTTGGTGGGGCTCCTCCGGTTCGATCGAGGAGGCTGGCGGATCCAACCGCTTTGCGCGCGGACGAAGAAGGGGTTCCTCATGAATGGCGAGGGGATCGCAACGGCCAGAAAGAAAGTCAAGGAGCGCCCGCTCGACGTGCTTCAAGAACGAGCGGGCCGCCTCCTTCGGAACAAATCTTGAAGGAGCCGTCCAGTGGATGACCAGACAGCACGCAACCACCGACAGATACTCTACTGGCGACTCCTTGGCGCGGCGGCCGGACTCGATGAATCCGTCGCTCCGTTCGAAGCGATGACGGCCGAGCTGGCCGAACGACTCGACCTCCCTCGAGGCCTCCTCGATCGATCGACCAGTATCGACATCTTACTTCACCGCTATCCCGGGCTCAGGCCCCACTTCGAGGCGATCCGCCAGCACATGCCCAACGCAACGGCCCAGGCCATGCCCTCGGAAACGGAGCCCAGGCCTTCGGGAACCGGCAACGAGCCCGAGCTAGCCAGCGATGCGGATGACGAAGTCGATTCCTACCGAACACTCGCTTACTCCAAGCTCCTGCTCAACGTGTTTGGCCCGAATACCCGGCAGCCTTCTTGTAGCGCGGCGGCTTATAACCAGTGGTGTGCGGACGTGGCTTCGCTGGAACACTTCCTCGGTTTCGCGCCCGGTTCGTTGCGTTCGGGAGGTGGTCCCCCCTCGGGGCAAGAGCAAGTCGAAGTGCAAGGACACGGGGGAGGCGTGAGCGGGAACGCGCCCGAGATCGACGACCAGCAACTCCGCGAAGAGCTGGTCGCCATGGAAAGTGACCTGATTCAGCGAATGGACCTGCGCGAGGTGCTGAAGGACGACCGGCTCGCCGCCCAGCTCAGCCCCACCCTCCCCCTGGTCGAGCAGCTCCTCAGAGACAAGTCGAACCTCACCGGGCCGGCCCTGGCCAACGCTCGGCGATTGATCAAAAAATATGTCGATGACCTGGCGGAAGTTCTCAAGAAACAGGTTCATAGCACCAAGTCAGGTCGAATCGACCGCTCGGTCCCTCCCAAGCGGGTCTTCCGCAACCTCGACATCAAACGAACGGTCTGGAAGAACCTCCACCACTTCAACCCAGAAGACCAGCGGCTCTACGTTAACCAGCTCTATTATCATCACACTGCGCAAAAGTCCCTAAATAACTATCTCCTTGTCGTCGTCGATCAATCCGGATCGATGGTGGATGCCATGGTGCAATGCGCGATCCTCGCCTCGATTTTCGCGAGTTTGCCCCGGACGATCGTCTCGCTGGTCGCGTTCGACACTAACGTGATCGACCTCACCCCCTGGGTTGCCGACCCGTTCGAGGCGCTGATCCGGACCAACCTGGGAGGCGGCAACAACGGTCCGCTCGCCATGGAGTACACCCGGACGCTGATTCTCGACCCCAGGCGCACCACCATGGTCTGGATCTCCGACTTCTTCGAGTTCCAGAACGACAAACCCCTGTTCGAGATGATCAAGGCGGTCAAGGAGTCGGGCGTCCATTTCATCCCGGTCGGCTCGGTGAGTGGTAAGGGCTACTTCAGCGTGAACGAGTGGTTCCGCAAGCAGCTCAAGTCGATCGGCCTGCCCGTTCTAACCGGGAATATCAAGAAGCTCATCGTCGAGCTCAAAAAGCAACTTGATTGAAAGCCGTGCTCGCAAGACCCACCCCAAAGGGAGCGCCTATCCATGGCCAAAGTGAGATCGAAGCCGCAGCCCAGTGACAACGGAACCCAGGAACCGATCGAGATTCTGCGCGAGCCAGCGGAGGCCAAGTACGCGGAGGAGTTGGAATGGCTCCGCTCGATCGATAACGGCCCTCGCCCCTCATCCTGGCTCACGTCGCCGCGCATGGTCCGTCTGTTCATTCAAGGGTCCTCGCCATCAGACCGCCTCGAACGGGAGATCAAGCCCAAGTTCTTCGGTGATCCGGCCACGGTCGAACGGGCCATCGTGACCCTGGCCAGCGACCGAGGGCTCTTGCTCATCGGCGACCCCGGTACCGGCAAGAGCTGGCTTGCCGAACTGCTGGCCGCGGCCATCTGCGGAAATAGTACCCACGTCGTGCAAGGGACCGCGGGAACCACCGAGGATCATATAAAATATTCCTGGAATGTGGCGATGGTGATCGCCGCCGGGCAGTCACGCGAAAGCCTGATCCCCTCGCCAATCATGACGGCCATGCAAGGGGGTTTGATGGGGCGGTTCGAAGAGCTGACCCGGTGCAGCAGCGACGTCCAGGATGCATTGATCTCCATCCTTTCAGAAAAATATACGACGATCCCCGAGTTGAAGGGGGACAACGTGGTTTTCGCCAGGCCGGGCTTCAATATCATCGCCACGGCCAATGCGCGAGACCGAGGGGTAAACGAGCTCTCTTCCGCCTTGAAACGCCGATTCAACTTCGTGCAGGTTCCCGTGGTCACGAACAAGAAAACGGAGAAGGAGATCGTTCTGTTCCGAACGCGTGAATTGCTCGCCCGTAACCGGTTCGAGGTTGAGCTCACTCCCAGCTTGCTGGACATCTTACTTCAGACCTTCGCCGACCTGCGCGAGGTGGCCGCCTCCACGACCGCGGAGGATGCAAAGCTCGAGAGTGCACTCTCCACGGCCGAGCAGATCGGGGTGCTTGAGGATGCGGTGCTCCACGGCCAATTCTTCGGCGCGGGAGAGGTCGACCCCGCCATCCTCGCGCGTTCGATGGTCGGCACCCTGGCGAGACGAATCCCGGAAGACATCTCGATTCTTAACAAGTTCTGGCATGCAACGATCTCAAAGCATGCCAAGAAGGGAAACGTCGACTGGAGTGAATTTGAATCGGCGGGTAAGAAAATCCTCGAACAAATGAAGTGACTTCCATGAAATCCATTCATGACGAAACCGACCAGACCAGAAGCCTCGCCGTTCCCGAAGGTCCGCTCAGAGACCAGATTCTCGCCGCGGCGCAAGCGTTCGCCACCGATGCGCAGCCGCTGGTCGAAATCCTTGAAGGGCTGGTCAACGACGTCGATCGAGCCCTTCGCGAGCCGCTCGAGATTGTTCCGGTGTGCCACCACTCCCCTTCCTCAGCGGTCCACATGGTCCGGAGACTCGCGGCCAAGCGGCCTCGCGTGATCTACATGGAGTGCTGCGAGGACCTCCTCCCCGCGCTCGAGGGGCTCAACGACTGCACCTTGCCCGTGGCCCTCCAGGCGTTCGCGCCTCAGGCCGAGGCATTTCCCTCTGCCTGGTCCCCCTTGAACCTGGTTTGCCCACTGACCGAGTTCTCAGCCGAGTTCCAGGCCATCGCGTACGCCAGGGCCCATCCCGAGACAGAACTGGTCTTCGTCGATCGTTCCGCCGACCTGGTCTTCCAGTGGATGCCGCGTGAGGAGTCAGCGGTGGAGAACGCCACCCCCGACGATCCCGACCCCGACGATGACGAAGCCGCCATGCACGGCTCGGCGGTGGGGGTCGAGGTCGGCGCGCTTGTCCCCACCCTGGACCGCTTCCTCGACCTCCTGCTCAAGAACGCCCGGGTCCAGCATTTCAGCGAGTGGTGGGACCAGTACGTCGAAGAGGCGGTCATCGACAAGGACTACGGCACGTACCGCCAGGTCATGTTCCTGATCGGAAGCCTGTTCCGCCGCCTCGGCACCGCCGCACGAACGCGCGAGTCGGATGCCCTCCGTGAACGTCATATGTGGACCCGTATCAAGAAACATCTCCGCACCTGGGCCATCGACCCCAACGAGGCCATCTACATTTGCGGCGCGGCCCACGCCGCCAGCGATGTCCCGGAATTCGGGCTCGGCAGCGACCTACTCTGGGAGATCCCGCCCCCTACCTCAACCACCTGGCACTACGGGCTCATCCCCAGCAGCTACAGCGCCATCTGCCACCAGTTCGGCCATCCTCGAGGATCGCTCACCCTGGCCGAGAACCGCTGGAAGAAAGGACTGGCCCGACAGGGGCTCCGAGCTTATACCCTCGCCGGAAAAAGACGAGAGGACTCGACCAGTAAGGAGAAACCGGATGGTCCAAAGCCAAGGCGGGACAGCAACGGCGGTAATATCCAGACAGTTGAGCGGGAACAACCCACAACGCTCGAACAATCGTTGATTGAATACCTACGAATTCCCCCAGTTCCCCCCGAGTCGGACGAGGAGGAACTCCTCCAGCGCTGCGTTCGGATCGTTGAGTTGGCCAGGCGGAACGGTTACCTCGTGAGCACGGCCGATAGCATCGCGATCTACCAGACCTCGATCTTGCTGGCGAACTTACGCAATCGAAATTATCCGACCGCTTATGACTTCCGAGACGCCGCCATCACCTGCATCGACAAGGGAGTGGTACCAGGCAAGCGCGATGTCAGCCGGCTCTGCGATATTCTCCTGGGGGGAGATCGGGTGGGACGAGTGGGTTATACGTCTCTCCCCCCCTTGGCCCAGAAGGTGCTCGAGCAGCTCGCGGCACTGCCAATTTCGCTTGAGTCACGCACGGTCCAACGGGCGTTGCTCGATTATCGAAAGAACCCCGAACTCCTCCCCTGCTCCGACCTGCTCTGGAAGCTTCGCTACCTGCTTCCGCCCGAAGTGGTGAGGCCCATCATGGGACAGAGGACGCTCGGCCACGTGCCCCAGCAAGAGAGCTGGGACCTCGCGCTCGGCAAGCACCAGGGACAGCTCATTCAGCTTGGATATGAAGGAGTCACGATTGAGCACGTCCTGGAACGGCGATTGAAAGCATTGGCGTTCGGGCCCGACGCGCGCGTCCTCGGCGCCATCCAGGCCGCGGAAGATAGCCTTCTGTTCCTCAAAACTCCCCGCGTGACCGCCGACCTGGGCGAACGCGCGGTGGACCTCCTGGTGCGCGAGCCCGATACCCGGCAAGCCCGAGAAATCCACTCCCGCATCATCCTGCTCGTTCATTACTACCGGACCACCGAGGCGGGCTTACCCCCCTGGCTCAATCAGTTTGTGACGACGGGCTACTCGTATTACGCCACGCAGCTCCCCTTTGCCTTTGCTGACCGAGGGGTTCATGTGAATGATCTCGCGGCCATGCTTCAATTTTTGTTCACCCTTGAAAGCCTCGCCCTTTCGCTCGGTTGCAAACGAAGCCAGGTGGTCATCGCCTTGCGCCAGGCCGCGTCCATCACCACCGACCCTCCCAAGCTCGCCTTGCTCTGGTCGGCTGAATGCATGCTACGGCTCCGCGAGATTTCAAGTCTGCGCGCCCAGCTCGACGCGGTGAGCGACAACGAGCTGACCTTGCCCGTCCTGCCGGATTATCTGGAGGGACTGCTCCTGGCTCTCGTGTTTACCCCCCTGATGGGAACCTTGTGCGTGGAGCTTTTGAGCAAGGCATTCGAACGCCTCCCCGACCGACTCCTCATGCCCTGGCTCCCCAAGCTCTTGATGATGCTCCGCCCCTTCGCCGACACCGCCCTTCCCGTCCTTTTGAAGGAAGCATCCGCACTTTTCCCCGCGAATCTCGAGGCCCTGGAGCATTGGCAAGGCCCCTGGCACCGCGTCGCGACCAATCCTTCCCAGGACACCGGACCGGCTCCGGAAACGGCGATGGCAGGGTCTCGGGCTCGTGGAGGCCTCGCGCGGAGTGTCCCGGAAGTCGATGCCGCGGCCCAACTCCTCTCCGCGCATCCTGCCACCACCAATGCGCTTGCCTCGGCGATGGGGCTGTCTGCCGATTGGCGGCTCGATGCTCCTTCGGAATTAACGGCCGCCTCCACGGAGCATGTGGCGGACACGACCTCACTCAGCGCGACGATCGCCCTTCTCGACACTCATCCTAAAACGCTCCAGGCCGTCGCCCCCTTCTTTCGCAACTGAGGCGAAGGAGGGGACGCGTCTTTTGTACGCTGGGGCTTCACTCACTAGCACACAATAATATAACTAATCATGTTTTCATGTCCAGCCAATTCCTAACATGGCTCCAAGATCACGTCGAAACCGTGCTTGGGGTCAAGCTCGCCTCAGATTATCATGTGTGCTGGCGTAAGGATCTTCCACTCTCCTGGCCCTAGCGGCTAAAATCAAAGGCCGAGATTCTGTTCG
>Ga0182738_1004183_pt1 | contig 16091 bp, 19 predicted proteins | sample eDN5th30CBELigMG_FD_128876 | JGI IMG/M metagenome (GOLD analysis project Ga0182738, IMG submission 128876) | Enriched Miracle-Growth compost microbial communities from Emeryville, California, USA - eDNA 5th pass 30_C BE-Lig MG (version 2)... ... | reverse complement strand
GTCAAGGTCGACGTGCGCATCATTGCCTGTGCTAACCGCGACCTGCCGACCGAAGTCGAGGACGGCCGTTTCAGGGCGGACCTCTACTACCGCCTCAACGTTTTCCCGCTCGGGCTGAACGCGCTGCGTGAGCGTCCGCAGGACATTGCCGCGCTGACCTTCGCCATGATCCTTCGCCACTCGAAGGGCCATCCGGTTCCGTGGCTGCGCCCCGAAGCGCTCGCCATGCTCAAGGCGCACAGCTGGCCCGGCAACATCCGCGAGCTCGAGAATGTCGTTCGCCGCGCGCTGCTGCTGGCCAATGGCGCCGAAGCCATCGGGCCGCAGCACATCGTTTTCGACCAGGTCGCCCGCATGGTGAGTGAGCCTGCTTCGATCTCCGCCGCAGCACCGGTCGTCGCTGATGGCGGCAAGCTTTCGAACATCGTGCAGCTTTCCGAAGCCCGCGCGATCCTCGCCACGCTGGAAGCCTGCGGCGGTCACCGGGCAAACGCCGCGAAGGAGCTCGGCATTTCCGAGCGCACCCTTCGCTATCGCCTCGCATCGTTCCGTGAAGCCGGCATCGCCGTTGGAGGCCGTCAATGAGCATTGGTCCGACTGCTGGCGCCGCTGGCGTCCGCGACATCCTCGCGATGCGGCAGGAGATCATCGGCCGTTCGCAGGTCCTGCAGCAGCTCAAGGCCTCGGATGCCGTCAGCGCCCCGACGCAGACGTCGGCGCCGGCTGGCGGTTTCGCCGACAACCTGGCCACCGCGCTGAACAAGGTCAGCGAAGTCCAGAACCGGGCGGAGGCACTCTCCGAAGGTTACGAAAAGGGCGAGATCACCGACATCGCGAAGGTCATGCTGGCCCGCCAGGAAGCGGGCCTCGCCTTCGAGGCAACGCTGCAGGTCAGGAACCGCCTGCTGTCGGCGTACCAGGAAATCATGCGGATGGGGGTCTGATTAGATGAGCGATCTCGTTCCGGCGCCCCAGGGAGGGGCAATCCAGATGGGAGGGCTCGGCGGCCCCGGTGGCGGGCCCGTGCTCGACCGGGTGCGCGACTTTGCCGCGCAGCCCGCTGTGCGCAAGGCTTTGCCTTGGTTCATCGGCGCGGCGGCCATCGGTGCCTCCGCGCTTGCGTGGTCGGTGATCTCGCCGGCCCCTCAGCGCACGCTCTACACCCAGCTCGACGATGGCCAGCGGGCCATCGTGGTCGAGGCGCTCGACAAGGCAGCGATCGGCTACAGCATCGATAACCAGACCGGCGCGCTGACCGTCAACGAGGAAGACCTCTACCGTGCGCGGATGGTGGTCGCCTCTGATGGCGCGCTGGCGACGCCGGAAAGCGGTATCGAGCTGCTCGACAACCTTCCGCTCGGCGCGAGCCGCACGATGGAGGGCGAACGCCTGCGGATCGCGCGGGAGCGCGAACTGATGCTGACGATCAAGGAGATCGATGGCGTCGAAGCGGTGCGCGTCCACCTCGCGGAGCCGGAGCATTCCGTATTCATGCGCGATGCCGCGCCGCCGTCCGCCTCGGTCATGGTCCGCCTTGCGAAGGGGCGGCAGCTCTCTGAGGCGCAGGTCGGCGCGATTGCCAACCTCGTTGCAAGCTCGGTCAGTGGCCTTCCGGTCGATAACGTGCGGATCGTGGACCAGAACGGACGCCTTCTGTCCGATCCCCGCAGCGGCAACGCCGGCGGCCTCGAACTGCAGGCGCAGATGGAAGAGAAGCTCCGTGCGCAGGTCAGCCAGTTGCTGGCGCCGGTCCTTGGGCCAGAGAACTTCTCGAGCGAAATCCAGGTCGAACTCAACCTCGAGGAACGGACCTCGGCCCGCGAAAGCTATGAAAAGCAGGGCGTGGTGCGTGAGGAGACAGAAGAAACTCGCCGCAGCCCCGGCTCGTTCGGCGCCATCGGCGTACCCGGTGCGCTTTCGAATACCGCGCCTCCTCCCGGCACCATCCAGCCGGGCGCCCAAGGCGGACCGGTCCCGATGGGCGCGCAGGGCCAGCCTTCAGGTGAGACACGGGCCAGCCGGAGCTACGAGCTCGGCCGCGAAGTGGCAGTCACCAACGTCGCCCCCGGCGGCATCAAGCGCATCTCCGTCGCAGTGGCGATCAGTGCCGAGGCGATGAAGAACGGCAAGGCGTCCGACCTTCAGAAGATCAAGGCGCTGGTCAGCGCGGCCGTGGGCGCAGTGCCCGAGCGCGGTGACCAGGTCGAAGTGATTACCCGTGGCTTCGCGGAAAACGCAATCGAGGCCCCGGAGTTCTACGAGACCGGCTGGTTTGCCATGATCGTGCGCTACGTTGCGGCGCTGCTCGGCGTTCTGCTGATCCTGCTCCTCGGCGTGCGGCCTCTCCTGCGCGCCCTAAAGGGCCGCGACAGCCGTGATGGTGGAGCAGCCGTGGACCGTGTGCTCGGCAATTCCCCCGCGAGCACTCCCACCGAGAAGACCCCGGACGCGATCGACCGCTCGCTGCTCAACCGCCAGGTCGGCGCTGCGCAAAAGATCGTCGACGACCGGCCCGATCGGGCAGTGATCGCCATTCGCCAGATGCTCGGCCAGGCACAGTAAGGACTATCCAGACATGAGCGCGCTCGCAGAACTTGACGACGCAGGCCGTGCAGCGGTCATGATGATGCTGCTGGACGAGAGCCAAGCCACTCAGATCCTTGGTCAGCTCGATCCGGCCGAACTTCGCGTATTGGGCGAGCGCATGTGTGCGCTGGGCGACATCGACCCGACGACGATCTCCCGCACGGTCAACGACTTCCTCCAGCGTGCCGAGCAGGATGGCATGCCTTCCGGTGATCGCGCGGAGCAGGTCCATTCGCTGATGGTCGGTGCGGTCGGCGAGATGAAGGCCGAAAACATCATGCGCTCGATCCTGCCGCCCCAGCGGCGCAAGCAATCCTCTGTCGAGTTGGCGCGCTGGCTGGATCCGGAAGTGCTCGCAAACCTGCTTGAAGGCGAGCATCCGCAGGCGATCGCCGTCCTGCTGGTCCAGATTGACCCGCAGATCGCGGCCCGCGTGCTGCATCTCCTTCCGGTGGCCGAGCAGCCGCAGGTCGTCCACCGGATCGCGACCTTGGGTTCCGTCACCGCCGAGGCGCTGGCGATGCTCGAGGAATTGCTCGATCGCCGCATCGCTGCCGTGCACGGCTCGCTTCCGTTGCAGATGGGTGGCCCGGCCGAGGCGGCGGAAATCATCAACCGCTCCGGCAATGCAGTCGAAAAGCAGGTGATGAGCCACCTCACCAAGGTCGACCGCTCGCTGGCGCGTCGGATCGAAGCCGAGATGTTCCGGTTCGAGCACTTGTTCGTGCTCGACGGCCAGTCGATGGGTGCGCTGTTGCGCGAGGTCGATGGCGCGGTGCTCGTGGATGCTCTGAAGGGCATTGCCGAGCAGGACCGGGAATGCTTCTTCCGTGCCATGTCCTCTCGCGCCGCAGACGGTGTGCGTGACGATATCGAGACCCGCGGCCGGATTCGGATGGCCGAAGTAGAAGCTGCGCAGAAGGAGATCATCGATATCGCCCGCCGCCTGGCTGCCGATGGCGTGATCGATTTCGGCACAAGCGGCGGGGCGGACGAATATGTCTAACCTGGTCGCGGCCCTTTCTGCCCCCAGTTCGGGCTTCCAGATCGACGCGCGTTTTGGCGGGACGATTGCCGCTGCCAGCCTGTCGCGTGGCCCGCAGGACCATGCGGATGACGCCTTTGCCGAAGGATACGCGAAGGGCTTTGCCGATGGCGCTGCGCAGGCAGAAGCGCAGGCTGCTGCCGATGCCACGGCGCGTGAGAAGCTGGAACTGGCACTGGGCCGCCTCTCCGATTCAGAGATTCTGCGGATTGAAACGCGCCTGCGTGAAACGGTGCTGGCCCTTTGCGAGCAGACTTTCGCGCCACTGACGGTCGACGCCGATGCGCTCGCAGCACGGGTGGAAAAGGCGACCGCGCTGCTTCGTCGAAGCGTCGATGAGCGCCTGCTGCGCCTCCATCCCGCCGATGCCGAACTGCTGGCGGGCCGCGTGCCGGAGAACCTGCGGGTCGAGCCGGACCCGACCATGGAGAGGGGCGAACTCCGCCTTGAGACCGCCGACGGCGGCGTCGAAGACGGTCCCGGCCAATGGCGCCGCGCCCTCGCCGAGGCGCTTGGCCTGTGATCGCGAAGCTGGAGCGTGTTCTCGCTGACCTGCCCGGCGCGCATCCCGCGCTGGGACCGAGCAGGTTCGGGCTGGTCAACGCATGCGACGGCGGCCTTCTGGAAGTGAGCGGCCTTGCCGCACCCGTCGGGGCACTGTGCCACGTCCAGCATGGCGGCGACCGGACATTGAAGTCCGAGGTTATCGGCTTCCGCAACGGACGCACGATGATGATGCTCCTCGGCGACACCGTCTCGCTGCGGCCCGGCGCGCGTGTCAGCATGAGTGGCACGCCGGGCATGGTCCCCGTGGGCGACAATTTCCTTGGACGCGCGGTCGAGGGGGAGGGCAAGCCGATCGACGGCGGCCCGCCGATCCGGGCCGGTGCCCTGTGGCCGGTCGGCGGCGTGCGCGCCGGTGCACTCGACCGCACCCGCGTGCGTGAGACCTTCGATACCGGCATTCGTTCGCTCAACGCGCTGACGACGTTTGGCGTGGGCCAGCGTGTTGGCGTCATGGCGGGATCGGGCGTCGGCAAGTCGGTGCTGATCGACATGATCGCGAACGGCGCCAAGGCGGATATCGTGATCGCCGGGCTTATCGGCGAGCGCGCCCGCGAGGTGTCGGATTTCGTGGAACGGCACATGACGGGGCCGCAACGCGCGCGCACCGCGGTCGTCGCGGTTCCGGCGGACCATGCGCCGAACCTGCGGCTGCGTGGAGCGCTGCTGGCGACCAGCTTGGCTGAGTATTTCCGCAGCCAGGGGAAGAAGGTCCTCCTGATCCTCGACAGCCTCACGCGCGTCGCCCATGCGGCCCGCGAGATCGGGCTGCTGCTGGGTGAGCCGGGCGCGGCGCGCGGCTATCCGCCGTCCGCGCTGGCGACCATCACCAAGATCGTGGAACGCGCGGGCAATTCGGGCGAGAGCGGCGGCTCGGTGACCGGGCTTTACACCGTGCTCGCGGATGGTGACGACCAGGACGATCCGGTCGTCGATACCGCGCGTTCGATCCTAGACGGCCACATCGTGCTGTCGCGCGAGCTGGCGCAGCGCGGGCAGTATCCGGCGGTGGACGTGGCTGCATCTCTCAGCCGCGTGATGGCCGATATCACCTCGCCATCGCATCAGCAGGCGGCTCGCCGTTTCCGCAGCCTGATGGCAAGCTACGAGGCCAATCGGGACCTCGTGCTCATGGGCGCCTACCGCAGCGGGGCGGACCCGCTGCTCGATCGCGCTATCGCCAAGCACCCTGAGCTGGTCCGCTTCCTTTGTCAGGAAGTGAAGGAACTGGTCCCGCTCGACCAGAGCGTGGCTACGCTCGAGGAACTGATCGGTGACGACGGCTGAGCGGCACCGCCTGACTCGTCTGCGGCGGCTCGAGCGAGTGCGCGCCATCGCCAAGCGGCAACTCGCAGGTGAAACTGCCCAGGCCGAGGACGCCCTCTCGCAATTGCGGGCGCTCACGGAGCGCACGCGCGATCTCGCTGCCGAATATGCCGCGCGCAATGATGCGTTCGACGGGTTCGACCTCGTCCAGACCGGTCGCTTCGCAGCGGGCCTCTGCCGCATCGTCAACTCGGCCGGGATGGAAGCCAACGCGGCGCAGCAACTCGCTGACCGCAAGCTGGTCGAACTGGCCGCTGCTGAGCGACGCCGGGCGGCGGTCGAGGAACGCCTCCACGCGACGGAAAAAGCGATTGGAAAACGGCCTGCGCAGGCTTCCGTCGCGCCTCGAAGGAAGATTGGCACGGACCTTGAATAGCTTCGAGTGAAGCAACTCGAGGTATTCATGATCCAGCTTTCGGCCCTGCTGTCTTCCGGACCCGAAACCCCCCGGAAAACCGCCGATTTGGCGTTCCTGGAGGGCGATTTCGAACGGCTGCTGATGGGGGAGACGGCAACGGAGGCGTTGCCGGGCGGCAAAACCTTGCCGGCAACCGGCAAGACTTTGCCGGATGGCTTGCCGGTCATCGAATTGCCGTCGCTGCCGGGCGGGGAGCTGATTGCTCGCCTGACGACGAAGACAATGCCGATGACGGAAGTTGCGGAGGAGGTCGAGGCCGACACCGATGTGGAGGCCGATCCGCTTGCATTGCCGCTGATGACGCTGTCGGTGCCGGCCGACGCCCCCGCGAAGATCGAGTTCGAACAAGACATTCTCTCAGCTTCAAAGCGCCCGCTGCCGCAATCTGCCGCAGAGCCGACCGAGAAGGTCCGCGAGGCTGTCGCCGCAGTTCGTGAGGCGGTGCAGCTGGCTCCCGCAGCAAAGCTTGCCGTCGTGCCGGTTCTCGATCCGGTCGTGACCAACAAGGGCGAACGCCCCGCCGATGCGCCGCAGCCTGCGCGGATCGCGCCGGGCCGCGTTGCCGAGCCGGTCCGCGAGATCAAGCTTCAGCTTGCCGCCGATACGCAGTCCGAAGCGCAGACCGGCGGTTCGCCCAAGCGCCGCGTCGTCGCCTCGCTGCAGCCTGCGCAGCAGCCCGCCGCCGCTATGCAGGCCGCCCAGCCGGTTTCGTTCGAAGCCACGGTGATGCAGCCGGAAGCCATCGCCGTCCGTGATATCGCCACGCCTTCGCAGCCCAACCAGCCTCAAGCGGTTCGCCCTCAGGACCTGACGGCTCTGGTCGACCGGCTGGTAGACGCGCGCGAGAGCGCCCGTCCGAACAGCGCGACCCTCACCGTGATGCACGCCGAGTTCGGCCGCGTCTCGATGCATTTCGCGCAGGACAACGGCAGCCTCACGGTGTCGCTGGCCAATAACGACCCGGGCTTCGCTCGGGCGGTGAACGCCGCTGTCGGGCCCGATGGCTCGATGAACAATGACACCCAGCAGCAGGGTGACCGTCGTGACGGCAACGCCCAGGCATCCTCCAGCCGCACCGCCGGCAATGAGGCCGGGCTAGCCGGTGAACGCGGCAACCAGGCGCGCGGCGAACGCCACGAGCGCGGTGGGATCGCCGCCAATCCTTCTCACCGCGAAGCAGCCGAGGCCCGCCAGGGCCAGCGCGGCATCTTCGCCTGAAGCCACCTACGAAAATCGGGACCGATCCAATGAGTGAACAAGCGAAAGCTGCGGCACCTGAAAAGAAGGGCAAGGGACGGCTGATCACTGCCGCCGTCCTCGTCGCCATGCTGGGGGCTGGCGGCGGCGGCGCCTATGCTTTCGTGTCGGGCGGCCTGATGGAAAAGGGGCCGGGCAAGGCGAATGTCCCGCAGCTGGTGCTCAAGGGTGAAGAAGACCCCTATGCTCCGCCCGAGGCCGAAGGAAATGCGGAGGCAGCAGAGGTTCTGGGCGAGGGCGGCAGCAAGTACCGTACCGCCTACTTCCTCTTCACCGAGGACTTCACCTCGAATCTCAGGGATTCTGCGGGCCTGATCCAGGTCAGCATCGCCGCCGCGACCCATCACGACGGGCGTGTGCTGGCGTGGCTCAAGAAGCATGAGCTGGCCCTGCGCTCGCGCGTCCTCATCGAACTGGCCGATACGCCCGAAGAGGAAATCCTGACGCCCGGCGGGAAGGAGAACCTCCAGAAGCGGCTCGCCAAGGGCATGAACGAAGTGCTGACCGAGGCGGAAGGCTTCGGCGGCGTCGACGCGGTCTATTTCCGGAGCCTGCTCATCCAATGAGGCCAGAAGGCTCCTTCATTGCCGATAGGCTTGCGGCGCAGCACTGCGCCGAGCTGACGCGCGGTCCTCGCCAGACGGCGAACCCGCTCGCGGAGCTCGGACAGTTCGGCGAGCGCTTTGCCGAGACGCTCGCGCAGAAGCTGGCCAACACGTTCCAGGGCGTGCCGATCGACGTATCGGCGAGCGAGCCCGCGGAGCTTCCGGCGAACGTGAACGAGCGGCGCGGGGAGCCTGTCTTCAATACCACGTTCGCGGCCGGCCCGGCCGAGACTGCGTTTTACACCTCGCTGCCGCAGGGCGCCGCCCTGTCGATGGTCGACGTCGCGCTGGGCGGTAACGGCAAGGATTGCGAAGTCGTCGGGGGCAGGCTGCCCGTTTCGGCACAGCTGATGTTCGAGCGGTTCGAGAAGCTGCTCACCGAAGCGCTGACCGAGACGTTCGAATTTCCCGGACCTGACGCGGTGAAAGTGCGCAAGAGCGCCGCGGCGCCCGAAACCGCGCTGCCCTTCGCCGGCTGCAAGCGCACCGTGCTGACGGTGCGCCTCGCCATTGCCGCTTCGCCGCAGCACGAATTCGTCCTCACGTTCCCCGGCGCCTCGCTCGCCACGCTTTTCAGCGGCCGTCCGGAAGTTGCCGCCCCTGCCGCGCCGAAAGGCGGCGGCGTCGTGGCGCCCAACGCGGAGCCGTTCGCCGGCATCCCGCTGCCGCTCAAGGCGATCCTCGTGGACATGCCTATTCCGGTCTCGGCGCTCGCAAACCTCGCGCCCGGAACCGTCATCCCTGCTTCGGTGGCGCGCAGCGTGCCGCTCCTCGTCGGTGACCAGGTCATCGGCCACGGCTCGGTGGGATCGATGGACGATCGCGTCGCGCTGCAGCTCACCCGCATCAGTTTCAAGAAGGAGATCTGAATTGTCTTTCGGTAACGACAGCTTCGCACTGCTCGGCGACGTGGATGTCCGCCTGTCGGTGGAACTCGGCCGCACCAGCATGCGGCTCAGGGACATCATGGCGCTTTCCGAAGACAGCGTGGTCGTCCTCGATCGCCTCGTCGACGAGCCGCTCGACGTTCTGGTCAACGGCAAGCCGATCGCGCGTGCGGAAATCATCTCCGAAGGCGGACGGTTCGCCATGCGAATCGTCGAACTCGCCAACGGCCCGAAGGCCCCGATGGGGATGGCCGCCTGATGTTCTTCTACATCGTCAAGTTGCTGGTCCTGCTGCCGCTGATCGGCCTGCTCGCATGGGGCAGCCTGAAGCTGGCGCAGAAGATGCAGGCCCGCATGGGGGCTGCCGGAGACGGCGGCAAGGCCGTGCGGGTCGTCGAAACGACGATGCTTTCACCCACGCTCAAGCTCGCGGTGCTGGAATTCCATGGCCGTGAGATCCTCGTGTCCGTGTCGCGGCAGGGGCTTACGCGCCTCGCCGAAGCGCCGGCCCGAGTGCGGAACGAGCAGGTCATGATCGAAGGGGATCGCGCGTGAAGCGTTTCCTCACCACGTTCGCGACGGTTCTCGCCGCCGCGCTGATCCTGTTCCCGGCCACGGCCTACGCGCAGGCGGCCGCACCTGGAACGGAAAGCGCCGTTGCCGGCGCGCTGGACCGTGCCTTCACCAATATGGGTGGCGGCCAGAGCGGCCTCAGCCTGTCGCTGCAGCTCCTCCTCATCATGGGGCTGCTCACGATCCTGCCGGGCCTGCTGCTGATGATGACCAGCTTCACCCGGATCCTCGTGGTGCTGTCGATCCTGCGCCACGCGTTGGGCCTGCAGCAGTCGCCGCCGAACCAGGTGCTGATCGGGCTTTCGCTGTTCCTCTCGCTGTTCGTGATGGCTCCCACGCTGGAAGCGATCAACGAACGGGCCATCACGCCTTACTCCGCCGGCACGCTGAACGGCGAGCAGGCGATCATCGTCGCGGGCGAGGAAATGCACGGCTTCATGATCCGGCAGACCCGCAAGAACGACCTCGCGATGTTTGCCGAAATGGCGAATGCGCCGAAGTTCGAATCCACGAAGGACGTGCCGTTCTCGATCCTGCTGGCGGCTTTCGTGACCAGCGAACTGAAGACCGCGTTCCAGATCGGCTTCATGCTGTTCCTGCCGTTCCTGGTGATCGATCTCGTCGTCTCGAGCGTGCTGATGTCGCTCGGCATGATGATGATGTCGCCGATGATCATATCGCTGCCCTTCAAGCTGCTGCTGTTCGTCCTCGTGGACGGATGGGCGCTGCTGATGGGCTCGCTGGCCGCAAGCTTCGGATAGGGCCATGGACGAACTTTCGATCCTTCTCTCGCTCGCTGACCGGATGCTGTGGACCACGGCGCTCGTCGCCGCCCCAGTGCTGATCTCCAGCCTCGTGGTGGGCGCCGTCATCGGCGTGATCCAGGCGGCGACCTCGGTGAACGAACAGACGCTCACCTTCGTCCCCAAGCTCGCGGTGATCGCCTTCGTGCTGGTGATCCTTGGCGCTTCGATGATGGCCTTGATCGGCGACTTCACGCAGGAGATCTTCGCCGAGATTGCCCGGATCGGCGGATGATCGCGCTCGATTTCGGTTTCGGCCCGGTCGAGGCGGAGTTGTGGCGGCTGTTGTTCGCCATGACCCGCATTGGCGCGGCCCTTCTGGCGGCGCCGTTCTTCGGGGCGGCGAACGTGCCGGTCCAGCTTCGCGTCGGGCTTACCGGCGCGATTGCCGTGATGGTCTGCGCCTGGACGCCGCTTCAGCCCCCTCCGCAGATCATCTCGCTCGATGGCTTCGTGATCCTCGCGGGTGAGGCGCTGATTGGCATTACGCTCGGTTTCGTGCTGCAGATCATGTTCGCCGCGCCGCTGATCGCAGCCGAGGTCATCAGCGGGGCCATGGGCATGAGCATGGCGACCGCGGCCGATCCGCAATCCGGCCAGAACTCGACTGCGCTCGGCCAGTTCTATTCGATCGTGCTGGTGCTGATCTTCCTCGCCGTCGGCGCACACCTGCAGTTTCTTACTCTGGTGGTCGAAAGCTACCGCGTGTTCCCGCCGGGTGAGACCTGGCTGGGCGCCGAGCGCCTCGAGCAGGTCATCGGCTTCGGGACCGACATGTTCATCACCGCCGTGGCGATTGCCTTGCCGGTGACACTGATCCTGCTGATCGTGCAAATGCTGACCGGTGTCCTGAGCCGTTCCGCCCCGTCGCTGAACCTGTTCGCGCTCGGCCTTCCCGCCGGGGTGCTGACCGGGATCGCGGCGCTGATCATCGCCTTTCCGCTGCTGACCGACCAGCTGGTGCAGGTCAGCCATGACGCCATCGAGAACAGCGCGAGCCTGCTGGTGCAATGAGCGAGGCGGGCGAAAAGACATTTGCGCCAACTCCCAAGCGGAGGCGCGAGGCCGCAAAGAAGGGTGACGTCCTTCGCTCGCGCGAGCTGGGTACGGCCGTGTCCATGCTGGTCGGTGCGGCATGGCTCAAGTTCCAGGGGCCGGTGTTGCTGAGCGGGCTGGAAAATGTCGCCCGGCTGGGTCTCGACTGGGATCGCAGCGCGATCGAGAATTTCGCCCCGGCGCGCATGGTGCTGCCGACCCTCTGGGAAGTCATCGTGCCGATCCTCACGCTGGCGGGTGCGGTGATGGTAGTGACAGTTGCCTCGCAGCTCGCGTTTGCTGATGGGCGGTTCAATGCCTCGGCCATTGCACCCAAGGGCTCGCGGCTCGATCCGATGGCTGGCCTCAAGCGCATGTTCGGCCCGAACGGATGGATCGAGATGGGCAAGGGCATCGCCAAGGTCACCCTGCTCGGTTCGATCGCATGGTTCTGGGCTTCGTCCGAGTTCTCCCGCCTCGCGGGCTTCACGCAGATTGGCCTGCTCGGGCAGCTTGAGCTGGCGTGGGACGCAATCGTAACGTTGCTGTTTGCTCTGGCGGGCGGGCTGGTCGTCATCGCGATGATCGACCTGCCGGTGCAGATGTTCCGCCGCTCCAAGCGCCTGATGATGAGCCACCAGGAAATGCGCGACGAGCACAAGGAGTCGGAAGGCTCGCCCGAGAACAAGTCCGCCCAGCGCAGGCGCCAGCGCGAGATCGCCATGGGCGGTGTGCAGAGCGCGATGCGCGAGGCGCAGTTCGTCCTTATCAACCCGCAGCACTTCTCCGTGGCGCTGGCCTACGACCCGGCAAAGGCCGCGGCGCCGATCGTCGTGGCCAAGGGCATGGGGGAGAAGGCGCTGGCCATGCGCGAGCTTGCCGCGGAAATGGAAGTGCCGGTGCTCTCGTATCCGGCGCTGGCGCGCTCGGTCTACTTCACCACGCGCGAGCGGCAAGTGATCCGCGAGGAGCTTTACGCCGCTGTTGCGGCAGTGCTCGCCTTCGTCCTCTCGCTGCGGCGGGGCGAGAAGCCGCCGATGCCGCGCGTGCAGGTTCCGTTCGAACTGCGCTTCGACGCCAGCGGCAGGCACGATCCCCATGCTGTCGCTTAAGAAAGGCGGCCGGCGGCCGTTATTGAGATCATGACGGAGATGTCCAACTCGATCGTGACAGCGCTCGGTGCCGGCAGCGGCATCGACATGACCGCGCTCGCGATCAACCTGTCGAGGGTGCAGTTCGAGGACCGCATCAACCGGCTGAGCGCCAAGAGCGAGGCGCTCGACACCAAGATTTCCACGGCGTCCGCACTCAAGAGCCAGATCAGCCAGCTCGCCGCCGCGCTTGGGGAACGCGTTCGCGACGGCGATCTCGCGCCCACGCCTGCGATCAGCAATCTTGCAGTCGCCTCGGTCACGCGTGCAGTGGCTTCCAAGCCCGCAGGCAGCAGCTACTCGCTGGAGGTGACGAAGCTTGCGTCTGCCCAGACACTTGCCGGTCCTGCCTACGCCTCTGCGACGAGCGCGGTGGGCGCGGGTACGCTTACCTTGCGCTTCGGTTCGGTCGACGACGGCGCGTTCGCGGCCGATGCGCGCGATCCTGTTTCGATCACGATCGCGCCGGGAGCCACGCTCACCCAGGTCGCCGCCGCGATCAATTCATCCAAGGCGGGCGTTTCCGCCTATGTCGCCAACTCCGCCGATGGGGCGCGGCTGGTGATCAAGGGAGGGGAAGGCGCCACCAACGGGTTCGTGGTCGAGGCTACGGAGGACGTGGATAATCCTGGCCTCTCGGCCTTGGCGTGGGAGCCTTCCTCCGGCGATCCGACGCGCCTGCTTTCCTCGGCAGGAAACGCGGAGTTCAAGCTGGACGGAGTGGCGATGACGTCTTCCACAAATGCGGTGGGGGAAGTCGCTCCGGGCCTCTCGCTGACGCTCAAGGCGACCAACGCCGGCGCCCCCGCGACGATCACCTTCAACGACGCCAAGGCGGCCGTCACCGCAGTGATGCAGGACCTGACGGCGGCGCTCAACGAGATCATTTCCGCGGTCAACGCGGCGACCGATCCCGTTACGGGCGAACTTGCGAGGGATGACGGCGCGCGTACGCTGAAGCGGCAACTCACCAGCCTCGGCAGTCTGGTCATCATGCCCAACGTCCAGAACGGTGCGCCTGCGACGCTCGCGGAATTGGGTCTCTCGATCGGCAGGGACGGGACCTTAAGTCTCAACACCGCCACTCTCTCGGCTGTGCTGGCCCGCGATCCGGAAGGCGTCGCGGCTATGTTCACCAACGGGCTTTACGGCGTCTATTCGAGCATCGACAAGATCGCCCGCAATGCCTCGACCGCGGGCAATCCGGGGTCGCTGGCCGGATCGCTCAACCGTTACAACGCCCAGAAGCGCGAGATCGGCGAGCAGAACATGAAGATCGCCGAGCAGCAGGAAGCCCTGCGTGCACGGTTGACCAAGCAGCTCTCCGCAGCGGACGCGCGGATCAACGCATTCAAGTCCACGCAGTCGTTCCTGCAGCAGCAGATCGACATGTGGAAGAAGAGCAACGACTGACATGCTCGCCTGCAATGACCCTTATGACGCCTACCAGCGCGTCGAGTTCGACGCGTGGGTGCGGGGCGCTTCGCCGGGAGAGCTGGTGCAGATCTGCCTCGACCAGCTGATCATCGCGCTCAGCACGGCCATCCTGGCGAACGACCGGGGCGATGCGCGCCTCAAGAGCCGCGCCATGACCCGCGCCGTCACCGCGCTGATCGCGCTGGAGATGGGCGTCGACCGCGAGCACGAAATGGCCGGGGTGCTGACCGAATTCTACGGTGCCGCGCGAAAGTCGATCCTGGCATGTTCGGTGAATTTCGACCGCGACGTGCTGTTGGAGATGCGCGACGACTTCCGCGACGTGCGCGATGCCTTCCGACGCTAGAATTTCGGCCGAAACTGCCGTCTAGCTAGACATGACAGCTTACGACCCATCCCTGCGCGCTGACCGGAAGGGCCTCCTCGCCTGGCTCGGTTTGAGCCGCGATCCGCTCGGCGATCTTGCCGAGCTCACGACCCTCGCCAAACAGCTGCGCGCCATTGCGCCAGGCTCGCGCGGGGATGTCATTGCCAGCATCGCCCAGTTCCTTGGCATTCATGACCTGGACGTGTGCACCGTCACGCTCGGTGCCGCGTACGATTACGTCACCGGCGCAGATTCCCTGCTCGTACGGCTCATCGACGAGCGCGAGCTGATCGGCCAGCCGATCACCATCGACTGGCTGCGCAAGGTGCGGTGCGGGACGGAAGGCGAGAGTGACACGCGGGAGCTACACCGGACTTTCGAGCGGCTGGAAAAGCACCTCATCGAGTTCGGAGAGATCGCCAGCTCTGCGCGCAGGGCGACGCAGGATTACGGCACCTCGCTCCAAGGCCAGGCCAGGCAACTGGACACGGGCGGTGACATCAAGGCGTCGGTCGGGGAGATACTAGGCGTGGTGCGGGAGATGATCGACCGCACTACCGAGATGGAGCGGGAAATGGTCCGCAGCGAGGAGAAATCCGAGGCGCTGCGCCGGAACCTCGAAGCCGCGATGCGCTCGGCCGAGGAGGATTTCCTCACCGGGCTGCCGAACCGGCGCGCATTCGAGAAGATTTACGAGCGCGAGTATCGCGAGGCTGTGCAGGCGAACGAGCCGCTGGTCGTCGCGTTCTGCGACATCGATCACTTCAAGCGCATCAACGATACGCACGGCCATGAAACGGGGGACCGCGTGCTGAAGGCGGTTGCCCGCAACCTGTCCGGAATTTCCAGCGATCGTTGCTCCATCGCGCGCCATGGCGGGGAAGAGTTCGTCGTCCTGTTCCGCGGGAAAACGCTGGAAGAGGCCAAGGCCCTGCTGGACTCCGCGCGGGTGGAACTCGCGGAGCGGCGGATGGTCAATCGCCTGACCAAGACGCCCATCGGCCACGTGACATTCTCGGCGGGGGTGGCGGACGTGTTCGGCTATCCCGATCGCCGTGCGGCGTTGAAAGCGGCCGACAGCGCATTGTATTCTGCGAAAGGGAAGGGCAGGAACCAAGTCGTAGTTGCATAAGTTATTCGCCGGGGCGCGTTCTGGAACGGTTTGGTAAAATGCGAAGCGCAGAGGATGCCCCCCTGCCGTTCTCGGTCTGGTCTTCCGAACTTGCGGCGCTATCCGACTATTGCCGCACCGCGCCGCCAGGCGAGGAAGACCGCGCCATTCGTCGCCTATTCCATCTGTTCAGGCTTTCGGCCCCGTCAGTGCGAGCGCTGGGCAATCCGCAACTCGAAGAAGACGAGCTGGAGCAGGTGCTCGAGCGCGATGGCGCGGAAGCAGCATTCCTGTCGATTGCCGGCAAGCGTCCTTCGTTTCAGACCGCGCGGGCGGAGGGCGATACCGCCCAGGCAGCCGCCGCAATCTCGTTCGATGACGAACCCCCGGTATTCGGTGAGGGCACTTCGCCGATCTACGCGATGATTGCCGCTTGGGCGAACTACTTCACGAAACCGCGCTGATCCGGATTGCGGGTTCCATCGGGGTGCTGGCTGGCCTTAGCCCGGCTTCCAGGCCAATCCGTATGGCCGCGCTGGTCGAAGAGACACCCAGCTTGCGAAGGGCATTCAGGCGATAGTCCTCGACCGTCCGGGGGCTCAGGTTGAGCTCCTTGCCCATGCTCTTGTTCGAATGTCCCTCGACGAGGAACGCGAGCACCTGACGCTCTCTGTGAGAAAGGTTCGAGACCTGCTCCTCCGCCCGTTGGCGTGTCAGCAGCGCGGTGCTATTTCGTTCAATGAAGCGCAGCGAATAGTCGTATGCCGCGATCAGCTCTTCGCTGGAAAAGTTCCTGTCGAGAAAATCGGCAACGCCTTCATGCGCCGCGCGGACGACCTGCGCTGGCTGCGGGTGGTCGGCGAAAACGATGAGCGGCAAGTGGATTCCGGCGACGGCCAGTTGCCGGTGCAGATCCTGAACACCAT
>Ga0182738_1004182_pt1 | contig 16096 bp, 12 predicted proteins | sample eDN5th30CBELigMG_FD_128876 | JGI IMG/M metagenome (GOLD analysis project Ga0182738, IMG submission 128876) | Enriched Miracle-Growth compost microbial communities from Emeryville, California, USA - eDNA 5th pass 30_C BE-Lig MG (version 2)... ... | reverse complement strand
AAAAATCCGAGAAAGTGGCTTCCCTAAGCGAAATAAATTCTCAAGGTCTCTTTTTATTCATTCTCTCCCATTTTTCTCTTTTCATGATTTCTATTGACTATCATATTCCCTTATTCCTTTATTTGAAGCTCTCATCTCCTATGGCGAGCTCAAATTCCATCACTGAAATTAAGCGAAATCAAGCCTCATCTCGCCTTGCCTCACTACAAATCGAATCAAAAAAGCAATTTCACATTCCCGAATTTCCCTACAATTCATAAATTTAAGGTATTTACGCGCATTGTATCCTATAATTCAATTTTATCTTTTTAAATAAAAAAAAATGAACTCAACCACCACTAAACACTATAAACCCTCTTCTCCAGACACCACAATTCCCACTACCCCTTTCAATACCTCCCGCAAGTATCTTCCTCTCCGTCGCACTCTCCGCCTTGACCAAACCAATCCAACCATCCTCAAACAAATCAACGTTAAACGTCTCCATTTACGCAGAATTCTCGAAGAAACCAACCTTCGTGGCCATACCTCTTATGAACTTCAAAAGCTCCGTTACCTTAAACCTCATCTTCTTAAATCCCTCACTCATCTTCATATCTCCTCTTTTGCTCGTTATTACTGGCTTCAAAATCTCAAGAATTCAAAGAAGCTTAAAGAGCTTCGTACCGACCCCAACGATCAATCTAAAGTCACAATTATCATCCAATATCTCAAACACCTTCCTCCTACCATCAAATCTATTGGCTTGTCTATTCTAGAAGGCCTTAACCCCAAACATATTCGCACAATTTACAAGCTCCTCAGAGTTCAATGTTCATTGAAATCTTATCAACAATTCTTCTTGCTTGCCAATGAAGCGTTTAAGAATCATACAGAAGAAGAGTTCGATTTGATAAGAAAACACGTGCCAAGATTGACCAACCTCAAGGATTTCGAATATCAACAAAATATCAGCGATCAGCTCGGGTTCCAAGCTGTCCTCAGAAAGGATGATCAATATCCTTGGATAACAAAGCTTAAGGTTTATATTGGAGGCGCGGAGTTTCCTATCTATGAAGATGTAGAAGATTTTATGGAAGTCGAGCAAAGTGAAGAAAGAAGCGAAGATGATGATGAAGACGATGAATTAGGAGACGAAGGATCCGATGCTGATGGTGATGATGAGCCAATCGGCGCTTATAATGGACCCAGAGATAACAGTGTATATGATTTTTACTTTAATGGAGGCGATGAAAGTGATGATAGTGATTTCAATGCTGATGAAGAAAGCTTAAAATCAGAATTAGAAGAGGATTTGAGAATTCTAGACCAAGGTAATATCGGCAAAAGAGATAAAAGTAAGCGAAGAGAAGAAGCTGAGCAAGCTGAAGAAGAGGAGGAAGAAGGAGAAGAAGACGGCAAAGAGGAGATTTCTGAAGAAGAAAAAGAAGCAGTCCGTCTTATGCAGATTGAAATAAAGCCATTTTACCGATTTGGCATATTTCCAAATTTAAAAGACCTCACCTTTAAACTTGGAGAAGATTGCTTATATCGTCTTGATAGTTTTGTTGCAGATGGGTTCGAACAATTAAAATGCTTGGAAAAACTGAGAATAACAGTGCCAAGACGCCCTATCGGAATTACTTATTTCTTTGATGGCTTTTTGAAGCTCCCACAACTCAAGACTTTTGAGCTGAGTTTGCCTTTTCTTGAAGATGAAGAGTATGATCTTTTGGACCAATTCTTCCAGAAGCAATTGGAATTAGTTTCTTTACATCTTTCTATTCCTCAAAGAAGAGGCTCGCAGACTGGATTTACTCATCAAAATGAGAAAATTGTTGCCATGATGAAAAGTATAAATTCAATGAAGAAATTGAAATATCTTAATTTCGAACAAATTTTCTGTTCAATTGAGGCAATGTCTAAAGGATTTGCACAATTAACAGATATTCCAAACCAGCTTCAATCAATCTGGTTCAGTGGAATAGACGATACTGTACTTTCGAAAAGTAATGCTTTGGAAAGATCAAAAGGATTATGTGATTTCCTTAGATCACAAAAAGAAAGCTTGAATTGCCTTACTGTTGAAATTCCTTTTGTGAGTGATGTGGACCTTGTGAATAATATTTTTGGAGTTATTGGAGAATTAAAGGAGTTGAAAGAGCTGAATATTTATGCGAATTGCCATTTGTATGTGGTGTGGAAAGAGTTTATGGAATATTTTGAGGAGACTTTACAGGAGGAAGTGGCCAAAAAAGAAAAGAGAAAAGTTTTTTGCTCAAAGGAATGGGACCCAAATGTTGGAAAAATGCTGAAAGGACTTGATAAACTTTCTGATTTATCTCTTAATTTCGGAAAGTGGAAAAGCATAGATAAACAATCAGTGAAATGGTTCGAAGATATGTTGAAAGTTTTGCCTAAATTGGAGTTATTAAGAGAGCTGGAAATTAGAATTCCTTCTGGAAAGTTTTTGAAACAAGCTGGGAGTAGCTTAGAAGAAGCGTTTAAAAAGCTGGAGAATGTGACTAGTGTTGAAGTGAATATGACAGGAATATCAGTCGTAGATAAAAGTGCTTTTGATGTGGAAGAGCTTGTGGAGAAGTTTAATTCAAGACAATCATTAAAAACTCGTTTAATGTTCTAAAATAGATTTATTGATTCCATAAAGTTTTGTTTGTGTCTGGAAGTAAGTATATGATATGAAAGAATTTTTGAGTATGTCTGTTATTCGAGATAAATTTATAAATTGATAGATAGTGTTGTTTGCTTAGAGTTGTATCCTTAAAAATTTTGCGAGATTTTACCTTGAAAAATTTTATCTTCATCCCAACTGAGATCCATGGTCGACTTCCAAGAGAAATTGGTCAAATATTTTATTTCAAAGCTCGATTTCCTCAAATCTCACAAAACAAAATTTATAAATTTTTTTTTGTAATTTTTTTTGCGTTTTTATTTCAGAATCAACAATTTATCTAATTTTTGCAGGGATCATAATCGTCCCAATTTGTTCCAAAAAAACCTAAAATTTTTTTTCCCTTTCTTTTCTCTCTATTTTTCCCAAAAAGAAATTTTCAACAAAAAAACTTTCAAAAAATTTTCTTTGAAGAATTTTCCCCTCAAAAGAGATTTTCCATGCCTCTTAATCACTCATAAAAATCAAACGAAGAAAAAATATCACACAAAATCAGACAATATTTGAGAAATGCCCCAAAAAAAAGTAATTGCGTTTTTCAAAAATTTCTTCAGGGTTTCCAGATTTTCAGAGTTTAGAATTCCCAACCCTGAATTCTCCTCAAAAAAATTCAAAAAGCTGTCTTTCAAAAGAAAATAATTTTCAAAAAATTTTTTTTATGTGTTTTTTTATTTGCTCAAAACTTCCAAAAAAAAAAAAAATTTGTTCAAATCACCACCGTGGTTATTTTTAGCAATAGCAGTTAGGATCAAGATTTTTGAGGTCAGATAAAAAATTCGGGCAGCGTGATTGATTAAATCTTCGTCCAATCCTTTTCCGAGCTTGGCGACACTATGCAAACCCTTCGCTCTTTTTCTGTCTTTGCTCACCCTCCCAAAGTTTAAAAAGGGAGTATGAAATGATGATAAATTTTTGCCATTTTATGAAGAGAAAAGGCTAAATAACCCTGATAAAATGTTAAAAAAAGTTTTTGACCCGTATTGGAGGGATCAGGTCGAACAAAATTTTATAAAGACAAGGTGTTTTTTGATTTTCCAACTGAGACTACATACGTCATTAAAACATAAAAATATAAATTTTCTCATCAAAGACATCAAAATAGAAAGTTCGAAAAAGTTCATTCAATCAAATTTGTTGTTTTCTTTTCAAGGAAATTGGGAAAAATATATCCATGTTTTAAACAAAGGAAAAGATTTTTTTTATCAGACAGGGATTTCTTTAAGGAAACTCTTTCAAAGTACTTCAAACTAAAAAGGTGAAAATTTTTCGCAGCAATTTTCCATCAACCAAATTTCTCAATTTTTAAATCTTTAGCTCTTTGATTTATCAAAGACTAAACTCATCTCAATAATTCTCGAAAAGGGCGATTAGTGTTTTGTGATTGCACAGAAAAAGCTATTTTCAACTTTTTTTTCTAAAAAAGTTTTGTCTTGACTTTTTCGTTTTGATTTGATAAATTTTTCATTGTTTTTTTCTCTCGTCAAAAACTTTTTCTAAGAAAATTTTTTAATTAAAACATCATGTAACTTTGAGGTTTTTGATCTTGCAAGTGCCCAAGTTTTGAGCAAAGTACGAAAAGTGCAGGAAAAATTGAGAAAAGAAAACTATATCTAAAAAGAATTTCTCCAAAATCTTTGAAAGAAAATTCTAAAATCTGTATTGTTTTTTCAAGATCAACATCATACTTGACTGAAAAATCTCAGTCACACAAAACCTACAAGCCCTTAAAACTTTCGAAAAACTCAAATTTCAAATTAAAATCCACGCTCTTCAATGGAATAAGAAGTTTTCTGTTTGAGAAAAAAACTTCCAGCTTTGCTTCTTTCCTTTGCTTTGAAGAAGTAAGCTTCATGAATCTTTACTCGTGCTACTCTATTTTCTCTTTGGTTTTTCTTCATCTTTGAGTTTTTCACTTTTTTCTTAAAAAAAACTCTATTTCTCTTTTTCCTCTTTTTAACACGTGGCCTTTCCTCGGAGAAAAAGAACTCTGTCCATATATCTCCATTGAACTTATTCCTCCTTCCCTTGAATGCCAACAAAATCTTAAATGAGAATTGATTGCGACTGAATAATAATCTTGAAAAAGACCTAATCACCCAGTATTTTTCACTGTTTAACCTATAAATTGATCACTGACTACTATATTTATAAAAACCCCGATATTTTTGTGAAGCTCTTCATTTATCTTACTTCAAACCTTTCTCAAATCATCTTCTATAGCCCATAATGCCGCTTTCTCAGCCTTCAGTACACCCAGAAAGTCAAAAGAGATCCAATATTTTATTGGAATTATTCTCAGTCGAGAAAATTCTTCTTATTGGAGAGTTTTTATGACAAAGTATGGTTAACGCAGTGATTTTCAGAGAGGGACCGATCAGGAAATCAAGGTTTCTTCTTGTCTTCTGCAATCTGTACCAAGAATAGTGACGACTCTCAAGGATGACTTTCAACCATGAATTAATTTCTCTTGATAAATAATGTGAATTAATAGAAGAGCACAGCTGGCTCCACTAAAATTTTAGAAAAAATTGAGTTCGCGCCAGGCATCTCTCCTGCGATTTGTGTTCAAGATGGCAAGAATCTGAGTTGAGTCTTCATTTAAACAAGCTCTTTCGAGGTCAAATATTGATATTCTGTAAGGTTCTCAGAGAAAACTACCAATTTTGCTCACAAAAGAATCAACTAAAAAAACCTGATTAATTTGAATTCTCAAATAAAGAACCAAGCGAGAGAAAAAACACCCTCAAGAAATATCTATATACCCCTTCATTCAGCTGGAGGGTGGAGTTTTATCCCTGATGACTCAACTTTGAGACTTAACTCTCTGAATAAATTTGTTTTGATGGCTAATCAACCGCTCGCTCACTATTAAACACTTAGCTGACTTTTAAATAAACTCATTTTAAAGTCCTCATTTTCTCCATATCTTTCTAAAAGCCTCGCCTTCTGGCACTTCTGATCGTGAGAGAGCTCCGTGACCGTTGTGTTCGTGATTCAGTTTTTTCTCCATTACCTTACCATCCTCAGTCAGGAGCTAGTTTCAAATAAAGTGTTGGTCTTTTATTTTATTGAAACCTGAAGCTAACTAGATTATTCTATTTTTTGTTTGAACCTAAATTTTTTCACTTGTTCTTAAATTTTTCTTCTGTCTTATCTCTTCACAAACAAAACAAAACTGATAAAAAATTATTATTTTTTAATCAATGCTTATAATAAGAAAAGTCCAAATTAGTTTTCTGTATTGGTTCAAAATTAATTGACTTCTAAAAATATACCAATTCTTTTGCACATTCGTCACCAATCTCGTTTTCTCTTTAATTCCTTTCTCAATATTTCTTTATTTCTATTCCTCATACTCCAGCAAAAATTCCCAACCATTCTTTTCCCTCGTAAACTTCTCTCTACTATCAATAATCTCTTTCTTCTACATTCTCTAGGTATTTCAACATTTTCTAGGAAGAATCTCATCTCCCTACAAATTGTTGGTATGATTTTTAATAAAATCACAATTAAAAACCTTTGATTTCACATAAACCCCTTCAATCTCTCTCCCACCTCAATATAACTATGCAACAGGAGCATTTTCAATGCCTCCATCACCCTATCTCTCCTCATAAACTTCTCCGTCGCACTCTCACCTTCAATCCTGCTAATCAAAAACTCCTTCAAAAAATCAAAATGAAAAGACTCTTCCTCAAAAAAATCATCGAACTCCCTCGTTATAAATCCCAACAAGCTCCTCTTCTTCCTTCCAGACCGCACTTCCCTCACCCCAAAACCCTCAAAGGCCTGACTCAAGCTCAACTAACCTCTTTTACTCAACTTTACTGGCTCGAAGGCCTGAAAAGTGTTAAAACCCTTCATAAACTGAAAATCCACCCGCAAAAACATTCGAAAGTGGACCATGTCCTCAAGTATCTCAAGAAGCTTCCAAAGCGAGTCAAATTTATCGATCTTCGCATCGAAAATGAACCAGAATTAAGACATAGTCATGTAGCAAAAATCTATAAGAACCTCGCTTCGTTTAGAGAAGTTCGGGCTTATAAAAGGTCCTTAAAACTTGATGAAGAAGATGGAGAGTACGTAGAAAAGGAGTATAAATTGATGAGCCGATATATAAAAAGATTGCCCAATATGAGCGCATTGACATATAAACAAAACGTTTATGATCAGATTGGATTTCAAAGAGTCATAAGAAACGAAGAAGCTTGCCCTTGGATGACCGGATTGGTCATGGTTTTAGCAGGCGAAGTTTTTAGAAGCTATGAAACAGTCAGAGATACTTTTGAACAAGAAGAAAGTGATGGAAGTGATAGTCATTCATCAAGCGAAGAAGAGGACATTTTGAGGCTCACAGATGGGGAGGAAACTGGAGGCCTACGGGAAAGAAGCCAAGATCAGTTTCTTGAAAATAATCCCACCAGAATTTTTACAAGAGGGGAAAGCGAAGAAAGTGAAGAAGCAGAAGAAGAAAGTTTGGAACAACAGAGAAAAAGAATCATGAGAGAAGAAATAATGCCATCTTTTAGATTCCATTTATTCCCAAATTTAAGGGCATTGACACTCAGAATCTCAGATGGTTGCTTATACCCATTAGACCAATTTGTTGTAGATGGGTTTAAGGCGCTGGCGAAGCTGGACATGCTCAGGATTTCCCTCGCAGAAAGACCGTTAGGAACGACTTTCATCTTTCAAGGACTTTTAGAATTGCCTTCTCTAAGTTATTTCCGCATGAAAATTCCCTTTTTAAAGGAAGAAGAGTGGTCGCTATTAAAACAATTTCTAGCCAAGCAACCAGATTTAACGGATCTCCGAATTAACATTTGCCAGCCAAGAAGCACAAAAGCCGGATATCTTCAGCAAAATCGGCATCTTGAAAACTTTTGGCAATTCCTTGAAAATAAACCAAAAATCCAATGCCTTGGAGTCAAGTCTAAAGCTTGGGCATTAGAAAGCTTGTCCAAAGGCTTGAAGCCTGCAATCCTCCCACAGTTAAAAATACTAAAGTTGAAATGCCTGGATGATGTTTTGACTTCGTCAAGTCCCGCAGATAAACGTATTGAAGGACTATGTGATTTTATTAGAAATCACAAGACAACGCTTTATCATATCACTATCAATATGATTTTTGCGCTTGAAATTGATGTTATCAAGAAATTAGGTGAAGTCATTGCAGAAGTTTCTCATCTTCGAGAGCTTAAAATTTACATGAACTCATCTGCAAACTCTTCGCTAGAAGATACAACGGATTACTTTGATCAGATTCTGCAAAAAGAACTTTCAAATAAAGTTCAAAAGAAACTCAAACTCGCAAAGAACTGCAATCCAAGTCTTTCAACAATGCTTCGCGGATTAACAAAACTGGAAGAACTCAACCTAAATTTTGGAATTGTAGAAAATGCAAATGAAAAATCAATGAAGTGGTTCCTTGATATCTTTAATGTCCTGCCTACTCTTCAGGCTTTAAAGTTCTTTAAATTTAGCGTGCCATTTTATCGCATGATGCGCCAAACAGAAACAAAAATTATTATCGCTTTATTGAACCTCAAGAACATCACGAAACTCCGCTGTAATATTAATGGTGTGGCTATCACTGATGACGAAGTGATGAGTATCGAAAAAATCGTCGAACAAGTCAATGATAGACAAGCTTTACGTTGTGATTTAATGTTTTAACAATCATTGGGAAGTAAGGTATTTTGATTATCTTGAAGGAAATAGCTTTTCACCTTCTTCTCAATGTTACAAAATGACCTTATCTAGTCTTTAGTGACATAGATGCTAGGTTAAAAGCAGTTGGATTCGTGATCAAATTGTCGAAAGAAGCTCTCTTTCCAAATCCAATAATCTATGTTTTGATAATTTTGGTATAGAAATTTCTCAATTGTTAGAAGATGAAGTATTGTGATGAAGGAATTTGTATAAATTAGGGTAATTCTCTCGTGAAGAAAGCTCTCGCTTTCTTTGTAAATCTCTTGTAATTCACTTCATTATTTACTCTACTGTGAATCTATGATTATCATCATTTCTTTCTACTAAAATCTGGTTTCCTCGTTTGTCCTGTTTTTCTCATCTCTTTTTCGTTTTCCCTCCAGAAAAATCAAGAACTTGGTTTTCTGATTTGGAAAATTAAACTTAAATTTTCTTTTAAAAAAATTGCGCTGAGATCAGAAACTTTGTTTTAAATTAAATACATTGAATTTTCCTTGTTATTATCCCGAATTTGAAACCAAAGATTTTTCTTAAAATAACTTATCTCTTCTAAATATACATTAAGACAAGTCATACAATTATTTCTTCCTAGTAAATTACGCAATTAATTTTTTTCTTTATTAGCGACAGCAAAATAATCTTCAATAGCTTTCAGCACTTCTTCCTTCGCAGGTTCATCGCCAAAAGCCTTCTGTTGATAGTAAAATAACAATTCTCCTTTGGGACTCACAATCATCCATCCACCTAATTGTGTCTTATTTCCCTTCAAATCTCCATGAAATCCCTTTTTCTCGGCCTCTTTAGCCAATGAAATCGTTCCTTCTGTTACAAATCTTGAAACAATTCCCATCATTCCAATCTTATTAAACCCAGCTGTTGTATATAATTCATGACTTTCATCCAAATAAATCTTTCCTGGGAAATAATTTCCTTCTTTAAATTCATCATATCCCAATTTTTCCAAGCCAATTCCTATCCAATTCACAACTCCTTTACCATATTTCTCATCCAACAAAGGCTTCAATTTCATTGTCTCAGCTGCTCCTTCTCTGCATAAAACACATCCGAATCTTCTAAAGAATTTCACTACCACAGGGCCTGGACTGTCCTTGTAAAGAGATTCAAAGGTAACAGGAGGATTGGAAGGGTTATCGGGATCAGTCAAAGTCTTTTGAGCAGCTTCTCTCATGACTTCTTCCTTTGCAACTTGAACTGTTGGTGCGTTTCCCATTCTTTTTTTGGCAAATTTCTAAAGGTTAAAAATTATAAAATTGACTATGTGATGATATGTGGAATAAATGTCAATTTATAGACGGAGAAAATGACATCAGAGATAGTTTTTGACGCATTGCTACGTCATCTAGATATATAGAACTTATTATATCAAGGCGAGGGCGATGGCTGATCGATCAGCTTGATAAACTGTCCAGAGGAAAACAAAGAACTGACGGCAAATTCAACAGTATTGCCTGAAAATTTTTTCCCTTTAGAGGTGATAAAAAACGGAGGGAAAATTCTCTTATAAAAGGAAGAAAATCTGATGTAAAAAATTTAGATTAGTTGCCAAAATGTTTTTTTCATAGTTTCTTGTTTGTTGTTGTGAATTCCAAAAAAAAAAGCTCGAAAATTTTGCCAGAAAAAAATTCTTTCAGACCTATATTTCTTAAATTTCAATATTGTTATCTTTAACTCAAATTTATATAATCAATAAATAAATCTTTAAAAAAACACTTCGAACAATAACACACATATATTTCTTTAATTTTCTTCTAAAAATATATTCTTTTTTCAAAATTATCTCTTAGTTTGAACTGATAAGAGACAACGAATTCTTTCTTGAGTGACGAGACAAATTAAGAACGACACCCATTCTTTCCATGAAATACTCCACAGGGTATCCGACGCAGCTCCCAAAATCGCCAAATTCAACATTTGATTCGCTATACAACAAGCATTAAACACTCCGAAATATAATGTCTTTCTTGTATCTCCTTTAAATAGCTATGAAAATCATTAACATATCCCTCCATACAAATTCTCGTTTACCCCAAGTAATCCGAATAAAGGACTAAATATAGGAGCCAGAGGGAATGGCAAAACGTAATAGAATATCGCACTTGGTTGATTTAATCCAAATACTGCTACTGCTCTTATCCATATAAATGACTAGAGAAAATTAATCCCTTTGATCTCCCAAAAGTTTAATTCTTACCACTTGAGCGATGATCAAAATACTCATGAATACGTACAATTCTGCGGCTCTTTTGGTCTTTGGTTTGAATGATAAGAGGCTGTCAAGAAGTTTATGCATGGTAGTAAAGTATTTTCTGGAGGTTGTATAGACATCTTTTTGGGTATTTTGTGAACGGTTCTTTTGTTTACCAGTAGGACTGGCATCAGCGAGGTATCTTGGTAAAGAATATTCGACATTGAAGGAGATTTGATCGAGTTTATTAAAGAAGTTTTCTTTGAGGTCATTGATGTTGACGTCAACGGATTCATTCTGTTGAAGAACCTTTTTCTTTTTCTTGGGGAAATGGTTCTTTGTATTCATTGCTTCATTTTTCTTCTGCTCAATATCATTTAAATCTCTTCCATTTTGCACAATCAAATAGAGCTTTATATCATATTCTGATTCATTTTTTAGCTTCTGAATTCTTGTTGTTAATTCAATAAATTCCTCATGCTCGATATCTTCCAACACACTCACTCTAATTGGTGATTGTAAGAATGGTTGTGTCAAATCGACTTCTTCTACTGTCAATCTTGGTACCTAATAAGAGAATTAATTAAAATAAAATATTCCAATATTACTTCGAAGCAAGTGAGATTGAGGAAGATAGCATATTGGTTAGCGAAAATCTCTTTGTATTTGTTGACTTCCTTCACAGTTTCCCTGAGATGATGCTTGAAAGTAGGGGCAGGAGAGTAGAAATCGATATATTTGATCTTCTTATTTACTTTTCGAATAAACTTTTCAAAATCATATTGGAAGTGTGTTCTATCCTTCTCTGATAACCCACTGTTTCTTGGTGTCCACACTTTGATCAAGTGTTCCATCATTGAATCATTCTTATTGATGAAATATGGTGAGTTATATTTTCCATTTCCAGATAAAGTATAGGAGACGGGAAGGAGGGTGTTTCTTAAGGAATGCTCACCATCATCGTGGAATAAATCCAAATATCCAGAAGAAGCCTCATCATCCACCACAAGTGTGATATAATACACTGATAATCCTCTCAACACACAGTATTCTGCCAGTTCCTGGAATGTAAAATTAGTCCAACAGTTCTCAAAATGTCAAATTTACTTGGTTAATTTCTTTGATGAAGTTGCTGACACGACGGGCGATTTTCATACGGAAACGCTTGAGAAGGAAGAAATAAAGAGGAGGATATAAGAGGACGAAAACTCGAAGGAAAAACATAGGGAATTTCTTCCAATTTGTTGCTCTATTAATACTCTATTTCAAAATGAGATTAGATTAACCATCCAAAAAAAACGCCCAATTACCTTGATGAGATAATCGATTTTCTCACGGATTTCTTCGACTTCTCTGAGATTGACGGTATCAGCATTGATGAACCACTTGCTTTCAGGAGTATTATCGCCCAAAAGATTTATTCTTTGCACATGACTGTTATTGAAATATTGTGAGGTATCCTTTGATTGATCTTTATGCACTGATAAATACGGTTGATCACTAAATAAGAATTAGTATTCCCAAAATTCCCCTTCTAAATTACTGTTTTGCTTTCTTTTTTCTTCCCCAGCATTTTAGGGACTTCCAGGAACTAGCAATCAGAGCCAAAGTGTACAAAACTCCGATGGTTTTCAAGTATCCTTGATCATTATACGCGGCATAATAAAATATGTTTGGCAAGCACAGAGGACTTCCTTGATACCAAACTTCATATTTGCAAGTAAACTCACACATATACTTTTGTCCTGCTGTTACTGACCCATTCAATTCTGCACGTTCTGTCACCACACATTTCTGACATTCTCCTGAGCCAAAATCTGCCTTATACGTCTTGGCACTACATGGCTGGCATAATGCCCCATAGTATCCTGGTGGGCAAGGATTTGAATGTAAACTTCCATCACCACCTTGATCAAGTTCTACAAGTCCTAAAGATGCCAAACTTGCACCATTTCTTTCTCCTTTATTAACCAAAGGAACCAATGACTCCTCATTCCTCTCTAAATCTTCTTCGTCCATCCAATTCAATAATCGAATTCTTATTCTTCCTCCACTCCCTTGTGTAAAATTAGTACTTTTTAAAAAATTCTTATTTCATTACCAACACCACCAAAGGAGCCATTACTGAGACTGCCACCATTAGCGCTAATTTGGCCATTACCATTGATATATCTCATGTGTAACTGGATTGACCCTCCAGAACCAGCTCCAGCTCCGTTATCATCATCTGATGATTTTGCTGGACCTATTCCATTTGCATTCACTATACCATCCACCTTTAAATCTCTCAAGGCTCCCAATATCACAACTCCACCTCCTGAGCCTCCTGCGATCTTCTTATAACTTCCTCCTCCTGATCCCTATGAGAAAATTTAAATAAATTTCTTTCAACAAGACTTACTTCGTGTAAAGGATTTTTGACATCGCCATAAAGTTTTTGAGATTTAGCGATACTTTGAAGGCAATTTTTAGTATTGGCGACATTGACTACATCTAATCCAATACCACCATTACTAGCATGAGCTCCACCGGTTGAAGCACAAGTTCCGCCAACTGCAAATCCAGCACCTGGGCCTTTCTCAGCTGGGCATCCAAGACCAGCTGCTGTGACAACTCCTCTTTTTGTTACGTGACTATGGTTTGCAAAAACACCCAATCTTGAGCCTTGCATCAGGCCAGTATTCGTCAAATGATTCTGAACAACAGCAAATATCGTGTAATCTGAAAAGATTTTGCCATAAACAGCGGCCTGATCATTGCGTGAGATATTTGCGGCATCGAGCATATTGTTGATATCGAGGCCGAAATTAATGGGATTTAGCACGGAAGGACGGTCAGGAAGGGTGGTACTGTTACAAGTGAGGTATGTAGCAATGACGCTTCCTGAATTTGTGAGGTTTCCTGAACGCAAGTAAATATAACTTGATTGCAAAAATCCAGAGTTTATCAGGGTGGTATTTGCCTTGATACTGATTCCAGTAGAGAGCATTGATAAAGTCTGCAAGGCCATGCGGTTATTGTAATTTAGAGTCCAATAGGGATCACTGAGGGCGAACTTCAAAGTTTCGTAGTTGCCATCATTTGTGTTCTTGTAAATCTTTAATGGGCTGTTTGGATAGAAAAGAATAGCGGAGCTGTTCATCATATATAAATCAGCACAGACTGAGATCAGAGTGTTGGCAACTGTAGAAGTGATGAACGAACCCTTGGTTGCATTAAATTGTCCTGTTGCTTTCAATGTCAAATTACAATCTGTACTTATTTCCGCGGAGCTTATTTCAAAATGGTAATCAGCAACAACACTGATATTGCAAGTTTTTATATTTGAAGAAGACTTGGCAAAAGTCAATCGACTTCCATTTAGCAGCTTCACTCCACTCACATTATAAGTCCAGTTTCCACTTTGATCTTCCCAAGGTTTTATCGTGATTGTTGCACCATTAGCTCCTGTGATATTCGTCAAATTAGCTCCAGCAGGCAATCTCAAATAAGTTGGTGTAGGAACTGTCAAAGGCTCTTTATATAAATCTTCTTGATTAATTTCAACTCTGAAGCCTGTATTTGATGTGGCATTTTGGTAAAAAATTGTTCCTGCAGCTCCCCAAGAACATGGTTTTCTTGATGGGCCTCCACCGCCTTTTGCTTGAATGTGGAATTGGTATGGTTTCGCCACATCTGTAAATAATGTTATTCTTCCTCCTGATCCTCCCAATGCTTGAAAAAATAAGACTAAGTCAAAAGAATCCTCGTTTTACAGTCGCTGCCACAACCCCAGCCACCATTAGCGGTAATAGTGCTTTGAGAATCATAAATAAAGGTCGAATTGGAGCTCACATAGATGTATCCTCCAGAACCACCTCTTGGATAGGGGTGATAGTTATCAGGACATGATTTTGGATATCCATCTGCAACCAAATGTCCTTCTAAAAATACCAATTCTTGTGTTATTATCACAATTCTTCCTCCTCCTATTTTTCCATTAGAACATCATTTCCTACACAAATCTTTTACCAAGAGCATCACCAACAGCTTGTGGATCAGATGCGCCCATACCAAAGGCGTTGGTGTCATCATAATAAGGAGTATTGTAATCACCATAAGTGTAATCTGGAGCTGTTCCTGCACCACAATATCCACCAGCGCCTCCATAACTGCATCCTATTGTTCTATCGACCTTGCTAAAAGGAAGAACACTTCTTGATCCTTCAACTGACAAGGTGCTTTTATCGAGTTTTACACTGGCTGTAGCTTCGATAATGATGTCGCATCCACTGATATGAGAACCTTCAAAACGCACATATTGAGCTTTTATATAGATTTGACATTCGACGCCGCGGATATTTGCGACGACACCTGCAAATAAAACAGTGGAATTGCTGTTGTTGAACTTGAATCCTCCATCAATTGAATTGACCTCACAGTCCACAAGGGAAGAATGTTTGCATTCGAGATCCGGGAGAGTGTTGTCAGGCCAGTCTGCGGGTCTGTCACAGAAAGCTGGAAGCAAAAAGAGGGAGAGGATGAGAGTTAGGAATGGAAAGACTAGGATTTTAACCATATGTTTTTTTGTTGACCAAAAAGGGATTTTTTAATTATATTTTAGTTTGGTTAAGTTATAAAACATTGTGTCTTGGGGAGTCATTCAATATCTTTGATGTTACTTACGCCCTTGTTTTTCCTCTCATATTTTTTATTAAATTACACAGTATTTATAGATGGGAAATTTATTCATGAAAAAAATCCTCATGAGTTAAAATTCCTTTATCTCCTTCCTTTTATTACTTGCCAAAAAAAGAATTGTTGAAGATTTCTTCAGATTTTTAATAAAATACTCCTCTCAACAAATTATTTATAGCATCAATCATACATCATAATTCTCCAAATCCTCTCCTTAGAACATTAAATCACATTTCAGAGATTGTTTTTGCTGAATTTTCTTCACTATCGCTTGCAAGGCGAAATCGAGTTCTGACATAGCTCCTCCAGTTTTCACTAGCACAGAGCTCAATCTCTTCATTCCCCATAAACCTTCTCCAACCATTTTCAGCATATTATTCGATATTTTCTGAAGCGGAATACTCAATTTCAAATTCTTTAATTTCTCCATTCTACAAATCACTTTCACAACCTCTTCAATTTCCTTCTCATAAGCTTCCTCATTTCCTCTCAATAAAAAGCAGTGAATCACCAACTCATTTAAAGCTTCCAATCCTCTCAACATGTTCGCTATATCTTTAAAATAGCTTTCATTTTTAGCATCTCTTAATGGATCTTTTGTTCCCAATACACTCTGGAAAAACCTCACAAATCTCACTTTCTCCTTTGGATTTAGATTCACAAATAACTTCAATGTCCATAAAACTTTTGTCTCCATTATCGCTCTCGTTAAATATCTCATCATCTCCACATCAAGTATAAACGGTATTTCAATATATAAATCCCTTAATGAGTCCTTCTGACTTTTGATGAAATCACAAAGACCTTGAGTTCTTTCGAAAGGAGTTTTT
>Ga0182738_1004181_pt1 | contig 16099 bp, 15 predicted proteins | sample eDN5th30CBELigMG_FD_128876 | JGI IMG/M metagenome (GOLD analysis project Ga0182738, IMG submission 128876) | Enriched Miracle-Growth compost microbial communities from Emeryville, California, USA - eDNA 5th pass 30_C BE-Lig MG (version 2)... ... | reverse complement strand
TTCTCCAAAAAGCGCAAAGCGCACTAAGGTCCCAAAAAGTCTGCGCTTTTCCCAACTAAAAGCGCAAAAAACCCGAAAAGCGCACAGATTCTGAGACACTGACAATAGAGGATTTGTTGAGAGGTACAAATGAGAAGAAGCCTCAACAAAAGAAAAATAAGGAGATCTAATGTCTATTTTTCAAGATCGATTTGCAGCTAAATTTATAAAATCACTCTTTTGTTTAATCATAAAGTACACTTATCGCAATTTTACCCTTTTTCATCCCTCGATATATCTCTTTCTCTATCCTTGAATTCATTAATTACCCAATCCAACTCTCTACTGATCTCCTCTTCTTTCTTCACTTTACATGCTCCAGCTTTATCTTATCCTTCTTTCTCTTTCAATTCTTCCAGTTCTTGTGACCTCAAACTCCCCAAAAACCTCTCAAGAATTCCTTTTTTTCCAGCTCCTTGAACCTTATCAACATCATCTTTCCTCATTTCTTACCTTCAACTCCGATCTTTTTGACGCTTTCCAATCTCTCCTCCCTTTGGAACTCCCCACTGATCCAGAAAACTCCCTTGAAACTCCTCCTCCTACCCATCTTACAAACACAAATCCTCATAAAGCCACCGAGAATAGCCCACAAGATCTCAAAAGACAGTTAATACCAGCAAAGGATTGGCTGAGATGTTATAATGGAGGAGTGCCAACTGATCTGAAGAGAAATGTAACAGTATGTGGGAATACAATGATGACCAGACTTGGGATTAACTCAAATGATGAAAATTGCAAAACTTATGAAGTGGAAGACCCAGTCTGCATCTGTCCTTATGATGTTTATGGAGCTGGCTGCCATTTTGTGAACACACTGAGATGTCAATTGAAAAGCATAACATTTCCTCCAGAAGAATGTTCATTAGAAAATCAACAAGAGAAGAAGGCATCGAAATATTACTCATATAAAATTGATGGAGATAAGCCGTGTCATTCAATACATCGAGATACGATAGTTGATGTGAAATATAAGCTGGAATGTGCTTATGATAGACCAGATTTATTGTACGAAGGGGTGAAGAAATTAGATGGGCAGGTATATCCAGATATTGCACCAGGAGAATATAACTTTACTTACGGTCTTGATAGTGGGAATATAAGGATTACACATTATCGTACAATGAGGATGAAAATGGCCTTTGTCAACTGGAAAATTAGGTCAAAATCTCCGACATTTGAAATAGCTTTGGGGCCTGAACATTTATCTGGGGAAAAAGATATTGTTTTGAAAGTCAATTTTGATCAAAAAAAGATGAAGAATGTGGTGATAGGTGGGCGGTATTATTACGAAGTACATATCCATGGATATGGGGTTGATATAGATGGGACAAGAGGAGTAATAGAAGATGCAGAATTTGTCGAACCAAAGGGAAGGCCTAAGGCGAAGAATAGGCATAGGGTGACTTGGCTGTGTGGGATTTTGGTGCTATTGGTGCTGCTGATATTTGTGTGTAGACAGAAATTGGTGAGGTATCAGAAGGATGTTGTGAATAAATTGGATAAAAGAAGAGGGTATATGCACCTTGAAGAAGATGCGAGTACGAGTACGAGTACGATGACTGATGATGTGAATAATAATCATTTAAAAACCAATTGAGAGTGTATTTATTGATGGATATAGTATTTATTTTTGATATCGTAGTGAAAATAAAGATAAGAAAAAAGGAAATCTTTTGAAGGATCGATTGTTTGTGAGTTTTGTGAATAAAGCATTTTGATCAGAGATTTCTTTTCTTCAGTCAAAAGTCATCAAGATGAAGTTTTTTTTTAAGACAATTTTCTGAAAATTTTTTGTTAGGAAATTTTCTTATAAATTTTTCAGGCAGTTTTTCTCAGAAAAATTCAAAAGTTTTAGACTCTTCGGGTCAAGATTTAGCTCTTTACAGACAGCCCACCAGTTTGCTTTGGGTATTTTCTCAATGAAAAATCTTTGTGTTTAAAAAAGAGTTTTTGGGTGAAATAATATTATGAGAGATGGTAAATTTTTGAAAATGAGACAGATTTCAATGGAAATATCTATATTCACAGAAAATTGGTTACTGACTATTCAAAGGATAGTTCAATATCCTCAAGGTATCAAATTGACAACAAACAACACATCACAAATAAGTTTATTTCTTCTTTTTATCTTCAACATTCTTTTTACTTTTTTCTTGACCTGATTCAGCAATAAGCTTAGCAGTTTCAGCAGCCTCAAGTTTTCCTCCTTCGTCTTTCTTTTTGGTATCGTCCAAGCCCAATTTATCATTCATCCAAGTGACACAATTGAAAGAAATGACAGTCATTAACACAATAAAGCCGAAAACACCAAGCACAAACAAAGGATAATTAATGACAGTAGACTTGAATTGTTTATAAATCTTGCCGACTTGTTTGCTAATATCTCTCATAGTGCTGGCCTTGAGTGGGATTTCTTCAGGTTCAAAGTTTTTATACCCGCCATTCAAATAGTCAGTCCAAGCTTCAACAGTTCTTTCTCCCTTGTACTCATACATAGTGTTGTTGGCAAAATACACAAAGGAAGGATAAGAAGAAATGGAGAATCTTCTCTTGAGATAAGAGTTAGCATCACTACACAAGACCATTAAAATGTGTTAAATTTATCAGGAAGTCTTACCAGTCAACGATAGCAATATTCACTTTTCCGTGAGTTTTCTTTGCGAGTTGGAGCCAAGCAGGAGTAGCGGCTTTACTGTGGCTACACCAAGGAGCATAGAACATGACGAAATAAGAGCCTAAATTGCTGTTTTGGATATGATCATCGATGTTGATTTCAGTTAGGTTGACAATAGGGGTCACTGGGGTGGCATATTCAGGTTCTGGGGCTTTAGCAGTTTTGGAAAGGACGGTGGAGGTAAGGGAAAGGAGGAAGATGGTGGTGAAAAAGCGGAAAAGAGGAGAGGACATGATTAAAAGGATAAATTAAAAAATATATTGAGATTTGAAGAAAGCGAAGGATATTTAAAGCAAGAAACGTATCAATTTAATACAAGCCTGATCTTTTTTAAGTCTAGAAAAAAGCAATTTCAGGATATATTAATTCAATTCTGGATGAGACTTTTAAAACCCGAAATTTCTGATCCTCTGAAATTCTGATCTCTTTGTGTTTTTGTTGATTTCTGAAACTGTCATTGATTGATTTAGAAAACTCTCCAGAAAAATTATTTTCCTGAGACATTCTCCTTAATCTATATATTGTCCTTGGCAAGGGAATGAGCTGATTATTATTATCATTATCATTATTATTGGTATTAAACTCTGATAAGAGAAGGAGTCTAGAGACAAAAAGCTTATTGAATCACCTCAATTATGAAGCTAAAATTTGTGCTTTAAGACACTATTGAGATTGTTAAAAGACTCGAGAATGTTCAAGAACATTTTCTTATCTTTGATAAACTACCAAAAAATGTGAGCTTACTGACGTGAGAAATGCATCTCTGGTCCTCTGACGATTTAAAGCCCGTGAAGATGGCGCCATCATTTGGAAAAATATCAGAAAGAGAAGAGTAAGTTGAATAATACAGGGTACAAGACAAATAATTAAGAAAATTACGCAAAGACTTTGACGAGTAAGGGAAAAAAATTTGAAAACAGTTTTTTTGAATATTAAAAAAATATTTCTCATTCTCTCAAAGTCACGAGACTTTTTTTTGAAATCCAAACACTTACATCATGTCCTTCAAAGTTCAAAACCAAATCAGACAAAATGCTGCTGATATCAGAAACTACCTTGATGACCTTTATTCCTGGGAAGAAGAAGTCAACAAAAATGGCAAAAAACCCAGTAAGCCTACCACTCAATCCAAACAAGTACTGCTCTTTCATTATTTTCTCGGTCTTACTCATTCAAAAGAACAAGGAAAACTTCCCTATAAGAGGACAAACAGTTGAAGAAGAAGAAGAGGTTCCCAAATCAAATTCTGAAGAGAATAAGAATGGAAATGCTGCTGACAGGAATCAAAATTTGATCAGAGATCAATCTTCTATTCCAGACTATTACAGAGAATGGGACAAATTGGCTGCTAATGTGGTAACCCTTTACAATCCCAATGAATTTTGTGCATAACGTTTTTTCCAAAAGGATCAAGAACTTAAAAAGTTAGAGAAAGAAGAAGGTCAAGTGGTCCCCAGAGATAACAAACCAAAGCCCCAGAAACAACCAGAGGCAGTAAACCCTATGCAAAGAACTTCAGGAGCTGAAAGAAATATGAAGATCGTTGTTAAAGGTGGTCGCAGTAGTTATAATGAAGTTGAATCTTTAAAAGAAAAGGTAGCGGAATCGAGTTCTGTTTGAAATATTCATTAAAAAAATAGGGCAATTTGTTCTTTAAATCAGGAGATTATAATAAAGCCATCGAAATGTATAGTGAATGTTTAAGAAAAGGAGAAGAGCAAAAAGTGAATGATGAATTAATGGTCGTGGTATTTTCCAATAGAGCTATGGCCTATTTGAAATTACGTGAATTCCTCAAAGCCGAAGACGACTGCACAAACGCCCTTAAATTAAATGAAAAGCACGTAAAATCTCTTGTTAGAAGAGGCCAGGCCAGAAGAAGACTCGAAAGACATAAAGAGTCTTTAAGAGATTATGAAGCTGCCGCTGAAATCGAACCTGAGAATAAAGAAATAAAAGATGAAATCGCTATCGCTAAAAAGAAAATCAACACTATCAAAGAAGAACAAAAGAAAAAAATGGTATCTTTCTTGCTAATTTGGGGCCCTTTTCTTATGATTTATTCGTAGTTATTGCCAGTTTCTATCACAGAGAAGGCAAGAATGACCGTGAGAGTTGAAGATTTTGATCCAGAAAAGCCAGCCCAAGAAGGTCCAGCCAAGAGTAATAATAACGAACAAGCTGTTCCTTCCGCTTCCGCTTCAGTTACTGAAGAAACTGCCACCAGTAAGCCAGTTCTCAATCCCACACCTGGAGAAAACACTTCAGAATTCTTGACACTGAAGGATGTTGAGGGCAAAGTGATCCATCATGAGAATCATTTAGCTGAAGAAGAAGCACAGAAACAAAAGGTGCACTTTAGATTGGATTTGAATAGCGATGATAAAGGAGGAAAAACTCACTTCCAGCCTGTTGCTTTAGATAAGCAGCCAAAGAAATCTGCTTTAAAGAGAAAGAGACAAGTTTCTAAAGAGCCTGAAGAGCCTGTTAAGGCCACCAAAAAGACGACAGATTTGTTAGAATTGAAGACTTCAAAGGCAGTGCAACAAGGAAAGGAGATGTGGCATAAGCAAGTTAGAGAAGATTATGAAAAGGTGGCTCAAGCACCAGAAGAGAATAAGGATAGTGTGCAACGAGTGACAACATCGAGTGAATTTTTGAACACTTGGAAGCATATAAAGGAGAACCAAGAGACTTGTGAGAAGTTCTTGTTGGGACAAGCGAGACCTGAGAGATTTGAAGATATTTTCAAAGAAGGAATCGATTTTGACTATTTCATGGATCTCATCAGATTTGGCTCCAAGATTATTGAAACGTAATGGGATATGTGAAGGGAGTTTCTAATCAATATGAATAGGAATAAACAATTGGTGGTGGATTTATTGGAAGGCTTGAGTAAAGTGAAGAGGTTTAATATCAATGTTAAATCAATGATTGGAAGCGAGAAAAAAGGTAAAATAATCGGTTATGAGGAGAAGGGAGTCCTAATATTCATAGTTGTCAAGGAGATTGTAGAGAAGTTAAAGGGCTCAGATGGAGTTAGCCAAGAAGTTGTGGGACAAATTGTTGAGAAATATAAAGTGTAAGATAAGATAATAAGAGTTTTTGACAAAGAAAAACGTTTTAAATTTGTAATTTTATAAGAAAGGAAAACACTGAGAAACTTCTCTAGGGAAGAGTTCGTTTTTATGTTTTTATAAAGAATATTTTGAACTTTTCACATTCACTTTTATGAGAAAAAAACGTTGCAATGGTAATGAGAGAGGTAGGTAATATAATGATTTATGGTATATAAAAATAAGGGTGATATTTTGATAATATAAGACAATTAATAACGAATGCTTCAAAGAATAGTTTGTTATGACTCTTTTATACACTCTTTAATACACACAAACAAGTCTATCAATTTCTTTATTCATTTCCCAAAAAAATAAGAATTTAAAATAATACAACACTACTTTAGCTTTTTACTCCACACAGTGTGGAATAATGATATACTACTACAAGGCAGCTCTTCCAGAGCTTTCTTTGAATATATTTTTATTTGGGAAACTTGGAACCTTTGATTTATAAAGGTCTATATCGAGATAACTCTTTTTGCCCAGAAATGGTGATGGCGACTTCCCTGCTTTACTCTGCTTTATTGAAATCAACTTGCTCTCTAATACACTATTTGCTCCAAAATCTATTCAAAATAAGAGAAGAAAAATTCAAATAGTTTACATTCTTGAGGCTTAATGCCGAATTTAGTGGAGTATTTTTGATAGAGGTCAAGCTGTTCATAACGTTCGAATTTTTGAGTTTCATTGAAGGCCACGCCAGTTTTACGAAGCACCTCAAGAACCTTTTGATTTCCTTTGGCGAGAAGGACATCATCCATTCCCAATTTATAAACACTGGGACGTTTATCTGGTGGGGCCAAGCTATTATTTTTATGTGCTAATCTTTTTGTTGGAGTGCAATCTATTGATTTTCCTTCAACTCCAAAGCTCAAATCTTTCAAATCAGCTTCCGCCTTTTTGATGAATTCATTCAAAGGCTTTGATTTTTTTCTCTCAACTATTCATTGTCAACAAAAAAGGAGTGGATATTAAATTACCTGAGCAATCAATTGATCGAATATTATTGATGCTCACAAGTTCAGTACCGAATTTTGGCACCTTTTTCTTCTTTGATTTGCCTGTCTTTTCACTACTATTCACTAGTGGCGGGCTATTTGAATGATTTTCATAAACTCTCTTCTTGATTCTCAGCTGTTGTAAAAACTTTTTTTGACTGCTTGGTGACTTGCTATCTGGGCTCTTTTGGAACGAATCCTCAAGTCCACTGTCTTTTTTATCCAACACTAGACTCTGTTGGCTTTCTTTAGGACCGCTTTTGACAGTGGAAATAAGGGATTTATTGAAGTAATAGCTTCCTTCTTTATTTTCAGCAATCATGCTGGAATCTTTCAGCATATCATCATCTCTCGTTTCTTTAACATGAAAACTATTGCTTTCTTTCGGTTCTTCCATGATTGCTGATCCTATATCTTCTTGCTCTTTTCGTTTAGTGTAGGTTTTGGACCTTGAATAAGCAATCACAGGCTTTGATGGAAATAATTCGCTAGAAAAATCTTTCATGTTTGTCAAGTCAATCTGCCGGAAAGTTCCTCCGAGGACTTTATCCAAAGTCATGCCTTGAACGCTTTTGTCATCTGAAATCGGTTCAAATTCGTCATGACAAGTGGTTAATATGGTAGCCTTGCTTGAGTTATTATTGATAGCTGCATTGGCGTCATTTTTTGGGCTGTCGTAGAGCTTAAGTCCTTGTCCTATTGACTTTTTATTCTTGGAACTATCTCACAATAAGCTGGCTGAATTAACAAAGGAAAACTACCCAAGTAAAGATTGAATGTTGATGAATTGGGCACTTGGTACTCTATTGGAATTGGCTGGGTTGGTTGGTGTATTTTCAGTGCTCATATTCTATTAATGGAAGGTTTAGGACTGAGAGAATAGGGTGAAGAGTACAGAAAGGAAGATTTGGAGTGGATGTTTTGAGGGTAGGAAATAGAAAGGAAAAGAGGGGATTTTTCCTTTGATGAAAAAAACAGTGTGAGAATATAATAAAAAGCATGTAGTGGAAAAAAATCTGAAGAAAAGTCATAGGGAAGCGAAGAATTGAATTCAATTAATTACAACTTGCAGCAGGATAAAAAGTTAAAAAATTTGAATTAATTCGCTTTTCAACAAAAAAAGAGTCCAATCAAAAATCACTATGAGGGGTTTTTGGAATCTGTTGTGCAACTCAAAATAAAAGGCATATCAATTATCAGTTTGCCATACAGATTTATTTCCCTTACGCTGATGACGAATTTCTTCAACAAAAAAATCTTTCCTCTTGGATAATTAATATCCCGCCGGCAAATCTCACCATAAAATGCTCTTTTAGGAATTTGAATAATAGCCTCTCAATGCTATGGAATAATTCTTATGAGAAATTCTTGCTCTCAAGCAGAGGGATCACGATAAAGAGGGCATTCTTTCGTGGTGTAAAACAAACCTTTGATGATGAATCACGATCCGTCTTCAATTTTTTGAGGTTGTTCCTTGAACTTCTCTATGATATTTGTCCAGATTTTGCAAGAGGATTTGAGATGAGAGATGAGCTACAGGACAATAGCAGAGTCTTGGAATTCTGTGCGTTTCATTTCACCAGCCGTTTTATTCCTTTAAAGTTTTATTTTGGTATTAATTTTAATATGAGGAGAGAATCCAGCCAGATGATAGTTTATGGCGAGAAATCGGTTGAACATAGAATGAGCCAAGTTAGCTCTTCATCAAGATTACAAAATGCTCGAAATGAAAGTGATTTACAGGGCAAAAAGTTCATCTGCAGGAGAGTAAGTAAAAAAGCTGAGGTTTAAAAAAAGATAATTTTTCTGAGCAAGAAAATCCTCTTTCCCCTTGTTTGAGATTTTCAGGGCTCTCTTTCTTTGAGAAAGCTTTAGAAAGGGAAGAGAAACATTCGATGGAGAGTTGGATAAATGATGAGTTAAAAGTGAGAGGAGAAAAATGGTCTTAAAAATAGAGGATTAAAACCTGACCTTTTGAGGAATAAAAAATGGGCCTATTCGAGCGCTGAGATCTGTGAAGAAATGAACCAAATCTCCTTCTCATTTGCTGTTATATGATTTCTCATAACAGGACAGCTTTGATATGAAATAAGATTTTAAATAGGTGAAAAACCTGGCGAATTTTAGATCTATATCCTCTTTTTACACTGTTATTATAGCAAGAGAACCTCTTTGGATTCGCTAGATTGTGATATGATTTGGACCATTAGGAGGTTGAGATGACTTCTTTAGTGGTTTTTATGTTTATGATTCTGAGAAAAGTGGATCCAAAGAAGAAGCTTTTTACTTAAGAAAGGCTAGAAAAGATGCTTGAGAAATCTTGAAAAGGAATTTTATTTAGAAGCTTTAGTAGAAATGTTCTTGAAAATTGCTTCTGAGGATGATGATATTTTTTTCCTCTTCTGATTTAATCATGGTAAATTACAAATAAAATCCTTTTAGTTAAGACTGGGATTAATTTTGCAAAGCATAAGATTCAATAGATTGCGAAATTTTAAAGAAAAAATCGAAGCAATACTAATCTGAGTACGAAAAAAAGAAAGTTCGAATGGAATCAAAAAGGTGATGAGAACTTCAAAAGAAAACCCTTTTAACTCCGATCTAAACTACCAAATCAATCTGAATAAAGGACCTCTAAGCTTGAAATTAAATCACAAGAATGAATGGGAAATCAATACCCCTCAAAAACCTCCACTGGCTTCCTAAACTTCTCTGACCCCGCGATTATTCAGAAATAAAATTCCCTTTGAAATTTTAGGCAAATTTAATAAAATTAGATTTCTTCTAAATTTAAGAAAAACTCACAAAGAGAAGAGAATTGTTTTTGTAAGGGTCATCAAATAGATAAGACTACTCAATAAGTATCATACTTTCAATATAAATCCTTAGATTTATCTTCTGTTACTGTTACTTATTTACAATAATATCATACGAGTAATTATTTTATTCAACTTAAGGGTTGGAAGTTTCAGTAGTTGAAGTGGTGTAATTTTGTTTGTTTTCAAGAGCAGGGTTAACTCTTTGTTTCTCGCCTTCAAGAGCATTACCTCTATCATATTCCTCAATAGTGGTCTTCCATTTTTGGCCAGGTTCATGGCGAGTAGTCTTGACTTTCACATGGCCATTATCATCAGTCTTCACCTTCATGTAGTATGAAGTATGCTCAGGGTCTTCAAGAGCTTTGTGTTCAAGAACATCAAATTGCTTGAAGCTCTCATTGAGTTGTTTTTCAACATCGCTTCTGATGGTATCAGCGAGGTCTTGCATTTGTTTAAAGAGCTTATCTCCAGAGAACATTTTGAGTTATTGTAAATTTTTTGTTGTGTGTTAAAGAGTTATTTTTTGTATTATAAAATATCAGATTAAAGGCTGTATAAATATCCGTAGCCAGAGGCCAAAATATCAAGAGGATAAAATAAAAAGAATAGACCTTGGTAATTTTAGAAAAATTTCGAATATCGAAATTTGTTATGAGAATTTGTAAGAAATTTCTCTGCCACATTTCTTCTAAATCTAGAAAATATAATCTTTATCGGTATTAGTATGAAGTGATTTCACGCTCCTGAAGCGATTTTTCTGCTCTCAGTGTCTGAAGGAGCGAAAGATTTTAGCTTTCTTTTTGTGGATCTATAATTGTAATTACAGTAAACTGGTCCATAAAATAATTTAGCAAATTTGATTTTGAGCCAAATTGGTTTTTTAGGCAAGGTCTAAGGTATAAATTTTTTAGGAGAGAGGGAGGATTGAAAGAGGTTTCAAGGCCATCACCTCATATTCTTTGGATGATTGCACAACTCCGGAGATCAAAGTGTCCTTGATTGAGGAATAGATTCGAAATTTCTTCACAACTAAATTAGAAAACATCAAAAATCACTTGATATTTTTGAATTTGAACATCCTCCCTCAGTGATATTCTTTCCTTTCAGGCCTTCGATTAAGATTCCAGAAATTGCTTTGTATGATTTTTCCTCAAAAAGGAACTGTCCAGATGTTCCAATCTCTCAGTTGTTTATTGAGCTAATAAGGTTCAAAAACGATATTTTGAGGACATTCCTGGTATAAATAGATCACTAGAGGCAATAAAAGAAGAGTTAGAGGCATTAGCTTCTTCGAGAAACTAAAGAAGATTGGTTACAGGCATTTTTAAGAGAAGAAAACTAAAGGTCAAAAGTAAAAATTTAATTTTCTATAGAAATTTCTATTTTTGATGAAAATATGAATTTGGCCTTTGCATCGGCTCTTCCAAAATTATATTATTAATTATTTTAATCTACTGACTACTGACTACTGACTACTGACTCAGTTTTTCTCTTGGAGAGGCTAATAATAGGAAACCTGGATGAGTTAAATATGTTTGGGGTTTTTTTGAAAAAGGCGGGAAGGAAAAAAACGTTGAAAAATTGTGTTTGTTTGAATACAGTTGAAATTAATTAGTTTTGAATTGAATAAAAAAAGAGTGTGTTTTTCGAGAAAAATAAATCGTCCTAATTTTCTATTTCAGTTCAAAATTACCCAAAAAGTATAATGATTAACTGTTTGACACTCATGAAAATTACCCTCTCACTTCTTTTGAATTATTATTAGGATCTCATTTTTTAGTCGGAGGATTGCTTATCAAAAGAATCTTCATTTAAAAACAGAGAAAACTTTTTGAATTCGAAGAGAAAACGGAGAAGAAGTAGTTGAGAAGGAGGGCTTTTTATGACGGGGGAGGTGGGAAATCTGAAATCTCTCGATTGAAATAGTGATAAAAATTCAAGTCATACTTGCAATGAATTTTTTGTTTTGGTCAGAAAGTATGAAGAGTCAGTATGAATGAGTCCAAAACTTCCAAAATAAATTTCAAGATCTCAAAAGAAAAGTGAGAAGTTGAGATTAAAAAAATGTTTGAACAAAGGTCTCTCTTCAAAAAATGCACGAATAAAATTTGGGTCCTTTGCTGTTCAAACACATTCGGAAAAATTCACAAAATTTCAAAGGAGCCAAATCCTTAATAAATAATGGGAGGGTCTGATTTTTTTTTGGAGTTTGTGAGGACTGAGGAATGAAGGTTTGATCTTTGGTCGAAAAATAGTCAAAAGATCTTTTCAAAAGTTTTTAATTGAAAAGAATAAAAATTAATGAGAATTTTTTTTAATTTTGAAACAAGAATTTCTTTGTTACAAGTTATTATTCAATTTACCAAAGTAATACAAATCAATGTCAGTCATATAGTAAAACCTTAAATATGATATCGAAATATACAGACAAGAATAAACTCAATGATTTTCAAACGAAAAGTTTTTTGGGCTAATTAATGTTCAGTTTCATCTTCAATGATCACTTCATCTCTTTTACTGTTCTTGAGGGCCTTGGGAGCTGATTTTTTCTTTTGATAAAATTCGTGTTGAACAGACTCCCATTCTTCTCCTGGGACTTTCTTCATAGCTTTCACCTTAACATGTCCATTATCATTTTTCATCATCTTCATATAGCAAGAAGTATGTTCAGGATCTTCTAAAACTGGAGGATTCTCCATCATTTCTTCAATATTATCAAGTTCATTGAATTCTTCTTCGATTTCTTGACTCATATCATCAAAGAAATTGTCAACAGATTTGAAAGGGAAATCATGGAAAGGCTCAAAAAGGCTGACCATGTCATTGGAGAAAATGGAGTCCTTGAAGAAATTATCAAAGAGAGAATTTTCTCCGAAGATTGATAATTGGTTGCTGCGAGAATGAGGGACTAGTTGAGATTTGGCCTTCTTCTTTTTATCTTGATGGGGAATTTTGGCGATTTTACGGGAGAATTTGGGAGGAGTGGTTTTTGCTGGGAGTTTATGGGTTTGAGATAAGCTCTTTGATGGCATTGTTGATGAGAGGAGTTGTGATTGTAATTGTTTTGTTGATTGATTATAAAAATTTTGAGACCTGGCGAGTATAAATAATATGATTAAAGATCTTTTGCTGATTCAAATCTGACGTTTAATAAATTTCTAGAAATTTCTTGGACAGAAAGGTTGTTAGAAAAGGGATTTTTGGGAGATCTAGAGTCTGATATGGATCTAATTGTGAGGAGAAACATCATTAGAAGCCAAGGATGGTGGATTTCCAGAGTGGGACCTTTTGAGGAGAATTTTCGAAAAGCTACAAAGAAATTTCTAGATGGATTTTCGATTAAGAAAGCAATAAAATTTAATAATCGAGAAATTTCTTGAAGAAATTGTTCCTTTTATCCTCCCATTTAGGAATGTTTTTGTATCCAGTTTTCAAGAGACAAGGAAGTTCTATGGTTTTAATTGATTTTTTAGAAGATATAATGAAGCAACTAGAAGCTACCGGAGAGAAAATAAAAAATATATTTAGAAGTCTAGAAATAAGTAGAAATGTTTCTACATAATTTTGCTTATCAATTCCAAAGCTCGCGGTTGGAATGTTTTGAGTAAAGGTATAGCATAGTTCAATGTTTTTTCGAACTTCCAAGGCCAAGATTCTCCAAAAAAGTGAAAGGTTTGCCTGAAGGAAATCCCTCGGAAGGACAAAATTATTGCGAATTAATTATTAAAAGATTGGGAAATATCTTTGAGTTGAGACAGTAAAAGATATTTGGATACCTGTCCAAAAGAATCCTCTAAACTTTCCACATGAGAATCCAAGTAACCAACCTCCCCAAAACAATAATCTGTTGCAAGGAAATTGTTCAAGATCATTTTTTAATTTTCTAAAGGAGGCTTGAAACTCAATAACTTTACATTAAAAAAGTTTGAGGGAGAGGAATTTTTTAATGAAAAAATTATATTACTTTATTATATCTTAAGAAATAGTTAAAATATTAATGTAGTATAGAAGTATATACAATAACAAATTCTAACTATTTACAAACAATTTTTTTTTATGAGAGAGCAATTCTCATGAATGTCTTTTTTTAATTTTCAATAGCCATATCACTGTTTCTCTTCAAAACTGGTCTCTTTTTTTGATAATATTCTTTCTTATAAGTCTCCCATTCTGAGCCTGGGACTTTCTTGGTAGCTTTGATTTGAACATGTCCGTTGTCATTTTTCATCACCTTCATATAGCATGAAGTATGTTCTGGATCTTCTAAAGCTGGAGGATTCTCTATCATTTCCTCAACTGCATGGAATTCTTCCTCCATTTTCTTGCTCATATTGTCAAATAAATTTTGAACTTTGTTGAAAGAAAAGTCATTCAAAGGATCAAAGATACTGACCATATCATTGGAGAAAAATGAGTCCTTGAAGAAATTATCAAAGAGAGAATTTTCTTTGAAGAGCTGCAATTGTTGTTGGTTGTCCTTACTGGGAGATAGTTGAGATTTGGTCTTCTTTAAATCCTGAGATGGGATTTTATTGGAATGTTTGCTCGGAGAAGTTTTTGCTTGGACATCACTGGATTTAGTAGCTTGAGATAAGCTTTTTGATGGCATTGTTTGTGATAGTTGTAGTGGTTGTTGTTATTGTTGTTTGCTGATTCATTATAAAAAGGTTGGAATTGGGCAAGTATAAATAATATCATTAAGGTTTTTTTTTGCTGATTAAAATCTGATGTTTCATCAATTTCTCGAAATTTCTTGAACAGAACGTTTCTTGAAAACTGGTAAATCTCATTGGTTTCCATTCGATAGAACTTTTAAATAGAAGGGAGGAGATGAGAGGAGGTGAGGGAGGGGCGATCTTTTTGAGAGTGATTTTTAGAGTTGGTCCTTTAAGAAGGCTAGACAGAAATTTCTTCACAATTTTTTTTTATTAATCAAGAGCAAAATTTAATACGTACTAGAAATTTCTTTAAGAGATTGCACCTCTTTTATCTTACCACGTAGGAGTGTTTTAGGGTTGGGTATATCATGAAATAGGGGTTTCAGAAGACTCCAACAGAATGCTGATGGCTTTATTGGTGAGAGTCGAAGCTACTAGAGAGAAAACGTGAATATCTCGAAAAATCTAGAAATGAGCAAGAAACTCGTCTGTTTCACTCTGCTTCTCATTACAAAGCTGAGGATAGGAAGATTTCAGGTAGAGTTCAAACGTGACCTAGTGCTTTTTCAAACCTTCAACGAGGAGACACCCAACAAAGAGAGGAAATTTGCTTGAAGGAAATTTCTTGTTGGGACAAAATTATTGCGAATTAATTATTTTAACTGTCGAGAAATTTCTTTGAGACAGTGAAATATCTTTGGACACCCGTCCAAGAGGAGATCTCAGAGAGTTCTCCTCAAATCCCCGTGTAAACTTGAGCGAAGGTGGTTCCTCAAACTCAAACTAGACCTGCTTTTTCTTTTGCTCAAAAGTCACAGAAAGTTTTCAAAAAATTTCGAGAAAGAAGCCCAGAAAAATTCTATAAGGGTGATCTCAGTCTTAAATTTAGCCAAAATCAGTTATTTATACTGGCCAACTTTTGCAATTTTATAATTAAAAAAATCATTCAACACTCAACACTCAAAACTACAATCTTCAATACTTTTCTCACAATGAACAAATCTTTTGATCTTGAGATCCAAAACATTGCTAACAAAGTCAGAAGTGATGTTGAAAAAGAACTCCGTCGAGTCTTCCAAACTTTTGACGTTGTTGAGCACCATCCTATCCAAAACAACAACCCTGAAGGCACATCATATTCAATGAAAGTCAAAACTGACGACAAAGACCAAAGCCATCTCCGCCTTCATACTTCAAGACCCAATCCATTCTCTGCTTGGGAAACAGTTGTTGATGAATTTTTCAGTGGCCTAAGTCCATTTGATAGATTCTTTGGCTCATTTGACCCTCTACGTACTGGCTTCAGTTCAATCCAAAGACTTGCTGATCATATTCAAAGAGATGTAGAAAGAGATCTTAATAGGACTTTCAATACCTTTGATGTGGTAGAAAGCCATCCAATTTTGACTGATCCAGAACATACTTCATACTTCATGAAGGTGAAAACCGATGATAATGGACATGTGAGAGTGAAGACAATCAAGAAAGTGCCTGGATCAGACTGGGAGACTCATGTTGAGGAATACAATAGAGGAAGACCTCAACTTGAAGGAAAGAGTGAAGAACAAAAAGATAAGGCTCTTGAAAACAAGGAAAAGGGAGGTCAAAAGATGGAGACTGAAGGCGAGAGAAGAGAGAAACCAGTTGAAATCCAAGATGAGCCTTACAAGGGAACCGCAAGCACTCATTCAGCTGCTTAATTGTAGGTGAAGGAAAGTCATACTACTCAATATGAGAAGAGAAAGTTTGAACTGAAAACAAATACATATAGAGTAAAATAAGAAGAAGT
>Ga0182738_1004180_pt1 | contig 16099 bp, 16 predicted proteins | sample eDN5th30CBELigMG_FD_128876 | JGI IMG/M metagenome (GOLD analysis project Ga0182738, IMG submission 128876) | Enriched Miracle-Growth compost microbial communities from Emeryville, California, USA - eDNA 5th pass 30_C BE-Lig MG (version 2)... ... | reverse complement strand
GCGCGCTCGAAGGCATCGGCCCAGCCATGGTCGAACACATATTCGCCCTGGCTGTGGGATTTCAGATAACAGGGAACCGCGCCGAGCAAGGTGCCGTCCGGTGCTTCGAGACGCAGATGCTGACCGAGCCAGCCTGAGCGGCGAACCGCGCAACCAGACTCTTCGAGTATATTCAGAAAATCAAATGAAACGAATGGGTTATATGGAATTCCGATATTGTTTCGCGAAGTTCCCGCCAGGCTCTCCCATTCGGCGCGGGTAAATGCGCCCATGCTGTCGACGACGCGGATGGCGAAGTCGCCGTCCGCTCGGGTGTCGGTGCCGTCGCGTCTCGTGTCCATCGGCTTTAGATACGTTGCCCGGTTGCGGGTGCAAGAGGGCAGCGCAACACAATCACGCAACCGCTGGCGCCGGCTCGAAGCCTTCGAAGGTCATCTGGTCGGCATGGGCAAAAGTCCGGTCCACCGCCGCCTGGTCGCGCACGGTCCAGGTAATGACCGGCATGTTGAGCTTCTCGCGCACGAAACCGACAAAATGGTTTGGCAGGTCGGAGACGCTGTAGGAGGTGAAGGAAATGCCATGCGCCAGCATGGAGAAATGCGCCTCCAGTTCATGGTCCTTGGTGCCATATGCGGTCAGTCCGGTCGGAATGTCGCTCGCATGGGCGGGGAATTGCCGGATCAGCCAGTGGTCGAAGGACATGATGGCGGCCTTCCCGCGATAGTTGCGCAGCAGCGTGCATACCTTTTCCACCAGCCCGTCATCCTTGCCGGGAATACCCTTCAGTTCGATCACCAGCGGCACGCGACCGGCCACGCGACCCAGCATTTCCTGCAGGGTGGGAGCATGGTCGGCCGTGCCGCCGATACGCACGGCCGCCATTTCGGTTGCCGTGCGCTGCCAGATATACCCTTCCGTGCCGGTGAGACGCTTCAGGTCGTCATCATGGAAGACGACCGGAATGCCATCGGATGACAAATGCACGTCACACTCGATCGAGTAGCCTCTTTCGATAGCCCGATCGAAGGCCGACAGCGTGTTTTCCCACACTGTCTTGTTGAGGTCGTGATAGCCACGATGCGCAATCGGCCGCGCCGCCAGCCAGGAAAGGTCAGTCATGATGCGGCCTTTACGCAAACTCGACGATGGCTTCGACCTCGACCGCTGCATTGAGCGGCAGGACCGCCACGCCCACGGCCGAACGGGCATGCTTGCCGGCATCGCCGAGCGCCGTGACCAGGAAATCGGAAGCGCCATTGGCGACGAGATGCTGCTCGGTGAAATCGGGCGAGGAAGCGACGAAAACGGTGATCTTCACCAGCCGCTTGATTCTCTCCAGGTCGCCCAGCGCGGCCTTGACCTGCGCCAGCACGTTCACCGCGCAATATTTGGCGGCTTCCTGTCCGGTCGCGGTGTCGAGGTCGCGGCCCAGCAGGCCGGAGGCGACGAGCTTGCCGTCCTTCAGCGGCAACTGACCGGCGGTGAAGACGAGATTGCCGCTCTGCGCGTAGGGCACGTAGTTGGCTGCGGGGGCGGCTGCGACCGGCAGGGTCACGCCGAGTTTGCCGAGCCGGTTTTCAATTGTTTCGCTCATCGTCTTTCCTTATTTCTGGTGATGGAAATCGGTTGTCGGGCGCAAACTGCTATTTTTGCCTCGCTTCCGCCACGACTTTTTTTAAAGTGCCTGTCAGTTCAGCGGCCAATCACGGTCGCGCCACCGGAGCGTCTTCATGCGCGCATCGCGCCTTGCCTTGCTTGCCCTTCTTTCGTCGTCCGTTTTCAGCGCCGTACCGGCTTTCGCGGGGGCCCCGCTGGCCTCCCATCGCGCGGTCTACGACCTGATCCTCGACAAGGCTTCCGACAAGTCGGGCATTACCGGACTTGCCGGCCGCATGGTCTATGAGTTCAACGGTTCGGCCTGCGAGGGTTATACGGTCAAGTTCCGCTTTGTCACCCAGATCGACACCGGCGACAACACGCGCCTGACGGACCAGCAGACCACGACCTTCGAGGACGCGGAAGGCAAGACCTTCAATTTCGTTACAAAGTCCTTCGTCGACCAGAATCTCGAACGCGAGGTGAAGGGAACGGCCACGCGCGAGAAGGATGGGCTCAAGGTCGATATCGAAAAGCCGGAAAAGAACACGCTGGAACTGGGACCCTCGCAGTTCCCGACACAGCATCTGGTCGAGCTCATCGACAAGGCCAGGAGTGGCGAGACGTTCTACGAAACCAGTCTGTTCGACGGTTCGGAGGATGCCGACAAGGTCATGACCACCACCGTCGTGGTCGGCAAGAAGGCGGAAGCGGGCAAGAGCGATCCCGAACTGCCGGCCCTCAAGAGTCTCGCCAAGGACAAATACTGGCCCGTCGACATCGCCTATTTCGACGAGAGCAAGGGTGACGGCGAGGGACTGCCGGAATATCGCATCAGCTTCAAGCTGCATGAAAACGGCCTGACGCGGGATCTGGTCATGGACTATGGCGATTTTTCCATGACCGGCAAGCTTGTCGATCTCTCGCTGTTCGATCAAGCCGCGCAGCAGAAATGCGATAAGTAGACCCGCGCTTGCAATTCGGCGGTTCGCCCGCTATATGCGCGCACATTCCACACACGGACTTTGGTGTCTGCCGGGAGAAATCCGGCCGAAACCTCCGGTGGCATCGAGGATCATCCGAGATGCCGGACGTCCGTGGAGGCTAACCGGAAAGGAAAATAGGAATGGCACTGCCTGATTTCAGCATGCGCCAGCTTCTGGAAGCTGGTGTTCACTTCGGCCACCAGACCCACCGCTGGAACCCGAAGATGGCGCCTTACATCTATGGCGCCCGCAACAACATCCACATCATCGATCTGTCGCAGACGTATCCGCTGCTCGCCCAGGCGCTCAAGCAGGTTTCCGACACCGTTGCCCGTGGCGGCCGCGTGCTGTTCGTCGGCACCAAGCGCCAGGCTTCGGACATCGTTGCCGATGCCGCGCAGCGTTCGGCCCAGTACTACGTCAATTCCCGCTGGCTCGGCGGCATGCTGACCAACTGGAAGACGATCTCGAACTCGATCCAGCGCCTGCGCAAGCTCGACGAACTGCTCGCCGGCGAAGCCCAGGGCTTCACCAAGAAGGAGCGCCTGAACCTCGAGCGTGAGCGCGAGAAGCTGGACAAGGCCCTCGGCGGTATCAAGGACATGGGCTCGACGCCCGACCTGATGTTCGTGATCGACACCAACAAGGAAGCGATCGCCATCCTCGAGGCCAAGCGCCTCGGCATCCCGGTCGTCGCCATCGTCGACTCCAACTGCGATCCGGACAAGGTCGACTTCCCGATCCCGGGCAACGATGACGCCGCCCGCGCCATCCAGCTCTACTGCGACCTGGTCGCCCGCGCCGCCATCGACGGCATTGCCCGTCAGCAGGGCGCGCTGGGTGTAGACATCGGCGCTTCGGCCGAAGCCCCGTCCGAGCCGGCTCTCGGTGAGGCACCGGAAGGCACCTCGCCCGAGGCGTAATGGCGCCGGGAGCCGCCCCCGGCTCCCGATTTTCCCGGATTTGGCGCGCTTTGTCGCGCTGGCGTCAGGCGCATCATCGAAAGATCGGTGGTGCGCCCACGCGTTTCTAAAGAAGAGGCAAGAGAATGAGCATTTCAGCTGCACAGGTTAAACAGCTCCGCGACATGACCGGCGCGGGCATGATGGATTGCAAGGCTGCGCTGGCGGAGACCAATGGCGACATGGACGCCGCCGTTGACTGGCTGCGCGCCAAGGGCATTGCCAAGGCCGACAAGAAGGCTGGCCGCACCGCCGCCGAGGGTCTGATCGGCGTTGCCGGCGAAGCCAAGTCGGCCGTTGTCGTTGAGGTCAACTCCGAGACCGATTTCGTTGCCCGCAACGAGGCCTTCCAGGAGATCGTCCGTAACGTCGCAGCCGTTGCGCTTGCCGGCAATGGCGAGACCTCCGCTGTCGCCGATGCTGCCTATCTGGGTTCGGACAAGTCGGTCACCGAAACCATCAAGGACGCCGTCGGCACCATCGGCGAGAACCTGGGCTTCCGCCGCTCGGCGAAGCTTTCTGTTTCGTCCGGCGCGGTTGCGACCTATGTGCACAATGCCGTTGCCGACAATCTCGGCAAGCTGGGCGTTCTGGTCGCCATCGAGACCACCGGCAATGCCGATGCGGCCCACAATTTCGCACGCCAGGTAGCCATGCATGTCGCGGCAATCAGCCCGCTCGCGCTGACGGCCGAGGAGATCGATCCGGCGGTCGTGGCGCGCGAGAAGGCGATCTTCTCCGAGCAGGCTCGCGAATCCGGCAAGCCGGAGAACGTCATCGAGAAGATGATCGAGGGTCGCATGCGCAAGTTCTACGAGGAGGTCGTCCTCCTCAAGCAGAACTTCGTGCTGAACCCTGACCTGACGGTCGAGGCTGCGCTGAAGGAAGCCGAGAAGGAAATCGGTGCCCCGGCCAAGCTCACCGGCTTCGTGCGCTTTGCCCTCGGCGAAGGCATCGAGAAGGAAGAGAGCGATTTCGCTGCCGAAGTTGCGGCGACTGTGAAGAAGTAAGCCTCTTCATCCTCATGAATGAACAGGGCATCGCGTGACAACGCGGTGCCCTTCGTGTATGCGCAACTGCGCGTCGGGGCAACTTGCGCGGGCGATTTGACGCCGCGCCGCGGATGCGCTGAAAAACATATCCATAAAGAGGATCATATGACGGCCAAACCCTTGTACCGGCGTGTTGTGTTGAAAGCGTCGGGCGAGGCGCTGATGGGCGACCAGCATTTCGGCATCGACGTGTCGGTGGTGGATCGCATAGCGTCCGACATCGCCGAGGCGAGGGCGTTGGGCGTGGAAGTGGGCGTAGTCATCGGCGGCGGCAACATTTTCCGCGGCGTGGCCGTGGCCTCGAAGGGTGGGGATCGTGTTACCGGCGATCACATGGGCATGCTGGCCACCGTCATCAATTCGCTGGCGCTGCGCACCTCGCTGGTCAAGCTCGGCGTCGACGCGGTGGTGCTGTCGGCCATCGCCATGCCGGAGCTTTGCGAAAGCTTTTCCCAGCGTCAGGCAACCGCCTATATGAACGAGGGCAAGGTCGTGATCTTCGCCGGCGGCACCGGCAATCCCTTCTTCACCACCGATTCGGCAGCCGCCCTGCGTGCGGCCGAAATCGGCGCCGATGCGCTGTTCAAGGGCACGCAGGTGGATGGCGTCTATTCGGCCGATCCGAAGAAGGACCCCACGGCGACCCGTTTCGAGCACATCACCCATGCCGAGGTCATCGCCAAGGGCCTCTCGATCATGGATACGGCAGCAATTGCGCTTGCGCGTGAAAACAACATTCCGATAATCGTCTATTCGATACATGAACAGGGCGGTTTTGGTGAGATTCTCAGGGGCGGCGGCCGCTGTACGGTCGTTTCCGACACGTAAACCGTAACGGCTGGCCTGAAGACCTGAGGTCAAGGAGAACAAAAAGATGAGCAACGGTACAGATTTCAATGACATTCAGCGGCGCATGGAAGGCGCGATCAATGCCTTCAAGCATGACCTGGCTTCGCTGAGGACCGGTCGCGCGTCCAGCAACCTTCTCGACCCGATTCAGGTCCAGGCATATGGCTCGGCCATGCCCATCTCCCAGGTCGCGACGATCTCCGTTCCCGAGCCGCGCATGATTTCCGTCAACGTATGGGACAAGTCGATGGTCGCCGCCGTCGATCGCGCGATCCGCGAGTCCAATCTCGGCTTCAATCCGATCGTGGACGGCATGACCCTGCGCATTCCGCTTCCGGAACTCAATGAGCAGCGTCGCAAGGAACTGGTCAAGATCGCCCACACCTATGCGGAAAATGCCCGCGTGGCCGCGCGCCATGTGCGTCGCGACGGCATGGACCACCTTAAGAAAGCCCAGAAGGACGGCGACATCAGCGAAGACGAGTCGCGGGTACAGTCCGATAAGGTGCAGAAGCTTACGGACGACACCATCAGCACGATCGACAGCCTGCTTTCCGGAAAGGAAGCGGAGATCATGCAGGTTTGAGGCTCGTCCGGTTCGTTCGGGCAACTCGAAGGCGAGGATGATGACAGCCCCCGCGCATGTCGCGATCATAATGGACGGGAACGGCCGCTGGGCGAAAGCGCGTGGCCTGCCTCGTCTGGCAGGCCACAAGGCCGGCGTAGAAGCCCTGCGCAAGACGGTGCGTGCCGCCGCTGATCAAGGCATCCGCTGGCTGACGGTCTATGCCTTCTCTTCCGAGAACTGGTCGCGGCCGAAATCCGAGGTCAGTGACCTGATGGGGCTGCTGAAACTGTTCATTCGACGCGATCTGGCCGAATTGCATCAGAACGGCGTGCGCGTGCGGGTCATCGGCGACCGCGACAACCTTCAGTCCGACATAGCGGCACTGCTTGAGGAAGCCGAAACGCTGACGGCGGGAAATAGCGCGATCAATCTGGTCATCGCCTTCAATTATGGCGGGCGCGACGAGATCGTGCGCTCCGCGCGCAAGCTGGCGCAACAGGCCGTCGCCGGAAATATTTCTCCCGATGAGATCGATATCGAGGCATTTGCCACGACACTCGACACCTCCGACATTCCCGATCCAGATCTGGTCATCCGCACCAGCGGCGAAATACGATTGTCGAATTTCCTGCTGTGGCAGGCAGCCTACAGCGAACTGTTTTTCCTGCCCTGTTACTGGCCTGACTTTACCCAGGATCACCTTGCGGAGGCCATCGGCCAATTCGCCGCCCGCGAACGGCGATTCGGTGGGCTGGCTGCACGGGGCGTCGCGTCTTGAGCGGCTTGAGCAATCTGCAGTTGCGGGTCATTTCGGCGATTGTCCTTGCAGTCGTCATGCTTGCCTTGACCTGGCTGGGCGGCTTGCCGTTCCGCCTGCTGGCCGCAGTCATCGCGCTTGCGATGTTCTATGAATGGTGCGCCATGTCGCGCACCGTTTCCAACGGCGCCTATCAGTGGCTGTCGACCATCCTGCTCGTCATGGCCATGCTGGTAATGGTGGCTGGCGTGGCCGCCGACGTTGTCTGGCTGGTTTTTGCCGCTGTCGTTGTGATCTCGGCTGTAACAGGCCTTATCCGGGGGCAGGGTACCTGGACCACCCTCGGCGTCATCTATGCTGGGCTTTCGGGTATTTCGCTCGCGCTGCTGCGCGGCACCGACGCCGCCGGGCTGATTGCGATCCTGTTTCTGTTCGCGACGGTGTGGGCGACCGACATTCTGGCTTATTTCGTCGGCCGCGCGGTCGGTGGGCCGAAGCTGGCCCCGGCGATTTCTCCCGGAAAGACATGGAGCGGTGCAATCGGCGGAACGCTGGGTGGCGTGATCGCCGGCGGTACTGTTGCTGCCTGGTCGGGCGCTGCGGGGCTTGCCGAAATCGTGCCTGTCGCACTTTTCCTGTCGATTGTGTCGCAGGCGGGAGACCTCTTTGAATCCTGGGTCAAGCGCCGGCATGGGGTAAAGGACTCCAGTCATCTGATTCCCGGGCATGGCGGTGTCATGGACCGGGTGGACGGACTGGTGGTGGCCGCTCTGGCGCTGTATGTGATCGGTGCGCTTTTCGGCGGGGCCGACAATCCCGCGGCGGGACTGTTCAGCTTCTAGACCGGCGACCGGGAGGCAGGCGGCGTTTCTCCTTGGATTTGCCGGTTTTGATGCCAAACTGGCGCGGATCGCCGAAAATGTATGAGAGGGAATGAGCTTGGGCCAGATACTTCCTGCGATATTCGGCACGGATAGTCTGCTCGTGGGCACCATCATCCCGTTCCTCTTTGTTCTGACCGTTGTCGTGTTCGTCCACGAGATGGGGCATTATCTTGTCGGCCGCTGGTGCGGCATCGGCGTGAAGGCGTTCTCGATCGGTTTCGGCCCGGAACTCATCGGCTTTAATGACCGTCACGGCACACGCTGGAAGCTTTCGGCGATCCCGCTTGGGGGCTACGTCAAGTTCGTTGGCGACATGAATGCCACCAGCACACCGGACCCAGCCGAGACGGCAAAGCTTACCGAGGAGGAGCGCAAGGTCGCGTTCCATACCCAGGCATTGTGGAAGCGCGCGGCGACCGTGTTCGCCGGCCCCTTGTTCAATTTCCTGCTGACCATCGCAGTCTTTGCGGTGATGTTTTCCGTCTATGGCCGCTTCGTGTCCGAGCCTATGGTGGCCGAGGTGCGTGCCGACAGCCCGGCCGCGGTGGCCGGTTTCCAGCCGGGCGACCGTTTCGTCAGCGTCAATGGCGAAAAGGTCGAGACGTTTTCGGATGTCCAGCACCTGGTTTCGGGTCGCGCCGGCGACAAGCTCACCTTCGTCATTCAACGCGATGGCAAGGACCTGACGCTGACCGCGACGCCTGAAGCGATGGAGCAGACCGACCCGCTCGGAAACAAGATCAAGATTGGCGTGATCGGCGTGGTCAATGACGAACAGCTCGGCCAGCCGCATGTCGTGCACTACGGGCCGGCCGGCGCGGTTGCGGAAGCTGTGCGCGAAACCGGCAATATCGTCCTGCGCACGGGGCAGTTCTTCAAGCGCTTCGTCGTCGGCCGCGAGGACAAATGCCAGCTTGGAGGCCCCGTCAAGATCGCCGACATGGCGGGTAAGGCAGCCAAGCTTGGTTTCGAATGGCTGGTGCAACTGGTGGCGATGCTTTCTGTGGGCATTGGATTTCTCAACCTGTTGCCCATTCCGCCACTGGACGGTGGCCATTTGCTTTTCTATGGGATAGAGGCAGTTATTCGGCGACCGTTATCCGAACGGGCAATGGAAGTGTTCTATCGAATCGGCATGCTGGTCGTATTGGGCTTCATGGGGTTCGTGTTCTGGAACGACCTGTTCGGGTGCTGAAATTATGAAGAAATTTGCTCTGTACTGAGGCTTATTGAGGGGGCGTTTACCATCAGCGGCAATATGCGTGACGCGAAAGCCACGCGTGTCTGCGAAGTAAATGCAAATTAACCAGAAGCCTTGCGTGTAGGGAAAATCCGGTTAATACGGTAGAGAAAATTTGGCCGCACGCCCGGTTTTCTCGCCGTGGGGACTACGAGAAAAGGTTCAATAGCCCGATGAAGGCAGCATCGAATTTCCTAAGCGCCGTGTCTGCGGCGGCCTTGTCCGCATCACTGGTTGTTCCGGGCGCTGTGGCCGTCCAGTTTGCCAGCGTTTCGGCCGCGTCGGCTGCGGTGGTCAGCAGCATCCAGGTGCGCGGCAACCAGCGCGTCGATGCGCAGACGATTCGCGACTATGTTGCCATCAAGCCGGGGAAGGCGTTCTCCAACGCCGACATCGACGAGGCGGTGAAGCGCCTGTTCGCCACCGGTCTTTTCTCGGATGTGCGCATCAATCAGGCCGGATCGGCGCTGGTCGTGCAGGTTTCCGAGCTGCAGGTGGTCAATCAGGTCCTGTTCCAGGGCAACAAGAAGATCAAGGACGCGCAGCTTTCCGGCATGGTTCAGCTGAAGCCGCGCGGCACCTTCTCCAACGCCACGATGGAAGCCGATGCCGAGGCGATTCGCGAAGCCTATCGCCGGATCGGCCGCAACGACGCCAACGTCAATGCGCGTGTGATGGATCTCGGCGAGAATCGCGTCAACGTCGTGTTCGAGGTCAATGAAGGCGAGCGTACGAAGATCGCGGCGATCAATTTCGTCGGCAACAATGCGTTCAGCTCGCGTCGCCTGGCCGATGTGATCTCGACCAAAAAGTCGACGATCCTGTCGTTCCTGATGCGCGACGACGTGTACGACGAACAGCGCCTGCGGGCGGATGAGGAAGCGCTGCGCCGCTTCTACTACAACCGCGGCTATGCCGATTTCCGCATCATCTCCGCTTCCGGCGAGCTCGATGAGGCGTCGAACACCTACACCGTCACCATCACCCTCGAAGAGGGCGATCGCTACACTTTCGGCGATGTTTCGGTGGAAAGCTCGATCCCGGACGTCAATACCGCCGAACTTCAATCCCAGCTCAAGACCAAGCCGGGTGCGGTCTATAGCGCCAAGAATGTCGAGGATTCGATCATTGCGCTGACTGAAGAGGTTGCGGGTAAAGGCTATGCCTTTGCGCAGGTTACGCCGCGTGGCGACCGCAATTTCGAGAATCACACGATCTCCGTGGTCTATACGGTGGACCAGGGTGCCAAAGCCTATGTCGAGCGCATCGAGATTCGCGGCAACGACCGCACGCGCGACTACGTCATTCGTCGCGAGTTCGACGTCAGCGAAGGCGATGCCTTCAATCAGGTTCTGATCCAGCGTGCGAAGAAGCGTCTCGAGAACCTTGGTTTCTTTGAGAGCGTCCAGATTGCGACCGCTCCGGGTAGCGAGCCCGATCAGGTCGTTCTGGTCGTGGATGTCGTTGAAAAGTCGACGGGTGAGTTCTCGATCGGCGCGGGCTACACGTCCGGCGGCGAAACGCCGGGTCCGTCTGTCGAAGGCTCGATCACCGAGCGCAACTTCCTGGGTCGCGGCCAGTATATCCGCTTCTCGGCCGGTGGCGGCAAGCGTTCGCGCGACTTCTCGCTCTCCTTCACGGAACCATATTTCCTGGGTCGTCGCATCGCGGCTGGTTTCGATATCTATCGCCAGACCCGCACCTTCGACAAATATGAGAGCGAGCTGAATGGCGGCACGGTCAGGTTTGGCCTGCCGATCACCGAGGCGCTGTCAACGCAGCTGGCGTATAACTATACGCAGGAGAAGTATAAGTTCCGCGACCGCTGCCTCTTGGACGATGGCTCACTCGATCCGAACTGTGACGTCTCGCAGGGTATCATCGAGGGCGTGAACGAAAGCCCGTGGACCAAGTCCTCCGTGTCGGGAACGATCCTGTACAACACGATCGACGATATGAAGAACCCGCATTCGGGCATCTACGCCACGATGACGACGGAAGTCGCCGGTGTTGGCGGTGACGCGAAGTTCGTGAAGGTTACCGGTCGCGGCAACTATTATCATACGCTGTCGGAAGAGTATGACATCGTCGGTCTGGCGACTGTCGGCGGTGGCCATGTTCAGGGCTATGGCTCGGAAAAGAATCTGCGCATCTTCGACCACTTCCAGGGTACGGATCGCATGATCCGTGGCTTCGAGTGGGGTGGGTTTGGCCCTTACGACGCGGCGACGGGCGACCATCTGGGTGGCACGACCTACTTCAACGCCTCGCTTGAAGCGCAGTTCCCGCTGCCGGTCATTCCCGAGAGCTTCGGTCTTCGCGGCGCGGTGTTTGCGGACGCAGCTACGCTTTACGGAAACAAGATCGCTCCGGTTTCCGGCCTCACCGTCGCGGGCACCGATATGGAATGGCGTGCCTCCGTTGGCGCCGGCCTGATCTGGGCGTCTCCGTTCGGTCCGCTCCGCATCGATTATGCGGTGCCGGTCGTCAAGAAGGACGGCGACGTCGTCCAGAATTTCAACTTCGGCATTTCGACCCGCTTCTGATATAGAAGCGGGAACTTCCGGGCCGTGTCGGCCCGGAAGGAAAAGGTGTACATGTCCGACCCGGTGTTCTTCGAGCCGTCGCGCCGCTATACGGCCCTTGAGATCGCGAACCTCACCGGTGCGGAGTTGCTCGACTCGCGCCATGAGCAGGCGAGTGTGGCAACTATCGCGCCGGCCAGAGACGGCACTTCCGATTCGCTTGTCTTCGTTGAGGGCAGGCGCAATGCCGGTTTGCTCGATGGATTGCGCGCGGCGGCGGTCCTGTGCACGCCCGACATAACAAGTCTGGTTCCTGCCGGGATTGCCATTCTGGTCACACAGAAGCCGCAGGCGGCGTTTGCGCAGGTCGCGCGGCTCATGTTTCCGACGGCGTCCAGGCCGCAGCCGATCACTGGAGAAACCGGCGTCTCGCCGGCCGCTTATGTTCACCCCACGGCAAAGCTGGAAGCCAACGTCATCGTCGAGCCCGGCGCTGTCATCGGCGCCAATGTGGCCATCGGCAGCGGTACGATCATTGCGCCGAACGCTGTTGTCGGCGTGTCGACCCAGATCGGTCGTGATTGTTTCATCGGCCCCAATGTCAATGTGCAGTGCGCCCTGATCGGAAACAGGGTGGTCATCCACAGTGGCGCCAGTGTGGGGCGTGAAGGATTTGGCTTTGTCGCAGGCGCGACCGGCCCCGAGCGCATCCCGCAGATCGGGCGCGTGGTCATCCAGGATAACGTCGAGATCGGCGCCAACACCACCGTGGATCGCGGCGCCATGGCCGATACCATTATCGGTGAAAGCAGCAAGATCGATAATCTTGTCCAGATCGCGCACAATGTGCGTATCGGGCGCGGCTGCGTTATTGCGGGGCAATGCGGCATCTCGGGCTCCGTCACGATCGGTGACTATGTGATGATGGGTGGCCGCGTCGGCCTTGCCGACCACCTGACCATCGGCAGCGGCGCCCGGCTGGCTGCGGCCAGCGGCTTCATGAACGACGTTCCGGCCGGCGAAGTCTGGGCGGGTCTGCCTGCGCGGCCGATGATGGAATTCATGCGCGATGTCGCCGCTATCCGCAAACTTTCATCGAAGCCCAAGAAGGGGTGATCCTGTATGGCCGACACCGCCACATCCACGCTTGAAGCCATCGATATTCTCGGCCTGCTGAAGCTGTTGCCGCATCGTTATCCGCTGCTTCTGGTCGATCGCATCATCGACATCGACGGCGACAATTCCGCAATCGGTATCAAGAACGTCACCTTCAACGAGCCGCATTTCCAGGGCCATTTCCCCGAGCAGCCGGTGATGCCGGGTGTTCTCATCGTCGAGGCCATGGCGCAAACGGCGGGGGCCATCTGCATCAAGAGCCAGACCACCGACAAGCCGTCGCTCGTCTATTTCATGACGATCGATAACGCAAAGTTCAGGCGGCCTGTCGTTCCAGGCGACCAACTTCACATCCATGTGAAAAAGCTGAAAAAACGGGGCAATGTCTGGCGTTTCGCTTGCGAAGCGCTGGTTGACGGCGCAAAGGCAGCGGAAGCCGAAATTTCGGCGATGATGTCGCCGCCCACGCCCTGATCAGCGAGACTTTATGCAAACAGAGACTTTCATTCATCCGTCCGCCGTTGTCGAAGACGGAGCGCAGCTCGGCGTCAATGTTCATGTCGGACCGTTCTGTCATGTCGGGCCTGAGGTAAGCATTGGCGACGGCACGCGTCTCGTCAGTCATGTCGCTATTTCAGGCGCTACCACGATAGGTTCGGGCTGCAGCATCCATCCGCAGGCTGCGCTGGGCGGACCGCCGCAGAACAACGCCCACAAGGGCGGCCGCACCACGCTGACCATCGGCGACAACTGCACGATCCGTGAATATGTCACGATGCATGTCGGCACCGACAATGCCCGTGGCGCCACGACCATCGGCAGCAACTGCACCTTTCTGACCTACACCCATGTGGGCCATGACTGCGTGCTCGGCAACGATATAACGATGGCTGCCGGCGCCATGCTTGCCGGGCATGTAGAGCTTGGCGACAATGTCGGCATCGGTGGCCTGACTGGCGTGCATCAGTTCGTGCGTGTCGGCCGCGGCGCGTTTCTGGCCGGCGGCTCGATGGTCATCGGCGATGTGCTGCCTTTCACGCTCGCGATGGGCAACCGCGCCAAGCTGCGGGGCCTCAATGTCGTGGGCCTGCGTCGCTCGGGCATGACGAGAAGCGACATGCTGATCCTTCGTCGCGCATACAAGACGCTGTTCGACCGCACTCGCCCGGTGAGCGAGAATATCGAAATCGCACAGAGCGAGTTTGCCAGCTCCCCCATCGCCATGGAGATGGTCGATTTCATCAGGGACCGCGGCAAGCGTCTGTATACCGTTCCCCCGTTGAAAGGTGCCGTCGATGACGACGCCGACGACCAGGGCTGACCAGAAACTGCCGATCCAACTCACACCCGGCGACCGGGTGGGCATCGTGGCGGGAAGCGGAAAGCTGCCGATCAATGTGGCGGAGCGGCTGCTGGCCGCTGGCCATATGCCTTTCGTGGCGCTGATCGAAGATGAGGCCGACCGCGATTCGGTGCTCACGTCCTGCGAGCACGAAGTGCTGGCGCTGGAAAGTTTCGCCGATCTCGTGCCGGTCATGCGCCGGCACAAGGTAACGCATATCGTGTTGGCGGGCGGGGTCGATCGCAGGCCGAACTGGCGTGCCATCCGGCCGAGCTTCACGCTTTTGCGTATATTGCCGAAAGCCATATCCGCCCTCGCGCGCGGTGACGACGGGCTCCTGCGCGTTCTGGTGCGCGGGCTGGAAGACTACGGGTTCAGGGTGGTCGGCGCGCATGAGGTTGTGCCGGACATTCTTGCACCGGAAGGGCTGATGACCCGCACCGCGCCGCTGAAAAGCGATCGACGTGATCTGGATGCCGCCCTGGAGGCGGCACTTGCCATCGGCAGGCTGGATATCGGGCAAGGTGCGGTCTCGATAGGCGGCCGGGTCATCGCGCTGGAGGGCATTGAAGGAACCGATTGCCTGCTTGCGCGCGTAGCCGACATGCGTGACCATGGCCGCGTCGCAGGCAAGAGGAGAGGGGTTCTGGTGAAATGCTCCAAGCCGGGGCAGGAAAAGCGCACGGATCTGCCGACCATAGGGCCAAAGACCATTGATGGCGCTTATGCAGCCGGTCTTGCCGGGATTGGCGTGGAAGCGGGCAGTTCACTGGTCCTGGATTTCGGCCCGATGATCGAGCGCGCCGACGAACTCGGGATTTTCGTGATCGGCCTGCCAGCCGGGACGCATGAATGACGGGGACCAGGCCGCTGAAGATCGCAATCGTGGCGGGAGAGGAATCCGGCGACCTTCTGGGTGCTGATCTGGTTCGTGCCTTGCGGCACAAGGCGGGTCGGGACGTCGAGCTTGTCGGTGTCGGCGGTCGCCATTTGCAGGCGCTGGGGCTGAACCCGCTTTTCGACGGTTCTGAAATCGCACTGATGGGCATCAGCGCGATCGTGCGGGATCTGCCGCGGCTGATCCGGCGAATTGGCGAAACGGCGCGGGCCATTGCCGATGCAAAACCCGACTGCCTCGTCACCATCGATAGTCCGGATTTCGCCCTGCGCGTGACGGCGAAGGTGCGCAAGCTGAACCCGGACATCCCGATCGTTCATTATGTCTGTCCCAGCGTCTGGGCATGGCGACCCAGCCGCGCGAAGGCCATGCGGCCGCATGTCGACAGGGTGCTGTGCATCCTGCCATTCGAGGCGGCGGAGCTGGAAAGACTGGGTGGCCCCGCGGGCACCTATGTCGGTCACAGGCTGGCGCAGGATCCAGGCGTCCTGTCCGCTGCTGCTGTTCAGTCGCAGCCGCGCGATTTGTCCGATGCCCGCGAAAAGACGCTGCTGCTGCTGCCGGGTTCGCGTCGGGGAGAGGTCCGGCGGTTGCTGGAGCCGTTCGGACAGACGGTTGCCGCCCTGCATGCGCGCGGCCATGCCCTGCGGCTGCTTTTGCCGACCGTCCCGCACATCGCCGAACTCGTAGAAGCAGGCATTGCCGGTTGGGACCAGAAGCCGGAGATCATACTGGAGCCAGCCCGCAAGTGGCAGGCTTTTGGCGAAGCGGATGCCGCCCTGATCGCATCCGGCACGGTGTCGCTCGAACTGGCGCTGTCGCGCGTGCCGATGGTGTCGTGCTACAAGCTCGATTCCATCGCGCGAATGGCGCAGGGAATGGTGACGGTCTGGTCGGCCCTGCTGCCGAACCTGATCGCGGATCGGCCGATCGTCCCGGAATTCTATGACCGCTATGTACGGCCGCAAAACCTCGCGCGCCATATCGAGGCTCTGTTTGCCGATACCGATTATCGCGGCTGGCAGCGGGAAGGGTTCGGGGAGGTCGCGCGCCGCATGGCAACCACGCAGCCATCTGGCGAAATCGCCGCCGAGGCGGTGCTTGCCGAAATAGAAAAAGCCTCGACCAGTTAACCATCATAAAAAAAAGCGCCCGCGAAGGGCGCTTTTTCGTTGAAGGCAATTCCGATCAGCGCTTGGCGATCGGCACGTAGTCGCGTTCCGCATAGCCGGTGTAAAGCTGACGCGGACGGCCGATCTTCTGATGCGGATCCTCGATCATTTCCTTCCACTGCGCGATCCAGCCGACGGTGCGCGCAACAGCG
>Ga0182738_1004179_pt1 | contig 16100 bp, 17 predicted proteins | sample eDN5th30CBELigMG_FD_128876 | JGI IMG/M metagenome (GOLD analysis project Ga0182738, IMG submission 128876) | Enriched Miracle-Growth compost microbial communities from Emeryville, California, USA - eDNA 5th pass 30_C BE-Lig MG (version 2)... ... | reverse complement strand
GCGCAGCATCTGCCGGCCGCGCGCGGTGAGGGAGTAGTACTTCGCGCGGCGGTTGTTCTCGGAGATTCCCCACTCGGAGCTGATCGCCCCGGCGTCATCGAGCCGGTAGAGCGACTTGTAGAGCGCGGAGTCGGCGATCTCGAGCTCGTCGTTGGTGCGCTCCTCGATCCACTTGCTCAGCCCGTAGCCGTGCATTGGCTCCCAGGAGAGCGCTTTGAGGACGAGGAGGTCGAGGGTACCGTGCAGCAGGTCGTTGGCCTCGCGGGGCATGTCACTCCTTCCACCTAGTTAGAGGAGCGAATATGGGGTGGGAGGGCTGGCGGAGTCAAGCTGGGTGTTACGAGACTCTCGGCGCGCGACGGTGAAAATGGCCCCGGGACCGGGCTGCGCCTGCATGGCCCGCGCAATGACTCGTGATCATCCCGAGATTTCCAATTTCAGACAAGGCTCCTCAGCGCCGCGACTATGACGGGCGGCCCCACCGCCGACCCCGAGGATTCTGCCTTGTCACGATACCTCAACTGTCGCGGGCCACGTGTCGGATCCGCCTTGCGTAGGTGGGTTGACCATAGTAGTGTATTATAGTGTATAACAGGTGAATATCTGCCGGGAGATTCCCATGCGCAAACCACGCACTCCTGCGAAGTCCGCCAGGCGCGCGGAGGAGCAGGAGCGAACCGTTCAGAGCTCCATTTCCCTCCGGCCCTCCCAGTGGGAGCGCCTTGACGTGCTCGCGGATCTCACCCGCTGGGGACGGTCGGGAACCGTCGCGGAGGCGGTCGAGCTACTGACCGAGCTCCCTGTCACGGTGACTCAACGGCTGGCGACGCTGAAGCGGACTACGGCTGCCTCGACGTTACAGGAGCGTCTGCGCGCCGCGGTCGAGGAGGCTGTTTCTGCGGCGGAGGACGAGCTGGGCAACGATCCGCATGCAGAGTTCGCGGCGGCTCTCATTGCTGTGGGCGAGTCCGTGCGGCAATCGCCCGCAGCCGGAATGTCGGAGGAGGAGCTCATCGAAGCTGCGGATGCCGCCAAGCGCGAGAGCAGGCGTGAGCGACGCAGGCGTGCTGCCCGCTGATCGCTCCTGCCAATGGACGCGCCACGACCGCGCATCGTGCTCGATACCAACCTCATGGTTCCGGGTATCGTTGGCGCGACATCGGTCCTCTACTGAGCTGCGGACGGTCGCCACTGCACCCATGCATGTCATCAATACCAGCGAGGTTGCATGAACTACCAGCCCATCAGTCTTCGAGAGAAGTTCGGGTTATTCGAAGACCATTGGTCACCCAGGGTCATCGCCGAAATGAACGACTACCAGTTCAAGGTCGTGAAGCTGAAGGGCGACTTCATCTGGCATGACCACCCGGAGACGGACGAGACGTTCCTCGTGATCGAGGGCAGCTTGCGCATCGACTTCCCCGATGGGGCGGTCACCATTGGTCCCGGCGAGCTGTTCATCGTGCCCAAAGGCGTACGACACAAACCGTGCGCAGATGATGAGGTCAAGCTGATGTTGATCGAGCCCCGCGGTGTCAGGAATACGGGCCACGAGGGTGGCGAGCGTTCCGCTCCGAATGATGTCTGGATCTGATCGAGCTCTTCTCGAGCGATCCGGGCGCGACGCCGGCTCCGAGGCTCGGTAGCGACGCGTCATGTTCTTCTCGCCGATCGTCACCGAGCTGCTGCGCGAAAGTGGTCGTCGCCGTCATGCCCGCGGAAGCGGTCGTCAACGTCATCCCCGCGAAGGCGGGGATCCATGTTTGATGGAGTAACATGGATGCCCGCTTTCGCGGGCATGACGTAGATGGCCGCCTTCACGGGGATGACGTAGAGGCCCGCCTTCGCGGGTATGACGGTTTCCTTATGGGTGCCTGTCGATTCCGCGGCCCCTGTTCCGTCATTCGGATGTCCGGCATCATCATCCACCTGTAACGGGACATTCAACCATGCGCTACGCTCTCCTCATCCACTACCCGCAGCCCGCTCCTTCCACTCTCACCGAGGGCGACATCGAGGAAGGGAAGGCTGCTTTCCACGCCTACGCCAAGGCGCTCGACGACGCCGGCGTGCTCCTCTCCGCCGAGGTGCTGCAGACGATCGCCAGCGCCACGAGCGTGTCAGTGAAGCAGGGCAAGCTTCAGGTGCAGGACGGTCCCTTCGCGGACACGAAGGAGGCCTTCGCCGGCATCTTCATGCTCGACGTCCCCGACCTCGATGCCGCGCTCGCCTGGGCCGAGAAGTGTCCGGCGGCTCACTGGGGCACGGTGGAGATCCGCCCGTCGGCCGTCCGCTTCGTGGACGGCGCGTGGACGAGCGCGGCGTGAAGCGACTCGTCTCGTAATCGCGGCCGCGATGGCGGGGGCTGGCAACGCTCGCCGTTCTACGGAGGACGCGGCGGCGCGTGCCGAGGAGCTGGTGCGCGCCGCCTACGGCCGTCTGCTCGCTATCCTCGCGGCGAAGGACGGTGACATCGAGTCGGCCGAGGACTGCCTGGCCGAGGCGTTCGCGCAGGCGCTGCGCTCGTGGCCGGAGGCGGGAGTCCCGAGCAACCCCGCCGCCTGGCTCCTCACGGTGGCGCGCAATCGTCAGCGCGACGTCCGCCGCTCGGCCGCGCACCGGCTGTCCGACCCGCTCGATGATGTCATGCGTGGCATCGCGCGCGGCACCGGGCCCGGCGGCGTGCACGCCACCGTGCACACCGCCGCCCTCTCGACGATGCAGGAGCTCGACCCCGACGCCATCCCCGACCGGCGGCTCGCGCTCCTCTTCGTCTGCGCACACCCCGCGATCGATCCCGCGGTGCGAACGCCGCTCATGCTCCAGGTGGTGCTCGGCTTCGACGCCGGCCAGATCGCACGCGCGTTCGTGGTTCCGGCGGCGACTATGGCGCAGCGGCTCGTTCGCGCCAAGCGCCGCATCCACGACGCGCGCATCCCCTTCGTCGTACCCGAGCGCGGCCAGATGGCGGAGCGCATCGCGCCCGTGCTCGAGGCGATCTACGGCGCGTACGCGATCGACTTCCCACTCGTAGCCGGCACCGAGCCGCGCGATTCGCTCGCCGCCGAGTCGCACTATCTCGCCGCCACGCTCGCCGATCTGCTCCCCGACGAGCCGGAGGCGCTGGGCCTCGCCGCGCTCATCTCGCTCTCCCTCGCGCGCCGCCCCGCGCGCGGAACGGGCGACGAGCTCGTGCCGCTCGATGAGCAGGATCCTTCGTTGTGGGACGCGGAGCTCATCGCGCTCGGCGAGCGCTACCTCCATCGCGCACACGCTCTCGGACGGGTGGGCCGCTTCCAGATCGAGGCCGCGATCCAGTCCGTCCACTGCGCGCGCGCCACGTCCGGCGTGACCGACTGGCGCGCGCTGCGGACGCTCCATGCCGCGCTCCTCTCGATCGCGCCGACGCTCGGCGCGCGTGTCGCGTACGCGGCGGCGGTGGGGCGCGTGGAGGGTGCGGGGGCCGGCCTCGAGGCGCTGGATGCGATCGAGGATGAAGCCGCAGCGCGCTTCCAGCCCGCGTGGGCGACGCGCGCGCATCTGCTGGCGGAGGCGGGGCGTGAGGGTGAGGCAGCGGCGGTGTACGAGCGCGCCATCTCGCTGACGACGGACAATCGAGCGCGCAGGTATCTCGAGCGGCGGCGGGCGCGGTTGCTGGGGGAGGGGCGGGGCTGGAGTTTCTTCAGTGCCTAGCGCGGCAAGCCATCTCGATTTTGCACGACGGCCATGTCTGTGTCCCGTTCTTATTGCAGTGTTGTTTGCAAAAACGGCCCCTTATTGCAGCAATGTTTTCAATGCAGGCCCGTTCGGAAGGGTTACGGTAGAGAAACACGACCTCGCGGTCGTCTACCGCTCTGCCCTTTACGGACCCAGCGCACCTATCGGAATTACCGCCACCCCGTCGGGGCGCGTGTATCCATAGCCGGTCCCTGTGATGACGCCGAGCATCGACGGTGTGCCGCTCTTCTTCGTGTCCACCCGCTCGGCGAAGGTCAGTAGATTGGCTGCCGCCTCATCCACCTTGCCCTGGCCCAGCTTCACCTCGAACGCGCACCACTTGCCGTTCGCTCCCTCGACTATCGATTCGATCTCGAGACCGGTGTTGTCACGGTAGTGCAGTACCATGGCGTCGGCGGCCTGCGCGTAGATCCTGAGGTCGCGGATCACCAGGGATTCGAAGAGTAGGCCGAAGAGCTGGAGATCCGTCAGAAGTCTCTCGGGTGTCACTCGCAATGCCGCCGTGGCGATGGAGGGATCCACGAAGTGGCGTTTCGGCGAGCTGCGCACGCGGGATCGAGAGCGCAGATGGGGCGCCCACGCTGGTTGGTCCTCGATGATCATCAAACGCTCGAGCGCGGTCAGATAATCGGTCACGGTGTCGCGGGCGAGCTTGCCATCGCCGCCGCCGGCGTCGGCGCTCAGCGTGGCGATCGTTACCTCCGTCGAGACGTGGCGCGCGAGGGCGCGCAGCAGCCGGCCTACCTTGACGGGATCGCGGGTCGTCTGGTCGACTCGTCGAACGTCGACGCGCCGAATCTCCTCCAGGTAATCTCGAACCGCCTGCACGGACTGCGGAACTGTCCGGTTCAGATTGGCGGGCCAACCGCCGATCACTACCTGCTCCGTGATGTCACGGATAGTGAGCCCCGGATCCGGGCTCCGCACCGGTGTCCCGGCCAGCATGTCGCTCAACGAGATGGCGCCGGTGCTTCGTCCCGTCTCGAAGAGCGACATGGGGCGCATGCGGAGCCGCGTCAGCCGCGCGGCCCCGGTATGCCGGGTGATGTCGTCGGTGGGTACGGCGGATCCGGTGAGGATGAACTGGCCCGGCGCTCCGCGGTCGTCGACGGCGCGGCGGACGTAGTTCCAGATCGTGGGCTCGATCTGCCACTCGTCGATGAGGCGCGGCGTCGGTCCATCGAGCACGAGCTTCGGATCTATTTCGATTGCGCGGCGCGCGTTCTCGTCCACGTCCAGCAGCACTTCGCTGCGCGCGACCTGTCGGGCGGTGGCCGTCTTGCCGCACGCTTTGGGTCCTTCGATCACCACGGCACCGATGGACTCGAGCCGTGTCACGAGCTCCCGATCCACTACCCGAGGCGCGTAAGTCATTGTGGACTATTGGGTTCTGGCGGGGCAAACGCCAAGGTGGCTGGGGCGGTAGATCACCCGGTTGGGGCTGTCGACTGCCCGGTTGGTCCAGACAGGCACGCCAGTAGTCAAATCGCAATACGTGCGGTAGTGATTTAGCAACGACTGCAATACATAAAATGCAACGCTCATGGTAGTGGTTTGGCAACCGTTGCGCCAGAAGAACCCCTCGGCCTCCCGCGCCCCGTCCGGGCGGCGCGAGGTTCGCGTGAGCCGCTCCACTCAGGCGCCGAGCCTGAAGCTCCCGCTCGCCAGCGCCGATTCCACCGCCGCGAGCGTGTCGCCCGGGCTCTGCCCCGCGGTATCGATGACGTGATTCTCCAGCTCTCCCAGCGCGTGGTATCGAGACGACCTGCGCGATTCGGATGAAGGTCGGCTGAGCGGCCGAACATATCTTGACCGTCCGGCTAGACCTCCGACGGGCTGTGAAACACCTCTTGTCCTTATGTCAGATATGATATATATTGCCATGTCGCCACCGGAGAAACCGCTCGTCTGGCTCCGTGGCGAGGTGAAGACGCCACCATTCTCACGAGCCGGGCGAGTCGAGGCTGGAGCTCTGTTGCGCCGACTGCAGGAAGGCGAACGTCTCGCGCTGCCGCATTCGCGTCCGATGCCGAGCATCGGGGCGAGGTGTAACGAGCTTCGGATTCAGGATGAGAATCGAAGCTGGCGGATCATCTATCGCATCGATATCGATGCGATCGTGATACTCGACGTCTTCGCCAAGACGACCTTGACGACTCCACGTCGTATCATCGAGAACTGCAAACGTCGTCTTCGGGCATACGACTCCGCTACGGAAGAGAGGTAGACATGGACCGCAAGAAGCAGAAGCGCCTCGAAGCCGCTGGCTGGAAAGTCGGCTCGCCGGCCGAATTCCTCGGACTTGCTCCCGAGGAGGAACAGCTCGTCGAGATTCACCTCTCCCTGAGCATGAAGCTGCGCGAGCTGCGCCAGCGGCGGCGCTGGACTCAAACGGTGCTCGCGAAGCGCCTGGGCTCGAGCCAGTCACGCGTGGCCAAGATGGAGGCCGGTGACCCGAGCGTCTCGCTCGACCTGCTGGTACGCGGACTGCTCGCGACCGGCGCATCACCGCGCGACATCGGCCGGGTGCTGCTGTCAATCGCCGCCTGACCAGTGCGCCGCCTGACAGGCGGCCAGTAGCACGTCAGAGCGAAGCGCTTGCCGTTCTCTCCCAAGACAGCGAACGCTTCAGAAGAGCTCCTCGGCCAGCGCGACGATGATCCCCGCGGGACCTCGGATGTAACACAGCCTGTATTTGTCCTCGTACTGCGCAACCTCGCCCACGAGCTCTGCGCCATTGGCGCGCAGGCGAGCGACTGTGTCGTCGACGCTTTCGACCGCGAACATGACGCTCCGGAGGCCTGGCGTGTTCGGCGGAGCGATCGCCGGTTCGATCTCGATCAGCTCCGGATTGCGAAACTTCGTCAGCTCGAGCCGCCCATTCCCATACGGAGTCCGCAACATGACGATGTCGACCTGGACACCTTCGATTCCGTTGACGCGGTCCACCCACGGTCCCTCGACCCGCGCCTCGCCCTCGCGCGTCATGCCGAGCACGGTGAAGAAGTCGATGGCGCCCTCGAGGTCGTCGACGACGACGCTGATGTGGTCCAGTCTCTTGATAGTCATCGAGTAGTGGACATACCGCTCCTGTGTGCCCCATGGTTGAAGTCGTTCGCCGTTCAGTTCCTTGGCTGCTCAGCCGTTCTGATCGTACGCCACGCGCAGAAGACGTTCCACTTCTTCCGTCACCTGCTCCGGCGCCGTCAGCGACAGCTTGTGCGTGGCCTGTCCCGGCGCCGTGCCGCTCGTGAGCATCTTCGATCTGGGCGCATCCGTGTAGCGTAGCCCCACGTCCACCCGGCTGCGCGTCGCCGCGGCTATCGCGACGAACTGCCGACGCCGCACGAATGGCGTGTACGTCGAGCGGCCTTCCATGGTGACGTCGTCACCGAGCACTTCGATCGCAGCGCGCAGCCGGTCGAAGATGGAGCGGAGCCCGGCTTTGGCGCCGGAGTACTGCTGGTCGATGTATTCCTCGGTCTCCGGTCGCTCCCATCCCGCCGCGCGCGCGGCGGCGTCGGCGATGGCCCAGCGTGAGTTCTGCGGAATTCCATGCTCGCTCTTCAGCCAGCGACGCACGGCATTCTGATCGAGCGGGTCGACTTCACTTGCAGCAACGAGGGAGACCCACTCCTCCAACGTTCGACCCGTGCGCTCGCGCATCGACTCGGTCACGGCGGCCATCATCTTCTCGGGGGATTGCGATGCCATTGTCGTCCGATCTCCTATGTAAGCGACTCCACCATCGGCCGCATCTGGATCTCGATTATCCTCGACCCCGCCGACTGTGTGCATGCCAGCAGTATCGCCGCTGCAACGTCGCTCGGCTCCAGCATCTGCGACTGGGCTACTCCCTCCTCGGTGCGACCCCGGCCGAGCGCGAACTCCGTCTTCACGCCGCCCGGACAGATCGCGCCGACTTTGATGCCGTGCGGGCGCAGCTCCTTGTCGAGCCCCTGCGCGAAGCCCACCTGCGCGAACTTCGTGGAGCAGTAGACGGCCTCGCCGGAGAAGCCGTACTTGCCGGCCATCGATGAGAGCATCAGGATCGTCCCGCTCTTCTGCGCGATCATCACCGGTGCGACGTGACGGGTGAAGAGGAAGGTGGAGCGCATGTTGGTGTCCATCATCTCGTCGTATTCCTCGACGCTCGTATCGACGAGATTTCCGTAGATCCCCATCCCGGCGTTGTTGAGGAGAATATCGATCCGGCCGGCCGCGCTCATCGCGGCTTCCACCACGGCGCGCGCGGTCGCCTCCTCTCGCGCGTCGCCCGCCACGACCACGGGCTCCTCGTCCGACGCGCGCAGCTCCTCCGCCAGCGCCTCCAGCCGCTCGCCGCGCCGGGCGGTGAGCACCACTCGTGCACCGGCACCAGCGAGCGCACGTGCGCTCGCTGCACCTATTCCGGCGCTCGCGCCGGTGACTATTGCGACCTTGCCCGTCAGCGAACCAGTCATGCGATCTCTTCTCCGTCCCATGATTTCAGTGGAGATCAGGATAGCTCGTGATGCGGGGAGCGGGCAACGGGTCTCGTTCGGCGTCCGCTCTTGCGCTCGGTGCCGACTTTCTGCATTCAATGTGCATGCGCCATCCAGGAAGCCATGCGAGTCGACGCTGCGTACTGATTGCGGGCGCAGTAATGGCGTTGACTGCTTTGCGGCTTCCCGCACAGAGTGTGACCGGGCCGGCGCTCGTCGAGTTCCGGTCGGACTCCGAGCTCGCTGGTTACCTCCGGGAGATCGTCATCGAGCGGCTTCGGCGTCAGCCGGCGCCGCGGCCGTGCACGAGGCACATCGCCCTGACTGTCGATTCGTCGGCGTCAGCAGCCGGTGAAGCTGTCCTGCGTGGAATCGTCCACTATCAGGGGGATGTCGACCGCGCCCGGATCGCTGGTGCGCAGATCTACATTCCCTCCCTCGCTCTCGGAGTTCGGAGCGACGCAGGGGGGAGCTTCGACCTCAGAGTTCCCCCCGAACGTCTCTCAAACCCGGAATTGGTGACGGTGCGGGTGCGCCGCGTCGGCTTCGACGCCGACAGCATCTCGCTCGTGCTGCGCCGTGGACTCGTTGTGAAGCTGGATGTGCCTCTCTGTGAGTCGCTGCTTCAGCTCCAGGAAATCGTTGTCTCTCCTCCAGCCGTCGACGGCCAATCCGTTACGAACGACCAGGTCGCGGGCGTGGACGAGGGTGCCATAGTCAAGCGTCACGGTAAGCACCTCGTGATACTGCGTCGCGGCCGGATCTTCACGGTGGACCTGAGTCGCGGAAGTCTGCGGCCTGTGGACATGATTGATGCGTCGGGGCCGAACAGGAATGGAGCTGCCACCTGGTACGACGAGCTCCTGGTCTCGGGTGACAAGGTGATCGTCGTGGGCTACGACTCCCGTCCCGCCGGACTGGAGATCGGCCTCTTCGACATCTCTAACTCGGGGAAGTTCGCATATCGCGATACGTATCACCTGCGCAGCAACGACTACTACTCGTCGCGCAATTACTCGTCGCGGTTGCTGGGATCGCGGCTCATCCTCTATTCGCCGTCGCCGGTCCGCGCTGATACGGCGAACCCGCTTGGGATGCTTCCCTCCCTCGGGAGATGGGAGCCGAGCAAGGAGCCGCGCGACGGCGTCTCGTGGAATACCGGCCGGTTTCGCCCTGTTGCCATGCAGCTCCACACCTACCGCCCTGCGGGACTCGTCGATCCGTTTTCGATCGAGACGATGCATTCGATCACGTCGTGCGAGCTGGCGAAGCCGGAGCTGCAGTGCGAGTCCACTATCATCTTCGGCGGTTACGACAGATCGCTCTTCATTTCGCGCGACGCGGTGTACCTGGCATCCACGTTCGACTATGCCGTGGACTCGTCCGGGAAGGACTCCGCGCGCGCATTTCTCCAACCGGCCTCCCTTCTTTCTCGCATACCGCTCGACTCGAGGCCGCCGACCGGGCTCCGGATCGCAGGTCTGCCCATCGATCAGTTCTCGTTCCTGGAGCATGACGGCGAGTTGAATGTTCTGCTCCGCACGCAAGGACGCGGCGATCGCATGTGGTCCGCCGAACGCCCCGGCGCCGGGCTCGCGCTTCTCCGGCTTCCGCTCGCGCGCTTCGACGACGGAGCCACCGAAGCGCCGCTTGACGCGTACACTCCTCTGCCGGAGCCGATGACTATGCGACCGCTCGTGGACCGTTTCGTAGCGGGGCATCTGCTCTACGCGGACGGCGGATCGTGGGAATCCGCGGACACCGCTGGCGCCACTCTCTTCGTGGTATCGCTCGCGACTGGAAAGGCCACCCGTCTCGGGTTGCGCTATGAAGTGAGCCGGCTCGATGCGCTCGGCGGCAATGCGGTGGTGATCGGGAGAGATACCTCCGACCTGCACATTACCGCGGTGCGGCTCGGTGACTCGCCCGCTCTGGCTCAGCACTACTTTCTGCGCGATGCATCCGAAGGGGAAACGCGCAGCCACGGCTTCTACTATCGTGCGGACAGTGACATGGGTGATGCAGGAATTTTCGGACTTCCAATCGCCGGCGCCGGTCGTAACGGCTACAAAAGTCTGTACGACGTCTCGGCGGCGCTGCTCTTCGTGCGCAACGATGGCACTGCGTTCGTGCCACTCGGCAAACTCGATTCGCATGCAGATGAGGGCAACGATGCGTGCAAGACGTCGTGCGTCGACTGGTACGGGAATGCCCGCCCCCTTTTCGTGGACGGTCGCATCTTCGCGTTGCTCGGCTACGAGCTCGTGGAAGGTGAGTTGCGCGGTGACAGCATCGTGGAGAAGCGGCGGATCGACTTCAGGCCGCGCGATCGTTCCTGATCCGTGGTGCACGCTCCGAGTCGGCGGCTCACGTTGCGCGTCCAATTGCCGCCCGTCTCTTGGCCCGCCGGTCTCTCGCGATCGATCACGCCCCGCCGGCGATGTCCACGAATGCGCCGGTCGTGTATGACGCCTCGTCCGATGCGAGCCACAAGATTGCCCGCGCTACTTCCTCCGCTTCTCCTCCTCGCCGCATCGGCACCGATGGCGCAATGCGATCCACGCGACCGGGCTCTCCGCCCTGGGCGTGGATCTCCGTTCGGATGAACGCCGGGCGAACCGCGTTGACCCGAATCCCTTCCGCCGCGACCTCGCGTGCGAGCCCGATCGTCATGGTGTCGAGCGCACCCTTCGACGCCGCGTAGTCCACGTACTCGCCGGCGGAACCAAGCCGTGCAGCCGCCGATGAGACGTTCACGATCGCGCCGCCCGCGCCGCCGTGACGTGTGGACATCCGCCTCACCGCTTCGCGCGCGCAGAGGAAGGCACCCACCACATTCGTCGCGAGCACGCGCTGAAGCCGCGCGGCGCTCATATCCTCCACGCGCATCTGCCGCTCGAGCGTGCCGGCGTTGTTCACGAGTACGCGCACGGGGCCGAGCGTGCGGTCCACTTCCGCGAAGAGTCGGATGACGTCCTCCTCGCGCGCCATGTCGGCGGCCACCGCGAGTGCCCGCCCGCCGCTCGCCTCGATTTCGTGCACCAGGCTCGCCGCAGCGTCGCCGGAGCGTACGTAGTTCACGCACACCGCGTAGCCGTGTTCGGCCGCGAGGCGCGCGGTGGCGGCACCGATCCCACGACTGCCGCCCGTCACGAGCATCACTGGCGGTGCTTCCGTCATGGATTCTTCAGCGCCTCCAACCCGTCTCCCGCCAACTCCGCTATCTGCGCCGATGGATGCGCTTCGCGGTCCAGGATCGGCAGGTACGCGCGCCACGGCCCCACCGCCTCGCGATATTGCTTCGCCATCACTCGCGCCGTCTGCGCCAGGTGCCCGAGGTCGTGCGCCACCCAGGTAGCCAGGAGCTGTCGCAGTGTCACGCGTCCGAACGCTGGATGCTCACCCTCCAGTTCTAGCTCGGCATCCGTGAGATGCCATCCTGCGAGCGTGGCCAGGTTCTCCTCCCGCAGGCGCGCGAACTCGTCGAGCAGCTCGGCCAGCGTCTTCCCGTCGCTCTCGTGGTAATGCGCGAAGCGGTCGACGGGTGGAAAGCGCCGATCCGCTCCGCGCGCCAGGATGAGCCGCGCGCGCGGAATCCAGTCGGTTCGCTCGCCGTGGATGAGATGGCCGACGTTGTCGAAGGCGCTGAACGTGCCGGGACCCTCGTTCGGCGTGGTCCAGAAATCCGGCAGCCCGCCAAGGAGTACGCTCAGTGCGCGCGGCGTCCGCTCGAGGACGGCGACGCCGGCTGTGAGGTCGAAACGCATATCTGACTTTAGTCAGATAATTGGCGCGGCGCCAGGCGTGCTCCCGCTCTTCTTCATCCAGACGCTCCACGTGAGCGGGCCCGCTTGCTCGTTGGTGATCGGGCGGCCCGCCAGCTTGAGGCCCAGCTTGATCTGACCGTGATGGTAGCCCTCGTGCCAGATCAGGTGCTGCAGCAGAAGGATCGGATGGTCGAAGTGTGTGTCCATGTCGCGTCCCGCCTCGACTCTGCTCCGTACCGCATCGCGCACCACCTGAGCGCTCTCTCGCAGCAGCCGCGCCATCACCTCGCGGTCGGAGCCGGGCTCCCACTCTGATCTGGGGAGCTCTCCCGCGAACTCGGGCGTGTCCTCCCTGACGAAGTCGAGGCGTACGTGATGGATGTGTGCGAACAGCTCCTCGACCGATGGACTTCCTTCCATCGGCCTCGTCTCGAGGCCGCCGTCCGGGATCATGTGAAGGAGGTTGAGCAGGATCGTGCTATTCCGATCCCACGAGTCGAGCAATACCTCGAGAAGCGACCGATCGTCCAGGTGCGACATGGTGTTCCGTTGTCGTGAATAGGTAGATGACTGCGAATTCGTCAGATGGCCAGCGCCGCTACCGCCGTGCCGATCCGCGAGAGCGCTGCATCGAGATCGGCCTGCGCAGACGCGAACGAGATCCGGATGCGACCCTCGCCACGCTTGCCGAACGCAGCGCCGTCTATCACTGCCACGCCATGCTCCTCCAGCAGCAGGTTGGCGAAGTCGCGTGAAGTGAGTCCGCGCTCGCCGAGTATCGCGGAGAAGTCCGGGAAGACGTAGAACGCGCCGGACGGGGCGGGGCAGTGCACACCATCGAGCGCATCGAGCCCGCGCACCAGCACGTCGCGCCGCGCGCGATACGCTGCTATCTGCGCCGTCACCATGTCCTGCGGACCGGTGAGCGCCGCGATACCGGCGCGCTGCACGAACGGAGGCACGCACGTGTGCCCGTTCACGCACATCGTGACGAGCGGTTCCACCCACGGACGCGGCACCACGAGATAGCCGAGTCGATATCCCGTCATGGCCCACGTCTTCGAGAAGCCGTCCACCAGCATGGTGCGCGTGCGCGCGCCGTCGAAGGCGGCGATGGTGGGCGCGCGCTCGCCTTCGAAGACCAGGCGAGAGTAGATGTCATCGGTGATGACACGCAGGTCATGGCGCTCGGCCAGCTCTGCGAGGCGCGCCATCGCGGTGGCATCGAGCGCGCCGCCTGTCGGGTTGTTGGGGGAGTTGAGGCAGAGCACCCGCGTGCGTGCTCCGATTCGTGACGCGATGTCGTCCACGTCCGGTGCATTGTTCGCATCGAGCGCGTACCCCACTGGCACCCCTCCGGCGAATCGCGCCGCGGACGGATAGATCGGGAAGCCCGGGTCGGGCACGAGCACTTCGCTCCCGGGTTCCACGCTCGCGAGCATCGCATAGAACACCGCGGTCTTCGCACTCGGCGTCACGATGACCTGATCTGCGTCGGCCTCCACGCCGCGCGAGCGCACGTCGGCGGCGATCGCCGCACGAAGCTCCGCGATTCCCTGCGGCGCCACGTAGCGTGCATCTCCGGCACGCAGCGCGGCGACTGCCGCGTCAACGACGTGGGGCGGCGCATCGACATCAGGCGCGCCGAGCTCCAGGTGAACCACTGACCGGCCCTCGCGCTCGAGCTCGGTGGCGCGGCGGAACACGTCGAGTGCACCCTCACCGGAGAGTTGCGCAACCCGCGCCGCGAGCGCGGGTACGTCGTCCTGCGGCGTACCCGCGACGACGACCGCGCTACTGCCCACGGTGCGCTCGAAGTTCGATTGGCCGGCTGCGCGATCGCGTCATCGACACCTCGATTCCCGCCTAGCGCTTCCCGCCAGAGTGAAAGTAGCTGTCGGTGTGATCGAGCCAGTCCTGCCGGATCGGACTGAAGATGTCCACGTCGAGCGTGTCTTCGAGCGCCTCGGCCTGGTGCGGGAGGTTGGACGGGATGTGCAGTACCTCGCCCGCCCGCACCGTCACTTCTTCTTCACCGTTCTCGCCGAGCCGGAAGTGCAGTGCTCCTTCCACGATCCAGGTGATCTGCTCGTTCTCGTGCGAGTGCTTCGGAACGATGCATCCCTTCTCGAGGTACACCTGCGCGAGCATCACGCGCTCCCCGGTCACGAGTCGTCGCGAGAGCTGCTCGGTGACGGACTCCTTTGGGAGGTCGGTCCAGCGGACGTGGCGGGCAGAAGCGTGTGACGGCATGACGGAATGGTGAGAGAGTGAGGGCGGAAATGTGGAGCTCGTCGGCTCCGTAGCTGTTTCGCAGAAGTTACAGGCGGATCCACCGAATCGGGAGACTCCACCGCTGCTGAGTACGCATACGGAGACAGCCGCGCGACAACGTTTTTCCTGCTCGATCTGTTGTAATGGTGTGGTGGGTAGCTGCTCCCTTCAACGAGAACTTTTCATGAATCGCTTACTGTACGTCGTCGTCATCGGAGTGACGATCGCGAGTTCCGGCTGCGCGTCCAGCCACGCTTCACCCGAAACAGCACCCGCAGTGCTGCAACCGCCAGCGAACGCCGAGCTGCGAGTCTCCGGCACCGATTCCACGTGGGTGGTGCGAGGAACCGGCTACCAGCTCTCCGCTCCGTCGGGTGCCGACCTCGCGCGGGTGCAGCCGTCGCTCGAGCGCGCCGCGGCGATGATGTCGAGCTTGTTCCCGGGCGACACGCTCGCGCCTCTCGTGGTGCGGGTTCGGCGCGCTCCAGCCATGAGGGACAGGAACGCGAAGGACGGCGAAGCGAGTGCGCCGCCGCCCGCGGCATTCCCTCCGGAGACGTCTTCCGATTCGGGAATCGTGGTCGATCTCCTGGTTGGCGATTCGAGAATCGCTGGGCAGCGCGACAGGAATGCGAGCGGCGCCAGCAGCGCGATGATGAACGGGATGTACTCCGCCAGGATGATCGCACCCGCCATCCGCGCATGGCTCTCGGCGCATGCGAACCGTGTCACCGACACGAAGGCCGCGCCGATGGTTGCGAGCGGACGCGCGCCCGACCTGCGCGTACCCGACTGGTCGGTCGAGATGTTGGCACAGCTCGCGGACTCCGCATCGGCGGAAGCGTTCACGTCGTCCCTCGCGGCGCATCAGACGGGCATCATACCTCTAGTGGAATTTCTCGTGATGCGCAGCTCGTCCATTTCGGAGCTCGCGTCATCGGGTGGCGGTGACTTCGCGGGAGGGCGCGAAGGCGGGATGCGTGGAGGCGGCGCTGGCATGCCCCCGGGTGGAACGCCGGGGATGGGCGGTGGCCGTCGCGGCGGGATGGGTGGAATGGGCGGGATGCGCGGCGGTCGTCGCGGATCTCGCGGTGGAGCGCGCGGTGGCGATGGCAGGATCGCTCTGACGGGTCGGCTGCTCTACTCCGCCGAGTCAGCGGCGCTCGGGACGTTCTTCGCTCGCGACGGCTACGGCTTCATCGGAGAGCTGATAGACGCGCAGATCGCTGCCAGACCGATCGACGAAGTGTTCGCCAGACACGGACTGCAGGGGCTCGCCGAGGCCGACGAGAGCTTCAGGGCGTGGTTGTCAGGGCGGGCCACGACGGCCGCAACGCAGGGGAAGTGAAGAAGGCCGCCGTCGTCGTCGATCAATCGCCGCCCGTGATCCCGTTGTCGAGCGCGTAGCGGGTGAGGGCGGCCACCGACGACGTGGAGAGCTTCTTCGCGAGGTGCTCGCGGTGGGTGTTGATGGTGCTCAGACTGACGCCCAACGCGGCGGCGATCTCCTTGCTCTTCATTCCAGCGGCGATATGTGCGAGCACCTCTCGCTCGCGCCGGGTGAGCCGTACCTGCATAGGCGCTCTCGCTCGGATTGCTATCTGGGATTGTATGGCTGGCATCGCGGCGAATATATGGGCTAATCCCGACAAAAACAATCGGAATTAAGCCCGACAGGATGTGACTGCTCCACGAGCAGCGACGGAAGTGGTCAGAAAGTCAGGGTCGTTCCGTGAAGAGCTAGCGAGCGTAGTACTCGACCACCGCGGCGTCGACCACCGCGAATGGCACGTCGTTGCGCGTGGGCCGGTCGATCACGCGTCCCACGCTCGAGTTT